>Ga0126342_10004897_pt1 | contig 23113 bp, 17 predicted proteins | sample Cyp1metagenome_FD_92528 | JGI IMG/M metagenome (GOLD analysis project Ga0126342, IMG submission 92528) | Coral microbial communities from Lord Howe Island, Old Settlement Bay, Australia - Cyphastrea 1 metagenome | ecosystem: Host-associated > Invertebrates > Cnidaria > Coral ...
GGGACATGGGCTCATGGGGGGTACCCTTTGGGAGCTATCCAAACTGATGATTTTTATAAAGATTTTAATTAGAAATCGATCATTTGGGGAATAGTTGTTTTTTGAAATGTTCAATGATCAACTCAAACCTTAAGTATAACAATGATGATTTAAAAAAAGTAAACAACAATTGGAAATAAATAGAATTGGAAATAAAAATTGTTGGATAAAAAAATGGATTTCAGCAAAGGAGGTTGATTAATCATGCTCTAGCCAAACGGTTTATTAATCCTGGGGGACCACCTGTTTTTAAATTGCAAAACATTTTTTGGGAGGAGGAGGTTGATTAATAACGGGGTGTTGATTAATCCTGACTTGACATTATATATATATATATATTATATTATCATGTACGTTGGATTTCAAGTATTGATATGAATGGAAGTATACTTGTCAATGTATCGGATACCCCAACTTATAATAAATGTTATGGACCGGAATGGACAGAACACGCTGATTGTCAATGGGTTGTTTCCTATTCGAAGTCTATGTTTGATTGGTAGAAGGTACAGGGAGATTCACGGGTAAACGAATGCCCATCCCCCCATCTCCCTGCCCTGTAGGTTGCCAAGTTACTTGGTGTTGCTATTGCTAAAACATACAACAACTGTAGTGCGTATATATATATATATATTGTACATATATATATATATAGACACGCATTTCCAACTAGAACTACAACGAGAACTACAACGGCAACCATAACTATTGCTATAGATCTAAGTGAGACAACTGGTACGGATTTGAGAATTGTCCTATGTCTTAAGATCGCCCCCAACTTTTTTAAGGTGATCCCAATGACATCTGTCTGACAGGAGAAGAAAGTCCGATCGACTCAGCAGTTGGGCACGTGACCACATGTTTCAGCAGCTGGAGACAGTTGAGCTTGGGATCTTTGTCTTCTGGAGGTCATCATGGGAGATGGCTATGGGAGTCATGGGCCGTCATGGGGCCCATGGGGGCCTGAGTTGGGCCTGAGTTGTTTGGCTGTTTTGCTGATGCTTTTAGATGTGGAATATCTATATAGAATCTATATGGATATCTTAGAGTTGGTTTGAACTATTTTGCGGCCTGGGGATGATGATTTGAATCAATTTGGCTCTCATAGCTTTTGGGATAGGTGACTGAACCACCAATCAGCATCTTGGGACAGACTAGATTTTTTCTGAAAAGTTCTGTGGCTTTCACGGCTGCTGAAATTTTGTTGATTGCGTTGACCATACAGATGCCGAAACTTGCGATGTGTCATTAAACTCATTCAGGAAGATCAGCTTGCAAGAAGTCTGCCCGTGTCCTCAAAAGATTTGAGCAACATTTTGAAACGGGATCTGCAATCACAAGCATCCGGAAGGACTGTTGGCAGCCTCTTCTTAACATCATTTGGTTGTGTGTTTGAGAATTGGACCCATCAAGATCCATTTCCCAAGAGTTTTTATCATTCTCCACCCCCAAGTTGCCATGGAGAGCAGCGAACACGGCTTTGCTCCAACAAAGGGGGGATTGGATATGTCATGATATGTCGCTATAAGATATTATAAGATATTATAAGATGCTATAAGTTGATGAGTTGTTTCTTTATTCATTACATTTCATTACCATATCTGGCCATATCTTAGCCCATTTCTGTTGACAGGTTTGCCCACCATCCTCACTCACCTCTCTGAGAGCAAGAAGGGCATCGAGAACGAGGAGCGTGACCCGGACCCTCCGGAGCCGGAGGCGGCGGAGGCGGCGGAGGCTCCGACTCCATGTGCCGAACCCGAGTGGCTCGGCCTTTTTATGTCCCAGAAAAAACGAGTGGCGTAGCTGAGATGCACTACGTAGCATCCAATGTCATGGTGAGATGGTGAGTAGAACCTAATTATGATAACGTAATTTTATGATATTTTATGACACGATAAGGAAAAATAAGGAAAACATATGTGTTCGCAACAAAAATCATTCACAATGCTCTCATTGGTCTGCAGTCTGCAGTGACCTTTCTGCTTTGGTACCGCTGTAGATTCATCCTGCAACCGCCCAGGCCAGCACCAAGCCCCGATCGCAACCCGCATGACCCAGAAGGCAGAGTTGCCGTAGTTGGATGTAGTTGGTCCGCTGGTTTCAATCAAGGGTTAGTGATGGCTAATCGACAGGTCATGGTGCTGGCGGTTTTGGATGGTTTTAGAATGTTTTACCCTCTGGTAAATAAACATAGACCCTGAAAATCACCAATTTTTAATGGAAACTAGTCTTCCAACCCCTATCTGCCAGGGTCTATGTTAATTTACCAGAGGGTAGACATTTGTGTTCTCTCCAATCCGTCGTACCAGCGAGGACCCCCAATCCCTCAGCCCAAAAAAAACAGGCTTTGCAGGCGCAATCCCTCAGCGTCTGGATGCGCGGCCTGCGCTGGTCATCAACATACCACCAGGTGGTGACCTTGGGATGAAAGCTTGGTGATTTGTTTGAGACAATGAAGGTAATTTATCAACTGGAAAGTATATAGTTACTGATTCGTTTGACCCAAAATTATACTAACATGATAATTACTGTAATAGAACTTATTCTTTAAGTCAACCAAACCAGTTGAACTGTTAATCAATAAAATATTACTGACTTATTGGAAGAATCTGCCTTTTTTTTAAAGAGGTTAACAGTTGAGCAGATACGTCAGATACGCCGGCTGCCGCGAGACTTGTTCTGCGCCACAGGGGACAACAACGCTCTGCGCTCGGAAGAGGTGCAATCCTTTGCCGTGCCAGGGCCATGGCATGTTCTGAAGTGACTCTGAAAGAGATGTTGAATCATGTCGGGACAACGTATTATTATATAATATTATATATAATATTATATCATATACACTATAAATCACTAGAATATATATACTATAACAATATGTGTATTAATATATAATATAATTACGTTAATATACATATATATATATATACATTATACAGTACATTATATGTAAATGAATATATGTATATATGAATTGCGACGATGCTGGATTCTGGATTCTGGCCACTTTGATTCTTGAATTCAATGATGTGAAAGATCCATTTGACAATCAGATCCATTTGAGACTTCATAGATCGCACAAGAGCTGATGATTTATCGAATCTGGAAGCAGTTTTCCTGTTGCGAGCCCTAGATACTGTATGGATTGAATGAATTTGAACCATTGGTAGAGCTCATCAGAGGATGTTATCAAAACTGTTCCGTCAAAATGCAATTCTTGACCTTTGATGATGTTTGTAATTTCTATTATGTACTTGTATGATCTTGTATGCTAGTTACAATCCAGCACCTCCGCTTGACAGGTGAATCCTACTTTGACTGCTCCTGCTGGCGCTCAGTTGGACGAGCGGGAGTACCGGCTGCTCTGGGAATCTGTGGTGCAGGCAAGGAATTGACAGCAGCCACTTGGTGTTTCGGGAAGTCGTTGAAGGCTGGAGCCATGTACCCCTGGCCCTAGCCCCTATTGGAGTGGAAAATCCGCAGTGCTGCATGCAATTTCAACGGATCACCAGCACGTGGCTCAAGAACTGTCAGAGTCGTCAGGTAGCGCAGGTGCTGCACATGAGTTTCTGCACAAGCAACAGCAACAAGATATGCAGCATTATGCAGCTTTTGCGGGGAGTCTATGGTATTCAATTCGGAACCATCAAAGCAATGCAGTTCCGTCCTCGCCGCTCAAATCACAACCACGTCTCAACATTGCATGATGAAGAGTCAGGGTTGGAACTACAATGATTGTAGAAAGCAGAGATGTACTGGGAATGTTTGGACTACATTAGTCCATGTTGTACAAATGTCCCATCCATACCTCGGATGACCCCCAACAAACTGGTATCCCGTTTGGAACGGCCTGGCATTGCCCATGGAAGGCTTCGTGTCATACACCAGGCAGACAGACGCATGGATTTACAGGTGGTTTTCTGCAAGTATTCCCTTGAAACCAATCCAATGGGGTTTAGTCTGCACTTCGGAGAATCTACTGGGAATATGGCTTAGTCAATCTTAGTCATGGTTTGTTTGATTATGGGGTACGCACAATTCCAAAAGTTGCAAGAGTTCGAATGCTCACTTTCCCCATTGAATCTTGATTTTTTGGTTATACCTTATTTCCGGACACACCCAATTTAGGTTCATTTTTTGGACCCCCAAGCAGCAACTCCGAGGACACTGTTCGCGATGAAGGGTCGCAGGGGGGAAATGCCCGGGTGGAACAGCGATTGCTGTCTCTGGAGGAAGGCTTCAACACATTCAAGGAATTCACAGAGCAGCAGCAGAAGGCCTTTTTGTTTCCGCATGGCTGAACAAACTCCAGAAATCTGATATGGAATGATGTACATGTGATGTTTAGATACTGTTGAGTCTCATCCTCCCAGGTATTTCTAGGCTTTCATTGCAACATCTTTTTTTTCACCAAGCGGTCAAGTCAAACTGTACGATGCTTGTCATGTCCTCTTCCTTCTTGACCAACTCTTTCCTCTTCCTTTCCTCCTCGAAAGTCATCACAATTCGCCCAGATTCATCACCATGTCATGGCCCTGAGGCCCAACGGACTCTTGTGGACATGCAGATCGACTCTGCTAAAAGAGATCTAGAGCTTGGGATCCGATCTCTTCGACAGCAAAATCATGCGGAATTGTTTCAAGAAGCTGAACGAGTGGCTGGGATTGGCTGGGTGACAAGCTAAAAATGAATCAGTGGAATGAACTAGCTCAAGAACATTTAAACAGATTCACAGGAAGCTTCACATCTTTCATATTTAGTTTGTGATTGTTTATGTATGTTATATTCTTTAAAATATGTAGGTGTATTTGGATGTAATCTTTCACTCTTGGGGCCCAGGTTGCCATTGCTGCTGTTGGCAAAGGAGTTCGTGAATCCCTTGCCACAGAGGTGGCATCGTTGCATCGAGTCGTTCGGCAAATGAATGACTCCGTGGATGAACGATTGCGGATTTTCGAACAGCGACTGAACGGCATGGAAAGCCGCTTCTCTCTGGGCTTGGAGCAATCTCTGCACCAGCTTGAGGAGCTGGAATTCAGATTTCCAATGATAGCAGCCGTCTATCTCCAGAACTTGCGAAGCAGCTGCCAGACTTCGTGAAAAGCTGGGGTCATGGACGTTTTCGATCCCAAAATGAGCTGGTGACCTATGTTGACGTGACCATGACAGATGTGAATGGTTCGTTAAACCAAGCCATGCAGACGGTCAAAGGCGAGATTCAAGAGATGCTGAAGGTGGCCTCAGAAGGCATGGGCAGTCGGATCGAGGAGGTGGTGGAAAGTAAAACCTTATCCATCGAAAATCGTCTCACCTCAACAGACATGATGCTCAGGAATGTCTTGGCCAAACAAGCCAAGGAAGCTGAGGATTTACAAGAGAAACATCCCAAAAGAACTGTGTCTGATGCCAAAGAACGCGCAGGACAGGACCAAGCAGATGCCAAAGTGCGCTCTGAAACAGCTGAGATGGAAGGGAAAGGTCAGGATGGTTCGAATGATATGAAGTCATGGCTTAACAAGCAGATTTCCGGTATCACGGGAGATGCTCAAGTTCAGTCACACAATCTGGAAGGAGCTGAGCTCCTCTCTTGGATGAAGAAACATGTGAATGAGCTTGTCACCGACTTACTTCCAGCTCATCCAGTCGCTACACCATCACCACCACATGAGGATGCCTCGCCATCCTCGCCAAAGGACACTCCATTGAGCTTAGTGACTCCATGGATCCAGCCTGGGTTGATGATGCCTATGGGGTTGCCCCCCAAAATATCACCCCAACTGCTGGGGATGCACCATGGTACATCCCATGTTTGGACAAGTCATGACAAGTCCTTATGATGTAGGAAAGAGGGGGCCAAATACATGCATGATGTGAGGGTATCATAGGGTATCATGAATGCTAGGATCGCTAGGATGCTGCTTCATTACATTCGAATTGCCATCTTTCCTTTCGCTCTCCCCACATCTCCCCTTGATCCACAAGGATCATGCTGATCGAGAAGGAACGGCCAGTTTTCCCAACATCGACTTGGAACGCTTGGATCGTTTGGAGCAGAACTTCACCACTTTCGCGGCCAATCTCAAGGATTTGGACACTGCACGGCTACCTGGTCGTCTGGCTTTGTTGGAAGGTGCCTGTTTGGAGGAACGGTTGGCCCTGCTGGAATCCATGAACACTGCTGGAGTTGCTGCGCAAGGATTCGATGAGTCGATTTTCGATATTTTAGTGGAACTTAACCAATGGTTTTTCCATTGGTTTTCATCCAACAGTTAAATGGGGCAAACCATGTTGAACCTATGGGGCAAACATATCATTTGTTGAACCATATGCCATACGTATTGTTGGTCCCCAAATATCCCCAAATCACAAATCAAATCACCTGAAAACTCTGAGGTTCGGTCCCAAGGACCACAGCCGGGGCTGCCATTACCATCGCCTCAAGGGACTTCGCAGCTGTTGGCCCTACGTGAGGAGCTACAAAGGCTCAGAAATCGCGTCGCATTGGTGGAAGGTTTGGTGCAGATTCCTGAGGCGCCGCTTTGGGGTGATGGAACATGTATGAACATCATATTATACGATGTGTATATAAATATATACGTATATACGTATATTATATAGCGGAAGACTAGAGTAGTAGGGAGCAGACTTGGGATTTCACGTTTGTGCGAAAACCTTCACAACCGATAGGGGATCACCATGGATCACCAACTTACCGATACCCTATGTTCACACATACAAACCTTCACAACCGATAGGAACCCACTTTGGCCATGTCCATTGAGGGTAGTAAGTAATTTTGTTCGCCACTCATGTCATATATCTTATTATTAATTATATTATATACAACTAACTACCCACCCCCAAACGGAATTATTGATATACGAAAAAAAAAAAAAAAGAAACACCAGAGGCAAACAAGAAATGGCTCAGGTTCCGGGGACAAAACATCAGGCGGCATGAGATTGATTTTGGCTTTGATGGGTTGAAAGTGCCTCTGGAAAACAAGAAACGCCTCAAACACCAGGGTTTACCAAAGCACTTGGACTTCCCAGCGCCACTTTGCAGTTGCAAAACCCAGAACTAGATGCCAAACCCCTGACAAACAGCCATACATACTGATAAAGATTTCCCGGTGTAAGAGACGCAGCAAGAATAACAATTGAGAAGCCAATCCCTACATGTTTTGATAGTTGCATGTTGCAAGCATTGCTTTCATCGACAATGAATGAATGGGTTTGCAGCTATCAACAAAGTTTCGCGAGAGAAATACACCCAGAAGAAACGCAAAATCATGATAAAACATGTTGGACATGTTTCCGGCACAATTTGGATTTCAATTTTACGACTCCGTCCTTTTCCACCGTTTTCCCTTCCTTTCCCACCGCTTTCTGTCCTCAATATTTTTTGTTTGTTCTGGTTTACTTCTGTTCTTTTCGTGATGACGTATTTTGATGTATTTTGTTGTATTTACTATTTACGTACTATACTTCCATTGCCTTTTGGAAACATGCTGCAAATGCTGTAACAAACAATTCCACTAAGACAGCATTTTGTGGAGCAATGACAGTTTCGCAGACATGCCGAAACCCTGTACCCCCAGTTTCGGGTGACGTCGCACTATTGAGATTTGGAATTTCATTTGAAATCAAACAAGTTCCGCTGTTATTTACCCTAGAACAGAGAAAAATCAGAAAACAAAGACGACAAAGAAACGCCTCAGGCCTCAGCATCAAAACCCAAAAATGCCTCGGATCAGTTGGTGGCACAATGACGAGAAACGCCAGATGGCTTTTAGGGGTAACCCATTTTTCAGACAGACTCATACTTGTACTATTTTGTACTTGTAATCAAATATGAGTTTGATTGACCATCTAGAATGGGATAGTTTCCAAGAATTGATGTGTGTTTTGTGATGTTTCTTGGAGTGATGTTGACTATGCGGAATGATGATTGTGTATTGCAGGATATTGCAGCCTTGTTCTTGTAGTGATTCATCCTCAGGTGGAACATCGAAAGGAAGAAACTCAGGATTCACCGAGATCCCCTCGGTTGGCTGACATGGAAGTTGATGAGAACTTCAAAAGTGAGATGATGAACTTGTGGCGGGCGGTGAGTGGGGATCAACGAACCCTGGATCTCCTGTCCTCCAAGTTGGAAGATGCCGTGCGCAACTTCAGCAAGATGCAATCCCGCTTTGAAGCGGCCATGCCTCAAATGTTGCAACTCTTGGGGGAGCTGCTCAAGGGTGCAGGCACAGGTGATACTGGTGAATCACCACAAGTGGATGTGCTGCTCGCCATGCAGAAACTGCTCTATGGTGGTGAATCAGGCATGCCATTTGTGTCACCAGGAGCCATGAGGGAGGCTTTCAACTCCTTTGAAGCCATGGTTCGCAGTGAGATGGAGAAGCTGCGAGATGAGTTGCTGAGAGATTTTGACGATAAGGCCCCCAGAGAGGATGTGGATTTCCTCGCTGAGCAACTTCGCCTTTGGCAAGGCCAACTGCAAATGCTGTGGCAGAGCTTTGAAAAACTCCTGAACAACGAGCAGGAAGTGGACGCGGCAATCTGGCGAAAGCCCTTAACAGCTCGCTGTGTCAGCTGTGATCGAAAGGTGGACATCAAAGGTTTGCTCTTCGACCGTGACACGCCCTTCCTTCCCACAGGAGCCAACTCTCCTAGCCCCAACCATGACCGCCACGAACGCCAAGAACGGGCTCAATCGGCTCGGCGTGGTGCTGGCAGCCGGGCAGGGCGACCATTGCCATCCATTGATGGGGCTGATGCCCATCGTTAATGAACTGTGCAGCTGTGTCGGCCTAAGGCCAACAGCAACCCGAAGAAAAGCCATGGGATTTGGAGTGGAGCTGTTTGTTGGATTTTGTTGGTAAATTTGTGAGTTGGAACTAGACATAGTGGACATAGTGGACATTGCGGGACCAAAGTTTGCTGCAGGGTTGATACCTATCGCCCATTTCAGGGAGACATCCAGATGCTGCAGGAATTCATAACCCGAGGCAGGGGAGCAGTCAGAACTTTGATCATCCCAGAACTTGCATGAAATAGTGGGGAAAAATTGGAAAATTCACGATCAGTTTTCAAAACATATCAAAACCATCATTTGGAATGACGAATCAGCTTGATTCAATTTGAATCTTAAATCACTTTATAAAATTTTCAAAAATTATCCCCTAAAATCACCCTTTTTGGAATGCATCATGCATCAGCTTGACTTATTTTGTCAGTTTGAATGTCAGATCAATTTTGATAATATATTTTTCAAATACAATCCCCTAAAATCCCCTATTTGGAATGCATCATGCATCAGTTTGATTCATTTTGAATTTTAAATCATTTTACAATATCAGTTTCAAATACAATCCCCTAAAATCCCCTAAATATAATATAAAGATATAGATAGTGATAATGATCTTACAAAGTAAAAACCTCAATCGTGATCATGGGATCATTTGGATCATAGATTCTATAGAAACTACCCTCTGGTGGTTTAACATAGCGAACTGGAAAATCACCATTTTTAATGGGAAAATCCACTATTTCTATCGCCATTTCCAATAGCTATGTTAGTTTACCAGAGGGTATATCCAATGACATCCAATGACAATCCCGCAATCCTCACCTTTCGCAATGCGACGGTTTCGCAAAGGGCGGCTTCAGAGCGGTCGCCTTTGCGACATGAACGGCCACAGCATTTTTTGGCCACTTGTCCTATAATCCGCCGGCGGATGGGATATCACTACATTATTTATAATATAAAATCTTCACAACCGATAGAGGACGACCCAGTTTTGCTCGTGGCAATTACGGAGAACAAATAATTTTGTCCGCTACTCATATGATTATATTAATGTATGTATATATAAATATAATATATATATAATATATATATGTCATGGATGTGAATTATGCTAGTCAAAGAATTCAGAATCACTTGATAAACTTGATAAAGTTTTCTCAACCAAAGCAGCGAGGCTGTTGAAATGGTCAACAGGTTTGAAAGTCTGACAATGCCAGGCCTTTGTGCAGTAGTTGTTAGATTCCCTCAGAATTTGCTAAGCTTTGACCGCTGCGTTCTTGGATCACTGTCACTAATCTATATGAGTTATACAAAACCGCTGTCAGTGACAGTCAGAAGATGTGCGCAATAAAGGAACGCCCTGGCATACCAGCAGCAGCAGGCGGCCTGTACAACCTGCAATCTGCTCCATGATTTTGATCGCAGCATATTCACCATATGTGCCATGGTCATCCAAGTGTTGGTAAACAGATTAAAAAAGAAAAACTCTCCAAGGGGATGGTCATACTATGATATACTATGGTCATACCACCATGAAGAGCGGGATAACATGTGACCAACAGCATATAACCACAGTCATGGATGACCCCCATTCATCCCATGTTACATGGGACGGACTGGATGGCTGTGGATGGCTAGCACCTCGAAGAAATCATGGCAATTTTACATAATTTTGCATCGGACATGTCGGGGAATGTGTGTTTCCTCCAAAAAAAAGGAGACACAAAGCCATACCCATAGGATCCATGTATGCTATATATGGTAACATTTACCATCAATATATCCCCAATGTTAGCATATATACCATACATGGATCCTATGGGATAAGATGCCATAAGCATTCGGATCCTTTGACTATTTGACTCCGGGCAGGTGGCCATGTTTTTGCTCCATCACTTTCCACCCGGAAGTGCGCAGGGCATTGACCTCTGGGAGGCGCGTCAGTCCTAAATTCTGAGGATTTGCAAAGAGAAGCTCTGGGGAGATTCTGGATATTGAATGATATGTATAGATATGTATAGGTCATTTAATATTGTCATCACATGCATGATCGTTTTTCTTTGGAAGCACTTCCACGGACCAAGATTTGGAAGTTGAAGATTGGTGCATAATCATTCCTCAGTCGAGTCGAAAGTCTTCGTGGACCTTTTCAGTGACGAGTTGAATGTATATACACTAATAACGTGAATAATGTGAAAAGTGAAAAGTATCGAAACGTGACGTACTTCCCAAATTTGCATGCAGCATGCGTTTTTAGTGACAAATTGCAGAAAGAGTATTGCGATGAATTCAGGAACCATCAGGAACTCCAGGAAAGGATCGGGATCCAATGGTGATCAGAGTTACCACTTACCTCAATTGATCCTGCCTGAGACTAGAGGTCCATCAGAGGAGGAAAGACACCTTGCTCCACCTGTGTTTGTACCTGAGACGGTGTATCCCGATCTATGGAAGATATGGAAGTTGTCGGTGCAAAAAATAAGGCTTTAAGGCCGGCGAATGGAGCTTGCATCTCCCTATTGAAAACAATCTCTGCCATGACAATCTTCAAGTCTGTGGCTGCCTTTCTTCAGTCTATGATGCCTCGAAGACAGCAAGGTGTCTACTTCCAGTACTTCTCGGCCAGCCCTGTTTCTGTTGGGAGTGCGAGCCGGTGGGTTGATGTTCCATGGGCCTTGACGTTACAGTACATATAGTAATTTGTAATAGTAATATTATCATATTTATAACTATTTATACATTATCGACATTTGAATATGTGGAGGGCGGGCCAGACCACAAGGCCCCGGAGGTGGTATGAAACACCAGTTCCATCTGTATATTTGAACGTATAGTTAGATAGATTGGAATCCGTATGTTTAAATGGCGGGGCGGGCCATGGACTGGAGGCAGTCTAAGATACCAGTTCGTATATTTAAAAATCAGTATACTAGATGTAGTTACCGTATAGTATCATATATATATAATTATGGATTGGATTAGTGCACTGACATGTTGATTCAACGAGGATGCCACACTGGCATCCTCGCATGTCATCCTCGGCATTGCCAGGCCCCAGTGGCTGAACTCTTTGAAGTGCTCTTTCTGGGTTCGGCGCTGATGGCTTTTGCAGACGTCTACCAGAGAGGAGTTCATGCAAGTCCTTGATTACATTGGTTAAATACTGTTAAGTATGGTATAGTAATGTATAGTATGGTTAAGTGATGTTAAGTGCTTAAGCTATGTTGAGTAAAAGACATGTTACACGTTGATCATTGTTGATTGTTGATCTATTTTTCTTGTATCTAGATCGCAGTTCAGGGATGTGTGCCGGGCAGAGGTTTTAGTCTGCATTCCCAAAGCTTGCAACATTTGAGGCATGGGCCAGGTGGATACCAATTCATTTCAGGCGTGACATGGACTGCAGCTATTGCTGTAGCAACCCGCGACTGGTGAAGCACGTTCATCTTGGGGTCAAGTACGGAACGGAAGTCTTGTTTGTGTTTGAAGCTGGCTTATAACATTGACTGAACGCAAGTTTGACTTCAGTTTAGTTGCCCATTTCTTCCAATCCTTCCGTCAGATGAAGTATATAATAAACGATCCCCAATTTTGCCGAAACTTAGTTATATATTAAGTTGTAATAACATATATATATATATATGTTCAAATAGTAGTTATGAACCATGGAAAATGGGAGATTTCTTCTTGTTGTTGGGTTGACAGCATGATCTTCAGGCCTACTGGAACAGAGCGAATGCCGACTCGGACACCTTTCTGCATTGTGCAGCTGTGCGACCCTCGGATCATCTGCACTGAACGATTAGGGTTTGTCTGAAAACAGGATATACCATTGATATACCGTATTTTTATTGGTATGTCATGGGAGAAAAAGCAGAAACCGTAAACCATGGAATGATGTTGGGGGATATGGTCCTGGCTGAAAAAATCATTGAGACCCATCTTGATGGCCATCCGTGGATGTGCCCGTTGAAGATCCTCAACGATTGAGGCCAGAAGGAACTTCTGGGTGATGCGCTATGTTGCGCTGATGCCTTGGGCGTTGAGATTCAGCACCAGACATCTCACATTGAATTGGGGGGACGATGCCATTTCCTGCCGCAGCTCATGAAACTCATGAAACATGTACCCTCTGGTAAACTAACATAGCTATGGAAAATCACCATTTTCAATGGGAAAACTCACTATAAATTGCCATTTTCAATAGCTTTTTGTTAAATTACCAGAGGGTAAGTTTGTCACTTGCTAACGTCATTTTGAACTGATGATTTTGTGACTTCGATGCAACTTGGACCTGGAAGAGAACGTAACGCCACAGGTCCCATGCCGGTGAGATACTTTTTCGGAATGGAAGGACGAGTGCTTTGGAGGCACAGCAGAAAACACTCCTCGAGTCGACCTTGAGATAGAACTCGGCAAGTTTTCAATGTTGCTATCATCCAAATTCATCCATTGGAAGAACAGCTATCATCAGCAAATAGCTACACCTTCATTTTACCCACTAAATCTATCATGGCTGGGAAATCCCCGAAGCCATGGACCAATGGAGGGACCTCAAAAAAAAACTGCAGGTTGCAGTCATCTCACCTGGCCATGGTGGCCATATTAGTAGCCATGCACCAACGTATTCCATGGTTTTCCGTGGATCCACTTACCGGAATTTAGATGATGGATGATGATGGTGATTCTGATGGTTCTCCTTAAGTTTTCCCACTCAAAACGGCCGTTTTCACCAGATTCGATCAGCAGTTCGCAGGTTCTTCTTGAGAAACTCGAGGAGGTGCTCTTAGAAAGCCTCACATGGAATGATGGCTGGAATTTCGCTCAATTTATGGCAATTCTTCATGGAATTTAGTGGAACGTGATGGGATTATAATGTAATATGGAATTTGATCAATATATATATAGATAATGGGACCAAACATATTTGGTTGTGTCTGAAAATTGGGCTTTAACCACCAAGAAAATGCATGGTTTTCAGGGAAAGTAATGATCAACGAACAAAGTGATATGCGTTATATATATATACACATGGGCTTTGCAAGATGCTGCTGGCATGAGAACGATGAAGGACACATTATTCATGATGGATGTTTCATTTTGCTGTGAACGATCACGGACATGCCAGTGCTGTAGGTGGGTGTGTCCTGCCCTACAGCTGATTTTCCAGAGATGGAGGCCAGAGAGTGCCTGGTGACTTGATAAAAAGGCCGTGTTTCAAGATTTGGAACCCCCAAACGCAAACTCCAAAACTCCAAAGGTGCATCATCAGATTCCCAATATGATGATTCCCATGATCTATTAATTATTAATATCTATTAATCCATTATGTAGTATCCATTGTAATATGGTTATCAAATTAATGTTTCCTGCTATGTCCTTACTTATCCCCCAAAATTGGGCGAACTGGCAAACTTGTCCAGTGACCGAGACACCGGAGGTGAAACGATCATGGATGGACTTCTCACGGTGAGCACCTCTGTTAGTGGCCATGGCCTTCCAAAGATGGGTTGTGGGTTTGCCCAAAATACTGGGGTACAGCTCAAATTCATGCAAAACTTGAGTTAGTCAATATGTTAATCAGCATGTTCATTCATGTTATTCATTGTAATGGCATGTAATGGCTATAAATTGCCGGGTATACATGGGTACCAATGTATACCACATGTTCAGACAAAGCCAGATGATGTGTACCACCCTTCCATGGCCCAGGTACTTACCCATGGCAGAACCGACGGCCTTTGCGGACATGGAGTTGGAGGCGTTTTTGAGTCATCCTGCGAGTCATCCTGCGGGCGCTAAAAATGATCCAATGATCCAACCAGTTAAGACATGTTTTTATATCCCCAGTTGACAATTGGATCATGGATATCATGGGAACATATGCCGAAGAGCCTAGATTATCCTAGATTTGGACGTAAAACAAGATGTAGAAATGTCGAAAATCACGTTTCCTCTAGTGATTTTCTAGTAGATGTCCCCTCAAACCAATCCAATGAATCCACATGAATCCCCAATCTGTGGAGGTACAGCAATCCACAGGCACTTACAGAGTAGCGGCCCACCGCTGTGTACTTGGTGCTGCATCAGGTGCTGGTGATGGTTCTGGGTGAGTAAGTGTGAACTTTTTTGGGGGTACTAGTAGATATCAGAGAGCCAAGTCTGCCACCAAAACTTTAATATATGTTACACATACGTATTATATATAATGTATGAGAACATATACATTGTAGATCTTTAAGATTCTTTTCAAAAGGATTATTCTTTCAGTGATATAAAACTGATTTTGCATGTTTGATGGTACTTCTGCACAGCATTTCTGCTGTGATATGCTATCCCGTCCTGATTTTGTATCTTTGGCTCACAGGCAACTTGGGCAGCTTGTAGGTCAAAAGCCGTCACAGACACAAAGAACCACACTTTTCCATGTTTCCAAAAGACCGTCACCAAGATATATCAATATCCCTTCAGCAGGTTTCCTGTTTACATCTGTTTACATTTGTTTACACACCGCTCGACCACAGTTCCAGCTACAAGCACCTTCCAGCTATTTCCAGTTTCAAGTTCTTGAAAGTCTGTTGCAAGGTCACACAGAATCCATCACTGTTTCTCTCAGGGATCGGGGGGAGGATCGGATGAGGCGATGGGCATTGCACCCTGTGCTGGTGAGCAATTGTCCCATGGCTGAGAGAGTCTTGGGCTGTGCAGGAAAAGGGAATCACTGCTGTGATTTGGGTGTGTCTGAATATAGTGTACCCCATTGTACCCAATGGTTTTGCTGATCATTATCCCTATTAAAGGGCTATTTCATTGGGGGTATACCCTATTTTCAGACAAACCCATTTCAAACAGGAATCAGTGACACTTCGTTCGTTCAAAGTTTTTATTCGCCACACGGTAGTTCCTTTGGCTAAACAGGATGCTGCAGGATGCTGCAGAAGAATACCCTTTGGTAATTTAACATAGCTATTGAAAATGGCCATTTAGAGTGGATTTTCCCATTAAAAATGGTGATTTCCAATAGCTATGTTAGTTTACCAGAGGGTATGTCATATATTTTCAATATCCAAAGTAGTCATAAGTATTCCATGTATTGTGTGGTGTGGATAAACATAGATAAACATGACTTGGTTTTCAACGTGTTTTGGATGTTGTGGGCTTTTGCGAGGCAAAACTGCTGCTCCACCGAGCCTTTGGCCTCCTATCCTGAGGTGGGCTGAAGGATGGTATCAGGATATATATATATATAATATATATATATAATATATATATATATATATTAGATATATTAGGTATTATCATGGGTATATGATCATTCCATCTATACCTGATTTGATGATCCAGGGACAAAAAAAATGTGAGCCCCACCCAATGGATCCTTATGGATCCGTATCGATTCCGGCTTCACAGAATGGCAGGCCAGGCTTCAGAATGGCTTCAAAGAGGAAGTGGCTACACACATTGTGAGAAAGCACCCAGCTTTGTCCGGAGCCGCGGAATCGGATGCTCCGGGATTCTTCACTCGCCACTTTGGAAGACCAGAATAAATAGATATAAAATGATATAAGTACTCTACTCAACCAGGGTTTCTGATGGTGTTTTGCAAGTATATAGGGGGAAGAGATTGCATGTCATGATGCTGCCAAAAAGTGTGAGGGAATTGCAAGGGCGTCTCTAAGACTAAGACTCTTTATGAGAGATGCAGTTAGCAATCTAAGGAGCGTTGATGCATCGCGTTGCACGAGACAAGTCTTTGCATTTTTTGCAGTATGTTTTTTTTTTGCTTACTCGCACATCATAGCGGGCTTCAACGCTCAGTTGTCATTTGAATGAGAACAAATGCATGAAAACCATGGCGAAGTCCATGCTATGACAAGAATTTCAACGAAGAGCATCAAACTTGGGGCTTGGGGACTATCTAACTTTGAGTGCTGATTGAAGAATTTGTGCAGAATGATGTGAAATATATCTACGTAGTTTGCTCACTCAAATAAAGCCTAAAGTTTGCCACTGAGGGAGCCCAAGTTCGAAAAGACCTTGGCGCAGCATTTGGTCCGAGACCTATGGGCCATATTTCAGGTGATTGAATAGGGTGAATAGGGGTCAAAAAACAAAAGGCACAGAAAACAAGAGATGGACATAGATGATATATAATATATAGATGGACTGATGATTTTTGGCAGTGAACCACAAAATATTTTTGGGATCACTTAGATGGGCCATGGAAACAGAGTTGAAACTCGGGTCAAACCAACGACTTCCCAATGGAAGGATGAACAATGATGAACATCCATTTGTCCACTAAGATGTTTACTGGTTGGTGGTTTTTAACATTGCTTTTATTTTCCATAATATATGGGCCTGCCAGGCCGTCGTGCTGACTTCTGGCGAAACAGCGAAACAGTGACTAATATTTTTCAGAGGGGTTGAAACCACCAACCAGTTTATCTTCACCATATCTTCACCAGATTTCACTAGTAAGCCAGGCTTTTGCTGCTCACATGGGAAGCATTGACGACTCAGGCTACATCTCCTGCCGGTCATGCAGTGTGCCCCTCAACATGGCGTGGTTCGACACGGGTTGTTCCCATCATAGGCGGTTTAAGGGCTGCAGGATACCCAAAAATATTTTGCCAGCAAAAACAATGGTTTCTGGTTCCCTTCCATTGAACGTCAATTTTTAGGCAATATATAGCAGCAATATAAGTAAGTACGGTTGGTTTCCCCATCAATTATAATCCCGTCAATATGAATCAAATCCCCAAAGAAAGATCACCATATTAATCCCCACATCCCCAAAAATCCCCACATCACTATAATCACCAATAATATTAGGTGATGGATCAAAACCTATAATATAATATATATAATATATAATATATATATATTATTACCAGATACTACCAGATTTTGGGCAATCAACCATCCTTAACCCCTTAGAATCCCCAAAGAACGGACCGGATGTTCCTCCAAGGTTTGGAAGGGCGACTCCATTGATTCGCAACAGAGCCAGCAGAGCCATCCCTCCAGCGTTCCGAAGGCCGGTTTGAGCAATGAAAACTCGAGGGGTAACATGGGTTAATCTTGAAGAAAGCAAAATAAAGCAAATATATTGCAAAGTATATAGCTAAATCTGAATTATGCTAACTGGTGTCCAAACAGGCTGCCGACCACTCACTTATATAATCCAGAGGACATCGTTGTTTGCGTGTGTCTCGTCTGTATTTTTGTTGATGCCTCTTAAGAGAAGCCAAAAAAGAGGCTAGGAAAGATGACGAAGTGACCTGACCTCAAATGTTTCACATTGAGGTGCTGTCAAGCGATTCGCAGGAGCCTCCGGAGTTGCATTAGTAATACAATGATATACAATATAGCAGGTTTTATGATGTTTTATCTTTGAATTCAGTTGCATCAAACTTCAAACAGTGAAGAAAGCAGTTGCCACTGCCTGTCGCTCCTGAAATGGCCCAAATGGATCCAAATGGATGCACGGGATGCACGAGATTTTTCATTTCGAGATGTTGTATGACACGATATACATATATTATACATGTACTACATATACATATATATACAATATATATACAGTATATATACAGTATATATATATTATACGTTATTATACTGTGTATTATATATATATATATATATATTATACTGTATATATATAATATACACACTGTAACATGTATACCGTCCCCAAACAAAAACTGAACCAGCTTGAAACTGGAATTGCAGTGGATGAGGCTTGTCATGAAGGAGACTAGCAAGAGTCAACTGGGTTTGCTTGGATTTGCATCCCTGCAGCATCCCAAGTAGTAACGGACTATTCGCCAGGGCTACAACCCAGCTATAAGTTGACTACAGCAACGGGACATGGCTACCAACCACCTATCATTGTTTTTTGCTTCGACATATCAACCATTGGTTAAAATCCTGATAGGGTCACCAAGTGACCCCTGGAGACTCACGTGGTGATCGCCCCAGGAGTACGAAAATGAGCGGGAGGCCATTGGTTGTTGGCAGCCCCATTCCAGTAGTCCCCATTCGAAGGTCTTGACCAATGCCTTGAACAGTTTGATGTTTGATCCATGAATTTCGTGGCATTGATTGGCATGTATTAGGATTGATTAGGCACCAGCCAGCCCGAAGAATCGCGGAGAATTGCTAGATATTGGTGATGTGTTGAATTCTTGCATTGTTCAAAGCTTGAAGGGTTCCTCAATTCTAAAACACATTGGATTCCCCCGAGCCACTAAACATACAGTCAGACTTTTTGTTCAACCGTCGGCAAGGTAAGCATTCTCATTCTCCAATCATTCTGACACCCTTTGCACAGTGAATTGAAATGTGCAGGTGACGACTCTTCGTGGGACTCCAAGTCTATAGTTGGCTTGGGTTTTAGCGCCAACAAAGAGTAGAGGACACACCCAATTGGACAACATGAGTTTGTCCCCAAATGGGGTATGTGCAGTATGCATTAGTTGATTATAATTTATTTATTCCCATTAAAATGAACATAGGCATATATATATATGGAGAATCAAACTCATTTTCCTAGGGAAACAATTGCAAACCAATGTGGATCTCCAATAATATTTATGCGAGTTTACCTACCTGATGGTAAGTTGCCATAAAAAGTATGTTTTTTTTTTACCAATCAGTGATTGAATGACAATACGGGGTAATACGGGTAACATTTGGCTACTGTCTAATGGCAATGGTACTTGCCCCTATTTTACAAGACACCCAGCTTCTCCCAGACAGATGCAGTCCAAGGTATGCTCTTGAAGAGTTTTGTGCAAGAAACTGTCAGGCCTGGCCCAACACTTTCCAGGTGTTCCAGTTTGTTGGTCCAATGTGGCGACGTCACCTGCGATGCTGAGCTTGATCGGTTTTAAATTATTTAAATTGTGTTAAAGACGTTTGATAGAGAACACAATTGAAAAAACGATTGGATAAAACCATGATAAACCTTTGGATTTCAGGGTACCCCATGACATTTTTGGGACAAAATGAACAAACCTTTGGATTCTGCTCCGCGTTTGGACGGGCCTGCAGGGGACAAGCCTACCACGTTCTGGTCGCGGTCTTAGAGAGAAAACGCTGGGTGCTCCACAATTTCAATGGAGAAAATGAGGGAAACACGGGCATGAACAACATGAACAACATGAACAACATGAACATGAACATGATGATGATCATGATGATGATGATGATGATCATGATCATGATCATGATGATGATGATGATGACGATGATGATGATGATGATCATGATGATGATGATGATCATGATGATCATGATCATGATCACGATCACGATCATGATCATGATGATGATGATGATGATGTTGATGATGATGACGATGATGATGACGATGATCATGACGATGATCATGATGATGATGATGATCATGATGATGATCATGATGATGATGATCATGATGATGATCATGATGATGATCATGATGATGATGGTGATGATGATGATGATGATGATGACGATGATCATGATGATGATCATGATCATGATGATGATCATGATGATGATCATGATGATGATCATGATGATGATGATCATGATGATGATGATCATGATGATGATCATGATGATGATGATCATGATGATGATGATGATGATGATGATGATCATGATCATGATCATGATCATGATCATGATCATGATGATGATCATGATGATCATGATGATCATGATCATGATGATGATGATGATGATGATGATGCTGATGCTGATGCTGATGATGATGAACTGGTGGATTTGGGGTTTACCCCGCCCCTCCACTTTTTGGACAAATCCTTCTGTTTGATTTTGAGAAGTGAACAGGCAAACAATTGCTATTCACGTTTGTTGAGGTTGCAGATGGCACTGTCGAGCCTTGCAAGTCTGGACTTCGGCTGTGTTTTTTTTAATGAATGGATGGTCACATGAAAGACTTGAAATGGCAGGTGTAATTCATGTGATTCACAGTATGCTGGATGTGTTGCCTACTGTACTGAAGACAGAAATTGGCAGGCTTATTTTCCAATGACCACACCTGTTGCATCCGCACTGGACCAGCGCAGAGGATTCAATGTATTGTGCCCTTGACATCACATTACATGACAGAGAAGTTGAAGGTTGCGAAGTTTAGGGGATTAAAGGATTTGGTCTATCCCACCATGATCACAGAAGATGTGTGTGCGTGTGTGCTTGCTTTTGCGCCTTGATCCAAGACATGCTGATTGTTATCCAGTGCCGACACTGGGAGGTTGTTGCTTTCTGCCAATCTTCAGTACTTTCAGCTGGTGTTGGGTTGCCCAAACAATACCAGCACTGCTGGACATCAAGTTTCATGATTCACCCCATGCGTTCGTGTTGTGAATCTTCGAAACTGGTCCCTTTGACATCGATTGGTCCCTGAATGACAACAGCAAGGTGTTTACATTGAAACAGCATTGAAACAGCATTGAAACAGCATCCGGTTTGTTTTTTGTGGCAACTAATGCAGAGTCACTGGATGTTGGATGAATACAATTCGATCATTTGCCCTGAATCCCTTCATATTCCTTCAAATGTTTTCAATTTTTGTAGTAGAGACGAGTACATGTTGACAATATCATATCAGTAACATGTTTCTGCCCTTACAGATGACCTAAAGCTGCATTTAAAAGCCTGGCTGCTTGCCAAGGACAGATGGCGACACATGGCCTGTTTGTTGACGCGTCGCAATGCAGAAGAACTGTATAAGTCTTAAGCATATACTGTAGCACTTGCAAGGCAGTCACTGTCACTGGTTGGTTGAACCTCGAAACTGTACTCACCTTAGAAGCTGCTATTGTCCATTCTATACATCAATTGTCTTTTCTCTACATTACGGCAATTGATATGTGTTTTTTTTTCCCTGGCGCAACAGGTGTGATCCATGACGTTCCCCTGAAGTCCATAAAAGATCTTTGCCGGGTAACCCAGGACATTCCAGGGCACGCTGCCTGACGCAACAGGTGACTTCAGGATGGGGAACTCCACTGGCTAATCATTGTTGACTTATGTTGACTATCATATATCTGTTTGGGCATGTTTGGACGCAAAAAAAAGCGAGTGTATCATGGTGAAGATGTGTAGCTGCCGCTTCACAGTTTGATTTTGGATTTTCGTTCGGTTTCTCTCTCACACTTCCGCCATCATTTCAACTTGTGGATCTTATGAAGCTCGTATATTCGTTGTGTGCAGAAATCTTCAGTCCAGGGCTTTTGAAAACTTAAAACAAACCAAAGATGTAGAACATTTGCAAAGAAGATTGAAATTCTGATGTTCTTCATTAGGATACCCCCCTATTGCTTACTCCCTTGGAGTTGGTAATGACAGTAATTTCCCATCATTCCTCGCGTTGGTTCATAAGGTCCAGGAAAGAGCATTCAGACACGCTACACGCCAGTGGATTTGGCAACAAACTCAGGTCCTGCAGATTTCATGGCTGCCCTGGCTGCCCTTAACAAGTTTTCCTGGCTATTTGTTGCATGAAATCGAACTGTTTCTGTTCTGTCTTCAGCCCCAAAGCCAAGGACGACATGTGTGCAACATTGGTGCTGCGGAATAACGAATGAGCAGGCCTCAGGAAAAGGAGTACGTATGCTGATGTATGCTGTATCAATCGAGGGAATACTGAGACTATACGACAAGTTTCCCAGCAAACTTTGCAATTTGTGGTGGATGCTCCAGAGTTTTGCCGTGCATTGTGTAAACAAAGAAAGATTATTCATTAGATTCAGCATGTCAGCATGCTAACCATCAAACCACGGAAAGCTCTGTCATATCCAACATCAAACGGGCTTTAATATATGAGCAAGGGTCAAAAGACGCTATGAAAGGCTTCCATTACGATCCGCCATCACTACTCAAAATATGTGATTTACTGCGTGTAGCGATAGGGGGCCTTATGTAGCGATACCTCTTTTCAGACTCTGTTTATGATTGAAGCTTCCTGTTGGGCACATGACTTTCCAATCTTTTGAAGTCAGAGCGCGACACTGGAGCAGTCGCAGTGGGCTGGTCTTCCTGGGTAGTTGCAAGATGGCCTGTCGTCAAGTATATATGAGATAGTTACATTAAACAATATTGATATATTGGGGTGTGTTGATCTATAAGGTATGCAAGAAACTAATTCATAACGCATCATGAGCTTGATGATGGTGATGATGCTGATGATGATGGTGATGATGTTGATTCAGATAGTGACCGTGCTGAGATATGTTGA
>Ga0126342_10004898_pt1 | contig 23112 bp, 15 predicted proteins | sample Cyp1metagenome_FD_92528 | JGI IMG/M metagenome (GOLD analysis project Ga0126342, IMG submission 92528) | Coral microbial communities from Lord Howe Island, Old Settlement Bay, Australia - Cyphastrea 1 metagenome | ecosystem: Host-associated > Invertebrates > Cnidaria > Coral ...
ACATAGTCATACATAGTCATACATAGTCATACATAGTCATACATAGTCATACATAGTCATACATAGTCATACATAGTCATACATAGTCATACATAGTCATACATAGTCATACATAGTCATACAGTCATACAGTATAAATGCTTGCAAAAACCTGCAGCTGGGTGCCCTGGCTGCACTGCCGACTCTGGTGCTGGCTCTGCCTCTGCAGTAAATTCACCAAGTCAGGCTGATAGTTCATTCTTTATATATTCGAAAATGAAGGTGCTTGTGTCTGATGAAACTGAAACTACTCCTGCTGTGCATCCTGAAATGTGATACTGCTAAGAAATAAACTCAGGTTATCCAGCTGACATCACATGTGATTGGATCATATTGGATTCTTCTGCAAAAATGCATTTGGTCAAAGATGGTCTACGTGGCGCCGCCGTCTAAGTTATCTTTGTCACATGATGACCGACGCTGAACGATATTATATAATTAATGATTTGGGTTCAGATTTATATACCACTTTACAATAATTACTAAACACATGACAGCAGATTCTAAGGTGATATGTCCACCCACATGTCCGACCAAGATCTACCCAGTCCCAGAGCAAAGCCTGCATTAGCGAGCTAACGAAGCGAGCTGTGAAGTCCATGCGTCCTGTGACCGACGACTCATCAATAATACTTGCAATGCTCCGACAAAATAAATGTTCCATGCGAAAGAAGGAAACTTGTAAGTGGGATGGCTGGTTATGGATGGTTATGACAAAGATGTTTGGATTCTTGCACACTGTTTGCCAAGATTGGCTTTCAAATGTTGATGAACCTAGCTCAATCTTGCTCATAAAGCAATCAATACTTTACTGACACTGGGAGTGAGTGCCTAATGTATCAGTCCATGAAACAGCCACTGACTCCAGGATGCCATATCTCAGACTATGATGGACTATGGAGGATATATAGTCCGATATCCTTTTCTGTCACTTCATCCTCTGGATCTGCAGCTGATTGTTAACGGCCCTGGGGCCGAAACAGATTTTCAAGAGCAGAAAGAACCGGTGTAAAGACAATTTGAATCAGATTATCAATGATAATTGCAATTATCAACGTTATCAATTACCAGTACATTTACTGATTGTCATTAACTGATTCACGATACATCAATGTGTCCTCCATGGCGTAGTGCCAACTGTGTGAAGAAGGCCAAAACCTGCGAGGGACCAATTTGGGCTATGAATGTATCGAAAATGCTCTGAAGGTCAATTTTTTCGAGATTACAATACAAGAACTGGAGTTCACTGTACATCACAGGTCGAACCTAGCGACAGGAAGCCCTGCAACCCAGAAAACCGTCGGTCACATCTGGGATGCCCGTCAGTCAGCAACACCACCCGTGGCAGCTCTGGCCTCATGAGCCGCGATGCGCCATGCGCAAACATCCCAAACCAACTTTTTCTACACTTTGCTCTCAACTGATCAGCTCAAAACCATTCAAAAACTCTAAGTCTTTCACAATCTTCATGGTTTCATGGTTCTGGTTCTGCTTGTTGCAAGTCTTTTGGATATTTTTGGATGATCCCATTGTATCCCATTGTCATGTCACCGTGCAATTGCATTAGTCGCTCCAGGCGCTCCAGGTAGCCCAGGCAAACTCCGCAAGGTGGATGACACCTTCTTAGCATCTCCGGCATCCTGCAGTACTGCGGTCCAAAATGCTGCAAGTTTTCCAAACCATTTCCAGCCTTCACCAGGATGCTTGGCAACAAGGGCTCTGGCAAAACCTCAGATGTTGCGATATGTTGCGATCGAAGCTGACCAAAACTGATCCAAAACTTGTCCAAATTGATCTCTTCGACTGGATCAGAACACAAAATCGCTTGAGTCAAACCTGGTGCTTCAGCAGGTTCGTCGCCCCAGTGGCACAGTTGCCGCCCCACCTCCAGGCACTTCAGCAAGAAGAGTGTACCCGAAAGGGGCGACCTGGCGAAAGGATGGCCGAGATGTCACCAGATGCGATTGGGACGAGAGTGGACTGGGCAACCCAGCAGTTGCATGGTATCTCGCGGGAAGGTCCATCCGTGTTCGACCTAAGGGAAATGCTGTGAGCGTATATGAATTAGCCTTCGGTGTAAAGCCTAGCTCTCCCAATCACACGCGCAACAAAACGACGGTGTTCTTTCCAGCAAGATTATCTTGGTAGTTGAAATGAGTAAATGTTTGTGCTTTCTTTAGATTTCAGATGATTTCAACACTCCGACATGCAACCGGGAATTTCACGAATCACCCACTTTCCCATGCTGCCCCAACGTATCGTTGCAGCTCACGCAGCTCCGTGTCCGTCCTGTCAGACGGGTTGCCAGGCGATATCCCCAGGTGCAGCCAGGCCATCAAAGAGTGCAGCCAAGTCCTTGAAGAATGCTCCTTCAGCGGATCAAACCTCGGTACCACTTTTTTTTGAACAGCTATGACGAAATTGACATCCACTGTTCAGCTAAACTAGATTTCATGGTGATATCTTTATATATTTTTTTTTGCTCGGCCTTTTAGGTCTTGCCTGTAGCGTTCTTGCATGCCAGTCAAGTGTTGTCAGACTGGTTGATAATCTGGCTTCATGCAACGGTCGCGCTCAACGCTGGCCGCGATGAGAGCCAATTCATGTGCAATCTCGGGAAATCCTTCATGGCAAAATGGAAGTCCCTGCACTTGGAATCGATGGGAGATTCTCTTCCAAAACGATTCAGCAAAACTTTGATTCATGCCAGCTGGGTATTCCTTCGCGAAGGACGTGCGGAAACTCCCGTCGGCCAAGCGCCCGATGAGTGGGGTTGTTGGCTTGACCAAATCTCGTTGCTCATTTGCAGCAAAGGTTTGCGGGATCGCAGCATTCGCATACAGAAGCGTGGTTGGCTTCACTCCAGCGGCGCCGTGCCTCCATTGATGAAAGGTATATTGTCGAAATGGCATCCCTGGACCACTCATAAGGCGAATGATCGCAGTGCGCCAGATCGAAGGCCTTTCGAGCTGGTAAGGCGGAGCTGGGTGCTCGAGGGCGACGGCACCTCCGCCCACCGCCACACATGCACAAAGCTGCAGTCCTTTCAAGAGAAGGCTGTTGCCAACCGACACCTGCAAGAGCTCCTTGAAGTTGAGCAGCTCCATTCCCCAGCAACTGTCGGGTGTGCCTCTGAGCGGTCGTGGGCCTTTCAGAGGAACCCCGTTCTCATCCATCTGTGTTTCAAAGCGCGCACTGCTCCAGGTTTCGCAAGGCGGGCCAAGGAGAAGAGCTAATAGTAGGCCTCGACGAGCTGCAGTGAGCAAGAAGTGCCACAAGCGCTGGTCGTGCACGTTCATCTTGTCGCTGATCGCTGTGTCGACGGAGATCACCAGCACTGATTGCGAGATCTGCTCAGGGCCCTCGTCCAAATACTTCTGCATATAGTGCTGGAAGTCCTCATCACGGCGTCTGCCAGAATAAAGATGAACGATGTAAAAGGGGCCATCTCCAAGCCGTGTCTCAACACGTGGGTGTTGTACCACCACCCAATGATGTCGTGCAGCTTCTGCATGCTGTAACGCCTGGAAGGTGGAAGGAATCGAATGGCACCTCTGGTGTGGTGTAGACTGCTGGGCCGGTGGCCTGACTGGTTTGGGTTCACCTTGCTCAAGTCTCTCCCAACACTGTTGCAATGCCTTCTTCCTTGCTCTCAATTGCCAAATGTGGATATCATCCAAGAATGACATGTGACATGCATCCAAAATGGCGTATACGTCTGGATCCATGAGCGGGTGCAAATCTTGAAACTCCGTCTCAATCCAAGCAATGAAGATGCGCGCCGCTTTGAACTCCGGGATGCCCATGTGAAGAAAAAGATTAAAGAAAATGTTGTGAAAATCTTCTTCTGTCGGATGCCGCGCCCAAGAGTGCAGGCTCTCAGCAAACTGGGCAAAGCAAGACTTGAGCAAGTCGCTGGTAAGGTCTGGCTCCCACCAAGCGAAATCTGGTTCTCCTTCAGCATGTACTTGCTGTAGTGCAAGGCGCACTCTTTGTCGCTCTCTGTGATGTGATGTGGGGCGTAGCGGTCCATGATGGCGCCGAACTGCTGGAAGTCTGCAGACGCCTTTGAGGTGGTCTGGCAGATGGATGGTCACCGGGTCAGCAATCGGTTTGACCTGGTGCAATCTATCCCAGCATCGGTTTGGTCTGTAGCGAAGGTGCTGTGTCACTCTATAGGTTGTGTGGAAGTCTTTGAGGCATCCACTGCATACTGTTGATTGCACATAGTAGCGCTCCTCTGCCAAGGCGTCATGAACTCGAAATTCATGAAGTGCCCGCTGCTGATGAGTGTCAAACTCTGCTGGGCATTGATGGCAACGATATGGTTTGTCCCTGACATCCTCTGGTATGTCATGTAGGAGTTTCAGTCCTGCTGCACGGAGCTCCTCAACAATGAAGTCATGGTAAGCTCCAACTTCCCAAGCAATCTTCTCTTGTGCAAGGTGCTTGATTCCTGCGCGGCCAATCCATGACTTCCATGGTCCGCAGTGTCGCAAAGCGTCCCAAGCATCAACCCAGGACTGGCGGTCTTGCGGGAGGTCAAAGGGCAACGGTTTGAAAGAGTTCAACCATATGAGGTCTTCGCGCATCTCGACGAGCCACCCCTTGTTTGTCTCCAACTCGCGGAAAAGTAGGGCCTTGTGAAATACTGTGCCAAATTGCGCCACATGCTGCAAAAATGTCAGTTTGTGGCGTGCCCAAATTTGCCGGAAAGTGGGAAGTTGTTGGGCTCGGCGGAATTCGTCATCAGTGATATGGTCGTGCTTCCAGAAGCCCACATCATGAATTTGCCGATAGTACCCCATGAGGGTGGCTTCCAGCTTTTTGACCATTGTCGAGGGCACATCACTCCAAACTGCACATCCATACAAGAGCCTTGACATGATGAGACTCTGAAAGAGTTGCATCCTCGCTGGTATAGGCAAGCGCTTGTTGAGGAAAATAGGTCGCTTCATCTCTTCAAAGGCTTGTCTGGCTGACCCAATTCTTGCGCAAATCTCCCTGGTTACATCAACTCCCATGGTGAATTGCGCTCCTAAGTGCTTGTAGGATGGAACAACTCTGAGAGAAAGAATGTGGCTTTCGGTCTCGACCACGATGACGGGCTGACGGCCTGTGTCAAAGATGCTCAAGCGTTGTTGATCAGCCCCTGGCCCTCGAAAGCACAGCACGGCCTCGGTTTTCCCCCGATCAAGATTGAGGGTAAGTCCTCGTACTTGAAAAAGGTTATGGACGGCCGCTGTAACTTGCTGAACTAAAGTGACCAGAGCCCCTGGAGTGGTTGTGGTGAGCGGGATGGCCACATCGTCCATCCAAGCAATTGGAGGCACTGTGACCCCAAGAGCCGCGCAGCCAGCCATGTAGTGCTCATTGTCCAGCAAAACTGCATGTAGATCCTGCAGTAGTCCTGACATCATCATGTTGAAAGCAATGTCTGCTAAAGGGCTACCTGGTCTGGATCCTCTGCGTGTGTTGGTGCATTGACTTGGTCGAACCCCAGAGTCATCTCGCAGTTGAAACCACGTTTGATGGTGTATGTCATGAAGAAATTGTTTGAGACCTGGGGGGATGTCGCCTTGATCTTCAGAGCGGAGTGCTTCGATCTTGGTGGCAATGGCGTGGATGTCAAAATCCTCTTGGTCGAAGATTCGCTCAAGCTCGGGGTGTGTCAATCCATCCGCAGTCAAGAACACCAGTTCTCGTAAGAGATGGTGAAACGCCGATCTCAAGTCGAGAAACAAAGTGCAGGTTGAAAGTCGAGCAGCTTTGCAAACACTACTGTGGAGCTTAAGGATTTGGATTCCTGTCAAGGTCTGTTGTGACGGGAGCCCGCCCAGCTGTCCAATGGTTTTGCGCTCTAGCATCACCGGGAGGAGCTTCTGGCGGGTCCATGCGTGTGTCACTTTTGCAAAAGAATCTGCTAAAAGAATTCCCCTGTAAGCGGCAGCATCATCCCTTGCACCTTTCTGTTTGAAGATAGTGCATAGGTGACCTCCCTTATGCCAGAAGGGTTCAATGCCCATGATGAAACTTTTGCAGATCATGGCGTGGATCTGGGGGGCGATGGCCGCTGATCCTGATCGGCATAAAGAAGAGGGCACTCCGTCAGGCCCCGGGGCCTTGTGGGGTCTTTGCCGCAGACAGTGATCTTCAACTTCAACAAGCGTAGGTAACTCCTTCAGTGCAATGTGTTGGACAGGAGGTTTTGCCTGGATCTCCTTGTTGTTCCTTTGAATGCACAGCGCTTGTAGTTGGTGAAGTTCGTGCGTGGTGCCGGCTTCAAGCTCTTGAAAGTGCTGGAGCAAGCTGGTGCCAAGGTCATATTTCATGGCATTGCGTTTGTTCTTGTTCTTGGGGAGAATGGCACGAAAATGTTTCCAAATACCCGTCAGACCTTCAACTGAATAAGTTGTGGCAGTTTGATCTGCCAGTTGTTGGTAGTACTTGGAATCTTCAGCTTGCACTGCACTTCGCACCTGTTGAGCTGTTTGCTTGTAGTCCCGTAAGGTGTGGGCAGCTGCTTGGTCGTGCAGTTTGTTCCACCCTGGGAGATCACGCGCAAGAGCTTGGCAAAGGCTGCTTGTGGAGCTTGTACATGTGGATGTAGTAGAGCGCCACGAGTGGAAGCAAGCATGTAGGATTGTATGCCTCTGCGTCCTTTTCAACTGTCGAAGCTGCTTGAAGAAGAGCTTCTTAAGATCAACAAGCTGCCATGTGGCATCTGTGATGTGGCTTTTGCGCTTCCAATGCTTTCGATGTCGTGTGATCTGGTGCAATGCTGCTGTTGTTTGCCGCGCCAGGTTGTCTGCCATGGTGTGTGGGTCTGCTTGCCAAGGAGTAGGGACCACTGCTGAGTGAAGGGTGTAAAATACCTCTTCATTTTGTAGTTGCTGACACAAATGTTGAGAGTCCCATTTTGGCTGCGACTGTCTTTTGCTAGGCAGGCATGCGTGAATATCGAAAGTGCAACGACACAGAACTGCATGATGATCAGTTCGATGTGTGCTGAGATCAATGTCTTCAGCAACCCAAGAATTCAGGGTGTGGTACTGTATCTCCTGAGGAAGGGCAATGTAGTCAATCCTCGTCGCGTGCTGACCATCTGGAGAATGGTAAGTGTTGTGAACAGGGCCTGGATGCGACTCAGCGAATGTGGCTGGGAGCTTCAGGTTGTTGTGCAACAGCCAGTGGTGAAAAACTTCACCTGCTTGGTTTTCCTGGGCTGGTACATGATCTCCGATAGCTGATGTAGGGCAGTCTCCAACATGGGCATTGGCATCACCGCAGAAGAAAATGGGCCATCCTGCTGCTTTGCGGGCAAGAGTTGCTGAGATTTCATTCCAGTATGCAGTTGCTTCATGTCGAGGTCTTCCTGAGTGTGGGGCTCGTCCTGTGACAATGACGCACTTCCAGGAAATCAAATTGATCTTGACGATGAGCAAGTTTGGGCTGGATTGCACGATTCTGATGTGGTCTTTCGTGATGCAAGGCCCTTGAGGATGTATTGGGAGGCAATGTGAAATCCATAGCTGTACCCCATCTTGCCCTTGAGGTGATGCTGGATGCCCAAGCACATGGTACCAAGGGTTGCATAGCCCGACAAGGTGGCGGTGCCTCGTCTCCTGTATGCCAACAATGATGCACTTGGCTTCATGGAATTGTTGCATGAGCACGCTTTGTCGGGAGATGCTAGTGCCCTGTTTGTGGTCCGTCGAGTGGTGCAAGGTCAAAACGTTTGCAGTGGCGATTGTAACGTCAACTGTAAATTTTTGCGGCACTTGTTCAGGGTCATCTAGTTGCGGTTGAGATGGACTATGTGGCACTGGCACTTGGGTGATATCACACTCAAGAAATCCATCCTTGAATCTCGGCACATTCGGGCTCTGGGCGTGCATTTGTTCAAGATACCAGGCCCATTGCACAGCTCGCAGTTGTTCAGCATCCTGGAGCCATGTCTGCCAGAGATTGCTATCTTGAACTTGTGCAGGATGGAGTGAGGCAAACTTCGCGATGGCATCAGCCAATTCATTCCAAGGGTTGCCTGTATGTGCCTTGATGTGCCGCCAGTGCATCCTTGAGAGGCCGTGCCTCCCTTGAATCAAGTGGGCAAGGCTACGCATCAAGATGCGGTGACTCGGGAACTTGCGAGTTCTGAAGTAGCCGCCCGCAAGATAGCCTGCATTCACCGCATCAAAGTGGAAGTAGTAGTGTGTGTCCACGTTGCCAAAGGTGGTCCAAACATGATTGCTGAGCTGAATAGCCCACAAAAGCGCCCAAATTACTGCACCATTTTCACCTATTCCAGCATGTCCATCTGGTAGGACGACTTTGCCAAGCGCTCCTCCGAAGGCGAAGTCATGCTGATACTCGATGATTAGGACGATGCCTGCGCCAACAGCGCCTTCTTGCACTTTGGAGCCATCGGTGTAAAGATGAAAGGCAATAGGGACTTCAGTGGAAAGCTGCTCAAGCTGAGCAATCGCCTCCTGAGTGACCTGCGGGACTTCAAGTCCAATTGGCCAATCTTGCACAAACTCATTGGTAGATGAATTGATGACATCAAGAATTCTTTGAACTGGCGTAAAGTCAATCTTGACCTGTGGAGGACATGGAATCGCATCTTCAAGATGCAGAACAGTGGCAGCTGGCTGAGAGGAAGGTCGTTGGGTATGAGCTACCTGCCCAACTGTTAGGCACCTTCTCTTCTCAGTGCGAGAGGCCAGTTGAAGGAAGTGCATTTGATCGTCATCTTCATCCCATGTCGTCGTGGTTTGAGTGGGTTGTAGGTAAGGCAAGTCCTGAATGATGATGAGAAAGCTAACACCATTTCGATTTCGTAGTGCAAGCCGATCTCTAAGTTCAAGGTCTCCATGCCAAACCATGCATTGAAGTGGTGATCTTTCAGGATAGCAATCTTGGCTGAGCCCAGCAAATCCAATGACTTGAGGTTTGCCAACTTGTAGTGGAGCAAACCGAGCGAAGTGTCGCATGGGTTCCAGGACCTGATGCGTAGCAAGAACAGAGAAGAGGTTTGCAACTCCGTCTTCAGGTGGATGTTGGACCACAATAACATGGACTCGTTGGTCACGCTCCAGTAGAGTCGATGGAGGCATCGGTCGCACTAAATGTATGTGGACATGCCAATGTGGATCCAAAAGGTCAAACCACGCTTCAGCAATGGAGCGAAACCACGTCTCAAAATGCTGATGCAATTGGACTGTTCGAGGTTCACTGCATTGTAAATGTGCAGGCATTGCAAGGAACCAAGTTTGGATGTGTAATGTCGGATTGGCTGGGCGATTGATTGCGTCGAATTGTGCCATGTGCGCTAACCAATGCATGTGAAGCTCTTGAATGGCTGCTGGCTGCATCTGGAGAGCTTGTAGCGGGTCAGTAATGAGTGCAACGCTATGCTGTTGTTCTCGTTGGTAAGGAAGCTCTTCTTCAATACGTTCGCTGGGAGCACTTACACATTGATCAAAGTGTGCCTCTGGACAGAGAAACTTGGGCTTTTGCTCAAGAGGTGGCGGCTCAGTTGCGAATAGCTGAAGAAAGAGTGCTCCATCACCATCTGCAAGTTCATGGAAGCCACGTTGACGAGGTACATGTGGTGGCCCTACCACATCGTCGTGCCAGCCCAGGCGATAAAGGGTGTGCCTCATTGAAATCTCTTCCATGGTCATCCCTTGGTGATACGCTGTAGCCAGGCATCGCGTGGCAATGTGGTCTGTCTGGGGACTACCTGGAGGAACTGCGATCCTGACGTAATCGCCGTCATTGATGTAGAGGCGAGGAGCTCCCAATGGAATCAGTTCGCCATTGACCCACACCAGGCATCTGTTGCTAGCTCTTTGGCATACAGGATGTAGTCCGAGAGCTCTCAAGATCTGACTCCGGCTAAGCTGGTCAGGAATGAGCCTCGCCTTTCGAACAACCTCAGGACTTTCCAGTGGAAGAGCAGAGTGAAATTCAACATCCAGTAGCGCAAATCGGTCATATGAGCCTGTTGGTAGATCACCACGTCGATGAGCAATGACAGATGCCGAATTGGTCCTTGCCGTGTCCTGCGGTGGTGTTTGAATCCAGTGCATGACATAGAGGTCGTCAAATCTCACATGAAGGGTTTGGGCTGCACGTTGATGCATGCCATAGTAGTCATTCCAGTCAAACCATGCTGGAGTAGGACCTCCTTCAATGGTGTAGATGAGCGTTAAATACCAATCTTCGGGCATCTGTGGTTCCTCAGATTCTGCTTCTGACGCTTCTGATGAGGATGCAGGTGATAGATCTTCCGCATCTCTGGCAATGTTTCGGTCGTTCATGATGGCATCTGGTGGTTGGTCTTGATGTTGCGTTTGCACAGGCGCTTCTCCTTGCGCAACTTGGGCAGAAAGGAAAGAAACTTCGTCCTCTTCCATAGTGCCGATTCGATCAGGTGGTAGTGGAGCTGCAGAGCGTAGTGCGCATGCTGTTTGGTGTGGGACACCGAGCATGTGCGGCCATTGTACCATCTCAATGTCAAACTCGTGCCCAATGTAGAGATCAACATGATTGGAAAATCGAACCCGTCCAGCAAAGTGCCGTTTGTGGCAAGGCAACGTCAAAGTAGATGGACTTGATTGCAGGGTCCCCACATCTTGCGCCAAGTCAATCGCTGCAATGCTCGCTTGCCATGGGTTCACGAAGAAATCCTCGGTGACAATGCTGTGGTTCCAGATATCAACCATCATATACTGGAAACACAGGGAGTCATTCTGCCTAGGGCAAGCCTCAGATAAGTCTACTTGCCCGGCTCGGGGAAAGGCGACAGTGCACGTGATCCAAGTGCAGAGGCATCCAATCGCTGTCTTTTGGATGTTCCCTCGCCTTTGGGATCTGCAGTGTCGTCGGCATTGGGTAGCTGAATCTGCTCCAAGCTTTCCACCACTGAGTGTATTCTCTTCTGGATCATCGCTGCTGTATCGATCTTCATGGTCTCGTCCTCGGCTTCTCCATCCGAAATAATCTCTGTCTCCTCGAGCACCTCTGCATCTTGCTTGGAGTGTTGCTCCTTTGTGGCATCGAGATGGCGCCTTGCTTCTTGAAGGGCCTCTCGGGCTTTGTTGAGCTCCTCCTCCATTGCAGTGTCTTTCTGGGTGAAGTCTTCTGCGAACGTACTCCACCTCTTGATACTCTCTTCCACATAGGCAGTCCAGGAATTGTGGAGCTTGAGGCGTGCTGCTTTTGCCGCTTTGAACTTTGCACGTGCAAGGTCCACCTTCTTGACTGCTTGATGCATGCTCTTGGAAGTAATCTTTGTACCTGTGGTCTCGGCGATGATCTGCTGAATCTCCTGTGGAGATAAGGGTTGATCGTTGTTTTGGAGTTTGTTGACCAGAGACTGCAGCTGTTGCGCTGTTTGAGGATCGGATCCAGATGACGCTGCCGTCGTTGTTGCGGCTGGGGCCTTGGCATTCCATGGTGGGTCGTATGCCGGCACCATAGAAGCATTCTTCCCTTTCCCTTTCCCTTGACTTCGTCGGGGTGTGGGCGTCCTTCTGGTCCTTCTCGGCGATTTGGGTTTCTGCTGTGTAGATCCCCATCGCGATTCTTCTGGTGGCCATCCTGCATAATTCCAGGTGTCCGCATTGGTCTCGGTCTTCTTGACTCCATGCACATAGAACTCGTCGATGCATCGATGCCATTGTGTGTCGCATCGTCCGCAACGAAGAGCACTCATCTTGTTTAGGCGTAAGCAAAACTTGCAACGCCAGGGTGTCTTGGTTTGCTCCGTCATCTTGCGCTGAATGAGGGCAATAAAGGCAGGGTCCTTGGAGTGATGTGAGCTCAGAGTCTTGGCAATAGTGCGCAATTGAGGCTGATCTGGTCTGCAAAGTCCTCTGCGAATGCAATGCCACCAAAATCGGGCAGATGCCCTGTGTCGCCTGAAGCGCCTCCTTTGGGTCGGAGTAATATTGATCAAGATTCAATGAGTGCACAAACAAGACAAGGAGGAAGATGTAGAGCTGGATGCCCATGAAAATGTCGAGGAAGCCCAAATAGGATCGCCGGGACAAAGTCAACCGCGATCAGGATGTTGGGGACCAGGTCAAAGGCAGTGCAACCAGTGCAACCCAGGTGGTTTAGTGTGGCTGGGACCACAAGGTGAATACCGGAGTGCAAGTCCGGCAGAGCACTTGCTGATTCGAGCTCGTCCAGGGCGAATCCAGGTCAGACGGCTCAGAAACCAAATTGCCCGGGGGTGGCAATCACGACAAACCCCCTAAGGTTCAAGACTTAGTCGTGGGGCGCTTAAGCCAGAACCTTTCTCTTTATATATATATATAATAGATATACATATACATAATTATATGTATATTATATTATATACGATATTGTACATGTGATATTACATGCATACAATATTATATGTATACATAGTTACATATTAGTTATTTGTAGTATTGTACTACACTGTACTATATGTTATTTTATTTTAGATACAGTCGGTATGTATATTGATCAATGTCTAAACTGAAAACACTTCTGTGAACCTGGGGATCCCAACCACCACACCAGGCTGCCTGGGGCCATGTCGCGGCTTTGGATCAGCACCCATTGCATCACTGACCTGGCAGCATCTGCCAGCGAAGCGCAGCTGCTCAGAGACTCAGAGCGGCTCAATCTGTGGGCCGACATCATCTCTTTTGGCGGTAGCAACGGTCCAGCCTCACACTGCAAAACGTCATCTTTCGTCTGAGGGCATCTTGCTCACAATGAAACAGCTGTTGAATTTGAAAGAAAACATGTGTACAGATGTGTACAGTAAGTCCGTGTAGCACCAACCGGTACACCAATATTGTGTTTTTCTCCAAGCGAGACTGGATCCAGGATCCTGACCTGTCCTGCAACACGGCTGTCCTGGTGCCAGGACGATGCCCCGCAACACAACGCAATGCCATTGTAATATTCCTCAAATGCCCATTGAAAATGAAGATCTAATCCGATACTGTAATATACTGTAATCCATTAAATATAATATGAAATCCATTAAATATATGAAATTAAACATGAAATACTGCAATCCGTTAAAAGCCGTGGCCTTTTACATGTGCTTTTTCGTACACAAGGATGTACACAAAAGGATGTTCGAGGTGACCTTCTCAGGAATCAATGAGATATGGCTATGGATCAATACCTATACATACCATTTTTAGGGGGATGAACATCCATGAAAACCAGCTATTTTGATGTGAACTACAGGGGGATAGGGTTTTGACCCATCCCCATATCAAGAAATCATAAGAAATCCCTAAAATCAGCTTTGAATCTCATACTTTACTAAAATCCTTTCTACATCGACGTTGGACTCCCAACGTCCTCGCCCAGCAGCGGCTTTCGGCCCAACTTCAGGAGCTCTTCCAGAGGTGCCTCGGAGCATGACCCGGTCTCTTGCATAGTTATCATAGGTATTCATAGGTTATATATGCATACATTATATATCATTATATTATATCATTATATATTATATATATATATATATTATAGTTATAGTCATCCCCAAAAAACGGACTAAGGCACGAAAACGCTATAGCTGGGTGTGGGGCTCTCATGACGGAGGGCTCAAGTTGAGCCTTAGCTGTGCCGAGATGAAGCTGCCGAGTGGCTGTCACTTCCTGTTGGTTAACTTTGATTAAGAGCCTAAGAGCTTAAGAGATCTTAAGAGCTTAATTTTGATCCAGATCTCTGGAACCCAACCTCTGAGACCTCTTGACCTTCACCATCTTTTACCATCGTTTACCTACAGAACCCGACAAGAACCCCAAGTCAAATCACAAATGGCATAAATGTTGAGCTTCACTTCCGAGGCCACCGCCCGAATACGCATCCTGACGTCCATACATCTCTCAGGAACATCCTTGGAACTCATGAAGCGAGATACAAGCATTGGAGAAGGGAGTAGCGACATAGCCGTGGGTATCGGAACAGTTACTCTGCTATCACTCCGTATATAGAATCATCTATGATGGGCAAAAGTATTCAACATGTGGTAGTGAATTGCGGGGTAACATTGAAAGGCAAGCCTTCAAGGGAACTCCGGAGAGCATGATCAAAGCTTCCTAAAAGATCCCAAACGCTTCTGCCCCGCAGCGCTGTGAACCTTTTACTGGGGCTTGCTGACATCACCCACTCGCACCAGAATCTTCAGCTCCTGTTCACACCTAGCACATGGATCTTGAATGTCGGAGTGAAAGTCGGATTTCATCAATGCAATGGGACCATATGGGACCCGTTTCAGTCGTGAAGTTCACCAAATGTTCACCAATTTCCACACCAAAAAATAAAGGCTTCAAGACATTTCAAGTCAAGCACTGCCACCTGACCAGGACAGGGCCAGTGACGCACAGGTTGATGCCTCAAATCCAGAGTCATCACATATCTCCACATCTGGCAGTACATCAAACTAGCAAGCAGATCTCAGCAGATCAAAGCAGACCATTCAAATCACTGCAGGTCCTACAGTATCCATCAAAGACCCTCCTTCAATTTGTTCAGAAAACGACTGAGATAACTGAGATGTCAGCTGAGTTCCATGGGCCGGGAGGTGCGGACCACACCTCGTGGAGGGCCTCAAGGGTCGGATATTGGATACCAAATGGCTGGACGTGAATTTCACGAATTTCGCGATGTGATTCAATGTCGATTCCCTGTGTTTCGTGTGATGTGTGACCGCATTTCTGCCAATTGGAGCCTCAGCTGGTGCGCAACCGCTTCTGGGATGCGAATCACATGAGATGAATGAGATGACTGCAGGTACACGGCGCTGCAGCCAAGTTCAAATACCTGGATTTCTAGATTAAACATCGGGTCACATTGTCCTTCAGCTCTTGCGTCCTGGCTCCAGGCTTCTCCTCTTGCACTGAAGGGGAGATCAGGAGCGTTTCAAGCCTATCTAACTTACAAAGGTAATCAAAAATCAAAGGTATCCCAAACCTATGCTCGGAAACCCAAAAAGATGGGGATCAGCCAAAACCTGATTGTGCATGACAAAGGCTCATTTTGGAAGGAAGGAGACACACTTGTGGATTCCCTTGTGGATTGACATACTCAATCTACATGGTGGCAAATGGCAAATGACTGCGACAACGCCACTTGCATTAGGTCTGACCATGCCAGCAACGTTGATTGAGAGGTGAAGGACGCGCAACCTGCTCTTATACTGATTGTGTGCAGCAAGTCTGTGAAATTTGCTGCACGATGGGAGGCAAACCCTGTCTGCAATTCTTTGACTGGGAATGGACTCGGTCTAGAACAGACCGACTGATTTCTCTTCCAAGATTCTGTGGCTTCGAAATCAGCAAGTGCATGTGAATAAGATGAATAAGGATGTCCTTGCCTGATTAATAGCACTCAACCCACAGAACTTGCAAAAGATGACTGACATGTATCAATTCATGTTCGACAATGTCGTTGGCTCGACGATGTCATTGAATTTTCTGTTCTGAAAACCTCCCTTACTTTGGCCCCTTCACTGCCGGCTCAAGGCGTCCTTAGATTCCACAGCCCCTGCAATGATGCAGTCGAAGCAGGTGTTGTCTAGATGTGACTGCAAGGCAATTGCCAACTAGCGTATCTCATCGCTTGCATAACTTACATGTAATTCACATGCATCAAATGGATTCAAACTCGATCGATATATCGATCTTTCAACATCTTTGAACGTGTGTCAACCCACTTGAAGCCACATGTGCATCGTTCGCCCAGCCACGCAAAGGCCATCCAACAGCACAGCCGCTTGCTTCAAGGCCTCATCTGGATGACGTACCAACTGCCGCAAAGCAGCTTGGACCTGAGTAGCTTATGTAGCTTGCAGCTCCATGTTCAGACCTAACATGACCTAACTATCTGGTTCTTGTATTTCTTAAGTTCAACTCAGGCCTTGCCACGGACAGAATTCTGGTGCTATGGACTGGCGTCTTTGCTCAAACTGTTTTTCTTTTGACCTTGTTCGTTTGGAATTTGTTCTTTGATGGGCATATCTATCATATCTATCCCTTTTCCTGGACTTGGATGAAGTATTCCGACACGCATGAATCGATCCCGAACAGACTCTTGGCAGCTGGAAATATGGTCTGGTAGCTAATCCAAAATGGCAAGGAACTCTTCCTCCAACAAAAATGTGGACAGTGAGATACAGCGAGGGAAATTGTAAATTGGCGGCTGGACCTTGCCATTCGGCAGTTCCCGTCCACAGTTGCCCTAGTCAAGCAGTGGGCTTAAAATTGCACAAAGAAACTCAGCAGTACGGCTGAAGAGCTGCCGTTGAGTGCCAAGATGCCCCTTGACATCCCTGCGCGACAATGCCGCCATCCAGAAGAATGCCATTTGCTTCACTCAGTACCGAACTCCTGAGTCCCCAAAGTATCCCGAAGTGATGAAGCCGCACCACTTACTGTGTCTTGAAACATCTTGAAACTGTCTGTTGGATGAACCTGCGGCTGTCTTTCTCGCTGCTGTTGGCTCAGGACCGCACCTGGAACTCCCAAGTTCGAAAAGAGCCTTCATGCCGGCCGCGCACAAAGTTGGATGACCTCATCATGAAGCGTACAGCCAGTCCACAGCCCGTGCAGCAGTGCAGCATCAAAACAGGAGTTGTAGAGACCACATGCATCTTTATCGAGCTTCAGCTTCACCTTTGATCACCCCAATGTGGAACATCGCCTCCCTGAACTTGAAACCCTGACATGCCTGACATATCCGACCAAGTTGAAACACGCAACTCTGATGTTGATGAATCCTGGCTGGATGACGTGCCCCATAATCTTCATCCCAATGAACTGGCCTTGCAAGTCAGCACTCTCTTTGAGAAAGTTCAGCATGCGCCCAGCTCCATTCAACAGCACGATGCATGCTAAGGTATTCTCGAAGAGCTCGGCAAATCTGCGAGGAAGATTCCGTGGTTAGATTAGGCGAGTGGAAACTCATATTCTAGCAAGGAGCCCCCCCAAAAGGAGCCCCCCCAGGAATTTGCCATTAAATGCCTCTTATTTGTAAAAATGTCATTTAAGGGATTTTAAGGGACATTTAAAGGAAATTAAGGGAAAATAAGGTTAAAAAGAACAAACCTTTGTAGCAACACCATAAGATAACTTGAGACTCTCAGATTGCCTTGCTTGTGTTCCGACCCTATCATCAACCTTGAATTCCCAATCAAGGAAAGTCAAAATGTAGATCTGGTGTAGATTGCAGCTGCACACCTGGTAATGAATTGCCTGTCATTCCAAACAAGCTTTGTCCTTCAGCCATGAAAGCTAGCCCATTCATACATAGAGAATCATACAGATAGATAGATGTGTATATATGTAATGTGTATGTATATATATATATATATAATTATATATATATATTACTCCGCCGCCCTGCTGCATTACCCTCCTGCAAGCATCAACGAATCCACAGAAGTGCTTGGTGCTGCTTTCCAGTTGCCTGTGAGTGCCCTCCTGACAGGTTTCCCACATGTACCGGTTCAAGTGTTCATGAATTCATTCCTTCAAGAGGAGAAGCATTCCAAACGCATCATCACATTCACTGGCAACTTGTTTACGACAAACAGCAAAGCAAGGCTGACCTGTTGCAAATGCTGCGCAAGCTGCTTTTGCCTTGGTGCAAGACTAGAACCGCCAAATTCACCGTTCGGAGCTCCCTTGTCGCTTCCCTCGAGTTTCCAAGAGTTTCTAGATTGCTATAGGACCTTGCAATCATATTGACTTGCCAAGCGGCGCCCACTCGGCTTGGGGGTCTTGACCGTGACGGGGTTCCAGCAGACTGCGGAGTAAAAAGCCTGAGATGAACAGCTCAGCGGATTCAGTAGATCTAAACTAAACTGATGGCAGCCGATGGCAGCTGATGGTAGCTCAAGTCCTAGTTGGTTTATGAAATCCGGCAACTGCTTCAAAAGATGTGCATAATATCTTCCAGAGTCTTCCAGCGTTGGTGAAGGAGACAAAATTGTCAAGATTATTTTCAACACCGAGCGCCCCGCTGACGTCACGCACTGCACTTTGGTGCTCATAGTGACCTCGCTGCTTTTCTAAGCAGAAATCAGAGCCGTGGCAGCACGATCTACATGGAATCTACACAGATAAGCAGCCGTTCTTCAACAGTGTGGCGGCCAAGCAACTGTCGTAGGCTTTCAGGACTGTCTTCATGATGATAGTCAAACAGGCCTGCAAGGAATTTTAGTCTTGTGCACAAAGAGAAAATGGAAAATGCATTGGATTACCATAGCTCGGGGTATGATGAAACCGAGTGGGTCGGTCTATAGAGTCTACACATGTTGCATGTCTGAAGGTATTGTACAACTATCTTGAAGTATCTTAGGCATGGCATGCACTTAGGTATCATGTACGACCAAGGAAGCCTTTGAGTTGGGCCCTGGGTGCACCTGATTCAAGTCTCCCACGTGCTGTACCATTCTCATGAGAAGAGCCTCGGCGAATTGATGTGGACCATTCCTTTGGACAAGGACGCATTCGATGTTAACTTCATTTGGAGAATCCAATATGTATATAGTTATGTGCATAATATATATATATATATATATTATTATTATATTTTAATATATATATATACATACATACATACAGCGTATACCATAAACCTGAGATTCGCTCCAGGCAGTGGCACCCACGACTCTGCAAAAGGGCATCCTGCAAGCTGCTGACATTGAGACAGCCATCTCTGCCCCTCCAAAGAATGGGAATATGATGGAATAATAAATTAATATGTAATATGTGTTTTGAAAAACACTTAAAAACTTTATGTATTCAATTCAACCATGCCATCTTGGACCAGCAGAATGCCCCTGAAGAGACTGTCTGGCAGATTTATGTTCAGCATAGCTAGAAAAAAAAGGCATCTGGCCGATGATTGCAGTAAAGTATGTTGGCACTGTTCACAATAGATTTGCTATGACTTGGTTGATGGTTTACTCTTGTTGATAAAATTACAGCTTTTCTGACAAACCCTCTCCTGTGGATGGGCCAGCATTGCTTGGGCCATCAGTTCCAACATTCCTGTGCACAGATGGACTCAATATGACGATGTATGAATAAGTAAGGATATTCTACATACGTCTACATACAACATCTGTGAACTCATATACCTTGTCAGTTGCCTTGTGAAAGCTGTATAAAAATGGGCTATTTATTTCAGGGTCGGGAACAAATTTGACAAGAAAAAACGTCCGTTTTCGCTGCAAAATCTTCGGGGTCCACTCACTTCTGGCCTGGAACTTCTTGCTGAGAAACCATGAGGGTCCTACCACTCAACAGCCAATCACATTCCTTGGGCGCGGTTCTGATTCTGTATCTCCTGTAAGTCCAGAAATAAGCCACAGAAGTCTATGATGAAGTGTCTTGCAAATGCAAAGCAAGAGGTCTGCAATGGATCGCACCAGGGATCACGTAAGTCTATGAAATAGATTGAAATAGCGTTGGGTACTTGCACTCACGTTCAACTCTCACTGTGCACATCTTACAAAGCCAGTAAAAGACAATGTTTCTCTAACCATGATAAAAGATGATCAAAGATCGAATTTGTCGCCAAGTCCAAGCCCCAACATGCCCCAACTTCAGCCAAGGTGCCAAGTCATCATCCAGGATGTCAATAATGGCGCACATGCAGGCATCAACCACTGCATCCCTCTGCAAATGTCGTTGAAGCTCCTGGCGAAGCTCCCCTACTAATGGATACACCAAAGAGGATTGGACCGGGTTGGATGACTTTTTTATGGACACATCCGCTCACCAATGCAGAATGTGTCTAGGCAAGACAGTCGTTGTCAAAAATAGACCCACTTCGTCCTTTGTTGTTTAGTTTAGAACTAACGTCCGTGAAGCCATCAGGCAACAAATGGCAACAAACCACCCATGTGCAGCCATGTTGAAATATGTTGAAGCTTGTTGAGTGTTCAAAATGTTCAAATGTCGGGCTCTCCCCAGTAGATCCATGTAGATCCCACATTCAGCGTGCCTGCACTACGAAGGGCATCCCAGCCAGCGCGGCCAGGAACCACACGCAGTACTTCTCCAGTCGCCGATCGCCCACCAGCTCGCTGATGCGTTGCTGGGCAGGGAAGGGTCGATGCCGTAAAGAAACAAAAACCAAAAGCTGCACAGTTTCTTACCATTTCTTACCCATCTATCCCATCTTTGTGTAGAAATCGCTGTTTTAAGATGGTCACTGTTGGAGTTTCGGCAGACTTCACCATTTGGAGCGTTTCAGCTGAGGCACCGAGGCTGCTTCTTTGGCCCCATGCTTCAGCAGCACATCTCTCCAGGCATCTTTGGCCAAGGTCACCTTGCCTCACGCACCAACTTTCGTTAGTAGATAAAAGGAACAGTTGTTCCCATCAAGGCTGCTTCAGAGTTCAACCAGACCCTTCAAAGGATATCTTCACACCCAGGCTGATTTATCAATGGTTCTTTCACCGCCATTGAATGGAAGCAGAATCAAGTTCGGAAACTATGCAGCCCAGCCTAGTGGGTCGAAGATGGCTTCAACTTCGTCTCTGCAGAAGTAGCCCCACCCCTGGTGGCAATGTGGTGCCAAAGCATGTTTTGGAATCAGGAAGCCCTGCTTTAAATTTGAACGTGGTTGGCGCTACTAGCTATCCACAATAACTGGAGTCTCTCATGGAAGATGTGCTCAGCACAAAGGTTGACTGCCTCTGTGGTCGTTGTGATCGTTTACCCATAGAAATTCAGAGAATGACCGAACTGTGACCCCTGGCCTCCTCTGGAATTTGCACAGGTTCATACAACCGAGAAACCTAAGCCCAAGCATCGAGCCATCCCAGGATGCTTTTTGAATCTTTCTAATATCTTGTGCAGCAAAAGATTCAATGCATTCATCCCCTCATATGGATTAATCGGGATGGACAAAGGAATATAAACAAGGGTTGCTCCATGTTCTGTTGAATAAGGCGGCCGTCAATATCTGAAGCAAGAGGTTTTACAGTCCTACCCCTCCATATTTTCAACAGCAAATGAATCGTTGCGCGAACGCATAGTTTATCTCTCAATAGATTCAATAGATTGTCTCAAGATTTGAGTTCTTGAAACAAATATGTAAATATTAAATATGTAAACAGGCCACCAAACAAAAACCAGACCGGGCAACGCGAACTCTCACTGTGACTCACAGAAGCTTACGCCGTGTAATCGTGCAACACCTCCAAATCTTTCAGGCACCAAGGTGCCAACATTTTGATGGTCTCATCCAGCGGAGCACAATCTCCAGGATTGCAGTGGGGCGCTAAACTGGAACAACAAGCGCCAAGAGCTTGCAGCAGAGCAGAAAGAAAAATCGCGTTGCGGGGCGACTTCCTCACGGAAAAAGCAACGGAGATTGACCAGGTGCTACTGTATGGGATGAAATAAAAAGATAGTACCACCATGTACCGCCATTGGTCATTGCTTCCATTTTGGCCCAGCAATGCACATTCTCGAAGTCTGCTAAGGATCTTCTGCAGCTGCAGGAGCTCTCCCATGATTGCTGGCAACTGCCTGATGGCTTCTAAGTCCTCCAAGCCAAGGTGTTTGAAGCTTAAAAATCTCAAAATCAAATGCACCCTGAATTTGGATCAACTAGGTCACAGGGCAAACCTGTTCGTATCCAGCTAGTTGTTACTACTAGTAGTTGTTACTACTAGTAGTTGTTTGCCTTGTTGCTGCAAATGGTCATGTTGGAATGCAGTAATTCCACGTTGTGCTCTAAAGCTGCACATTATACACTAGATTCAACGACCTCCATTTATCTCGTCATCTCTCTGTGGGGGTGAGGTACTCTTCATGCTGAGCTGCCTGTTGTTCCCATCGGAAAATCAATGTGTGAGTCAGTCATCGGTCCTCCGTAGTGCAGAGCTCTTTGATGGTCAGCAACCTGATCGAATCTTTAAGTCTCTGCAGGGATCAACAACCACCAGAGTCCACATGAGTCCACTAGAGGACTGGAGTTTCAGATGGTCTGATCACAGCTTACGACTTGCTGAGCTGTGATTGGTGGATACAGCATGATACAAGTGCAAAAGATCCTATTTTGCACCTGCGAGCAGGCAATAAAATCAATGAATGTTTATGCTGCTATGCTCTGCCGGGACTGGTTCCGTATGCCACAGCTTGCAGTCACGTCACACTCCACGGACTCCACGCTGTCCAACGCGATCGAAGAGCTGAAGGGCCTGCTTTTGCGCCGCTTTTTTTATCCCGCTTTTTTGCGGGTCAGGATGGCTACGCCATAGCACCCTGCCTCTGGAAGGCCCAGGATAAAACCCAGACTTTGCCCCACGTCCTCTTCGAGTTGCCCGCCTCACAGATTCTCAGGTTGTCCAGAGAAGAATGAAGGATGTTGGGATGTTGGATGTTCAAGCTATGACTAGCCACCTTTTTTCCATGTCAAATAGACTGTTTTGATTGCCAGTCCGTGCTCGAGAGAGGTAGTCTTTCATATATTACCCTCAGTGTCGTATTTCACCGGCCTGAACCCATCTGCGCAGCCGCTTGCAGCGAAGAGAGGAGATCGCCGCTTCTCAGCAAATGCTCACAATCGACTCGGCCGACCTTAGCTTTGCTTCTCCGTGCAGATGTGAAGTTTCACAGTCATCCGAGTCATCCAGCGTGTTCAGGAACGGGCAGAAGATGAGAGTTGAAAATGTGTGCTTTTTTTGTGCGGCAGCTAAGTAAGCAAAACAAAGAAAGGACAAACTTAGATAAACTGATTGCAACTGAGATAAAACACATAGATAATCAGATAAGAGCTGATTGTCTATGGCATTGCTTTGGCCGTGCACCAACTGTGCCCGCCTTCGTCAACGCCGACAAGATCTTGCAGCAACTCTCAGCGGTCGAAGTGTCCTGGCCGATCACCCGAAACGATGCGAGCAATGCTGAAAGTGCCCAAGTAATTGTACGGGCAGGACTGAGGGTTGTCCCGGAATGGTCGTATGAACGTCAGTGGGAGGCTCATTTCTCTGCGCAGGTGCAGTGTTTTATGACTCTGGTACATCTGTGAGTTAGCGTGGTCTAAGAC
>Ga0126342_10004899_pt1:0-2500 | contig 23111 bp, 21 predicted proteins | sample Cyp1metagenome_FD_92528 | JGI IMG/M metagenome (GOLD analysis project Ga0126342, IMG submission 92528) | Coral microbial communities from Lord Howe Island, Old Settlement Bay, Australia - Cyphastrea 1 metagenome | ecosystem: Host-associated > Invertebrates > Cnidaria > Coral ...
ATTTATTATATGAGCTGTATATATGGTGTATTATCTCAACCCACTGGGGTTGAAAGCAAGCAGCCCAGCAATATTGCACAGGGTGGCATGGAGTAGCTCTAAAAGCAACCCAGGTGCGATCCAGCTCTGGTTGTCCCAAGTTCATTGAGTCTCTCCTAGGCTGAACCATTTTTTGGGTTCTGAACTGTTCATGCGGTTTGTCATGGCTGAGGTCGGAACTAGCATCTCATCTGCCCCATCTAGCTTCTTCCCCAAGATCTCAATGAAACCTGGAAGCTGGCCTCAGCTAAACACCGACCTATGGGATCACTTATGGAAACACAAGTTGTTCTTGCTTATTTCAATCCCTTCATCTACATGCAGAACAGTCACCAATCGGGTCATTCTGTTGGATGACCGGGAGCACGGGCTGCTTGGCATGACGTGAGGACGCCAACGACATCTGGCTGCGGTGGATATCTGCATCGGACTGCCTACGGCTGCTTGCAAGCAAGAAAGGGGCTATCCATCATGTGTCAGTGGTGCTTGGGACAAGGTCTAAAGAAAGATACCAGGGTCCCAAGTGCAGTCAGGCTGCTCCGTAGGACCTCGAGATCCAACGCTAGCAATGTTGCTTTCAAGCATGGCTGGGACACCGCCCTGTCGAAAGGGAGCTGTGGTTATGACAGAGGGGATGAAATAGGAAGTGAACTAATATGTGATGCCTCATGTTTTTTGCAGAGAAGCCAAACGAACTGATTTCCTCGGTTTTTTGAATCTGCTGATCTTTTTTACTTCAGTACAAGGCACTAGTTGTCAAGAATCGGTAAGCACATGCAGGGATGTATATACAGATATTTGATATATATATATATATCAGTTGAAAGTATTTTTTCAAACCAGTCCATCCCCCCGGAACCAATTCCTCTCCTGGACCGTGGAAGATGTAGAAGCCTCATACTTTTCGTTTTTCTTCTCCTTGTTTTTGAACTCTTCGTCCAGTGGTAAACGCCATTCGTCCTCACCGTGAATAGGAGAGGTCCTGTGGACACCATTGGCTTTCGCCCAAGATTTGCTGTTGGAGATCATCTCGGTACTCCACCCACGTGCTTTCAAGTCGATCTCTGTGACATACTTGCCCCAAATCGAAGTCATTTCCTCCTTTTCGTACGTCTTCTTGACATTCATCTCAACTACAGACCAATCACCCCCTGATTGTTCTAGCAGCTTTGCGATTTTGTCACCTACAGCTGTCGAAGAAACTAACTGCTGGGTAAATGCTGGTCACTCGAATTGGTTTTTGAAAAATGTTCTAAGCAAAGATACTGCCACCAGGCGATTTGAAAATCTCAAGGGCTTGTGGACTAGCTTTGCACACACCATCCTTGTTTTCCGCAAAGTATCTTTTCATCCTCAGGTTGCACAGGCTAGAGACATCGCCTCACTACATACAGCGACACACGCACAAAAAAACTGCACATAATAGCGAAAAAGTGTCTTCCAGTAAAAGCCACTCTTGTAGTTTTGGGTCTTTGGGCGTGGAGTGGGAGGCTCGTTAAGCGTTTTTCTCTTCAGTGCTGCAAGTTCCTGATGCTCCTTGGGTTGGCTGGTTTGTGGATGCTGGGGCGGTTGCTTTGCTTGCTCACCTTCTGCTGGGGCATTGGCGGGTGGTACTTCGATGCTCTTTTCCGTAGCTTTGTCGGGGGTCTCCGTGCGACCATGTGTTTTACCATCTTTTGGAAAGGATTGGTTGCCATCTCCTGAGCTGCTTGGCATCTCATTTTGCTGGGGCTCCTTGTCTGTACTATCATGTTTTTCACCATCTTTGGTAAAGGATTGCTTGCCATCTCCTGAGCTGTTTGGTATCTCATTTTGCTGGGGCTCCTTCTCCTCAGCTACGGGCTGGATTGCCTTTTGTGGTGGAGTGGGTGGGGTAGGCGATTGGTTTTCCTTTGGTTGCGCGTTGTCTCGAACAGTCTCCTCAGGTGGACTTTGTTGGTGCGGGGCCGGCTTCAAGAAAAGTGCTTTGGGCAAGGGCGGCGAATGACATGCAGTACCGCGATCGGGCCATTTTTCACTGCTCCCGCATCCACCCCATCCGTCTTCTTCGGGTGGTGTTGGTGTGGTGATGTATGGGATGCTGCTTTGGGAATCTAGCCTTGTGGGAGGTGCGGCCGGGGTAACTGGTGTCTTTGGAGAGATGCTGTCTTGGGATTCCTGGGTGCGAAGTTCCACATCGGCAAGGTGTTGTCTAGGAAGGCCTGCTGCAAATTGACCGGCAGCAGTAGGTTCATGGAATAGGCCTGCGTGGCAAAAGTTTTTACTTGCAAATGATTATATAGAAACAAGCTTGATCTTGTTGTGTTTCTGCCTGACGAAATGCCGGGAGCCACACCAGATCCATCCCCAAGTTCAGCTTGCAGCGCTGCAATTTGCGCATTAGCTGCCTGAGCAAACAGATCACCCATTCAACACTATTGGGGAAGAGGTGCATGGGATTTGCGCATATCTTCAACATAGG
>Ga0126342_10004899_pt1:7500-23111 | contig 23111 bp, 21 predicted proteins | sample Cyp1metagenome_FD_92528 | JGI IMG/M metagenome (GOLD analysis project Ga0126342, IMG submission 92528) | Coral microbial communities from Lord Howe Island, Old Settlement Bay, Australia - Cyphastrea 1 metagenome | ecosystem: Host-associated > Invertebrates > Cnidaria > Coral ...
GGGCTTTCGGGAAGCGGCTTGGTTGGTTCCGGCGCGACCTGCTCATGTGCCACCAGTTCTGGTGGGGGCTGGGCAGGCTCCTTGTAGCTCCTTCCCTCATGGTCTGATGCTGGTGGAGGCATGTGTTGATCTACCTTTGAAGCCTTCTCACCCACCATCCCTTCGTCGATCTTTAGACATGGTTCTCCGCGTTCCCCTTTCTCAGTCTCTTGTTCAAAAGAAACCTTGCCGCGACAAATCTCTACATTCACCTCCTCTTGGCTATCAGCAGGAGCTTGACCTTCGAAGTGATTGTCAAGATCCATCGGTAGAGTGTCCACGTTGTCAATGCCTTGGGCGCACACAGCTCGGGACACATCCATCCTACGCAATGACAACATATCATAACAGCACAATATAACATGCGGTAAGCACCCAGTGCATATATAGAATATGAATATATCGCTTTTTATGTACGAATATTTACATTGAAAAAGCACGTGCAGCGAAAGAGCAACACATTCTCCTTTGAACACTGGACTATATGAAATAAATCTAGTGGCACTTCTCCTTTGGAGCTGAATGGTCGTTCTCAGGGTTGGGAACTTCCTGACTGTTTTGCTTTGCTAGCATCAAATCCTTGAGCTTCAATTGAAGCTCAATCAATTGCTTGACCTTCAACATGCGCTGTAGCCGAGCTCTGTGCGCACGAAGGGCCTCTCCGGGATAAGAGAGTTGATCCAAGTTCAAAAAGAAGGGTTTGCTCCAAGACTGCAGCGAAAACAGCATGCCTCCAGCTCAGCAACTTTGGGCGGTGTCTCCAGACCTTCACTGCCTCACAATTTAGTTTTTTTATTTCTCCGAAGTCTGCCAATCAAATTTAAAGGAGGCAGCTTGAACACATACCATATACCCATTGAGGCCAGAGCTTGTGGCATGGGAAGCCGCTGCCACCTGCACAGCAAAAATTAGAAACGATGCAGTGTGAACCCATGAAAATTGATTTTCCCACCTGAGTTGCTTTCGGGGGTGGTGTAGCGACGTGCGACAAAGGGCTCACCTCACACAACTTCCGACTGTTATATGATATAGCTAGGTTTCGGACAACATTCAACAACGGACATTGAGTGGCGTACTGCCGATGCAGTGCAGGATGGCTTTACGCGTGCATCCACGTCCTGGAGGCGTGCTGGGAAACATGGGCCTACATGGAAGTTGGGAGTACCACATGCAAGTTGGGAAAAATGTAGCCACTACATATGCCAAGAAAGTCCTTTGGCTCCTTTGGCTGATGGACAGAGTCGTCAGCAGGATCATGAATTTCTGCTTTCGCCTGGTGTATATACCCACTGCATTGCCTAACCTTGAACAGCTTCAGAGGGGTGCTGAATCACATGTGCCAAGGCCTCTTCCTCGCAGCGGTCTTTGTCATCAGTGCCACTGGGCTCAACTTCTCGACCTGGGCGCGGTGCTATGCGGCTGGGATAAAGTTGGTAATCTGTTGAAACAGTCCTGGGGATAATTTAGAACAGGTATGCCTAAAAATAAAGCGCGCGTTTCTTTGGCGCCAAAAATGCATGATTGATAAAGGGGGAAAAAAGGCGCTTCATTTTAACATCCCCATGTGTCTATTTACCTCGGGTAACAAACATAAAAGTATATATGTCTACATATAAAATAGTATATAACATTATTTCATACCCACATTACTATATGTAACAAACATTATTATAACATAACATGATAATCAATGAAACAGAAAAATCAATCAAAATGGGCAAGCTACTGGGTTCAACGAGCTGGTCTTCTTCCTCTTCTGACTCGCTTTCAGCGTCTTCTTCCCCAAAAGATGCTTCTTCATCCGACTCATGAATTGCTAATGGGATTCTTTTGGGTAAAGTGATGCCCAAGTCTTTGAGCAAACCCTGGATTTCCATTTCTCTTGGGACATGGGGTCTCCGAGCGATGGTGTTGAATTCTGACATACATCGCCTGGCAACCCAGGCCTGGCGTCGAATCGACGTTCCTTGGAACAGGCGTTGGGTGGAGTCGGTTACTGGATGGCCACCTCAACCAGCAAATCAAAAGAATTGCAGTGCTATCCAGGTGCCGCTACAGGGCTGCTTGCAATAGGAATAAAAGCTTTCGATGTGAGTCTCCAGTGTTGGAACGGCAACCCGGCGACCCAAGTGTTGAATTGCCAACTTCAACATTCTATGGTTGACTCTGACGGTGTCACGGCAAACTCGCTTTCCTGTTGCCTTGACCTTGGTAGGCAATTTACTTACATTTACCTATTCTATGAACTGTTCTCAGTGTATTCGGTTTCTAATGCTAACTAAAGTCAAATACTCTCACCACAGAATCCGTAAGCCCAAGACCAGTTGATACGTGCTCGCAGCAGCACGGAGTTCACGAACTTTTTCCCATGCTTTTGCCAATGGCGTGGCACGTATGTCTGACTCACAATCACTCATGGCCCCTTACACCTAGCTGATCCCACCCAGTGAGCCAAATGCTCTGGTATATATAGATGGTTCCAATCCTTTATGGGCTACCCGTTGGAGAACAATGAAGAAATTGCCCAAGTCTGTCCTCCGCTCCAGGCTTTGGAAGCTCGCTGTGTGCCTTCCAGCGGATGCTTGGCAAGGAGGCAAGAACAAAACAAATAAGAGAAACTTTTTGGAGTCAACTGATCAGCCTAGTGGACTGTGGGTTTCAAAAGCTTTAGTCACTTAGTCAAAGTTCTTCCGGTGGAGAACCAGAACAAGGAGAACACCCAAGACCTAGCCTCCAGCATCAAGTATGGCGCGAAGTAGCCATGAGGTAGGTCTACCTGCAGGGGATGTTGGGTTATCATCTTGGGGAACTAAGGAGTTGGGCACACCAAAGATGTTGATGCTTGCGCTTTAACAGGGCCTGGCCTGCACTGCAACGCAGCCACGGGAGAAAATTGAAAAAATGCTGCGGGATGCAAGCCAGAGTTCATTGTTCTACCTTTATTGGGCATAGCAAAAAATATAGGCAATTCCAGTCGAGTTAGTCGAGATGGAAAAAAACAAGTAGTTACAGGTCAAAATCCAAAACTACCAAAAATAATTGGTCGAAGGAATGTTCAGGTAGAGTGTGGAGTGTAAAGTGTAGAGTGTAAAGTGTGGAGTGTAAAGTGTGGAGTATAAAGTGTGGAGTATAAAGTGTATAGTGTGGAGTGTGAAGTGTAGAGTGTGGAGTGTAAAGTGTGGAGTGTAAAGTGTGGAGTGTAAAGTGTAAAGTGAGGAGTGAAAAGTTTAAAGTGTAAAGTGTGGAGTGTTCAGTGCAAAGTGTGGAATGGAAAGTGTGGAGTGTAAAGTGTGGAGTGTAAAGTGTAAACTGTAACGTGTAAAGTGTGGAGTGCAAAGTGTAGAGTGTGGAGTGTAAAGTGTAGAGTGTGGAGAATGAAGTGTGGAGTGTAAAGTGTAAAGTGTAAGGTGTAAAGTGTGAAGTGCGGAGTGTAGAGCGTGGAGTGTAAAGTGTAAAGTGTAAAGTGTGGAGTGTAGAGTGTGGAGTGTAGAGTGTGGAGTTTAAGGTATAGAGCGTAAAGTGTTGAGTGTAAAGTGTGGCGTGTAAAGTGTAGGGTGTAAAGTGTAAAGTGTGGAGTGTGGAGTGTAAAGTGTAAAGTGTGGAGTGTAAAGTGTGGAGTGTGAAATGTAAAGTGTGAAGTGTAAAGTGCACAGTGTAAAGTGAGGAGTGTGAAGTTTAAAGTGTAAAGTGTGGAGTGTTCAGTGTGGAGTGTAAAGTGTGGAGTGGAAAGTGTAGGGTGTAAAGTGTGGAGTGTAAAGTGTGGAGTGTGGAGTGTAAAGTGCAGTGTGTGGAGTGTGCAGTGTAAAGTGTGGAGTGTCGAGTGTGGAGTGTGGAGTGTAGAGTGTGGAGTGTGGAGTGTAGAGTGTAGAGTGTGGAGTGAAAAGTGTCAAGTGTAAAGTTTGGAGTGTAGAGTGTAGAGTGTGGAATGTCGTGTGTGGAGTGTAAAGTGTCGAGTGTAAAGTGCAGTGTGTAAAGTGTGGAATGTAAAGTGTGGAGTGTAAAGTGTGGAGTGTGGAGTGTTGAGCCTGGAGTGTGGAGTGTAGAGTGTGGAGCATGCAACGCGACACGTCTGAAGTGCTGCGCCTGCCACGAAAAATTCAACTCTTCTGCTGAAAACCTTGCAAAAGTATTGCGCCTGTCACACATAAAGGTTTTTCGACACGTTTGCAGACACGTAAGAATGTCAGGAAGTGCCACGCCTGCAACGCAAAACGACATTACAACCAGCTTTGATACCTTTGAAAAGGAGAAGTTTTGCAGCTTTCCCCATAGACACGGCGAGGCCAGAGGAAACCAGAGACTCGAGACGAGACACGTTGGAGCATCAAAACGAGCATTTCGTGCGAGACTTACCTCCAATTTTCACACTGTGTAGCTTCAAAAATCGACGTTTTCCTACGAGTTTATATGAAGTTGCTACCTCAAAATCGATGTTTCGTGCGAGGCTTCCGTCAAGGATTAGCACATCCCAAAAATGCCACGCCTGCCACGCAATTTGCAATAATTTGCACCGTGTCGCCACTTAACGCAGCCCTGACAATGCGATTCGCAAAACCACGCAACACGACTCCTCTAAAGTGCTGCGCCTGCCACGCAAAATGAAGATGGACATGTCCAAAGAGGGCGCCTGCCACGAAAACTGCAACGCATCTTCTGAAAACGACACAAAAGTATTGCGCCTGCCACACAAAACCGCTTTCGACATCTTTCGACAAGTTACGAAACACGTCTGAATGTCACGAAGTGCCACACCTGCCACGCAAAACAAAGCAACGCGACGCGGGAAACCTCCAAAAGTGACGCCTGTTGCAGAACTTATCATAGGCACGGCCATACAGCCCTCACACGGACACTTGCAGACGGTTGCGCAACGTCTGGCGAACACAGCCTCAACCCCCAGACCCCCAGAGTGAAACGGGAACCCTTAGCTACGCATTCGGGAAAACAAGGACCCAACATACCCTCTGGTAATTTAACATAGCTGTTGAAAATTGCCATTTATAGTGGATTTTCCCATTAAAAATGGTGATTTTCAATAGTTATGTTAGTTTACCAGAGGGTATCCCAAAATGGTAGGGGCCGACCTTGTTTATTGGATTTCCTTGGCAGTCCTCAGTATGGAAACTCCAACGATCGAACCGCCCAGCCCTGGGTCGTCCAGCCGGACTCGACTGCCAACGGAAAAATGTTGGCTGAACTGCCTGCTGACCAGGGTCCATGGACAAATACCAGGGTTTTATAGGTTTAGATTAGGGTTGATTATGAGAAAATCATCTATCAACGAGGATATTCAGGGGATATATGATGGGGATAATGGGATGTGACTCACCAACTTGATATAATTTTTGGGCCTGGAAATGGTGCATACCCTTCAAATTGGCAATTTTTAGATGGAAAATGGTGACTCACCATTGGATGGAATGGTGTACCCTATTTTCAGACAAACCCAAGCAATAATATGGAGCTGGCCAAAAATTAATGAGAATGCGTGGGATTCATCAACAAACAACGTGTGAATGGATTCATTATTTATATATATATATTAGATATATATAAAGTGTTTTTCATAAAACCATGGTTTTAGTCCCAATGATAGGGATTTTCATGGCATCTTCAGTCAAAAATATCCTTAAACCAAATTCGGAAATTGGCATCTTCAGTCAACAACTTATGACAAGAACGTGCATATTTATTGAGAAATGTGGATTGCACGAGGCATACCATGCTGAGAAATAGAGGCCTATGATTCAAATGAAATGCGGACAAAATCCTGAACATCGGATTGTTGCATCTAACATGTGGATACATAGATCCCATACATTGCCATACATACCCGTAAAGCTCCGGTGTATAACAAAATGTGAAGACAATGACTTCGGTTCTCTTCACAATGGCTGAATCTTACAGTCAGTCCGGTCACCTGATGTGCCAAACCCAGGTCATCCAATGGCGTCGTATCCATCATAACATGATCCGATGAGTCAACCACATGCTCAAAATAGTAAGAGCAGTACAGTATCAGTACTAAGTCTTTCTGATTGCGATAGTACACATATATAAGCGTTATAAAAGTACATACAATTGTATATATGTATATGATGTTAATAGCGTGACTATAAGTATGTTTGCTTGACATGTTGGCTGATTGTAGTAACATGTTTCATATACTTCATATTATGCCCATGTTCCCTCCCTGATGTCAAATGTTTCAATCCCATCACAGTGTTCTTTGCCTTGGAACTGGGGCAGGAGCGCTCCTGCAGAGACAGCAGTCAGGAACCGAGACTGAAAACAAATGCTGTGTGTATATCAGTAAATATAGTATAAACATCAGCAAACATCTCGGTGTTTGTTGGGGTTAGCACTGTATATATATATGTGTATCAGGAAATGACATTCTATTCTTTCTGTACTTTGGTGAAAAACCAAGTAGATGATTATTGTACATGTTATGGGGGTTGGTGAAACATGCCTTTCATGAAAAACCGGTCCCAGAGGGGTAGTAAGTAGCACTAGCAAGACTGCAATGCTTCCAGTTTGGTGGGTTGGAACATTCGTGTGCTATGGATTTGACTGAAAAAAAAGCTACCGCAATTTCCCATGGTTCATTTTCAGTCCATTTAAATTGCTAGTTTGGGGGAATACCCCATTTTCAGTCCCGGACCCATGTAATTGCACAGTATCGAACAACATGGTAATTTGGACGATCGATCATCATTTTCCCAGTGCCAAGTCTTCACTAACAAGCGCCCCGCCCGTCCTGAGACCCACTTCCAGATTTTGGGGCTTGAGGGCCTCCAGTTGGCCAAGGTGCAACCGGGCAACCAGTCTGTGGTCGACCCATTCAGTCTGTTCAAGGCTTGAGGGTACGACTTGAATAGTCATTTGGGTAGGGAAATTTTTGAAAATCCCATGGGATTTTGCCCATTGGCAAATGAAAAAACCACAGCATTCTGCACATCCAAACTGGTCACTTTTTGTGAAAGCCATGGTAGCCAGCCTTGATCTTTCCAGCTTCGCTGCCATCGGTGAGCTCCACCTGGTATCGACTTTCCTCCTGCGTTCTGAAGGGTCTGAGGTCATTGAAAAAGGGAGGTTTTTGAGAGGAAAGCAACACACTGGAAATCCAAATGCTGCGCGTTCAGTTCAATGTTCTCTCGAACGTTCTCAAAGGAATTGTGAGGGTTTGTGCTGAAATTGTACTGAAGAAAGACCTCAACCATTTAAATTGTTTGATCCCAACGCTTGAAACTTGACCCCAGCAAAACAGCCAGCAGCCAGCCAGTGAATAAAATCCACATCGTCAAGCCACCAATTCGTTTCTTCTGTTTCTCTCAACAGCAGTTGCTTATTGAATTCTGTAAACCATGTCCCAAAGTTCACTGGTTTAATACGATTTAGCAAGTATGTTTCCTCTCCATTATTCCCAACTTGGGGATACATCCCACAGTCTTGAAACAAACCTGATGAAATCCTGGGAGAGAACCCCATGGTTTGATGATTCAGAGTTCTACAGATCTAAAATCCAAGTTGTTTTAGATGGTGGAGAATCACCTCTTTCCCCATGGTTTCACGGTCAACCCTACCGGTCAAAAATGTCTCCAAAAACCAGCTCCGAACCTGACCGATGATGCGGCCAGTGCAGCCGTTCCTGAGTCATGGTGTTAACTCCCCATCTTCATGGCAGCCATGGAGGTAAACCAGGTGATCAATGGCTTAAATGCCTGAGGAACGGAGAACATGGATAAATGCCTGGTTTAATGCCTGATAAACCATGGTTTTATGGATAAAAAAAAACCTTATTTTCATTGGATTGGAAGGGATGGTCGCAATACTCCATCAATTTAACCATGTGACAAGTGAAACTTGGATTAACATGATTTAACTCTATGATCAATGTCAAACAGTCAACAGAGAGGGTGGTAATAGGCCAAACACATATGAAGATTCAATGTGAATAACAAACTAAACTATATTCCAGACTCTAGCACATTTTATTAAAAGTCACGGGAAGCAGACCTTGACGTCAAATCACATATTTAAACATGTCTGGAAGGGAAATCCCTTGTGCATACAGGGAGGTTCCATTGAGAAAATGTCATCCATTCTCCATGACCATGGTTAATTACCAGAGGGTATATTCTGGTTCAGCACCATGTACATCTCATCATCTCATCTCAAGAGTCAACATGGGTCCCAACATTCAATCAATGACAAATCGTGCCGATGAACCCTGCAGTCAGTGGCACGCAGGGACTGGGCTTGTACTCCTCACATCACAAGGATCAAAACATGGTATACTAGAAGTTCATAGTTCTACAGGGATCATTCCAGTGGCTATACTTGGCACCTGCTGAGTCCATCTGATTCAACCCTATGAAGGTGACTGTGAAATCATCCCAAAATACTGTTTGGAAAAAGACTGTTTGAAGCCACCAACCTGTGATATTTGATGCTTCAACCTGGCTCCCCCATCTCTTGATCCCCGTTACCATCCCCCAAATCAACAGTTTGACCCTGAACAGTTTGCCAATGTTTAGTCAAACCTAATCTTCTAACCTCCAAAGAATGGCAGAGTCTAAGTTAGCGAATGATGGGGCGTACCCTCTGGTAAACTAACATAACTATGGAAAGATCCACCATTTTTAATGGGAAAATCCACTATAAATGGCCATTTTCAACAGCTATGTTAAATTACCAGAGGGTATTTCCTAATGATGGCCTCCAACTCATCCCCTGGTGACCCGAGCTCCCCGGCAGATGCTTCGGGCCGTTGAGCCCCTTGAGCTTCACGGGCGTCCCCACCGCCATCGATGCCATCGACGGCGCCGCAGCTGTTGGCTCGGCACGCGCCGGCGCGCTGGGCGACATCAGGGGGGGCATCTCATCATCGCCTAGGGATGGCTCGTCGACGTGCCCTGGAGGATGTGGTGATACTGTTGGATCGATCTAACAGCGCCAGGCGCTATTGAAATATGGATTGCCATGGCCATAAAATGTATGCCGTGGACATGTCAAAGAAAATCTGTTTGGATGGTTGTGGCATGACTGAATCACAAACAAATGATTCTAGATCCAGAAGCAAAGGGAAAACACAACATGTCCCGAGTTCTGATGAACCCCAAAAACAAAGAGCTTGAAACTCATCATTTTCGACCAACATGGCTTTTCAATGTTTTTCACGCAGGACTGTAGGAGTGTAATATATTTTAAAGGTGAACACATCGGTTCCAAAAGGGGGACATCACCAGTTGAGGTGCACCTCCTGCGGTGGAATCACGCCATTTGAAGCCATTCAAATCAGTCCTGCAGAACGGCTATGTCCCAAAGGTTGAGAGCCCAGGGCAGTTTCTCCGGATGGATCAAGATGATCAAGTAGTTTGTTGATTTTGTTGCTGATACCACTGATATCACTGATTGTCATAGCTGCACCGAAATTAGCCATGTGCTGGAATCCGCAAAGTCCCCATCTTAGCCAGTCAAGTCCAACCTTGTTTCTGATCCAACCATGGTTTTTCACATGATGTTCTTCAGCCAGAAATTGTGATGATCCGCTAGAAATGCACAAAAGCCATACCCTCTGGTAATTTAACATAGCTATTGAAAATGGCCATTTATAGTGAGTTTTCCCATAAAAAATGGTGATGTTCCATAGCCATGTTAATTTACCAGAGGGTATGTCCAGTTCATCACGACGGATCGCCTGGGCTTCTGATAATGCAAGCGTTGGCTTCCCGAGAAGCCTGTCACACCTGGCCAAGGGATCATCCACAGCACGGACAAGTTGTACTACGGCGAGGCGACATAAAGACTTAAGACTTAGGGCAATCTCTGATGTGTATATATCCAATCATATCCAACCATGAAAAATAGCACATAGATAATCACATATATAATATTTATTTAATTGATTTTAATTGTATTTATTAAATTTATATATACGTATGTCATACCTTTCGATAATGGAAGGTATCATTCTGAATGTATCGCTTCTAAAAGGAACTCTCAGCTGATTAAATGACACTTCCATGGTCACCTCTCGGATCAAATGATAGATGATAGATGCCAAATAACATGGTTTCCCCCACCTTGAAAAAAAAACATTAAAATAATCCAACAATTGCTTCATTGGAAGTTCAACAAAACTTCTCCCCAGGATAAAGACTTCAGGAAAAAAACCGACAGCATCACCTTGCATGGTGCAGGAAGGACTTCGACAGCGAAAGAATGTTCCACTTTGCGGCCCAGCTGTTTTGATTGAACCACATCTTGCAACACTCAAACACTTCTTACATGTTCGTACGGTATAAATCTGTGCAAACTTGATAACATCCAGCATACTCCCACTCGAAATGGAACAAACAATTCACTAGTAGTTGGAAGCTACTCAGAGTAGGTTGATGTCAGGAAATCCTGCTGGCCCGGCCAGGCTGGTCCTACAGTGATTCCTACAACTTGCACAACTAGGATGTTCTGACCTAGCGCATCTTCAAGTTCACTAAGTTTTTTGCTCACATCCCATCCATCAAATAGTAGTGTAATGTAATGTACTAGATCGAATGGGGGAAAAAAAATCACCCTTTCTGGGCATCGATTCCATCTTTCCATTTAAAAAACCAGCCCTTTCCATTTTTGGGAGACATTCCATCAACTGGCCCAACTCTGAGCCAAAGCTGCTGGCGCAAAAAACCATCCAGTACCGAGTACCCCATCTGTAACATCGCAGGGGGATGCCCCGATTACTTCGCTGTTTTCCACTGTGATGAGTACTGTTTGAACACAAAAAAAGCAACAAATCGGAGGCTCAGTGTGGGGGTAGATTCCATGAACAATGGATATCTCCAACTTCAAGTCTGTCTCAGAATCTGAGAGATTTTACGGCATTTTGTACTAGTTGGTCGTTCAGCAAATCCTGAGAATGGCGCCCTAATGGGTCCAGCGGCCCACTTGACATAACTTGGCCTCCCATACTCCCAATAATATCGCTGAGTCTCTGGAATTCCATGTATGAACTCCCAAATAAATCCAGAAATGATATCTCTGCAACATCTCTAAATCATTCTAAATCCCTATCATATCTCTAGAAACCCCAAATGCTGATTTATCTGGTCATCATCGCTGTCTCTCCCACCCATTGCGTCTCTTTTTCGCTGTCAGCGTCGCAACACCTGAGGCTTTTTGATCATGGCTTTATGATGCGATGTATGGGAGATTCATGGGATATCAATGGGATTCATTAAGGAATATCGATGGTAATGATGGTTAATAATGGTTAATAATGGTTAATAATGGTTAATAATGGTTAATTAATAATCATTAACCATCAATGGGATATGTATGGGATATTTCAATGGGATATCAATGGGACATCGGATATCAACTGGATAATATGGGATATCAATGGGATATCAATGGGGTATCAACCGGAACAGGATCAGTCGCAAAACAGGGATATGAAACAACCCGGAAATCTCAGTGGACGCTTGTCTCCAGGTTGCAGACTTTTCGGTCACACATGGAGGCAACGCAACGCGGGCAGCTGCAAGCGGAGTCTATTGTCCACCGGCAGTTCTAGCCAACTCGTTTTCTGAAGAGTGAGAATGATCTGCTGCAACCCCTAGCAAAATCTGTTAAACCACCAAGGATATTTGGCCATGCAACATAGTTCAATCATGTTCAATCGAATAAAAACCTGCTGTAGTTAGCTGCAGCTTCCTCACAGCTCCTTTACCAGCCCTTTAGCTGGTGGCATGGGTGGGTTCCAACACTAGCACCAATGGCTTGGTTCCAGCCATGATTGAACCCTCAAAGATTTCAAAAGGCTCATTAAACAAGGCATCCCGCCAATACATTCCTCTTGGGGCATCAGGCACGGCCACTGGATAGCTAATTCTTCCAGAGCAGTTGGGTAAATTGTTGGTAAAGATCCACGCAGCCTTGGAGCTTTGACATGATCCACTTTCTAAAAGCTCAACTTTTAGTAGATTAATTATGTGGGTAAATACCCAACTCTCAAAAACAAAAAAAATAAACAATCCAGATCGGTATGGCTATACTCCAGGCGGCGTGTTTGCTGTGGGCCGCTCCCCGCTGAAACACGAAGCGGTCCTTGCTGCCGAAGTGCACCTGGGCCTCCGCTGTCAGCAGCTTCCGCTCTCGTCGCAGGGCGTTCAGGCGCGACAGGAGGCGGTACTGCCAGGCGTCCCGGCTCCTGGGGAAAGGATTGCATCATCGAAGCCATCGAAGATGGAGCACTTACCAAACCTCTTGTCATCAAGGATAATGATTCAGACAATTGTCTTTATCTTTCAGTTGGGTTTGTGCGAAAGATAGCCAACAACCAAGAATACTTTGGTTTATCATCGTTTTCCCCATTGCTGAGCTGCTATTACTCCCAATTTTGCCATCAATTTGGGCAAATAATGTTAAGAGTTAACAAACAAAAATCATTACACATTGAAAAAAAACAAGTCCCACTCAAGATTGTAAACGATTGCCAATTTATTTGGTCTCTATCATGGCAGCTGCATGTCTTTTCCCATTCCCATCACTGCCAGGTGTCCATCCGTGCTGCCAGAGAGACATCCGATATTCCGCATTGCCTTGTTCGTCTCCCCAGGCAACCACCGGCATGCCCTTGGCAAACATCAACCAGGCCCAAGCGTTCAGCAGCAAGCTGGGGTCGTCTTGACAGCCGCCTCAATGGTGGAAATCAAGGGACGGATAGCTTGGGAACTTGGGAAAATGGTGGTAATACAAGTGGCACAGTTGAAACTGTTAGCTTTTTGGGGTGGAAACTGAGGATCTCAGTGGCTTAGACAGTGGAGAAGTGAGATTTCACGGAAGGAAACAAAGTCTGAAAGCAGAGACCCACATGAAATTGGATCAGGTCAACAACCCAATCTATAATATTGACAATACATATACCATCTGGTTATTTAACATAGCCATGGAAAATCACAATGTTTAATAGGTAAACCATCTATAAATGGGCCATTTTCCATGGCTATGTTAAATAACCAGAGGGTAATTAATAATGATACTACTGTAACCATCTAATAACGGCAATGGCAATAAGTAATCGTAGTAATATATGTAATATAATTGAATCATTTGATTGATGGTTCTAGAAAAATATGCTCGTCATTCGGGATCACCATTTATGCCAACCAGGGTTAACAACACAAAAGATTTGACACAACCAACCAGTCATTGAAAACCCACCCAAAAAAAAGACAAAACCAATCCAACCAAAATAGTGACAATGTACCCTCTGGTGAACTAACATAGCAATGGAAAATGGCCATTTATAGTGGATTTTCCCATGAAAAATGGTGATTTTCCATTGCTATGTTAGTTCACCAGAGGGTACTAATCTTGATCTTTTGTGGGTGATACTATTGTGGAAAAAAAACAAACCTCTCTTACTCAGAACAGCCACCTGTACCAGGAGAGAATGCTCCAGCAGAGACATGGTACAAGCCGGCAATGGGTGCGTCATCTTGGTTGTCCATCATATTCATCAACAGGTCCTTGGTGGCGTGCTGACACCTTGCTAAAGGCTAAACGAACTTGGTGGATTTAGATGGATTTAGCCTGAAAATTTGCGGAAGACCCCAAGATCCAGTAGCTTTGGTATCATTTGCTCTCACAAAATTGCCATGAATTGGGGGTGTATAATCACTACATGTTAAGGTTATCACTGTTATCACCCATATGGGAAATCCATGCAGAAATCCAAAGTCAACATCTAGGTGTGTGGCCATAAATTGAATAAAAACCAGCCGCCAGCCCTTCAATTTCAACATGTGTATGGATGGTATAAACATCCATAAACATGTATAAACCATCAAAATATGGATGGTTTATGACATGACTTTCCCAACATTGCTCCACCCAGGCTCCGTATTGCTATACAGGCCGCTGGTGAGTTGCAACTCGCTGGCAGAGGCTAAGTAGCTGAGATCGAACTGGGCCACAGGTGAGAGCACCGAATTGGGCCAGCCGCAATATCCCGGGACGGCGTTGTAGGTCAAGGGGAAATTCGCCAGCCCTCCCAACCTCGATCTGGTGGTGAAATCTGGTTGGTGGTTGGGCCCACCAAATATCCGGTAGTATATATATAGTGTATATATATATATAGTGTATATATATATATATGTAATATAAATAAAGGCTAAATACGAAGGTCCATCAGGATCATCATCCCATATTTGCCATTCTTGGCCATTCAAAAGTTGGAAAAGTCAAAACAAAACTCTGAAAAATCCAATTCCAAAACCACCCAGCAACATGCTTTGGCCATCCTTGCTTTGATAGGAGGCATGGAAGCTCATGTTTACAGTTGTGACCTCTCCCAGAACCCTGATAGGCCTCTGAAGAGAGAGCAACATGTCCTGTCAGGAGCGGACAAGCATAGAGATGTTGGTCAGGAAACACCCTCGGGTAATGGAACATGATCATTTCCAATAGAAATAATTACTACATATTCACCTATCACTAGCACTTGCTGCAACGATCCAAGATTCACATTCTCTGGATGTATGCATATTATTTATATTGTTCATCTCCGCGCAAATCTCAAATATGCATTTCAAGACGAAAAACCGCTCTGAAATGGCGCAGGTGGAGTCTCCCGAAACCTAGTTTAACATTTCATCCACGCTTCATTCAGTGTTTTATACTGTTCATCAAAATCATGTCTTTAAGCTGGGCCTTCGTTTGTGATCAATCACCATGACTACAATCCTTTTGTAAATGGGATCAACTCCAGTTTTCTATGGGTTGTAAGATCGATAACTGTACAATTTCACACCTCTCAGTAGTTCAAAAAATGTTATGAATAATCAGCTAGAACATGTTACTCACAAAACTAAAACTACAGTTGTAACTTTTACCAAACATGAGTCTTGTAAATAATCCAGGTTAGAACTCATGACCACTTACTATCACTACCAATGATCTGAGATGTCTCCAGCTTCCCGTCATTTTTTTAATCACACCTGGACTTCCTTCAGAAAGTCGTAGGGAAGATGTGGCGTGGTATCCAAGCGGATGCCATCCACATCAAATTCCGTGGCCTCGGTGTCGCCAAAACGTCGGGCTTAACCAGGCAAAATTAAGGATTTAAGTGTTGAATCGATGAACAAAAGCAAAAAGTCTAGCTTAATCCGACAAAAAAAACAGATTCCCATCTATATCATTCTATAATATATATATATATAGTGCATATGTACACCCTACCAAGTTTGATCTGAGAAACCATATACTTCACCCAATCCTTCAGGAACTTTCGCACAAATGGATGTGACTGGTCCAGATCTGCCAAGTCGTAAAACCAGCCGTCTGTGATGACTGTCTCGTTGTAGCCGCGGCAGAGGTAGTCACCGGTGCCGCAGTACTTCAGATGTGGGGGACCATGGGCCTTCTCCTTGTAATAGAGTTCCTGAATGCAACGGGGATAACGCAGTGGGACAACTAACCCTAACAACAGGGTAAACCGAAGACCAACCTGATGGTCAAGCTCCACGGGGAGCGGCACGAGTGTTTTGGCCCAAACGCCCACCCTCATG
>Ga0126342_10004900_pt1 | contig 23111 bp, 18 predicted proteins | sample Cyp1metagenome_FD_92528 | JGI IMG/M metagenome (GOLD analysis project Ga0126342, IMG submission 92528) | Coral microbial communities from Lord Howe Island, Old Settlement Bay, Australia - Cyphastrea 1 metagenome | ecosystem: Host-associated > Invertebrates > Cnidaria > Coral ...
CTAAGATCTCTGGGATCTTTTACTACGTTACATGTTGCTACGCTGCTGGTATCTCTGAGATAGTTTCCTACGTTACATGTTGCTACGCTGCTGAGATCCTTGGGACTTTCTTACTACGTTACATGTTGCTACGCTGCTGAGATCTCTGGGATCTTTTACTACGTTACAGGTTGCTACGCTGCTGAGATCCTTGGGATCGTTGACTACGTGACATGTTGCTACGCTGCTGAGATCTCTGGGATCGTTTACTACGTGACATGTTGCTACGCTGCTGAGATCCTTGGCATCGTTTACTGCGTGACATGTTGCTACGCTGCTGAGATCTCTGGGATCGTTTACTACGTGACATGATGTTTACCTGGATTTGTTAAAAATCAATAGATTTTGCATCCACTTTTTTAAACCCAAATTCAGTTATCCAAACTGATCGGAAGAGCATTTTATATTGTAAATTGCAGGTGATTGTGACTCTCCTGGAAGCAACCAATCAAAACGCTCGCGCGGTTTCCCTTCCGCCGGGATGTTTATGTTTAAGACCAGTTCAATTCCGTCAATTAACAGTTTTTTTGAAGTTTACTATACTATAGTTTATAGTTTCACCCTAGTTTTACTACAGTTTTACTCTAGTTTTCCCGACTCAACTGCGTTAGGTGAGCGTGACGAGCTCGCTCCGGGCAGCGCTTACAAGGCCCCCACCTTGTCGGCCGAAGAGCGTGTAGTGGTCAAGGGCCTCACACGAAGGAGGCGAGCCATGGCGAGCCTGGTGACCGGATGCTGAGTTCTGGGGCTTTGATGAGTTGATGGGTGATATCAAGATTGTTGACTTGACTCTCAATCAACTTGAAGAATGGGGAATTTGTATACACTATTACTAGTATAGTGTCATACGCTAGTATTGTTATGAAATTGTTATAAAGCCCTAGTTGGCTTTATAAACCCTATTTCATATTATAGTATATCATAGTTATCATACACCAACTTGTTACTATAATATTTTATCATAACCAATAGTTGATGATATCCCATGATATTATCCCTATTATAATCATATCGTATCGCCATATCACTTGTTATGTTTTAGAACTGCACCAACCAGGTGCGAAGTGGATCAGCTCACTGAGCAGGCGCCGGAAAAATTCAGCACTTGAGATGCCACAAAAAGCCCTGGTTGTTAGGGGGGATGAACTAGGAAAACCATAGGAAAACGTTAGGAAAACCATTGGAAAATGGAGGTTTAGCTTCTGGTAAACGTTTTCATAACTATGGAAAATCACAATTTTCAATGGGTAATTCCACTATTTCTATGTGCCATTGTTAATTGCTATGTAAAATTACCAGTGGGTATCTTATCCAAATCTATCCCAGATATTGGGGACCATAAATCTTTCATAAAGGGACCCCGGGGGGGGGTTTTGAAGACTGTTCACTTGTTAGCTGTCGAGGATGTATATGGGCTGATAGGTATTTATACATGCACACACTGAAACATATGTACAAACATAGATGGCATCGCTGTGATTGTTGGTCAAAATGATGGACATTCAAACGGGATGGTGTTGTTCCTTAATATGGGACTATTCAACATTCCAGTGAGCTGTTAAACTCTGTGTGTTTGCAGATGGTTTTGACAGCCCAAGAGGTGCAGCAGTTCTGATCATGTTTTCTTGCAGCCTCGGAAAAGACAGAATACTAAAATCCAATGCTTAATATATATTGCAGTAACTTTCACCTTTTCGACATGTTCTATCTATTTCTATCTTATTTTTGCGGTTATAGTCATGTTGTTTCTATATATTTGATCCCAGAATAGTAGTGTAGTATAACATATCATCCAATTGGTCAACAGGTTCCATTTTCAACTAGTAACCACCAGCATATTGTTTAACCTGTTCTACCATGTGGGCCCCCCCTAACGATAGCTAAACTGGTGTCCAAAAAAATGTTTCTTTGTCCAATGTGATCACCGTGAATTGGGCCAGTGGGATAAGCAGGGTTAATCCACTTGTATAGAATGATAATGATACCTAAATAACTCTAGTATCAATGGGCTGTATAGTATAAATTTATAAACCAACAAACATCACGTTTGGGGGGCCCACATCCCACTTACTAAGTAGGTTGTATTTGTGATTAGAAGGATTTACACTGGTCTGGCTATCCATATCCTTCTGCAGGCCAAGTGCTTCCATACCGCCTTCGCTGGAAAGTCCAAACTGGCTGGAGTGGCGGCCAGTGGCTCTGCGTCTGGCGACCATTGGAACCACATCTAGCGGGCCTGCGGAAACAGGAAATTAGTGTTACCTTTCCCACTGGACACATCAGTTGGTTAGAGAAGACTGGACACAACTACTCACACCTCATCGACGTTCTCCTTCCAGAGAGTAGTCACAAGCTGGAGGAACTGGAACACCAGATTGAAGGGCTAACACCCAGCGTGCACTTTTCCACTCAGCGTTGCTTCGATTACTCTCCTGGTGCACTTGGCATCTTGATGGAGAAAATGGCATATCTACCCCTGGCACCTTGCTGGTGCAAGCTGCACAAGTCCTCAACTTAACTGCCAATCTGAGGCCACAAGGCACACTATCTTGAGTGACCTGAAGATATTTTTTGGTGATGCAACACCGTTCCCTTCAACTAGACTCACAAGAGACAAAGGAGTTATATATGGGTACGGGTTTTACATATATGCTAATTATGACTAAGTAGGTTGTAAGATATATCCCTGGTTTGTGGGATAAGTAGGGTTTTCATCCACTTAGAACTAGGGGTATACATACTTATTATGGTCATCCATGTTAATCCACTTGGAACTAGAATGGTTATCTAATGGTCACCGACTATATACCAGTTATAACCATTAGATAACCATTATTGGTGATAAGTACCATTATTTAGTGGTTATATAATGATTAACTAGGTAAAATCAATTATACATCAGTTATATGCTACTACTATTCCACCATAGTTATGGATAACCACTAGTTATAGAACTATGGCCGATTAATCCATAGCTACAAGGTGGTGCCCCCCTAGTTATAAATTTGTTTATAAACCCCATTAACTATAGATATATCACCTATAAACCATAGTTATTGGAGTTATAAACCAACTTAGCTATCTAGGGGCACCACCTTGTATAATGGTTATAATCAGCCACTAGGTGAGCGCCTGGCTTCACGAGGGCGCGGCCTCACGCATGGTGGGCCGCACCGTCTTCAATCCGCGCTCCAGTCGCAGCCATGCGGTGGCGAAGCTGCATTTCATGGGAGAAATATGGAGAATTTATAGATTTTTCTGGGAAATTATAGAATTTTCTACAGAAATTATGGAGTTTTCTTGGAAATTATTGTTTTTTTCGGGGAATTATGAAGTTTTCTTGGAAATTATGGAGTTTTCTACAGAAATTCAGAAGTTTTCCACAGAAATTATGGAGTTTTCTTGGAAATTATTGTTTTTTTTCGGGGAAATTATGAAGTTTTCTTGGAAATTATGGAGTTTTCTACAGAAACTATGGAGTTTTCTTGGAAATTATTGATTTTTTCGGGGAAATTATGGAGTTTTCTGGGAAATTATAGAGTTTTCTACAGAAATTATGGAGTTTTCTGGAAAATTGATGTTTTTTTCTTTCTGGTGATTGGTGGGATCTTAATAGGATTTGTGGGATGATAGAGGGTTTTTCAGGTGACTATCAGGGTTTTAAAGGCCAAAGATGGGAATGTGATATAAGTGGAATACTAGTGGAATGATGGTACAAATTACCGGAAAGCTCGGGATGTTTGATCGTTAAGAAAACACGATTTGAAATGAAAAGTCCGTGGAATCAATCCATTGAGAGTGGCACCAAGTATCTGGACAGATTGGAGCCATACAACATGAATTACTTCTAAGTCATGTTTATTTGTTATGAAAAAAAAAACGAAAAAAAGGCTGATTTGTTCTGTAGTTTCTGGGGGGTTAACAGTGGAAATGATATAATTTTTGAACTCCACTGAACCATATAATTATAAGCACTGTGGAAATTACCCTCTGGTAAACCACATAACTATGGAAAATCACATTTTTTATGGGAAAATCCACTATAAATGACAATGTTCAATAGTTTTTTTGTATGTTTACCAGAGGGTATATTATATCATTCAACATCATGGACTCAGATTCCCCCAAGGTTGCCACGATTCACATCTGCTGGAATGACATTGCGGGCAAGAAAGGTGGAAATGCTGCATCGAACATAGCGGTACTACAAGCTGATAGGGTTTTTGAATGTGATATGAATAAGCAATGTATAATGATTGCTATCATTTACTTTAATATGAATTGTTGTAAATAGCGATCTAATCAAACCAACCTATTTGTAGTATATGTTTTCACACAAGTGTGGAACATATCTGATGTTTACTTCTTCATTTAGACAATTAACCCTTGTATCTTGGTGCGTCCGTTCAAGGTGGTGCCCAATAGTCAAGTGATGTTAAGTGTGTTGGTTATGTTAGCCCGTTTAACTTTGATAAGTTCATAACCAGAAACCCAAGAGTGAAGACTGTAGTAAAGTACAGCTAGTGATCTATAAATCAACTATCGATCATCGATCCCCATCTTTATTTTTTAAACAATGTTAAACAAACATTTTTTTGCAGGCTACATCCCAACCTGTCGCGATTTCGCTCTCACCAAATGTGGGGATCACATGGGAGGTCCATCAGGCACATGTATCATGAAGGGAAGATCACCTAGTGAGACGTGTGTTCATGTACATCCATCACAAAATGCAACATCCATCAACATCCTATTTTAAAGTTGGTGGTAAATTTGGTTCCTACCTTTGTCGTTCGTGTAACTTGAAATTTTGCTCCATGGAATCTCCTGGAATGGTCGCACAGGTCAGCACAGCAACACTTTTTTTTTCCCGGCAACATACAGCAGAACGGTTTCACACGGAAATATGATAAAGTTTGAGTCCCTAACAATATGTTTTTGTAGTCTTAGATATGACCAGAAGTATTGGTTCTCTATTGAATTCCGGGAGGATAAATATACAGTTATATATGTATATTATAATTATATATATATATATATATTATAATTATATATATATAATAATATATATATATATATGATTGTCGATCTATTTTTCATTGATTGTCCATTACAAAGGCTGCCAGGGTTCCAACCTGAGACCCCCGCGAAAAAGATAAACATGGGCTTTGCAAAAGTAAATGTTTTTTTTTTTCGCGAAGAATTGCCATTGCAGATTAAAGATGAAGGAATTAAGATCAACCGCCAAATATATATATATATTAATATGTATATATATATATATTATACACAGATCATGTGATAATGTTTGCATATTATCATATATTTTCATATATGTTCTGAGGTCCACATGACGCAAATGCCTCACAAGTGGCATGAATTGAAATTTTGCTATCTTATGATCTTATGCTATTTCAATAACTAAGTAACTAAGTATTTTCGGCAAAGGGATTCAGAGGTAAGACAGGGGCATGCCTGAATGCCTCAAAAAGTTGTTAAAGTCATATAGTGGGTGGTGAAGTTTCGCCCTTATGAGTGGTTTTTGCTGCTTAAGTTTCGCTCTTAACGGACCATCTAAGAACCGAAAGATTGCCATGGCGGGGTCAACAACCTGGGTGGCGTCGCGTGAATCCCACATTTCATGGTCATAAAGAAAATGGTTTGATTGATGGTTTGGAACATTTTTTTCCATATATTGGGAATGTCATCATCCCAACTGACAAACTCCATCATTTTTCAGAGGGGTAGGTATACCACCAACCAGAAATTGTTGTAATTCACCCACGTCACAGGCAATGAGACCAGACTATACATCGTCGATCTAGCTGGCAGTGAAAGGCGCGGCACGACTTCCCGCTCGCCTGCTTTGATGGGCTGATGGGTGAATGAACGTGGGTTTGTCCAAACAATAGGGATATCTATATATATATATATGTATATTGATGCTTTATCTCAATTTATGGCATGGTGATTTTAATTGTGGTTCATACTTTATGATATGCTTGGGTACCGTTTGTTGACGAATCCATGCTGATCGATTGAGGACATGTTGCCAATTTGATCCAATGTGTATGGGCAAGGGCAAGTTTTTTGGGTCCAGGAATTCTCACTTACCCTCTGGTAAACTAACATCGCTATGGAGAATCACAATTTTTAATGGGAAAACTCACTATAAATGGCAATTTTCAATAGCTATGTTAGTTTACCAGAGGTTATATTAATCTTACTGGTGCTTAGTACGGAATTTTCGGGAATGATCCATAATAACTATCAATAATCATCCCAGCAACCCCCATTCCCATCCATTCCCTGCTAAGCACCAGTAAGTAATGGTCTATGATGATCAACCTGTCAACATCTTCACCGTCAATCCACCACCGATCCCCCGTTGAAAGGTGCGGCCAATTCGCCACCAACACCGAACAGCTGCGCGAGGGACACTTGTTGCGTCAGATCGGGTGTCGGTGGTGGCCAGAAATAGTTTGGATGGGCGACAAAATCTGGTTGGTGGTTTGGGACATTTGGATTATTTTTCCATATATATATATATATGTTGGGAATAGTAACCCCAACTGACTTTCATATTTTTCAGAGGAGTTGAAACCACCAACCAGATTTGGATGGGCGACAAATATCGCTTCCAGTTGTTTATTTTTTGGTTAGCGATGGTTAACAAATGCTCAACATAGCCATGAGAATCTGGTACCCCAAAGGTTGCGCCCCGCAACTCGCCACTACTTGGAGGGTTACATTAAACTCCAAGAAGGTTAGGTCGGACCTGGTTAGTCACTGGTGTTGCCATGTCAAATGCGGATGAATAAATCCTGACTAGACCTTAAATTGGGGTTCCGCAGAAGCGCTGATCAATTACAAATATTTTATGAATGTCTAAAAAATGTACCCACCCCGGCACTTAGATGGATCATTGGGTTGATATTCCCTTTTTTTAACTGGATCATAGATTGTTTTTCCAGTTTGGATGTGTTGGGGGTATGTATAAACAGTATAGCAATCCCGAAAAGATGCCGATATCAGTGTGAAACCAGAATGGTAGTTCGATGATATTTATGCCTCATATTTCCAGGCGTCCAACTTGTCAGATTTTTGTTTGGAATTCTATACATGAAAATGATGTGTATATATATATGTATACACATGGGATTGCATACTCTGAGAATTTCACATATATAGTGTAATATATCAATAGGTTAGTGGAATTCAAAGGATTATGATTATATTTATATATATATATTTATATATATATATATACAGTAATCAGAATATTGGGAGAAAAATATGTTGGGTATGCATCATTTTATCAGTGGCAAATGGGTACATATCAGTGTTTGAAAGGGGTTGCTGTATACATCGCTAAGCCTTACAGTTATAACCCTTTACCATTTATAAGTTAGTGAAATAACCCCATTTACGCCTCAAGCAACAACCAGCCAACATCAACAGATCAACAGTCACCACTTTTGTTGGGCTTTGGGAAACACACAACATGTCCACTACCCATTTATGGAATTTATAACCATGTATAGCTGGTATGTCTGTCTGGCTTTAACTGTATAGACTGTCAATCTCCACAGGCGCTCACATCAACCTGAGCCTCTCTACACTTGGGCGAGTGGTCTCTGCTCTCTCACGCCGCCTGGTGCGACCTTTCCAGCGGGCCACAGTAGTGATATCAATTTTTGGCACGATAGGATGGGCATAGTATGGGATATTATGGAGTATACCCTCTGGTAAACTAACATAACTATGGAACATCACCATTTTTCATTGGAAAATTCACTATAAATGGTGATTTTTCATAGTTATGTTAAATTACCAGAGTATAACCAGCACTGATATTTGGGTGTGTTTGCAACTGGGATTTACCCCCAAATACTACAGTATTTTTTCAAGAAAGCAGGTATGGCTATAATTATCATGCCTTTTTTACGCACCCTAAACCCAATATTCATAAATTGTTGCCATTTTTTTTGAATGTATGGTTATGTAGGGCTTAAAACTCTCTTGCCATCCGGTAACCAAACGTGGCAATGGACAATCATCCACTTATAGATTATCCTCTTAAAATCTCCATCTATAAGGGACTTGCCATTGCCATGGTTGATTGCCAGAGGGTATCTATTGCCCAAAACATTTTAATATGAACTCCCCAAAAGAATCCCATGAATACTTGCAGCTACCACTCTTTGGGTGCTAATCAAAACCTCACAAAGATGGAGAAGAAACACTTTAGATATCGCCATCCCCAACCTTGGGTTCTGCAGTTATGGCCCAAGATACCAGTTATAAGTACTAAGAAAACCCGATTTATTCAATGTATAATCCCATAGAAATAACCAGTTATAACTAATAGCCATGGCCACCAGGCTGTGGTAATTTTTCACAGCTGTGGCCATGGCCATAGGATGCCATAGGTCATCGAGGATCCACGAGAGGCGAAGTTATATGTATCATACACCGACTTATTATGAAAAACAATGTGGGGCCCAGCAGTTGTAAATTAGTTCATAAACCCTATTAACTATAGTTATAAGTACCATAAACCATATAGTTATTGGAGTTATTTGCATCAACTTAGCTATCGTTTGGGGGCCCCAGGTTGTAGTTATTTGCACCAACTGAACGGCGATTCCGAACTGCATGGGGCACAGCCCGAGGTGGACAGGGCGATCACGTTCCACACCGCGACTCCGCACTGACCTGGCTGCTGACGGATGCCATTACTGGACACCAAGCGCGAGCCTTCATGACCGGGGGGAAGAGCAATGGTTTAACCATTGGAAAACCATAGGAAAACCATAGGAAAACCATAGGAAAATGGTGGTTTAATGGGATTTAATGGGATATTACCCTCTGGTAATTTAACATAGCTATTGAAAATGGTCATAGAAATAGTTGATTTACCCATTAAAAATGGTGATGTTCTATATAGTTATGTTAGTTTACCAGAGGGTGATCATAATTTATGGATAATATATGTTTTTGTTTCTATGGTTTTAAATAGGGGCTTCAATATGGTTTAATCATTAATAGATAATAATATATGGCGAATTGATGGATATTACTATCCGATGATCAAATGTGGCAATTGAACATAGGACATAATTAATTGAAAATCATAGTTTGAATGGTGACATTTTCCATTTTCAGGTTTGATTACCGGAGGGTAATGGGTATTCATGGGATGTCAATGGATATAACTCAGCCTGTGAGCTAAGTTGGTTTGTTCACCAATAATTATAGTTCATGGGGGGGTTATGGTGATGAAATAGCTATAGCTAGAGGTAACACAAACCAACTTTCAACTAGGAGATACCACCGTGTAGTGGGAAGGAGATGTGGCCCCCACCCCTCAATTTTTTGGTGATAAACCCATGCAACAGGTAGCAATTTTCACGTTGGATCCTAGTAATATTAGTCATAGACCAACTTACATATCTGGGGGCTGGTTCGTCTCCCAAAAACGGGGCTCATCATTGGTCCAGTTTGGTTGTAGCCTTCTTGAAAGGCTTACAGTTATGGCCCTTTACCAGTCACAAGTACTAAGAAAGCCCCATTTATAGAATGTATCATCCATTTTAATCCCATAGAAATAACCAGTTATAAGTAGTTTTTATGGCTGTTTTGCACCAGTAATTTGTTCCCCATTTCACCACTGGAGCCCGGCTCGAGACTTACCGACCAATAACTTGGTGGTTTTTGTCGGGCACCGATTTGGACCGAAACCTCGACATGTCTTGAACTCAGAAACAGTTTTCCAGATATGGTGTATATTTTTTTTCGTATTCCATACATAAACACGCCTAGAATGGCATGAATGGAACAGTTATATAAATGAACGACCATTTTTCATCAGCTCAAATCAGTGTTTCAACCAAACATGTTCCTTTAAAACCAGCCAAATGACTGGTGCTTAGGCTGAGGAATGATCTAACATGTGGTAACTTGTGACAGCACATCATAGAATCCGTTCATTTTGAAAGAAAGCTCTTGGCCTAGCCATTGGCCATGAATGCCTAGGGTCTGACACTCATAGCAACCCTGATGTTTCGAACATGTCATACTGCCACATTCCATATCAGCAGAAACGCCTCATCGATCAGCTTTGAATCCTCTTGAACGATTGCGAGCATGGGTCCGAAGGAGCGGACTGCCCAATCCCTTGCGACCCAATTGGAAGAGAGAATATGCGCGAAGTTTGCCAGTCCGGTGTCTCTGAAAAACTCGATAGCAAGACTTCAATAGCAAGACTGCCGCTTCGATGGCAAGGACACAGAACAGCCAATGGTTTCTTGTCCCAGGCGGTTTTTCACCGAATCAATCACCGAGCCGGCGCGAGGCGGGACAATCGCAATCAGAAAAGCTCGAAAGTGAACGTTTTGTTTGGTTGTAACATGAATGTAACAGACATGGAATGGCATTGGTGATATGCACACACACAATCTTAAGAGCACACCCGAAGTGTTTCAACTAAAGGCCTACAGTCTGACCGGTGCCTGTACATTTTCCAGCATTGACCTCAAAAATGGCAAACTCATTCCAGCACTAAAACATGTATATAATATATATATATATATATTTGTGTACATATTCTGGACATGGAGCATCATTCTGATTTCATTCAAACAAATCACGGGTCTGGCTGGTCTGGCCCAAGTCTGGATTGGAGTCGGTTATTTGAGACCCACTCCGCGGCGTGTAGGATCGCTACTGTGAACCCAGAGCACCACGCCGAAACCCTCAGCACTCTTCGTTATGCCCAAGCGTCGCATGGCAGCGCTGGAAGTGCGCGGCCGTGACCCAATTTGCCAACGGTGAAGTTTCAACCATCTAAGGGTGTTTCAACCCCCAATGATAGATGGTTGATAAGCCCTTATTAAAATTATTATATATATTTATATGTTTTATTTTAGTTGTTGTTGGTGGTTCAGAAGCCCTTACTGAAGCCTTACTATTGGAGGTCAACTTTCCAAGGGTTGGTTCAACGAACCCCCATTCAGCAGAGATTTCTTTCCTTCCCATGGTGGCCACCTTTGGACTGGTCATGACACACCCAACCGGGACATAAAAATATCAGTTTCATCAGTTACTTTTCAGATTTCTTCCCATACTCGATGTTTTTTGTCATTGATTAACTTGTGACAGTTAGCATTGATCAACATTGTGACGGTTAGGATGTTTGCTGTCTTTTAGCAAAACAAACAGCCACACATGTCTCAAGTCTGCCTAGCTTTTCTTGTGCAGTGCAGCATTGCCAGGTTTTGCTGAGAGCACATGTGTGGTAAGCCAATAGTTGAGTTAGCACAAATATTGCATGGGCGACAAAACTACCATGGGATTGCTCTTCAGTCAGGATGTTAGGGTCTGAGTCTATCAGTTCTTTTGTTTGATCCGTTCATTCACACAATACCTTTGAACATACATTCCGCAAGGCTTTCTCAATGCCTGAGGTAATTACTGAATTTTGTAGGTATATCCATTTGAATCTCGGTAGATTGTTAATTAGCAAACCCAACTTTTGTGTGCTTACTTTGCTTACTTTGGTTGGTTAGCCTGGTATATCATTATGATAAATGGGCAAAGGAATGGCTTGATGCCTTACTGCTTTGTTGTGTCACACCATGTTCGAACATGACTGTTTTTGGGGAAGATGATCCTCACATTAGTAAGCCACCTTTGGTGGTTAAACCACATCCAAAAAGGATCCCTTAAATGATGTTTGGAGCAATCCCAAACCAGCAATGATCCCATAAAGTTGCCATAAGTATGCTGGAAGATGAGTGAAATATACTTCACTTAGCTAAATCATCTGTGATGAATTCTGATGAATGATCTGTAATCGCAGATGGCAATGGACAATCCACCATCTAGTTCGATGATGCTCCCTACTATAAAACCTTCATTTATATAGATACTTTAGGTCCGGGATTTCCATGAATTTCCCACGTTGACACGGGAGGGTAACTAACCAATCTAACTATGGGACATCATCTATACTCATACATCCTGGACGATCCTGGAAGCCGTTTGTTTTCTATGTTTTCCTGGGGACCCGGGAAGATCATAATTCCTAAACCAGCAATGATGATCCTTCTAGTAATGTTTGTTGGTTTATGTTCACCCCATGAATACTAGTTCGCTATAAGTATCATACGTGATAATATTACCAACTACGTTTGATGACAGCTTATCGGATGATTTGTTGGTAGCCACGCTGAGGTATTCCAGCTTGCAAAGTGACCTCAGCACCAAGATCCCGCGCTTGCGCGCGATGCTTCGTACCTTACAACGGAAGAGCGAGGTGGCCAGGTGACTTGGCGGAGATCTGAAGGCGAAGAAAGCTGAAGATCGTTTACATCATAGTGTAGCAAATCATAGTGTCTTATAGATATGTATAGTGAAATTGAAAGTGACATATTTATATATATATATATACATATATATATATATATATATATATTGTCTGCAAAATTCCATGATTTATAGCTAAATGTAATCTTATACAGTTACAGCCCTTGTTCACAATTAAAACTGGCTTAGAACATATGATTTAAGTGATATGTTGAACCGTAGTTGCAGGAGGTCTTTGTCCCATTAAAAACTGTTAAGGGCAATAACTGTAATTATAGTGAGTTGCAAATTCGTGGATTATTGTTGTGATATTTTGTACCTGTATCTATTTGTATGAAATTATTTGTATAGCTTTAGTGGCAAATATCACACTAAGCCGCTTAAAAGGTTTGAGTTTTGAGGTGAGATTCGCCATGGATCCAGGGAACCGGAAAAAAGAATGAGAAACGTGTTGGGATGACCTAGACATGACTGGGCAGATTTGAATCATGGCCTTGGAGCTTCTGATTGTGGCTGACGAGCATCAATGACTATCGAAGGAGCCTTCGAAAGCCAAGGAATTTTCACTAGAGGAAACTCAAGAGCCTAGTTACATATAAATAAATAGGCGACTGCGGGGTTTACATAGATTATGTTTGTGTTTCTTTCCCTGTGGGGGCATGCCATTCGATGAAGCTCAGGCTTCAGATGTGTCCAGCCGACTAGGTGACAAATAAAATTCCAGTGGTTCATTATCACTATCCCCTTTATGGTGACAACTGCAGGATAGACAGTAAATTCCCATTGTCAAACCCTCAAATGGGTATGGATCAATACCTATTAATACAATTTTTAGGGGAATGAACATCCATTTACCAGCTATTTTGATGTTCACCAGGGGTACAAGGTTATGACACACTGCCATATACACTATTTTATACCATAGCTATTGTAGTTATGAACCAACATACGACTCTTATCCGTCCAGTGGCCCATGAGAAGAACAGCAATCTCCTCTTACCGCAAGTCTACCCGAGTCTAGCCAGATAAGCTTGGACCTCTCTGCGTTGGTTGGAGTGGTACTCTTCCCACTTCTTCGGGGTGTCTTAGCCAACGACCTGGTCCACGTTGTTTCTGGAACCACCATTGGTTTCCAAAGGATTCGTTTTATGGTCAACCTTTGACTGTCAGGTACGACCTGGACACGCTCTGCGAGGACATCAACAAAAACAGCAGGCGCGTAAAGTGGCTGGTTGGGTTGGTCAGCACATAGATCTAGTTATATTTCAATTAATTAATAGTTTTAGTTAATTAATTTAATTACAAATATAATAGTTATATTTATAAATTTGATAATATTGTTAATTGTTACACATGTATATGAAATTAGACTTTGACAAGTTGATAGACAATGACTTCTTTGTGACGTCACTGGAATAATGATTAGTAAAACGAAAACTGTTTCACTCATGTGTTGGTTGAACAACAGGGCACCCAACATGTAGGAAAGTACATGGTTGTCACAGCCAAGGGAGGCACAATGGCACGTGGTATATCAAACTATCTTAAGATGATCATAGTTTTCATTTGGTTCCTTGACATATTTGTTTCATACTTCTTGATATTGATATCAAATATACAAATAAGTGCCCTAAAATATGAATTCATATCAATTTTATTTCCCAAAAAGTACTACTACTTTATAATACTGATAGATACGCGGAACCTGCCCCTTCCCCCCAGATTTTTTCATCTTTTTGGACACCTATGCTGCATCGTAGCTCGGCTCAGTGGCTGAGGTTTGGCAAAACCACAGAATGGAACCGGCAAACCCTGAAGAGCCGCGTGGTTCGAATCGTACGACATGGCGAAGAGCCTCTGGGATAGCATGTGACATGTTGGGAATGAGAAGATGGATGGGATTGCAGAGGGGATGATGGATCATATCTCTATGAGTAATATCAAGTAATATAGAATAATATAGAATGATACATGGTATATTTCTTCGGTGGATATATATATATATATTATAAACATGGATCAAATGTGAATTCTCCATAATATATCCATATGGTGCACTTAGCTGCAAGAATGTGTTCTGCTTTGGGCAGCTGGGATAATCCGGGCCAAACAAAAATGACTTAAGATCTGTGATAACTGAGATATTCGCCCGGTGCCTCGGCGAACTGATTGGTAATGTACGGTCTACAGATGGGGAGGTTAACGTTAACCCACAAACACGGGGATTGATAGTTGATTTCTAGTTGGCTCACTTGGTTTCGTTGACACACAAGCCTGTTTGGTTTATGGTGAAGAAATGACTATAGATTGGTGGAAAGGGCAACATAGACCAACAAGAGCAGCGTTTGGGGATACCACCTTGTATATACCCACATAAAACTAAGCATGTACAAACTCCACAGTCATCACGCTACCAAAGATGATCAATCCACTGATAGAGTCCCGCAGGAACAAGGCCCTCGAAGTTAGGTAAGTTGGTTTATGACTAGGCTAGCTAGAATTTATGATGACTGATGGTGGATGTAGCAATGACTACATTAGGTGGGATAGGTAAAATGGGCACCCAGATCCAGCTGAGGCAACTGATAGTTGTGGGTGGCGTGGGTCAACAAATTCACCAATGATATGGGTAGTTCAACAAAAAAAACAAAATGGATGTCGCCCTGACAAATCTTTCTCTCACGAGTTCCTGTTTCGGATGAATTTGTCCTAGACGGAAGACCCATGTCTAAAGAGTCTAAAGTTGATCTATTTCAAGATTTCCTGAATAAGTATAGATTCGTTTGATCCACAGTTGACACTCAAAACAAATCATTTTTGGTTGACCACGGACATTTTTATCATTTTCCTCTCTGTTGTTCTCATGCTATAATTGGTTTCAACCCACAATACAACTGTAATTTGGGCAGTTCACATTAGAACCTCACTTGGTCAATACATAAACCACAAACCCAAAAGATGAGTTATCACCAACCCAAAAATCACATATGATAACTTATCAACCGCTGTAAGTAATGGATTATTGATATCACTGTAAATGATGTTATATGGTTCAACAAGCAATCATCAACAACTTATCAACCTATCAACCACCTCCCAGGCACTTCCAAGGCCACCCGTTTCTGAAGTGGACAGAGCTTCACGCCACGAAGGTCCGGGTTTCCCTGGTGGTGAACGGAGAAGAGCCTCTCTGTGGATCCAAATGGTAAGTTAATGTGAGCTATCAGTGATCAAGGCCAGAATATTATGATATATAGCATATTAACCACCAACAGAAACGCAAAAAACGAGTTAAGCAAAAGAGCTCGTTTTGAATCTCGACAGATGTAATTTATGGGCCAGGTGCACGAAATCAGGCGTTTACGCGCCACAGTTGAAGCACTCCGGCATAAAAGACAACGTTTGAAGGCACAACTGCCTCTTCACCATCTCTTTTTACATGCCCGACTACACAATTGGTCACGGGTAAGCACAGCCTCTGTGTGTAAGCAATCCTCGCTGCGCCAGGCATCGGATTGTAACTTTCTACATGTCAATGGTTACTTCATACATTTAGCGCGTAAGTCTAAGGGAAGAGGTGGGAAAGCGTAAATTTCTACTGGCAATGATCCTAAATGTCAGTATCACCATTTTTTGCTGGTGACTACCAGGGGGGTTGCGAAATCCAAGAAGTGTTCTATACACGGACATAGTTATAGAATATTTATAGAATATGCTGTTATCAGATATTTCATCCATGTTCATCCCATATGCCTTTGAGCTTGGGTGCCTCTAATTTAGAGAGTTGAGATGTCGTATAAAATCTAGTCTCACCTTACTAATCAAAGCCCTGATGTTTATCCATGTGTGATCATTTATGGATTAAACAAATCTGATTTTCCTTCGAGTTATGTCATATCATTTCCTGCTATTTCATGACGATAAGCCGACAGTGAGACATTTAAGTGAGCTGTTTACCATGTTTACCAACTTTACCAAAGTCAAGTAATAAACTAAAGCCAAGTAATGAACCAAAGTCAAGTAATAAATCAAAGTCAAGTAATAAACCAAAGTCAAGTAATGAACTGTATTTACCACATGTTTACCATGTTTGCCAACTTGACTAAAGTTGATAAACCAAGCCGTAACTCACCGTGACGACGGGGCACGGGGCAGATTTCTCTTGGGCGCGCCATGGCGGATCCGAGGCCATCTTGGGTCAAGCTGGTGTGGTGGAAGAGACAGGTGCCGCTGAAATCAGAGTTGTAGGGAAAGGTGCTAGGGAAAGCTGGTTTCCAATACCCACATATATATATATATACATATGTGTATATATGATGTGTATATATATAATATATATATATAATTGTGTATATATATATATATATATCTTATACTGTATAGTTATATATACGATTCTACTTCATATGGTCAACTAAAGCTTGTTTTTTTCAACCATAACTGATATTGAAGTCGGGGGGTTGAAACCACCAACCAGTAGCCAGCTAGATCCCCAGAGTTTGCTAGATTTACCATGGGATGCCATGGGTATCTATTAGACATATCTCTAGTTAGATGGGGTTATACACCAACTTATTGCTGGGGGGCTCACATTGCTGCGAGTGGGTTACATAGTTCAAATCCCTTCCTGTGGTGTTGAATCAATTATTGCTGGTCTGCCATTTTTAGGGGTTATCATTCGGATCGGGTCAAGATGTTTGGGAGCAGGGCCCATATGGGTTTGCCCACTGATTTTGGGTGCCCCAAAATCCAGTATTGTCTCATCATTTTTCGCATTGAGATTGCCAGAACTTGCAGGTAAATATCAAATATATATATATGTATACAGTATACATATATTAATACACTTCTTCTAACCAAATAACCGCTGGTGAATTCCAAATTCTTCATGGTTTGGCCCTATGTTTGTTGGTTAGATTATTTCCACTGTTGATGGCAAATCCCCCGCTTTTGCGCTGTGATGTGTTGCGTACATCAGTCACATGTTATGTTTGTGGTTTTACAACTGACCAAATCCACATCATACAAAATCCAATCAAAATCCGAGATCCATATGTAGCCATGATCCTTTTGTTGGTCATTAAATTATGGCACCACCGTTTTTTTTGTTCGCTGAAGGTCCAGTTCCACCTGAGCGCGACGAAGCCGACTCTGAGGACGGACGAAGGTGGCACTATCGCACGGAAGGCGAGACGGCGGAGCTGGCGTCCCTACGAAATCGCCAAAACCATATAGGAACATGGTGATTTACCATGGGAAAACATGGGAAAACTATGGTTTAACCATAGGAAAACCAAAAAGTTGTTGTTTTTTTGAAGGCAACTTTCAAAGTTTTTTTTGCCTCACTTGGTTTTCCAGGTTACGAACAGAATATGTTTGTAAAAAAAATGGAATTTACAGCTGACTTATTGTAGGTAAGTGGGTGAACAGAACTCAACTTTAAATGTCATATGGTTACTTATAACCAGGAAGTGGAGATATGGGGATTAAGCCAACCGATTTGGACATATATTGGCGTCCAAGCAACAAATATGAAAGAGATGGTTACAAGGTGGTGCACTTTTTTTTTTGTTAGCTAAGTTGGTTTTCAATGTATATTTGTCTATATAATTGGGGTTTATGGGAATAAAACGGCTATATATATATATATAGTGGCCCATTATATGGCTATGAAGCGCCCTTTGCTTTGCTTCCGGTAATGTGTACAATGATTAGAATGTTTATTATATATTTCCTCAACTAGAAACGAGAATGATGAACACATCTGAGTATTTTACTTAATTTGAAGATATTATATGATTTACAGTTTTCATGATTCATGTCATGGATTTTCTCCAGTCCGCTCCTGTGAAAGGCCCCTGTAGCAAAATTCAGCTTTCTGGTCTCCGAATTTGAGTGAACTCAATAGGAAAAAAATGAAATCCATCTGGGCCATAAAGAGGTGACAACACATCTTACATCAAAGGTCCTACCCCAAGCAGTGTCAAAATTGGACTGAACGCACCGATGAAAAAATCGGCCCTTGCCATATGTGGCCATATATATATGGGTTTATCATGGTTTATCACTATCCACCACTGGTGTGTCGCCTAGGGGGCACCAGCGTGTAATTAACCAGTGGATGCTAGTTATTGTTGTCTTTTTGAAGGGTAGTATGTACAATCTTATTTGACAAATCCAACCATATCCTACCAAAGAGTCAAAAATCTGGATTATTCTCCAAGTTTATGGATTACTCACCAAGTTTGTAGATAGTTTTGCTATTGACGATTGGGATGTTCTATGTTTTTCCTGCCAGCTGACCAGGAGATGTAGACCCTCTGATTGGTGTCATAAAAGCCATGCCTTACATCATTTGTTGTTTTTTTGACTGGGATGTTGCTGGGATTTCACTGGGATGTCGTCCTTAGCCGCTGAGCTTGAAGTGGAAGATGCAGCGTGTTTGGGCTTGTGTTCAAGTCCTAGCAAGCTTTACAGGAGGGGCTGAACAAGAAACATATTGAGCTTGGCAATTGCAGGAGTCCCCCGTTTTAGATGGTCAAATTTCCCATGATTTCATGATGAGATCCAGTAACGTCGGTAACATGTGGAGGTTTCCGATCAGTGGGGTAGCCTCAGTTCTCATCCAGTCATCAAGTCATTCCCAAGGCGTATTGAAACCATGGTGACGGGGATCTCCAGGGTGACGACGCCGCAGGTCCCACTTCTGGTACTTGTGCTCGAGTGGTCTTTGCAGGTGGACGCTGCTAGCGGGACCACAGATGGCTTAGTATGGGACTCATATGCGAAGCATGGTGATCATGGTGCTGGTATATAGAATCCTACAGAACAGGGTGATTTTCTTTGGGTTTCTACGTTGGTGTGTATATTCCAGCACCATGGTGAGCATTTGGGTATGTTTAGTATTTCAATTTATTGGGGTACTCAATTTTGACCGCCCATTTCTGTTTCATGTATAATGGTTTCTCAGGCGACCACAGCTACATTTTTCCCCCATCAAGGGAGGAATTATTCTAACTATTTCTGCTAGCTTTTGTTTGTTGGGGATGTGCAACTGAGGTACCTGGGAGACGTGGGATATGTTCATCCTTGATCATGGGCATCCAGAATGTGCAACCAGGGCTCTGGATTCGGGGCCAATAAACCACAATCAACCCTCAAATGGTCCAACTTCACCTGTACATTGCAACATGCACCGAGCTAAGTTTGCTTCGGGTGAATGGGACATGCGGTGAATCTGAGCAAATCCATGCAAGTTCCGGGGGATTGACAAAAGGACTGCCAGTATCTGTATCGGGACCTGTTGGCACATGCAGTTCTCACTAAATATGTCGTACACATAAACACTATGAGATAAAATGTTATAATATATATATATATATTTATATTATATATATATGTATTATATTTACGATATATAATATTGGGTTTTGAGCTCCGTAGATTTCCATGCCACAACTCTCTTGCACTGCACTTGTTGGTCCCCCTACAAGGTGGCACCCTAGTTCGCCAAGTTTGTCCACTAGGGTTGATGATGATTCGACTACCGTATAGTTAGATACGGAGTTATGAACCAAATTATAAACTAGGGAGCACCACCTTGTCTTGTAGTTAAAAATTATAATAAACACATCAAACTGGAAATATATTCACCATGAACAGTAGCTGGCCGAGTTATCAACCAATTTACCTAGCGTTTGTCACTACAGAGTCCCTAAATCATTTTGGGGACAGCTTTGGATGATACATTGACATGTTCCAGGTTCCTTGCTGAGTTGCCGCAACCGCACTTCCAGCCTCAAAGAAAAAAGGATCCGATGCAGCCCCCGGCTGCCTGGTTAAGTGGCATTGATGTGGAGGTCCATCCTATGGCCTCTCCGCCCGCTGCCAGCGCTGGCGTAGAACTGGCAGAACTGGCAGAACTGGCAGACCTTGCACCGAGGCCGTCAGCGGTCGTGGAGGAGAATCGAAGGAAGAGCCTGGTGCGGATGTCCCAGGATTTTCGTGGAATCACTTTGCAGGAGCCGTTGTTTTGCCCTGGGGGGACCTGGAAAGGCAGACTCATTTTGTGCTGTTGGATAGTGCAAAGGTAAATAACAAAGGACTGCTAAGATCTTATTTGTCATGTTTTTTTTTAAAATAGTTTTGGCATGATTTGGTGTGAGTTTAGTGACTTTCAACCATCCAAGCATCTCTAAAAATTGCTCCCAAGCATGTCCCATCCTTTCCAGGGCCTTGTGGGTCCTCTACCGGAGGGCCTTCACAATCGCAAGGGGCAGGATTCCACCCTCAAACGCCCATAGCAGTGGGCAAACGGTACCAACATGTTTGGGTAAAGTCCTGAGTCTTAAGCTGCTAATTCTGAAGGTAAAGATAGGTCAAGTACCAATTCTTAAGGCTTCTTTAAAGATATCAGAAGAAACGGGGCTGGATTGATTCATTGATTCATCCTCTGGAGGAGCTGAAAGAGTTGCGCGATGAGAACAATATGACTGAACAGAGACGCTTGGTTTGAAGATTGCCACTGGATTTCAAGGATTTCCCTGGCGGAAAACCTGGGATCGGTGCGCTTCATTAATTACTTTCATATTTGCTGAACAAATCGGAACATAGACATAAATATCATAAATATCGTGAATATCATAAATATCATAAACATCATAAATATCATAAATATAGATTAAGTGGTTAAGCAAGTTCACCAGCTAAAAACAAAACAACACCGACAGTTTATCCCAAATTGGCCAAGTTGGAGCTCCTCACCGTGGGAAATGTTGGCTCACGAGGGGATTTTTGTTTCACGATCAGATGAAATCGTAGTACATTTGGGCATATTTTTTGTGACAGAAAAACTTTCTGGGATTCCAAGTTTTGAATCTCATGGAATCTCCGAATCTCCAAATGATGTTATTTTGGGGAATCTGAAGATCTGAAGCTTAAGAAAGCAATCATCTACAGCTGAGCCTGCGATTGATGAACTTGTACAGCATACCTCGGTGAAGGGTTCTTGCTTGTTTTAACACGAATGGGGATTTGTTTCAGTCCGTGGTTGCATGGTGGTTTTGACAATGTTTTTGTTTCAATAATATTCCTTTCCAGCAACCACCAAAAGATCTTAAAGGTTATTTATTTGAGGGTTGTTTTTGAAACCAATCCAATAAAACATAGAATCATGGTGCGTGTTGCAAAATAGGTCTGCATCATAAGCATTTTGTTTTATATACAGTATATACATATATATATGTAATCCTCCCTATTTGTAGCCTACACAAAAACCTACTGCATTATTGGTAGGTAGCCATTCTTATTGGTTACTCTCGCTGGAAAATCACCATCCCTTATCTGCCAGTTACCTGTCAGAGAGGCAACTAAGCCCAGCCCATGATGTTAATCTCGCATGGTTACCAGATATGTACCTCTCCCAAAAGTAACAGGAAGGCTAGTGAGAATAGACACAAATACTCAAATACATCATATATTATATGAATTTATAGTCAAATCACTCTATATATAGTTTTATAAATTGAACATAATAATTGAAATATACTTAAATCAACCCCACTTATGATATTTTTGTGAACGAGTTGTTTACCTTACCTTCGCTGTCCAGGATGGTTCTGCATGAACTACCCGGTCCATTGCCAGTTCTCTCGGTCGCTTCGTGACGACGAGAACGAGAACGACACAGCGTCGACCTGTCCCTGGTGCGGCTGTCGAAATGGGAAGCTTCGCTGTGGAAATCTCTATGAGTTGGTCAACGAGGTGCGGCATGGCCGTAAAACGTTTAAACGGGATTGGCAATGGGAAGATCATGGGATTGTGCAGCTTTGTTTCAGGAGTTTCAAAGATTTATATGGATTTATATAAATTTATATAGATGTATATGGATTTGTATGGATTTACATGGATTTGTCACCAACAATATGGGGATATATAGGATACAAGGAAATCAATGGGATCTTTTATGATAGTTCTGTCCATGGGGTGCTTTTTTGCTCCTGTAACCATTCGGTGACACAGATCACCCAATATTTTCGGTTTTCTCAGCCAGGTTTAACTTTTTTCCCCAAGGGCTATAGTACTGTAGACTCTGAGGTGTCGTGAAGTACTGTGGTTTTTAGCCGCCTGGGATACCTGGGATAGCCGTGGATGATCCTCCGAGTCTCCGAGTCTGAAAACTCAAGGGGAGAAGCACCAAAAACACCAATAACTGTGATGGTTTTCGTAGCACCATCACTACCCCCTATTCTCAACATTAAGGGGGAAAAATGGTGCTACTTCAATAAGAAAACTTTTCCAAACTATTTTCCAAAAACTTTTCCCAACATGAAGTGGTCATCTTTTTGATGCGGATGCACCAGGTGGTGAAGCCCAAATGTCAAGCGCAAGAAATTTCCTACGTGGAATATCTGAAGCACCGCGACGGCCGGGACCAGGGCCGCAAGGCGCGCCTGCCTGAGATTCGAAGGGTTTTTCTTAAGTCCTAGCCATGTGAATTCATATGGTGAATCGAAAAAAGGATCCTCAAAACAAAATTCATATGGTTAATTCATTATAATATTCATTCACCACTGAATTCGAAAAAAAAAAATACTTTACTTCGTGTGATCCCCACCATGACATTTATACATTTTCTTACTGGCAAATCTTCTGGCATTCTATCTGACATATCTTCTGACATTCTATTTGGCATTCTATCTGGC
>Ga0126342_10004901_pt1 | contig 23110 bp, 23 predicted proteins | sample Cyp1metagenome_FD_92528 | JGI IMG/M metagenome (GOLD analysis project Ga0126342, IMG submission 92528) | Coral microbial communities from Lord Howe Island, Old Settlement Bay, Australia - Cyphastrea 1 metagenome | ecosystem: Host-associated > Invertebrates > Cnidaria > Coral ...
AAACTTTTAGTGCAGGTTGGGAAGTTCATGTTGTCTTATTAAGCTATTCTCAATCAGTTCATGACCCACCCTCCTTGCTACCTTATGAGAACAAACACTGCAAGGCTCTTTCCCATGTACATGTTGACCAACATCCTTTTCTTTGCCGTGCTGCATTACGGCTTCAAGGCAGGGGATTTGACAGCAAAATACTGTTCAGAACAGTAAAGGTCCATGTGCGAAGCCGAGTCGCTGTGGCAAGCTGTGCTGTTTCAGGGGAAGCCGATGGTGGGAATGCTCTCCTCCACAAACTTTGACTTCAATCTGATCTTGACCTTTCTGGGATTGAACATGTGGATCTACCCCATTGATGCCTGCAGCCCAGCAACTGCCGGTGTCCTTGGTGTCCTTGGTGTCCTTCTCTGGGCTGCCCACCTCGAGGCCTGGCTTCCATTTGATCGTGATTGCTGCTATCATTCGGTGGCTTTGCCAGCGAATTTTGTCACCTGGACAGTCCCTGAGCTGCAGAAAGGAATATGGAACGGATCACATATTATATATATATTTATATTATATATTTATATAATATATATATATATGTGTATATATATATATGCATATGCTGTATATATATATATATATAGATATACCGTAACCACTATATATATATATATATACCACACACACAGTATGTGACTCTATGATAAGATGGAATTCGAGATATAGCAGCTACACAGGTGCCGTAGACTGATATCACTAGTTGTAGTCATTGGGTCACACTTTCATCATTGTGGAGATTTCTTGAGGCTGAAAAGTGATTTAATTTGTTGTTCTTGAGGTCCAGACCATGGCAGTCTTTTACATCGTCTTCCCCTACATGCTGCCATGGTTGAAGGCTGTGAAGAAGCGTCGCTTGATGATTCACCTGCTCTTCTGGCTTCAAGCAGTGACCTTCCTGTCCATAGCTTCTAAGCTCAATTGAGACTGTCACCATACCATTTGACGAGAAGCCAGGCATTGAAACCTGGGAGTGGAAATACCTTTTGTGCATTGTTTCGTGGCAGCTCCGCAGCTTCAACACGGGACATCTGCTTATCTACGTAAATGTTCGGAATACATTTTAAGTTTGTCTCAATTGAGATGTGAAATCACCCATCAAGTCAGAGACCGACATGTTTTAAAGGCCATATTTGCTTGCAGTAGCATGCTATGTAGCACCATTCATTTCGAGTGTTCTCAGGTTATGATTGGAACCTTCGGTGCCAACAACTTCTCTGTGGCGTATTGGACGGCTCGTGCTTGGCCGCTGAGCCGAATCCCTGTCTTTGCCATGGGATGCCTCTCAGCAGTGGAGCGAATGCATGGCGGAGGCGTTTTTCGGTGCGTTGCTGGTTTATCCCAACTGATTGCAGATGGCAGAGGGCTGTCATTTGTTGTTACTCCCTTATGTTCAGATTGGATCACAGCTGCGGGTGTGGCCTCGGCATCAGAGATCAGAGACCTCGAGTATCATGGAGTTATCCTCAAACAGCTGATCAACATAACTATGGAAAATCACCATTTTTAATGGGTAAATAAACTATAAATGGCCAAAGTGACGAGATGTGATTGTGATGCTTCGACAGGCCATGTGACCTGCCGCTTTCGCAGCACTGGCGGGTCAGAGGCCAGGAGATGGGGCTGGCGCGCCTCCATTCTCGGATTATGTGCCTCGGCTCTAGATTCTCACCGTGTTTTTTTGCAGTCGACTTGGCCGGAAACTGAGGTTATATCCTCCTCCTCGTGGCTGGCGTAGTCATAAACAGGGTGCGGCACTCAGGGCCTTGGTCACCTTGGTCATGTCCTTGGCGATGCACTAAGAGTAACACGGCTTTGGCGTATTTTGGCGTTCCAGGTCCCTGTGAAGAATGCTAAAATTGGAGCATATCGAGATCCCATGGTCCGAGCTTTCTTGGAGGTTGCGGGATTTGGCATCAGTAGATGTTCACTTGAAGCTGAAGTCAATTCTTGGATGATCTAGCCTGAGTAACTGTCGTCTACATCCTCGACTTGGGATCTGAATTGCCAATCAACCCCAGGCATTGGTACCGCTCTTGTTCATTGACTTGATTCTGTCTCTTGGCTGAGAGGATGAGACTGGGCTTGATGGGCAACAAATGGGGTGGAGGCTGTCACCTTTTTTCGCGTAACCACGTGTGGTTTGGAATCACTTTCATCATGCTTTCATCTCAGGGCATTGACCCACTGCGGTGAGAAAGGCATCCTTGCCCGACTTTGCCGCAGCAAGCCCATGGAATGGATGGGCTCCTTGACATAGCAATAATGATGCAAGAATGCTCGCTCATTCAAAGTTGGATGGTCAAGAGGAGTGAGGGTGAAACAGATGACACCATGCTTCGCTCAGCTTTTCAGACTGAAAGTTTGTATAGTCTCCGAAGCGTCGCTTCGCCCAGGAGACATTGCCATGTCGTTCTACATGGTCCATTTCAGCGTGATTTTGGTGGTGTCAATGTGTTACCTGGCAGTGTATTTGAACCATTTTGAACCAACCCTTGCAACTTGGCCACCCATGGCCTTGTTGATATGATCTTATTGTGATACGCACCTGAAGGGATGCGCCCACCGCTCAAGTTTGCCCAGGCCTACCGCACAGTTTCCAATCCCTGACCTACTGGGTGGTTTTGGGAAGCTTTGCACTGGCGATCTTCATAGGATCCTTTGCTCGAAAAACATCACATCGCTTGAATTTGAAGGCCAACTCACTGTTTACCTAACTTCCGACATTATATAGTTTGGTGAATTGGTTGGGTCTCCAGTTTTTGCGACTCGCATCCAATTATTGCCACTCCTTGACACTGCCGATCCTCGTTCCATGAACAGAGCTCACCAAGGATGGTTTCTGACGAAGTTCTTCGAAGATCCGTGCAGGAAGTGTTTGAGAGCGTGAGCTGCGACCAATGTGTCGCTGTGTTGAAGTGCTAGAGTCCCACTGTGGGCCCAAAGCACTTCATGTTTGGGGCTCGCAGGCGTGTTGCCTTGGCATACCTTTTGAAACAAATTTCATCAAATCATCAAATTAGGGCAGTTCAACTACAGATTCACACCTAGTTTGCCGCAAGCCCGATGTTTTTGGTGGCCGGCTTTCTAGAATGTCAGTCTTCGGCTCGTAGGACAGACAATCTGGGGATGCCATTGTTCTTCAGGGTCTTTCAACTTTTGTCAGCCCAGATGTGAAGCCCAGGCGTCCGGCTCCAGCATGCTCCAGCCAAGTTGCCACACAGCGCAATGAATACATTCAGACCACTTGGGAGGATACATGTTTGGCATATTATTGCTAGATCCAATGAAGAGGACATGATGTTTTGCATCCATATCATCCATCGAACATCTCATTCCTTTGGGAAACATGAGGCATACGGGCATTGGGGCATACCTATTTCATTCATGCCTAGTGCAGTCCTTGCATGTATCAAGGCTGGCGGCCCCCTTGGGGCTTTGCCGATGCAGGGCGTATCAGGGCGTTTGAAGACATGGCCCCATGGCCCCATGGCCCGGCAATTCTCGTGTCTCGCTAGGTTGCTAGAACCAGCGACACATGGAGATCACTGCTTGGAAAATCATGGACAGCTCCATCAGGAGGAAAGTCAGATCATTCAGATCGTTCAGATCACTGCTTGTTCACGGCACCAAGAATGAAAAAGGATGACCAAGCTGTGCATTTGCCAGTGGACCATGTCGTGCACATGATGAATCTGATTCCTGTGAAGATGCCAAGAAGGCCTTGACCATGCTTGAATAGGGGCTTCCATGATTGATGTATGTTGATATTTTGCTGATTCATTGCAGATCATTGCAGCTGTTCATGGCTGCAGAAGCTGCACCTCAACATCCAAAAACTTTTAGTGACAACTAGTGACAACATGCTGTGTTTGCAGCCAATCTGAGAGGTTGTTCCTATACCACAACGGTCCACAGCGTGTTGTCTCTTTTCGCGCAACAAAGAACACTGGTGAGAGTCTCGGAGACATGCAAGTCGAGTCCATGCGATTTCATATTATATAATTACATATAATTATATATAATAACTAATATAATATACATATATATATATTATATATATAACTATATAATGCATATATACATTAATACTTTTCTCCGTCCACAGCAGCACTCATGGCAAGTGCAGAACTTGATCCTGTGGGTGCAGCCTGTCGATCAGCTGCCTTGAGCGCGGCCGTGGATGCTGGGCTGCTTCGGGTGCCAGAAACCATCGAGGACAAACCCATGGCACTTTTCTACGATTTGGACGCTTGGGAAAGAAACTTAGCCAACATCCGAGCGCTCTTTGGCTCGCACTGGTTGCACGCCTGTGCAGCCAAGACCAACCCATTGTTCTGGTTTCTTCGTCGAGAAAAAGCACTTGGCCACGGTGCGGAGTGTGCCTCTATTGCAGAGGTCGTTGCAGCACTGGAGAATGGATTTGCCCCTGAAAATGTGGTGTTCGACTCACCAAGCAAAACGATTCCAGAGATTCGTTATGCCCTGGAAAAGGGTGTCCATTTGAACATGGACAATTTGCAAGAGTTGGATCGCGTAGTGGATCTCCTCCCAGGCCTCCAACTTGGAGAGCAGCAGGTCCTGGGACTGCGTTTGAATCCCCTGGTGGGTGCGGGAAGCATTGCCGCATTCAGCGTTTCAACGGGGAAGTCCAAGTTTGGAGTGCCCCTCTACCCGGACCCCAAGTACCAAGCTGAGCTGGTCCAGCGTGTGACCAAAGCAAGCTTTCTCAACTGCATCCACGTGCACACGGGATCCGGAGGAATGGGTTTGAAGCAACTTGTCAGTGGAGTCCGTGCTGCTGTGGACTTTGCCAAGGCCGTGAATGAAGCAGCAGGGCACCAACAAGTGCGTATCATTGACATTGGGGGTGGCTTGAGCACCAACTTCGAAGATGACACCCTGACACCATCCTTTTCAGAGTATGCTGATGCGTTGCGGCAAGAAGTGCCTGAAATATTCGATGCCTCGCAGTTTGAGCGGGTGATTTCAGAATTTGGTGCATCATGCCACATCAAATTTGGCTGGTTGGCATCCCGTATCGAGTACATCAAGGAGTGTGATGGAGGGCGGATTGCCCTCATCCATGCTGGTTCGGAGATCTTCCTGCGATCGAGCTACTGCCCAGACACCTTTATGAAACACCGAGTCCTGCCCTTTGACGCTACTGGCCGACCCAAGGCTGCGACGGATTTGATTCCGCACGACATTGCAGGGCCACTTTGCTTTGCAGGTGATGTAGTAGTTCGGGATGCTATGCTACCTCCCATGGACCAGGGGGACATTGTCATGCTTATGGATGCTGGTGGCAACACACTCAGTCTTCACACAACCCACTGCAGCCGCCAAATGCCGTCAGTTTTTGGGTACCGTCAGCTGCCGGACGCGTCGTTTACCTTTGAGACCCTGAAAGGTCCACAACTGATAAAGGACACTATTGGTGTATGGCGACCATAAGGCCCAATGCGGAGCCAATCCTTTCGCAGCTGATTGCCGGACATGAAATCCATATCTTTTGCATTCCAGCATGCTGTCTTGTGGATGTACAGTGTATAGCGACCTGCTGCGTCATAGGATCTGAGCTTGGATAGACTTGCAGCTGACACGTGCTGCAGTCCGTCAAGAAAGTCAAGAAAGGTCGTGGATCAGGAGTTGCCACCGAACCGAGTCAATCGATTTTCTTTCGCCACCTTGCCCCCTCATGGCAGAGTGGGTTCCTGACCATGATTGTAGATGGGGCGAGAGAACGTAATTGAGGGCCAATAAGGAGTCTTTTGAAGTGGGAAGATTAAATGCCTCACTGCACCACTGTCACTATTAAGTCATGCTACTTTAGGATTTGGATGGATTTGGATGGATTTCGTGAAAGAGATGCTGGTGCAACGGTGCAAGAGTCCTTGAGTTGCTGAGGTGTGCAGCTCCTCTGATCCACCGGCCGGCACTGTCTCCACTGTCTTGCGGGGAAAATCCAGTGCAAAGAGATCAAAGAGGCTGTACTACCTGTACATGGGCCTTGCATGGGCCTTGCATGGGCCTTGCATGGGCCTTACTTAATTCCATTTTTTATTGGTCAAAGTGGTCATAGAGGCAGTGTTGCCATAGATTTCAGCCATTCAAGACGCACAAAGTTGCGTGGAGAGTTTTGTCTCAACAGGACAATCGCAGAACCTTTGCACTTCAGAGGTGTCACCCAGTGAGTAGCGAACTTGCCAACGAGCTGTCAAATTGAAGCTTCGGTCAAAAGAAGCTGCCGGTAGGATCTACTGGTAGCAGGGTCTTCTGCGGATAGCAGCTTGCCATGTTGCACTTTTTCGTCCCAGCACCCGTCCAAAGATCAAGAAGCCGCCCTGTCTCTGCGAGGAGCAAAGCACGACGCAGCTGTTCTCCAACCTTTGATTGAGGAGGCAACTGTTTTCTTACTGACCTATTCGAGGTTCCAATGAGTCTTCCGGGCGAACATGTTGTCATTTGCTGACAAAATGCAATGCACTTGACGATATATACACTACTTTTGGGACAACACAGGACAATTGTGACACCACGCTGTGAAGGCTTGCCGCCGCCGCGTGGGGTTTGTTCACAAGCCAATGAAGGACAAATCTGAAAGTGCTATTGGCTGTTTGTGTGCCAATCACCTTCTGCAGTTCTGCTGAATATGTTTAGGTCACTGGCTGCACATAGAGCAAGATGCTGACATATTGAAGTAAGTATTGATTTTGTTCTTATAGCTTAACACGCATTTCATGCTCGGATGGCAACATAGGTAGCATTATGTAGCATTATGTAGCATTATGTAGCTACATGATGCCACACGATAATGATACCATATGCAATTTCAGCAACTGTTGACATTTGTATGGCTTGTTGCTGCCTTCAATTCATCAGCTTTCCCCGCTTGGCGCAGGATCCGGAGGCAAAGCTCATTAAGGTGTCGCAAACAATGTCAAAGGCGTGTAGCTTCGAATGCTGAATCTGGCAGGTGTTGTTTTGTCACTTTGTTTCGGTCCCCAATCAGCCTCTCAGCCTGAATATTTTAGCCATGAAGTGCAAACCTATGTGTACTATCCATTCAAAGAGTCTTTTGACAGAGAGCAATACTGGACCGACACTTGACTTATGCCGTGGTTTGATGTGTTTGGTGCAGATCCGCATGAAAGGCAGAAATGCGTTTGGTTCTTGCCGCCTACCTTGCATCGCGAGTTTGCAAGCAGGTGTATTCCTCATCATTTTTCAGTGTTTCAGCAGTTCATGAGGGATTATGTCAGGCTCAAGCAGTTGTGGGTCACGGTGGACAGACTCAACCGCCCACACTTCTTGGTGTTGGTGTTTTCATTGTTGTCACTGCTTTTCTTCTTGTTTGATTTGTTTTGATCCAATGATGCACACGCGCACGCGCGCACACTGATACACATGGTCATTCAATCAGAATCCAGCCAGAAACTGAGAGTCGGGGCGTCGTTTTCAGGACGACAGGCAGCTCTTCTTGGGCCGCTCAACACGTCGCAAGCGCGCTGTGATGGTCAGGCCGACCGGAAATGACATGTTAGAGAAGATTCCTTTACGATTCTGTCACATGAACCAACCAGAGTCATTTCTTGCATCACAACAATCAAACTTCCCTGGGGGCACAAGTGAACAATGTCACAATGTTGCTGCATTTTGCCTCCTTGTTTGTCGCTGTCTTTTTGCAGTCCCAGGCAAAAAGACAATGCTCTCCCGGCTCACGTGAAACAGCCGAACGTGGTCACGATTCCGGTGGGGCAAAGCGGGATGGAGCGGGACTCCAAGAGATTTGAATGATTTTGAATCCAGGAAAAGGATGGAGAAGGCTTGCTGAGAGGATTTTGATAAAGAGTTTTTCAGGTCTAAAAAATGTCCAAACCAGTGCAGCAAAAACTTTACTTTCTCCCATCAGCTGATTCTCGTAGCTTGGGCAAGCTCAGGAGCAATGAGCTGAACTAAGACGCCCGACTTTTTTTTGATTCCTGTTAAACTTTAAACTTCATTGAACCCTTTCTGGATTCCGTGGTACTTTCTTATGGAAATCCCGCCATTCCACGCATCTGACTTGGCAACGCAATTGCCACCCTCTGCCAGCGCCTTTTGGCCACCTACCACCACCTGGCCCGGCAGCCCCGACTCATGGGGCAAAGCCTGGCATGTTTTGCGTCACCGGCGTCACCATGTCTTGACATGTCTTGACATGTCTTGACTTCGGGCACCATGGGTCACCATGATCCAATGGATCCAATTGCGATGGCCAAACTCTCGAGAGCTTTTTTGCTTTCTCGATTCTTTCAATGACAGGAGCAATATCTTCCAGGCCCTCACAAAGCTAAAAGAAGCCTCCAGCTCAGGGTCTGAATTCTGAATGCACTGGCATTTGAGAGTCAATGAGATCCAATGGTTGCAGTGCCAGCAACCTCGCATTCAGTCTGTTGAAATGGCTGTTCAGGCTGGACTCGTCCGGTTTGTGGGCGAGAAGAACTTTAAAATGGACAAGGACCTCAAGGCAAAAGACCCAGTCTGTCCTTGTGAGCTACTTCCTCATTTCGATACGACGTAAGCAAGGCTTTGCTCTCCATGTGTAAGTCTGGGATAAGCCTGGTCTCAGCCCAGTATTTTCGTTTATACGGTTATACGCATGAAAGGTTCCTGCCCAGCGATAGGGATGAACAACATCCCTAGAAATCTCTTCCTTCAGCTATAGCTTTTGAGTCTTGATGTAATCAATTCAAACGTACTCCATTCAATCACTCAACTTCATCCAGATTTCCCCCATTTACTGTTTCCGTAAAAAGCAGCAATGCCCTTTTCTAGAATCAGGTTGTTTGTCGAGCAGAACTGCCGCTAGCACAAGCATGTGTCCGGGACCCAGATTCGCCACTTTGTATTTTCCATGAATTATGAAGGAAATCGATGTAAATCGCTGACTAAGGCTGCGACTCTGAATGTCGACTTGACGGAGTATCTTTGTAAATGAGCCGAAGTGAGAATGTGAACGGACGTGTTTTACAAAAGCGAAGTTCCACTGGGAAGCGATCAACAACATGTTTGGAGGTCGTTTTTACTCGCCATTCTCACTTGTGAATGGAAAACATTTGCCGATAACGACAGTGAAGGGGAGACCACTGCTTCAAGGGAAGCCAGGCTTGCTCTTTGCACTCTCAGGCCACATTGAGCAGTGCAGTGGGAACATCAGGTAGTAGGGCACATTGATTGGCTGTCTGGCTTACCTATGGTTTTTTTCTTGGGGAAGACTCGGGCAAATGCCCAGAGTCAGAGGAAGTTGCTAGTATCTTACATCCTATGATATTTGTGTCTTGAGTCTTCAAAAGACGTCGCTTCATCTTTCATCTTTCACAATCAGTTTTTTTTCACCACAGGCAACATCTTGGTGTCAGGGTTGCAGTCAGATGCATGTGACTGCTGAGTTAGACTGCCATACTGCTGCCTGCGGGAAAAGGAGCAAGATGTTGTTGACCTACTCGGATAGAATGTGTAGAACTGGAGAGTTGTTCATGTGCCAGAGGTAAAGCCATCTGTTGTGGTCAATGTGCCAAGAGCGTGGTCGATGTAACGGCAAAGAGTCTGAATTTGTGGCCAGTCAAAACCACAGAAATCTTTGCAGAAACCACCTAAAACCGAGGCTTAACCCACCAGATCCAACCATTATTTGGGTTTGAGGCTCAGCACATCTGGACTTTTCCCATGACGTTTCTATCTATAGAAGTGCTCCGCAACTTTGCTTTGAAACCACATGCGAGCTCAGGTAAATGAGGATTTTGTTCAGCCTGCTATGGGCAGACCAGCAGAGGAGCAGCACGATTCCCAACGGACATAAGGGGAAGAAACTTTTGGAAGACCACTTCATCACTTCGGCAAAAGCAAATGGCACAAACATGTACAACCAGGTGTTCTAGTATTGATGAGTTGGGGCGGGGATGAAACCAAGAGTCTGAAAGGTGCAATCTTTTGCTTGGCCCTTGTATAATCTTGTATATGGGCAAAAGTGACGTGCTTAGGTGCTTTGGCTGTCAGTGCATGGCCGCCTTTCCTGGCCTTTGGTTGGCCAACGGCACTTTCTCTGAGGAGTTCGCCCTCAACCGACTCCAGTTTCCCTGGTGTGGGCCCGGTGTGGGATGGTAAACGGGGCTGTCAGGTACACGTGCGAGCAAGCAAAGGTGCAGAACCTGATCCCAGAGTTCCATTGGGGTGGCCCAAAGGCGATCTCAGGGGTGCAGTTTCTGTGTCAAGAGAGATTGATAGAGATTGATTAGACGAGGCAAGTTTAGACATTTGAATTGTGTTTCAATATGTTTCAAATGTTTCAATGTGTCTCATTATCGTATGCCGACTCTCTGAGTTCGCACGAATCTGCAACGAATATGAACCAAGTTCTCCCTCTCCGCTGTCATTGGGCCTGTCAGCTCGCGCTTGAGCTCGTGCTTGAGCCGCAAAGGAGGAGACACATTGATCTGTATGAACAAGTATTTCGAGTCTCCTTCCTTGCCAAACAATAATATATATATATATATACCCATCCAAACCCATCCAGCTTTTAGCGAACAGACTCACACACACAATCATTGTCCTTTTTGAGTCTTGAAAACAAACCAAGAGTGCCTCCAAAAGCTTCCAAAAGTGGTCGCCATCACACAAAGCAGCCAGACACCTAAACCATGGCGTAAGGCAGTTTGGCCACAAGACTGAATGTTGTGGGCAGTGAAACACTGAGAGTTCTTCATTTCCGCTTGCCTTTTTTTTCATGCTTCCTTCCGCTGCGCTTCCGCTTCTACGCGCATCAGGTGCCAGTTGTTCCATCTGGGAATCGAAAGACAGGATGCACATAGATTTGTTCAGGGCTTTGGTGCACCTTGGAACGCCCTGCATCGCTGTCGGACATTGCTAGGCTGATGTGGTGCCGTCGCTTCACTAGCGCTCTCAACAGGCAAGGTCCGCATAATTACTTTGGTAGGTTTCTCTGGCCATGGTCTTTAACTCTGATTTTGATTTTGATTTTGCATGCATTAAATTATGATTTTACACTAATATTGGATCATATTGAATCATATTAAGATACAATTTGACATAGTTGATTTATCCATTAAACATGGTGATTTTCCATCATTTGACGTCTATGTTTTTTTTTTCCCATGTTTTTACCAGCCGTGCTCCGTTGCAGCCGTTGTGTCAGCCGCCAGGCCGGCTCTGGGCCCAGGTGCACCAGTGCTGACGAGGTCCAGTTCGCTGTACATTTTGTGCAATTTTGGCAGGGAACATATGGGAACTATATGGGAATAGATGGAATAGCACCAAAAACTAAGTGCCAACTTTTGAAGACAGGAACTTAAATACCGGATACCGTCGAAACTACATCAGATTCAGAAACGACTTCAGATTCAGAAGCGAAGTCGCAAAAACTACGGAAACGTAGAAATCACATGAAATCACCATCTGAGAAACTATACACGGTTCAGAAACTACGGCTCAAACATCTCAGATGCTCCCAGGCACGGGCAAAGCTTTGCTAGAGTTTTGGTATTGTTTTAGTTTGTTTAAGGTTTTTGTTTGTCTTAATGTGGTTGCTTGGATTTCTTGCTGATGTGGGCGACTAACGTAAGCAAGTAGATTTTCTTTTTCAAACATCGCCATCATGAAACAACAGAAGATGTGGCACTTAGGAAGATGATGCAGGCATACAGGACGCATACACAGACAGACACATAGATACACATATTAAATACACATAGATACACACAGATAGACAGATAGATGGATGGATGGACATATGCCCTCAGCATCTATTTAAGGTATGATGCATTGGTTGTGCGTGGCAAAATGGGGGATTTTTGTCTTACAGAATTGCCATTGCAATGCGGAACATGCCATGACCAGCCATCAAACTTCGTAGCCAGGTGTCCGGATGGGCTTCTTTCACACACGATGTGCAGGTTCGTGTGAAAAATTTGCCGAAAACTGTGAATGTTTCGACGAGTGGTCGATTGCCGCGCGTTGACTTAAATCGTGGAAGGACTTTTGTGCCAGGGTGCTGGCAAGGTTTTTTGGTACAACTTGTATCAACTTGTTAACCTTTTTGGATATGAGTTCCTGAAGGACTCAGATTGGAGACAGTTCGTCATTTGAGAGTGGCAGCTCAGACCGTTTATCGTTCGAATGATTGTTGCAAGGTTTTCAGGTTCGTACTCTCGCATCATGAAACGCAACCGGCCTCCCTACATCGACTTTGAAACAGGTGGGCATGATCAATTCGTATTTTTGACTCGGATGGATCTTCCACTTGCCGAATTCATGAGCAACTGAAACCATACTGAAACCAAGAGTGGCTTCAACATCTTCAACTCTGACAAGTTCTCTGCAGATCATGCTGCTCCGAGTCATCAAGTGTTTGTGATTGTTTGTGTTTGCGGATCTCGGATGCCGTAGGGCGATTGCAGGCTTTCCAAAGTCAGAAGCGGCGAAGCAAACTGTTGTGGCAGCTTTCACACTGGCACGGGCCCCACAGGCTGTTGCTGTTTGACATTCTCATTTTGGATGTATTATATATTATATATTATATATATTATATATTATATATATTATATATATTATATATATATATTATATATATATTATATATATTATATATATATATATATTATATTATATATATTATATATATTATATATATAGTTGGAACCAGCATGTTGTTGCATGATCTTTTCCCCCTCTGACACGAGAAAAACAACATCACGCAACATCGTCTAGTGAGATTCTGATTCTGGATGGAGGTCGGTGAATTGCTTGTGAAGATATGTTTTTTCTTAGGCCAAACAGCAAAAACTAGAAAAGCTCTTGGAGGTGGGGGGAGGGTGGATGCTCTGCACATTTCAGAAGGAAAAGTGTAGTTTTTTTGTATAGTTTTTTGTGGTGTCTAATGTTTCAGTTGATTTGCTGGACCTGCATTTGCCACAATTACCAAAATATCCAATGCAGCAAATAGCCTTGTGAGTCACTTGTGAGGCGACTCCTCAGAAAACTTTCCGAGGTCGAGCCAGTCCCTCAGATATTCATTCAAGGCCTCAAGGTTTCAAAGATTTTCAAAGCTTCCCAGCAGTTGAGAAGATACGCAGATGCGAACTGGCAGGGAGTAGGGAGCAACATGGAGCCGGGAAGAATGTACTGAATTGTACAGATACAGGGAAGACATGGGAAGACCCTTCAGCATACCGAAGCCCAGAAGCCTTGAGGTCATCAAGCAGCTTTCTACCAGAAGGATACGGCACTCCGGTCGAAATGACCTCGGCAGGATCTGCACCCGGCACCGAGAGGGTGGTGCAATGCAGCGGCTCCGTTTCGTAGACTTCAAGCGCGGGCGGAAGGACTTAGCTTTGAACATTTTGAAAGCAAGTTGAAAGCAAGTTGAATCATTGAAGTGACATGAAGTGACATGAAGTGACTAGGTCTCGCCATCTTTCGACTGCAGGTATTATAGTATTATAGACCGAATGTCAGACTTGGCAGGACATTCCTGCGACAGTGCTTCGCATTGAGTATTCTCCGGAAAGAACATCGCACATCGCTTTGATCCAGTACCAGGTGACCTTCAGAAACAGGGATGGGAATTTCACAGAGCCAAAAATTAGGTGCCTTTTGCGATCACATCATATCTTACCCTCTGGTAAACTAACATAGCTATTGAAAATGACCATTTATAGTGGAATTTCCCACTAGAAATGGTGATTTTCCATAGTTTTTTGTAGGTTTACCAGAGGGTAAGATATCTTACCAATTCCTAAGCTATGGGACTTAGGTTTTCGGTGACCGTAGGTGACCCGTGTTTTCTGATGTTTTCTGATGTTTTCGGAAAGCCTCGGTCAACGATAGCGGATGCCACAGGATGGTGTCTTGAGCTACATCCTGGCGCCTTTGACACTTCGGCCTGGCGACCAGGTCGTAGCTAGTGAGGCTGCCAACATCGTGCCGGGAAATTGCCTTCCTCTGAGGTCGGGGTGGAAGGTGGAATGATTGGAATGGGTTGGAGCTGTTTTGAAACATGGCTTTCAGTATTTGGTCAGAGACCCATTTCCCGAGGCAGCACGACTTTGGATTCTGGATAGCTTCTACCTTTGTTGCTCTCGTTTCAGCTCTTTCTGTCTAAAACCTGCTAAAGCAATGAAAATTCAGCATGATCCTCACTTGTCACCAGCCCGCGTGCAGGAACATTCCAGTTGGTTCCATCATTCACAACATTGAACTGCGACCAGGCACAGATCCCAGCACAAACCAAGTCTTGGATTTGCATCGCAGAATGAAACAGTCCATGGTAGCCATGTCGGTGATGAGATTGATAGGATACAGTGACAACTGATCAAAGGGAACATTGTATGTACACACCGTATACGTGCTCATGATATCAGGTGCTGGTGGTCAGCCGAACGCTTACAGCTGACGATTGCTCTCACTGCAACATCTATAAGAACTTCGAAGAACTTAACACGAACATGCTGTACAAGACCGTGCATCCAGTTTTTTCATGCCGTACAGTTTTGCAAAACTCCTTTGGCGGGGATTTTGTCATGGGCCTCGTCTTCATACACTCGAACTGAACCACTGGTTGAGGCTCATTCGTGCTGCTGGCACATTCGCAACAATCATCACGAAGGACTTTCTTGCAGGTGAGTGCCCTGCTTGCTGGATGCCTCCTTATGCATCCTTATCTTCTTGCAGGACCGGGAGTATGCAACCATCAAACTGCGGTCCACAGAGATCCGGAAGTTCCCATTGGAATGCTGGAAGTTCTGGCTAGATTTGAGTCGTGTGGTTGGTTTTGGGGTTTCGGGATGCATGCATGTTTCTGGATGATCATGGTCATTCACTCTCATTGGAACATGGAGCCAGGGCCTCCATAGGACAACTTTCACACCTGGAACGGGCAATGCGTTTCAAAGGCCCAACGAGATTTTGCCCAATGACAGACTGCGATCAGAAGTGGGTTCAAAGTTCCTACCCTCTGGTAATTTAACATAGCTATTGAAAATGGCCCATTTATAGTGGATTTTCCCATTGAAAATGGTGATTTTCCATAGCTATGTTAAATTACCAGAGAGTAAAGAGCTTGGGACCTATTGGGACCTGAGGACTGAAGGATTACTCCCCAAGATCGGCCAAGATTTGAGGCAAAGCTGGCATCAATCGCTGGCTTGGCTGGCGGCCATCCGTTCGAGGGAATGCACAGGATCCGTCCGGCAGCCCCAGCAGACCAGAATACACCAGGGATCTGAGCGATATTCCCTGCAGCAATAGACATGATGAAATTTGGCATATGGTATGTTTTGGTCGCGTCTAAAACCGGCGTGAGAATTTTGATTACTTATCCGAACAACTCTGAGGAAGAAGAAATCGGGTGATGGTTCCAGCTCTTGGGTGAACGATTTCTAACTGTCCACTGAACGTATGCGGGATCGGGTGACTTTCTGCGACGACTTAACCCCGAAACTTGTATTGTGTAGCCACGTTGTCGTGCTATTCCAAGGCACACCCATCCGCATGGCGGTGGCACCAGTGCAAAGCACACCAAGAGGTAAGGCTTCCCGCCTCTCAGAAAGTGAACTGCCTCTGGCTCTCCTTTCACGCGGAACATCAGTTCCTGAAGTCACTCTGATTCCACACACACACATGCATACATATATATATAATCACTATTAATAGAATCAATATTAATAGAATCAATATAATCATATACTGTGTACATTTGTAATAGTGTTCTCATATATATATATACATATATGTATATATATAATATTAATATGTAGATGGATTTATTTCGCTATTTGACCAGGCCACCAGTGTCCCCCTGGGGCATCCTTCGCACCGGCTACAAGACACGCTCCCCTCTGAAGCCTCTGGGCAACTTGGCTGGGCAGCGCATCCGGGTGGGAACACATTTGCTTAACACGTATTGAATCTCATATGGATCCACAAAACATCACACAACCAATGGCTCTTGAAAACATGAAAGGCATGCCTGGAAAAGCCTTTCATTGCCATTTGAACTATGTTGGTTCGCATGAACTCATTGATCTGTGGTTTGAACAACAACTCACCCAAGGCTTGATTGTCCGGCGGAAGCTTCCTGGCAAGGTGCGCATGATGTTTCTCTTTGGGGTGACCGCGCTTTGCAAACCACTACAGTAGACATATCCAATAAGTATGCTGAACTTGACTCGCCTCCTTTGTCTCTGCCTCCTTTGTCTCTGCCAGATGCAGAAGAAGTTTGGCATTGCATCGTGAGTCGCACCACAACTTCCAATGCTTCGCACAAAGCGTGCGAATGACTATCGACGAATCGATGTTTGTCAACAAAGTCATTGCAGTTTGGGGTTGTGCAGTCTTCCAGCAACTGGCTCGTCGCAGCCCTGCTGAAAGACTCGGTCTCGCAACTGTGCGACCTTGCAACGGTTCCCGCCAAAGTGCAGAGAGTTCGCAGAAATGCCACGCAGCCAAGAAAGTCCATGAGTCCATGCAGAATGAGTGTCCATTTTCATCCATTTTCGACTTTCCCAAAACATGGTTTCCACAAGAGTCAAAGCATTACAGATCGGAAGAAGTACTGCTTCATGCTACTTGCTTCAGCACCAAACCGAGCCTTAGAGCAGTTCTATACAGTACTGAGATGTGCTGAGCCATTAATTCGAGGTTTTGTGCCAAAAGGTCCAGATTGGAGTAGTTGGTCATCGGCCTCTTTTGCTGTTTCTTAGGCAATGCACTGTGCATCTCAGCACAGTCGTGCCAGGATGGAAAGAAGGGTCGCTCATGTCAGGCCTTTGCCTTGACGATTGAGGCGTGTTTAGTGTCTACAGCGCAGGATCATTGCAAAGGCAGATGCTGGAGCCAGATTCATATGCAGTCAACTTGTGCAAGACAGGATTTGGACTATCCAAATGGCATGGGTTCTGCGGACAATGGTGTGCACAACATCTTTTGGTCTGCCTGGCTAAAAACTTGCAGATTCCAAAATCTTTCTGCGAAATCTCGGCGATGCCAGGATCGCAAACATTCCAGGAGACTGGATGGCAATCAACCAAACAGCTGTTGATGAGCTGAGCGAGGCCATGGTGCATGGAACATATGGAACTTGCGAAGTTTTCTGCAGATCCAAACACAATCCATTTATGGGATTTTATGGGCTCTCTCTTATTCTTTTTTGCTCAATATTTGATTCTCTTGCGAGTTCGCGCCCACCATGGTTGTGGGAAGGAACAGCCTGAAGCTTGGACAGACGGCGTTTGCTACAAGGGTCGCGAAGAAACATGAAAGGGTTGGGCCAGCTGAAATCTGCTAAGGTAAAGGTGACCTGGGTATGGAGCCACCTTGCCCCAACAAGGGCATGCATCGGTGGGGACGCTAGCCAAGGGTGACAACAAAAGGTATACAAATGCACTTAAAATACGCAAATGCCAACTGACTGGACATATCCCAAAAACATGGGACTTGGACATGGGTCACTCATGTGAAATGTAGGGAACATACCGCTGCAAAGGTTGTGGAGGGATCAAATCTTGTGGTGGCAGGTGAAATAGCCATTATGTAACAATGATAATATTGATGTTCTCGATTGCGACGGTGTTCCCAGACTCAACAAAATGCTCTTGAGACAAGTGGGTTGTTGCTGGATCGCCAGCAGTGGTGATGTTCAGATCGACCTGATTTCACAATATCTCACCTAGGTATCACGTGGTGATGTGGTCTCTTGATTCGTCGAGCCGGCACGATCTTGATTGAAGCTTATTTATCGTACTTGTCGGTGTTGGAGTCTCTCTTGAATCTGGTAGGTGTTGGAGTCTCTCTTGACTATGGTACGTGTGGGAGTCTCTCTTAAATATGGCACTTGTTGGAGTCTCTCTTTGGCTCGAGAAGGCTCGAACCCTCCAATCGAATCTTTCACGTGTTTCGTACTCCAATGTCTATCCATTTCCGATGGCTCGGTTTGTGGCGTTGTTGTGGTGCCTCAGTTTGGCGCATACTGAACCAGATGAACCAGCTTGCACCGGAGAACACTCCAACTTGGTGGAAAATTTGCTAGTGATGAACCCATCACCGAATGGTTCGGCGGACAACAAGAACCCCCAGAAGACATTCCCAGGGTCTTTGCCACCACAAATTCGCACGTGACGGAGTGGACTTCGCCACGGGATTTGGCAATTCTGCCGCCACCCAACAAGGTGGCTCTTGCCGATGGCAACTTCTTGGAGTTCTTCAGCGTCATTCCCAGTTTTGGTGAAGATGGAAATTTCATTGCTTTCTTGACGATCTTGGACTTGGACCCAATAGGGCGCATTTGACCCAAGTCCCTTTTCATCGCAGCATATCGCAGCATTCTCTTGTGTGATTGGCCCGCAGGGGAGGCTGAGAAAGAGACTTTTGACGTGTTTTTGGAGGATAAACATGGACGCAACATTGGACAGGTTCGGACGAGAAGAAAACCTGACATGGTGAAGCAGTATCACTCAGTCGCCTGTGCCCGCGATGCTTATGTCTCAAATTCGGCACCCGAAAATTACGGGAGGACGGTGAAACAGATGATGGAGTGGCTTGAATTCTCTCCGTTGCCTGGGGTCGACCACTTTTTGTCAACACCTTCAAGGGAACCGAGGATGCTGTCAAGGAAGTCCTGATTCCCTAGCTGAAAGCTGGCTGGCCACAAGGATCCATTTCCATGTGCCGCAGTATCCACGAGATAAGACCCTGGACATGTGCGGTCGGCATTTCGACTGGGTGATTCGGGATTTTCCACGCCACTTGGGTCATCCCCTCCTTCGACTTCGACAAGTATTTCCACCTGAACAGTGGCAACATCTTTCCAGACGACAAGATTGCGCAAGACTATCTGAGGACAGCTTGGGATGGCATCGTGCGATCTCAAAAAAAGGTCCGGAGTATATCTTTCAAGCACTTTCACTTTGCCTGTGCTCCAACTGAAACTTGGAGACTTCTTCGCCATGGCGTGAGGCGCATCTCCAGGAGCGGTTGGGGCAACCGGACACCGTGGAGGCCTTGCCGAAGTACGCCCACAACGCCCACGTGGCCTACGACGCCTGGTGGCATTGGCTCAAGGACTTCGACCCGAAAACCGTTCGAAACCACATCAATTTGAACGAATCGGTCGGAATTGTGAATCACTACCGACTTCCGATCCGAGATTCACAGGCCCAGACGTTCGACGACAAGTTGGCCGCTGACGCGCCTTTGCTGAAACAAGCTATTGAACGACGATTTGGCCAGAAACTTCCAGCTTTACTCCAGCGATTCAGTGAGGTCTCCCCAGAGTCACGGCCGGCAGCACGGTAGGTGTTGAGCACACTGGGACCTTGCATAAAGAAAAAAGTGCCGAAAGCATGCTTTCGATGCTTTCTTACAATCACCAGATGTTTATATACTATACTTCTTGTAGCAGAGTGCTGCAGAGAATCACACATCCTTCTGCATTTTTGTTAATCAAGGGATACTTTCTGAATAACCTTTCCATGCTAATTTCAAAACTGCGCACAGAAGTTCGCACCATTTTTCTTCCAGGCAGCTGGATGACATTGATGCCGACATCACCTACGGAGCCTTGAAATCTCTCTTGGAGGTGATTGAAAAGCCTTGTAGCATCTTGTATCTTTCCTGCTTTTGAGCAGAGCTTCTTTGGAAACAATCCCACAAATCATTTGAAGAGCTATAGACACAAGCAACAAGTAGCTCGGCTCTCCTAAGGACGAAATTGTAAGTTATCATGGCTGGTCCAGCAACACTTGACATGGCCTACAGTGAAACTGAATGCGCTGCCAGAGAGATAGGACGCCAAAGCAAGAGAAGAACATGCTCCTCCCAGCCATTGTTCTTAGGATAAGTTCACATGGCTCTTCCTCAGAAAGAAAAAGGACATCATGGCATGCTATCGTTCGCACATGGAGTTTGAACAACAATGCTCTTGGTTGATCTTCTAGTTTGGCACTGCAAATTGTCAGTACAAGTTGTGCAAGCTTTATTGAAGCATGTCATGTGTCGGGGTTGTAGCGAATTGCGGTCAATTGGCTGTGCCTGGAAGGCCGGACTGGCTGATCTCATCATTCTGTGTCTTTTTTTCATCTTTTTTCCCTCATTCATGTGGCACCGGCACCGCAACGCAGGCTGATGAGAGATGGCTGAGGTGTCGATGGGGAAGTGCTGACCGGTCCACTTGGAGCTTCGATCCGATTTCACACCGATGCTGCAGCCTTTGCTTATGTTTGTGAGGCGAAGCTGACGGCTGAAGCCCTTGCCCAGCTGGAGGACTGTATTAGATGAGTGCTTCCGCATCTCCCACTGACTACTTCAACACACTTCACTGAAGACCAGGACGAAGGGGCCGAGGCAGCAGAGGCACCAAAGAAGGTCATCCCGAAAGCGGTTTCGCGTGTAGCTCTGGGTTCCTGGGCACAGGTTGTAAGGAATGTTTGAATCTTGGAAACTGAGCTGATCTAAAGACCTCATTGAAATGCAGTAGATGTGGACTTCACAGCAAGGTAATATACATTTATCCAAGGAAGTTTAGAAGTCAAACTTCCGACAATATGGACAGATGAAAAGCAGAGATGGGAAGAGTCAGAGAAGAGAAGAGACGAAGAAGAAAGAAGATCAAAAAGAGAAAGAGTGAGAAGAAAGAAGATCCAGGTTTGCGAAAAGGTAGGAAAGTCGCGAAACACTGTTTTTTTCCAATGATTTGTGGCTCCGGAGGGTCGAAAAGTAGGCTCGCTCAAGCGGCAGGTGCGGAGCCAGCTGGCCAGATGAGAGATGAAAAATTGCACGCCGCGAGAAGCACATTTCCAAGTCAAAATGTACAAGGCGCCTCGGCTTCGGAGCGCTTTTAGAGGTTGAGATGCCCAAAAAGTGCACGCCGTTGTGGCGCGAAGCACGTTTCGAAGTCAAAATGTACAAAGCACCTCAGCTTCGGACCGCTTTTAAAAGTTGAGATGTCCAAAAAGTGCACGCCGTTGTGGCGCGAAGCACGTTTCCAAGTCAAAATGTACAAAACACACCATGCTCGGACCATTTTTGGAAGTTGAGATGTCGAAAAAGTGCAAGCCGTTGTGGCGCGAAACACATTTCCAAGTCAAAACCTGCAAAGCACCACATGTACGCGCCTCTTTTGGACCTTGAAGCGTCGTTTTGCGTTGCAAGGGATTGTGCACCTCGTCAAAAGTGAGCAAAACGTGAGGGTTTTGTGGCATTTCCAAAAACGATGGCAGGCGTGGGGCATTTGAAGATGATCTGCAAAGATGCATTTTCGGTGGCAGGTGCAGTACAAGAGACATGTTCATCAGAGCTGTTAGGAGGTCCGGGCGCTGATTTGCTGAGAGGGGTTGCATTTTGGAGCATCAGATCTTCAGGTTGGCTGAGATGATTTTGCGTGACAGGTACAGCGCTTTGTATGACCTGGCATCACTTTTTCGTGGCAGGCGCAATACTTTAGACAGGTGGAGTGGAAAAAACGCAAAACGCATTGGTACGAGGCCGTCAGCTCTACACTCAACTTTCATTTTTGAAGGAAAGTCTCGCAGAATTGCTTCGTTTTTGATGGTGTCAACTTCGAAAAATGAGGAAGTCTCGCAGCTTTGTTTCGTTTTTGGCATTGTCAAGTTCCAAAATTAAGGAAGTCTCGCAGAATTGCTGCGTTTTTGATGCTGTCAAGTTCAAAAACTGAGGAAGTCTCGCAGAATAGCTTCGTTTTCAAGCTTGCAGATAGACAGATAGATAGATAGATAGATAGATAGATAGATAATTAGTTAGATGGATAGATAGACAACTACAACTGCAACTACAAGTGCCACTACACTACTTTACTACTACAAGTACAAGTACAAATATATTACGCTACATTACACAACACTACTTACACTACACCACACCACACCACACCACACTACACTACACTGCACTAATTACATCTAATTACATCTAATTAAATGTAATTACATCAAGTTACATCTCATTACATCTCATTACATCTCATTACATATCATTACTTCTCATTACATCCAATTTCATTTTAATTACATCTAATTGCATCTAGTTACATCTAATTACATCTAATTACATCAAATTACATCTCATTACATCTAATTTCGTATAATTACATCTAATTACATCTAATTACATATAATTACATCTAATTACATCTAATCACATCTAATTGCATATAATTACATCTAATTACGTCTACACTGCACTACACTACCCTACGCTACGCTACGCTACGCTACACTACCCTATACTATCTACACTACTACTACAACTACTACAACTAGTACAGCTAGTACAACTAGTACAACTAGTACAACTAGTACAACTAGTACAACTAGTACAACTAGTACAACTAGTACAACTAGTACAACTAGTACAACTACTACAACAGCAACAACAACAACTACTACCACGACGACGACGACGACTACTACTACTACTACCACTACCACTACTACTACTGCTGCTGCTGCTACTGCTACTGCTACTGCTACTGCTACTGCTACTGCTACTGCTGCTACTGCTACTGCTGCTGCTACTGCTACTGCTACTACTGCTGCTGCTACTGCTACTGCTACTACTACTGCTACGGCTACTGCTACTGCTACTGCTACTGCTACTGCTACTCCTACTCCTACTCCTGCTCCTACTCCTACTCCTACTTCTACTCCTACTCCTACTCCTTCTCCTACTCCTACTACTACTACTACTACTCCTACTCCTACTACTACTACTACTACTACTCCTACTGCTACTGCTACTGCTACTGCTACTGCTACTGCTACTCCTACTCCTACTACTACTACTACTCCTCCTCCTCCTACTACTACTACTACTACTACTGGTACTGGTAGTAGCACTAGCACTAGTACTCTAGTACTCTAGTACTCTAGTACTCTAGTATTCTAGTACTCTAGTACTCTAGTACTCTAGTACTCTAGTACTCTAGTACTCTAGTACTCTAGTACTCTAGTACTCTAGTACTCTAGTACTCTAGTACTCTAGTACTCTAGTACTCTAGTACTCT
>Ga0126342_10004902_pt1 | contig 23106 bp, 28 predicted proteins | sample Cyp1metagenome_FD_92528 | JGI IMG/M metagenome (GOLD analysis project Ga0126342, IMG submission 92528) | Coral microbial communities from Lord Howe Island, Old Settlement Bay, Australia - Cyphastrea 1 metagenome | ecosystem: Host-associated > Invertebrates > Cnidaria > Coral ...
ACACTACTTCACACTACTTCACACTACTTCACACTACTTCACACTACTTCACACTACTTCACACTACTTCACACTACTTCACACTACACTTACACTTAGACTTACACTTACACGACACGACACGACACTACACTACATCACACCACGCCACACCAGGCTACACTACACTATACCACACCACACCACTCCGCACTACAGTACACAACACGACACAACACAACACTACACTACACTACAACACTACACGACACCTTACACTACAACACAGCACAACACGACACTACACCACACCACACCACACGACGCTACACTACACCACACCACAACCTTAACTGCAACTGCAGCTGCAACTGCAACTACACGATGTACCCTACACTACAAATACAACTCCACTACACTACAGTACAACTACAAGTACAACTGTGCTACACCACGTGGGTGAGGTAGCCACTGCAACCATTCCAACCACTCCAAGCAACACAACTCCAACCACCTTTCGGTCCACCAGTGGATTCGCTCCGCCATCCATGCATCACAACAACTCGCCTCTCCTATAGCGTCCTATCCTTGAAAACCGCCTTGTGCGGCACTACTGATACTTACTGTAATTTGGCAAGTAGTGACTAAGATTTAGTCTTCATAAAATAATTTGTTGCCCAGCATGGGGTCCCCGAGAGATAAACTTGAAGTTCGCGAAAGTTTTCCGAAGGTGACATTTCATTTCGCGAAGTATGGCCGTTTCCAGATGAAACTGGCAAAAGCTGACAGTTTGACGGGCGTGCTTGTTTTCTTGTCAATTGCTTTTGACGGCTGCCCGAAGAGGGGGTTTGTGTGGGTGTTCTTTAAATGCAATGAATGCAATGCCCGGAATTCAAGAATGAACATCGACACAGTTTCCTGCAATCTTCATGGGGGCATTCTATGGCGTTCTGCGAGTCATACGGATTTTAGGATCTCACGGCAGCCAGTTCATTGCAAACTTGAATGTATATTCAATTATGACATATACATATATATCTATATACATATATATCTATATACATATATATCTATATATATATATTATGATTTTTCTTTTGTTTTTTTATTTGCATATGTATATGTATATGTATATGTATATATATGTATATGTATATGTATATGTATATGTATATGTATGCATATATAGGCATATACACACATGAATATACACGTATGTATCTTGTTACAAGCACCCACACACACACATATATATATATATATATTATTATATATATATTATTATATATATATATTTGTACATACTCGTACAATGTATGCGTGTGCATATAGATGCATCAACCTTAAGAACTAAGACCGTAGTGTTTCGCTGGGCTGAGGACAAGAAGGTGATTTTTGAGACCGAGGATCACAAGCCTCAGAGCGAGAAGGCAAGCACATGCACGTTTTGCACGTTGCCTTTTGCAATATATATATATATATATAAATAAAGAGGACAAATCTGTGAGCGCGTTCCAGCGCGACCTGCGAACTGAGTCATACAGCAATGCCCATTCTTTCCGAGAATGCCAGCAATGGTGTGACAAAAGGATTAAAAAACAAACAAAGCAGAGACTGGGAGAGTATTTGGTGTTGATTGTTGTTGTTGTCGTCGTCGTTGTTGTGGTGGTGGTCGTCGTTTTTGTTGTGGTCGTTTTTGTTGTGATACAGACATAAACTTGACATCGGTATATACATTGTGTGTATTTTTTCTTGGTTTATCATCGTCTTACGGTGGGGTTGGATGGGACGGGGTCCATTTTTAAATTTAGATAAAACCAACCCGCTTGCTGCTTTGCAAAAAACATTGATTGAGTCGACTCACATGTTTTCATAATTTCTTAATCGCTTGAGGGATTCAAAACGCGAAAATTCCGGACATTTCTGGACGTTTTGCGGAAATTAAGTAATTACATGTTTGTTTCCCACACAGATTGCCAAAATGAGGAAGTAGAGTTGTAAAACATTTTTCTTTTATTTGGTTTCTGATTTTCTTCATTCTTTCTATAGCATATCATGCCACTGCCCTTTTCTTTTTCTAGGTTTTGTTGGGTTCCAGGAGAAGGCACGCATTGAGTCGATGGGCGGAGAAGTTCGTTCCCAAACTTACCCTGCGACCTGGACGCAAGTTTGGAACGCATCGCTGTTCTTTTCACATTGATATGGCCTCCTGAAAACCTGTCGGTAAGTGGGACGTGGTTTACAAGAACTCTTCACTGGAATAGAGAATAATAAGCACAGGCTGGGTTCGGTCAGCTGGTTTGTAAAGATATACTGGCCAGTACCACCAGGCTACAGGGGGGACCGGAGTTGGCGACTCAAGTTTGCGCTAATTTGACTTGAGTTCAGCTGGCAGAGCCGTGCTTGCCAAGCTCCGGTCAAAACATGTCAAGACGTGGTCATTATTATACTTTATTGATATTGGAGCATACAGACTCCCACAGGATCCGAAAGGTGGAGGTGCTATTTCAAACGTTATATTCTGGGCGAATGCCGTGCTCCAGCGAGAACTTAGGATGGATGGGTGAATCATCGCATCTTTATCAAGGGCAAGGACACCAAAGCATGTGCAAACGCGGGCGCTCCCACAGCCTGCAAGTTTCCCCAACTTGGACCCCGTGCAACTTTTGCAAACGGCCATAACATGCTGCATGCGACAGCGTTCAGGACTATCCCGGACTTTGTATGGCCCGAACGTTGGGCGACCAGTCTGTGAAGGATCATGGGGTCGTTGCGACACCAGAGGCAACACGCGGACTGGAGCGCCAGTGATTGTCCTGCATCAAGACCGGTGCTTTTCTGGGGATATTGTTCTGGACGACATCCAACTGTGTTTGTGGTTTAAAGAATGCATTTGAAATCGCCGTAGAGTGTGCACTTGTAGTTCCTTGTTCATCATTGTCTTGCGCAATCATTTTCATTTTCTCTTTTTGTGTTCTCCTCTCTCCCTTTCTCTCACCTCTGCAGAACCTGCACTGACAGGTGGTGAAGACAGAAGTCGACCTTGGGAAGAAGGCAGAAGTCCGAATACTGTATAATCGAATATCCGATATGCATCAACATGGTAACTTTGTCATGGCGTCAATTGCATCATTGTACAAGACAGTGCACGAAAAGAACAGGAACATGTTCAGCACCACAGCTCAGCCCTTCCCTCCATATGCATTCGAGGTCTTCTTCATCATTGCCAGCGACGGTCCCACACTTACTTGCGGTTGTTGAAAAAAGATTAGATGATGCGCAGTGAGCTAATTAAACGGTGAGGTTCGTTAGGTGCATTATGTCCCTGATTGTCCGATATCATTTGGTCAGCTTGCTTATGCTTGCTTTCAATTTTGGCACGTCCCAATTGCCTGTCTTCTCCCGTCAGCTCTTCAGAAGCCTAGGCGTTTGGGAATTCTTGGACTCGCAGTTTGTAGTGAAGGCAGTCGCCAAGAAGATCCAATCTGCAGCTTGGCTCAGTTCCAGTTGCTGCTTGAACCCTTCAAGACCCCTAACATCCCCGTACTCATTGTGGTCACTGTGGTGTTGCAGAACCATGCAGAACCAATTAAGTGGGTTTTGGATGGTTTTGGCAGTTCCTCTGGCTGGATGTGGTTGGGCTTGCGTGGACACAGTGTACACAGGTGGGTATCAGGAACAAGTACGGATCCATGCTTCTGTTCGAGAAATGAGCTCAGGATGGGCCAGCAAAAACCTTGGAAAAGCTGCAACGCGAAGCCAAGAAGCGCTGGAAGGCCGAGGAAGGTATCTTGGCTTCTCTAGGAATGCATTGGATATCATTGGATAGTTCAGACATCAGGCAACAATTAGAGGCCTGGCACAGTTAAAAAAAAACGCAGTACATTAAATCATCTAATATCATTATATATATAATATATTACAATATATGAAGTACATTGAAGTACTATTAAACAGCGAACAGCCCTCAGATTGTTCGAGAGTAGGAATGTTTTTGGGGCTTATCGTGCGAAGAATTAGCCCAGTACAGAGAAACGACGAGTATTGTAGGAGACACTAGCAGCCAGTGAGCGAATTGAAATTGTTGCTTTGAGGTGACTATTGCGTCCAGCCCTCAGACGAGCAGGTATCACGCAGTACTGCGATCTACTGCATGCAGGTCTAAAGAGGGAAGTTGCCAATCATCTTGGAGGCAAACACTAACACTGATCATTGAATCCAGTTGCAGCGTTGTTTTCATGTCCAAGTGAAATTCAAGTTTCGACTGTCCAGTTTTCAACTGCAGATGCGAGGTCATGGATCTCCAAGATAAGAGCCCAAAAATGCTCGTAGTCGGAATGTTTAATCCTATCTCTTCTCCAGATGCACGCCTGTTTTAAGATTTTAGAGTTGGAATGTGTTTCAACCTTTTGTAAACTCGGTACTGTACCCTATGGTAGGGTGGTGCTATGTTGATAATTACTACAGATCAAGCTCAGTCCGGTTCCACCCTCCTTCCTTCATGACTCCCTGCCAAAGTGTAGTTAGTTTATCACAGCTCAGGACGACATTACTTCCGTTTTGGTGCAGCTGCGCTGAATCGCCGATCAATGCCCAGTCCATAGCAGACTAATTGTATGATGTGATGGCTTAAAATTGAGGCAGAAAATGGCAACCCTTGGAGCTCTTCATTCCCGATTGGGAATTTTGACAATTCGTTCAGCTCGATGATTTCTCAGTTTCACTTGGACTGAAGGAAGAGTAGGGGCCTGCACGCTTCCGGCCTCGCCTTCAAAGTGTAGCAAAAAAGGATTGGGGACATGACACACACATATATATATAGTGCATTATGTATGCACACACACACAGAGTCAGTGTATGTATGATGTGCCGAATTGATTGCTTTGGCTAGCAGCCAGCCACTCTTGGAGTAGCTTAGCGCAGGGAATACCACATGATATCACCATTTCGATCGGTCCCCAGACCGTTACATTTGTGAAGTACGGTAAATTCTGGGAGCTGTTTTGTGGTTGCCCTTGTAGTGGTTCGGAGGCCAATTATTGCAATTATCCTTTGAGATCTTTGAGTATGAAGTTCGTTCTTTGTTTGCCCGGACTCTTTCGAAAGGGACTGTGGAAGTCGCAGCAACATTTGCCACGCTTGCCTGACTCAAGCTTGTAGGTTCAGAGAGACTCATGATTCTCAGCGATGTAACTGAAACATGGATCTGCCAACATCAAACACAGCCAGCGATTCCTCACTTCCTTATCTCTTAGTGGGTGGGGGTTTGAGGTCCATGCAGGATGAAGCACCCAGGACAGTCTACATGACAACAAAGCACCCTGAAGACTGTGCAGGGAAATTCTCTCATGTTTTATCAAGAACGCCCGTAGAGAATCTTATTGGCCTTTCCCTGCAACATTCAACTCAGGTCAAATCATGTCAAATCAATATAGGTTATATATAATTCATTTCTTTTGAAATGGTGCGTGCGGCATGGGGGAATCCTGGGACAGCCTGCGCTTTCATCCTTGCATTTCCGCTACGGGTGGTTGCGCAGGGGCAGCCCATCGTTGTCAATCTTGGTCCTTTGACCCTTGAGCATCCTTGAGCAGTAAGATTTTGTGGCGTTTCTATTCAGCCGTTGTGTGCTGCCCTCCTTGTTCCATACGGACCGCACTTTGATATTGCAGGTGGTTTGATGTTGTTTGATGATATGAATGCAGTGTCTATAATTGAACAGAGACATTGCGGGGATGGGGGGGTTCGGTGATTCAAGTTATTCGTGTATCAGGTATCTCGATGTTCCTGATTGCCGTGGCAATTAGACTAAGTTCATGGACCTTGATTTGTGGAGACCAGATGTATGTTGGATCCCGTCCGTTGGTTGTTTTTGCAATGCGGCTGATACGAAGCCCTTGGAAGGGTTGCTTATTTTGAGATGTGCCATTCACGATCCGCTGGAAGGGTTGCAAATTTGAAAGATGAAGTTTGCGAAAATTAGGGTTCAAGAATTGGATTTAGGGGTTGGATGTCTTAAGGTTCCTGCAAGATGCGTTACGTAGTTAACATGTTGCACATGCTCTCTTATGGTCAACAGGGAGGGGTGGGTGTGGGGGGGTGTGATAATGTTCTTGACGGGTATAACACAAGGCCCACGGAACTTGTTACCGTTGTTAACATGTTGCACATGCTTTCTTATGGTCAACGGGGGTGGGGGGGTGTGATAACGTTCTTGACGAGTACAACACATGGCCCAGGGAACTTGTTGCCGTTGTTGACATGTGTCTGACGCGCTCTCGGCGGTTGCATGCACGAACCATATTTGGTCGCGGTCGGCTTCCGAAAGCACTTTGGCACTGATGCTTTGAGAGGTGAAGAAAAATGGATGGATGATCTGGTGGATGTTTGCATGGGAAACTTTAAATCATAAATTCCCAATGTTGATTCACAAAGTTGATTCACGGCGCAGGCGAAATGTAAATGTTTGAACTTGAGTCACACGCCTGCCAATCGAAATGAATGTCCATGTTGCAAACATTTTTTGACATTGTTTGACAAGTCCCACAAATACCAGCATTTTGTCTCTTAGCCTCGAAAATCCCAATTTCAAATTTGTCACCCTTACAAGGGCGGCAAGTCAACCGGTTGCCTTGTTTTCGATTATATTAAGCACATACACTAAGCATCATGTATGCTTCAAAGTGCAGTTGAAACGTGGTGTTTTAAGGATGGGCAGCTCCGATCTTGGACTGGCCCTTCGGGATCTCCCGGAGGAGAAGGGATCTCTGGAGCCAAATCCGCTAGATGTCTTTGAAGACCAGGTGCCTCGGCTGGATATGGCTTGGTGGCCCAGCAGGCTGTCAGGTGAGGTTGGTTTCAGTCGGTGCTTGACCAAGACAGGTAAGCCTTTTTGGCGATTTACCTGACAGATCTTGAAAGGCCGATCCGAAAAGGTATATATACTAAAACAAGATATAAAATGATATAAAATAAGAAAACACAATACAATACAATATAATATAATATAATATAATACTGGTATAATATAATATAACATAATATAATATAGTATAATATATGATAAGGTAAGATATGATAATATTTAATATAATATAAAAAATAACGTAAGATAAATTATAACATAACATAATATAATTTAATAAATTATAATATAATATAAAGTAATATAATGTAATATAATACAATATAATATATATATATATATATAATAATATCATACAATATAATACCATATATTACAACATAATACAATATAATACAATATCATTTAGTATAAATAGTATATATAGTTAGGACTCACTATCAGAAGTTATTTTATGTTATTCTGTTTTGAGAGTTCCGGGCAATGAAAAAGGTTGTGGTTGGCTACATGATGCTCTCCAGGAACAGTTTTTCCGCGGATTGCTGGACCATTTTGGCGCGCACATGCTTCCAGCGATGCAGTCTGGAAGTCGAGGTTTCCAAACAGACACTTGCCTGACTTCCCGTTTGGTGTTTTGAACAGGCTGTGTGAAGTTTCGGGTGGCGAGGCCTAGTGTTTGTTGAATTGCAACAGCCCTCATGCTGTCATTTTCCCACTCTTTTAGATATGATGCAACGTTCATCTTGAATCATGATCTTGAATCATCACCATCTTGAATCACGATCTTGAGTGATGATCGTGGATCATCAGCTTGAATCATCATCGTGAATAGTAACTAATATTGAATCATCATCTTGAGTCGTCATCTTGAGTCATTATCTTGAATCATCTTCTTGAACAACCGCCTTGAATCATCATCTTGAAACACATTCTTGAATCATGATCATGATCATGATCTGTGTATTTTTCGATCCCGCCAATCTCTATATACTTCTCTTTATTTGTTTGTGTGTTTCTTTCTTGGGCTATTCATGTGATAATTCTTTGATATTCTTTGTAATTTTTCATTTTACTAGATTTTACTAGTATGATTAATTTGTTCACTCATTTGTTTAGCCTTGGCCCTTGTCAAGGAAGTCAAAGGAGATCACTTCAGACTTCGTGGCTCTCTTCCAGGCTACAGCATGCACAGGAGCAGCAACGGGGATGAACCCTTGAATGTGCAAGTTGCTGGGCGCACGCTGGTGGTGCAGGGTTCCAAGAGAGCCTTGGCTGAAGAGATGTAGGCCCTATGGGCTTTGCTCCTTAGCTTTGTTGTTTTCTTATGTTTTTTTGGCACTGGGAAAGGAAGCAGGCTACGTAGCATTGCAGCACACATGGCAGAATACTAAGGCACGGGCAACATGATGACCAGTTTTCAACGTAGCTTTCCGCTTCCGTGGGAACCAGATCCTGAACATGTCGCCGTCACCTATGGAGTTCCTTCCATTGAAAAACGGTAGAAGGCCTAGTGACCCATTTATGTCAATGGTATTGGGGCCCAGCGCAGTGGGAAAACCCCGCCTAGACGTGAGTCTCAAATCCAAAAAGTTGCACCAGGGGGCAAACTTGTCGTTTAAATGCATTCAGCAGTCATTCATTTGGGAATGTGTTGGACTTTAACTAGGGTTTCTAATATGTTCGTCTTTCAATCACACCAGGCCACTAAGTAGCTATTTTGTTGGCTATTATATCGAGCCCGCTGAACTAAACCCAAAAGAACTTGAAAGAAATGGGCACTCCATACACCCATACTTTCATAGGTATAGTACCCTTCCTTACGGGTCTTCACATTGCCATTGATTTATTTTTGGCTCAAGATGGCAAAACACATCGCTGCACCTGCCCGTCGCTTTTGTCGCGTGTTTTACTGTTTTGTGTCTTTTTTGGGATCATTGTTAAACATAAGCAGTTCAATTGGTTATCAGCCGTAGCTTGCTCTTTTGTTTGGCCCCCAAACTTCATCTCACATTATCTGTGGCTGGCGGCTCCCTAAAAGTTTGCACATGGAACCGGACCCGTACGAGTCCTTTGCCACGCAGCACGGTGAAGTTACTGGCAGGACTCGCAGGATCCGATCTGAAAAGTCCGCTCAGAGAAAGCGGCAGGCGTATATACGCCATCGGGTTGCTGAGGGGGAGGATCCGGAGCAGGTGGCGTTGGCTCAGGCGAGGCCTCTCTACACGCTTCGGACCTGGGAGCCGAATCCTGATTCCTGATTCATTTGGTGACGAGGCGGAAGTAGTGTATCCGGAGCCTCGGAGGTCGCTTTGTGTGAGTTGGGCACGGTCAATCTGGTTCCTCAGTCGGCTTTGTATCAGCCTGTGCGCTCAGTTGGACTGGTTCCTATAAGGCACGTGGTTGTTCCGACCCTTACGGTAAGGGTGGCCAGGTTGTGTCGACATCTGCATCTGTTGGGGCTAGGCCTAAGGCTGTTTCTGCAGCTTCATCATCTGCAAGGCCTAAGGCCGAATCTGGAACATCATCCTCCTCTTCAAGGCGACCGCGGGTGATCACAATTGAGGACGATCCAAGTGAGCCAGCTGCTGCATCATCATCGTCGGCTGTTGACCCATGTCGTTTCTCAGGGCCCCAGTGGCACAAAGCATTTCCTTTTCCAGGACTTCCGGACTTCCGGCAGTTACTGAACCTTTTGGTTTTCATCCGTGGGATCTTACTCCAGCGAAGCTGCATCCGAGTTTTGTGGTCGGCTGACCAGACATCTCTAATCCAGGTCAAGCAGGACATCCCGAAGTTTGCAGGTTCTGCAATTGTACTGGATTGGCATCAGGTGCTTGGCACAGATCGCATTTCTTCTCGGAACGCTCAGTAGGTGGATACAGATGGGCAGATTCCTCACAGGCACAGGGCTACTTTGACTGAGTTAAGCCATTTGTGCCAATAATCTGAACGCCCGCTTCACTTGGTGATTTGCAGCCACATTGAGAATTCTTCTCGAAATCTGGAGAACGTGATCCACGCTACGGAGCAGAGTGGCCTGCCGGTGCAAATGGTTCTGGCCACGACCGAACGCACGGGTCCAAAGGGGAAACTTGCTGCACCTCGTTCTGTGATCAGCGGCAAGTTTTGTTTGTTCGACGACAACTCAGAAATCATTGAGGAGTTCACTGAAGCCAGTCGGCCCATTGCACAGGTCTTGAAGCCAAGAGCACGTCGATCTAATCTCTTGCCAAAGGAGTGCATTGGCTGGTCGATTTCTTCAGAGCCGTTGTTGTCGACTGCAAAGCAGTTTGTAAAGTATTTTTCCAGGAGCAGTGCCTGATTTGCCTCGCTGCTGTAAGGCTGCGTCAGCGCCACGGCAGCAGTACGGTGCTCCGGAGTTTCATCGGCATTTTGCTGTCTATAAGTCTTCAGGGTCTCGGCATATTGCTTTGAGTTTGAGCCCAAGACATCCCAAGACTGCAAACTGAGTTCTCGGCATTTTGCTTTGAGTGTTTTCAGAAGATTGGCATTTTACCACAATAATTTCATCAGCCATCATTGTCTTTGGACTTTATCAGCTTGGCCTGGCAATTTCTTCAATCCCCATAGTGGAATTTGATTGTGATTTGCCTTGAACTTTTTCTTTTGCAAAGAGATCACATTTTTGCAGTTTCAACCGCAAGCCCAGGGTGTCTCACTGCAATTGTGTCACAGCTGGGTTGTTTCACCGCAAGCTTCGAGGTTGTTTCACTGCATTGCCAGCGGTAGTTTCACGCAAGCGCATTGGAATTTGGATTTGACATTTGGACTGAGCATCTTTTAGCTCTTGTATTTGCAGTTGATTGCATTGAATTTACCAATCCATTTGAATATCCTGCACCCCTCACCGCATAGCTGCGTCAGCGCTTCAGTGAGAAGGGTTTTGCCTGGTTTTCTTTTGGATTTTTGATCCTCCACATTCATCGTGTTTGGCTGCTTTGAGCGCCACGGTGGATTGACTAGCTTGGGTTGTTCTATTGATCACGTGCATAGCCGTGTTTGTCTTGTGGACTTTCTTTTGCGATGTCAAGTTCAGATCCGACATCAAATCTTGATAGTTTGAACATCAGTACTGAATCAGTGCACGTCCCAGCGGCAGTCAGGGAAGCTGTGCTTCATCTACACCTCGGCGTGCCCGTTCCAAAAGTTTGCAGGGGCAGGGACAGGGAAGGTGCAACATGTCGCAAGCCATCAAAAGTTTACCACAGGTTCATGATTCTGGTAGACGTTTGGCTGTTGCTTCAACTGGTCATGAAGTTGGTTTGGAATCCCAGCCATCACAGTTGCCTTCAAGTTTTCCTTCCGATGGGGCCCAGACTTCGGTTCACAACACCTTTGAATATCATGATCAGCGATCCCAGCAAGTTCATGTTGGAATAGATCCCATGGTGTTCTCAAACATGGTGTCTGAAGCCAGACGGGTCATTCAAGAATCCGAAGAGAAAGCCCAGGGTTTAGAGCAATTAGCCCAAGAAGTTTACCAGCAAGCATGTAGCCGCATTCAAGAGCTTGTGAACCTTGCAGAAAGCCTTTACCAGTCCGATTGTAGCAAAGCTTCCGAAATTGAAAAGCTTCAAAGGGATGTCCAATCAACCCGTGACCAACTCCAAATTCAAATCAATCGCAATCAAACTTTGGGCTTCCAGATCACCAAGTTTGAATCCCAGATGTCCAATATCTAAAGTTTGTTTGGTCATGAGGATGCTGAAATCAACCGCCTGATGTCCGAAGTTTCCCGTCTCCGATCTAGTGACGCCCGACTCGAGGAGAGACTGGCTGCTTTGAGCGCCGTTCCCTCAGCCGTGGCTGCAAGCGTCGAGGCACAGATGAGGTCTGCTCAGGTTGACGTTGTGCCAGGGAATCTTGTTGGAACAGTTGGTGGTCGAGTTGTTGAAAATCCGAATGATCCACTTGCCAATGTGGTTCTCAATCGTCCATGGAGCAAAGATTGGATTCAATGATGGCCGCCATTCAGTGTTTGTCAGATAGAATGATCAGCTATGAGCAAAATGTTACGGATTCCAATCCAGTGAACCCCAACAACAAAAGCCGCTCTCCCCAGCCTTCAGGTTCGATCATTCCGCTTGGCCCTCTTGAGCCGCCTCCTGATGACGGCGACTGGCCAGAGGATGAGGGGGGTGATGGGGATGAGTTAGTTGTTGAAGAAAAGACTGAGAGGGATCTTGTTGACAGTCGCGCCCTTCAAAGTGCAAAGTTGGAGCCATTGCCCAACAACGCAGCCGACTTCAGAGTTTGGAAAAACACCCTAATTCTGATGTTGGGACGCCGTGACATTAGCGGAATTGACCACGCTACCACTTGGATTGCAATTGCCTTCAGGGTTGACTCTGCACTGGAATGCTCGAGTTCCTGAGGTCTTGTGCCATGGCTGGACAGGTGGCTCGCTTCAGAGCTCATCAAAGGCCTGAAAAGGGTCCCCGAGTTGCAGTTTAAGGTCCAGGGTTTCATTGAGAGTTGTACCCGTCAAAGTCAAGCTCCACAAGGCCGGGCAGTGATCCAAATGATCTCCCGACACTTCGGTCTCAACAGGGTCCTTGCTGACTTGCAAGAGTTTTCATCCAGCCTGATGAAAGTTTGAATCAAATCCCGAGTGAGCAGTGGCCCAATCAAAGAATGCTTGGAGAGTTTCTCTCCCACAAGCTTCGGACCGTTCGTCGTTTGGAAAGGGTGATTGATGAAATCAAAAAAGTTTCCAGATGATTCCTCCATACGTGAGTTCAACTACCTTTGGGGGAAGTTGCAAGTGTTTTTGGTTGAAGAACGCGAAGACGTGAATGCTCGATCCATTGAGCAATCCCTCCGCAATCAAAAGAAGGGAGATAAGCCGAAAGCAAAGACTCCAGCTGTCCCAGGAAAAGCTTCTCCTGCCAAAGCCTCTGTAGCTGCTGCAGTAGCGCCCCAAAACCCAAAGATGGCCCTAAAGGGCCTCCCAAAAGTGCAAAGGGTAAGTCAAAGGGAAAACACGGAAAGCCGATGATGGTTGAGGAGAAGGCCAAGACTCCATGCATCTTCCATCAGATGCCTAATGGCTGTGTTCATGGGGATAAGTACCACTATAGTCATGTTAAGACCCCTCCTGCGAAGCCCAAAGACTCAAAAGCCGACTCAAAAGCCAAGCCCAAGCCTGCAGCTCCGAAAGTCGCAGCAGCCGTTGCCATTGCTGCTGCGCTGAGCCACATGGTCACTCCATCCCAAGCCATTGGAGGACTTGAGTGGGCCGCTGACACAGGCGCAGGTCGACATTTAGTGTCATATGAAGCCTTGCAGGTATCACAGATCCCTCTTTTCCGGTTTTGCCAACAACTCCCATGAAAAGTTGAACTTCTTGACAGGTGGTGGTTTCAAGAAGTCATCCGACACCATTGGATTTCAGGACCAAGATGGAATTTTAGGTGATGCGAACCACTTCCTTTTGGACTCTTTTCCGGTGGTCAGAGCAATTGGCCTTGATGTGGAGCAGAAAATGATCAGGCGAGGCTTCATTTGGCTGCCGGGGTCTTTGCCCTTTCTTGTTCGTGACCCCTCCAAGTGCCATCTCAACTGCGATGAGGAGAACAGGTTTTACGCATCAAGAGTCACTCAGCACGTTCCGTTTTTCAGCAGCAATTTTACTGTCATCCCTGGGATGCCTGCAGAACAATTTCCCGGAAGTAGTGTCATCGATGTTTTGCCTCCTTCAGATCCCGCTGCGGAGCCGGTTGATGTTCCTGAAGTTTTGTCAGTTGAGCCAGCAGTTGAGCCTAGTAGATCCGGGAATGCCAAGCGATCCTGCATCCGTGGAACATGAGTTTCTTGCTCCCCCTCCGTTTGATCACAACTTGACTCATTTTCCGAAATTGTCCACATGTGATGTTTGCAATAGAGCCAGACTTTATAGCAAAAGGGTCAAAAGTAGGAGAGTTGTCAATGAAGAGCTTGATCTTGCGGAGCTTGAAGCTTTTGGACAACAGTTGGCATGCGACCATTTGATTGTCTTCAAGTCTTCAAGAGGAAAAGAGCATGCTGTCTTGATTGTTCAAGATCGTTTCTCAAAAGTTTTGCAAGTTTATCCAACAATTTCAAGAGAAGCATCCCAACTGGCATCAAATCTCAAGCATTTTGTGGGCCTGAAACCAAACTCCTATACCATTGTCCGTTCAGATGCTGCCGGAGAAATCTTGAAAGCTGTCATCGAAAACAATTGGTTGCCGGAGAGCTCAGTTCCATCACGTTGTCCCCACAACTCTGTCTTGGTGCGCGAAATGAGGACGTTCCAAGAGATTGCCAGGTCGTTATTTTTGCAGGCAGGACTCTGGCCTCAAGCATGCTCGCATGTTGCAACTGCCATGTCCGCATTCTTGAAAGACAGTGAGGGAAAAACACGTTGGGAACTTGCCTTTGGAAAAGAGTTTCTTGGACCCCATTATTTGCTTGGTCAATTGGATTTTGTCAGAACCAAAGATGCAGGAAAGTTCAAGTTCAGCCCGAATGCAGAACCTGCCATTTTTGTTGGATGGCGATTGGACTTTGGAATGAGGTATCGAGGTGTTTTGCAATTTGTTTTGTATTCCCACCTTCGTGAAGATGCATCATCCTATCCTGTATCCCAATTTCATGACACAGAGGTTTATATGCCTGAACATGTGACGTTTCCATTGGACAGTGCAGCTGAAGCTGCATTGAAGGAGCTTGATGACCCTCGTCTCACTGAGCTTCATGACATCGACCCAGTGCTTGTTCCTTTTGTGGATTCTGAAATCAAGCCAAAAACTCGTAGGGTTTGTGTGACCTATGCCCGAATGCTCAAAATCGGTGCCACAAAAGGATGTAAGGGTTGTGAGGATGACACTTCGTCTCATAATCAATAATGCATTGCACGCTTTGAAGAAGCCTTTGGCCGAAAGGATGTAGATGGTTTTTTGTTGAGCCTGAAGTTCCTGCGTCTTCAGAAGTTCCTGCTATTGAGCCAATGCACATCAGAGATGAAGCTTCTGGTGGTGGTTTTGCAGAAGATTTTGTGCCTGAATGCCCACCTCCATCGGATCTTGACGAACCATATGAAGCCGAATCTCCAATCAAAACTCCTCCTGATGTCTCCTTTCATGAATCAGACGCGATGAAGCTGACGAACCTCCTGCCACTGGCTTAGGTGTTGTAGCTAGTATTGCCTGCGATGCCGCAGCCAGCTTGCCACAAGAAGATGCGCAATCAATGTTTCAGGGATCTTTTCATCAGGGGGGGAAAGATTGGCTGCCTCGGCGGCACTGCCGCTCCTGAAAAGAAGGCTCCGAAACATGGCAGGGGAAAACACAGTCGCACTGGTAAGGATGTTTTGTTCGAATTTGCTTGCGCCAAGGACTCCAACCTCGGCAAAATTGGACATGAAAGTGGTTTGAGAGTTATCTGGTTGTGCAAGGACTAAGGAAGATATCAATTTGGAAGATCCTCACAGCATAGAGCAGCTCATCGCTCAGGTAGACGCTTAGAAGTGTGCTCCATCCACGGATCCATCGAATGCAGACCCTGGAGCCAATGGCAACATTTGAATCGGACGAAGTATCCGAGACTGGCGGCAAAGATCAGTCAAGAACAAGCCGAAAGTGCTGCCTTGGTAGAGCAATTCATTCGGGTGGCTAACATCTGTCTTGACAACGGTGGGGATTGCAGTTTCGAATGGCCACGCTATTGTACTGGTTGGGCTTTGCCATCAATTCAATCGTGGATTCTTGAGACTCTGAGAGAAACTTGCACTCAGCCACTTTCAATGGCTGCACGGTTGGTGTTGAAGCTGATGGCCAACCAGTCAAGAAGCCTTGGAGATTTCTTACCTCTTTACCGCGCTTGGCCAAGAATCTCGCAGTATTGAAGGGCACCCACAGTAGTCATGCCCCACTTCAAAGAAAATGGACCAGAATGTCAGCCTCTTACCCACGAAAGCTTTGCAATATGATGATTCAATCATTGTTTCCTCATGTTGTCAATCAGCATGTGTGCTCTATGCCGTGTGTTGCGAGGTCTCAACAATCTCACCGCCAAAAGCTTGTCCCAGGGTACCCATCAGTTCCCCTTGACATTGCGATGTTCAACGTAGGTGTAGGCTGCCAAGAAGTGGTAGCTCCTGCTTATGTTCATCGGCCTTTGGATCGAAGTGAATGGAAAGACCGTCCAGGGGCCTTGGATGCCATCAACTCGGAAAAGCAAGGACTTCTTACAAATGGGGCGTGGGATGAGTCCAAGATCCGTCCCAAAGCAGAAGTCTTGGCCGAAGCACGAGCTAAGGGTCAGAAAATTCATGTTGGTGCTTTAATGGTAATAGTTAGCATTAAAGGGTATGAAAAATCCCCATCAGAATGGCGCATTAAAGCTCGCATTGTCTTCGGGGGTGATGCTGTGCGTGATGAAGTCAATCAGGCAGCCGTCTTTGACGAGCTAGCAGCTTCTGCGCCAACGAGCCTTGGTGGTCTCAACATGATCATTGCCTTTGGACTTGTCGAGGGAAACGCATGCTCAACCTCAGACTGCATCAAAGCATATGTCCAAAGTTTTCTTGACTCATCATGCCCAACATAATGTTTTGCTTCCCGCAGAACTTGTGCCAGCTCATGCCAAGCACATTCACCAGCCAGTTGCCCCGCTCATCCGATCGTTCTATAGACATCCTTTAGCATCCGCATCATGGCAAAATCTTCTTGCCACCATTCTGTCAAAAGAACTTGGAGGCGTTGAGATGCCAGAACAACCCAGTTGTTTTCACTTCCCATCCATGAGTCTAGCCCTCAGTGTTTATGTTGATGATCCGCCGCTGAGTGGTCCTCAAAAGAACCGCAGTAAGTTTTGGCCAACTTTGCAGAAACACGTCCAACTCGAAGATCCTGCCGATCTTTCAAAAGTACTTGGTAGGAACCATGTCACTTGCGATCAAGGACTTGCCCTTCACCCTGAAGATTTTGCAAAGCAGTGTGTCGAACTTTACGAACAATTGTCCGGCAAGAAGGTCAAGCATTTCCGCATCCCTCACTGTGATGGCGGAACCTTGGTCGACACTAATGATCAATGTGTTGGACAACTCTCAGCATCATCTGCAAAGCTTGTTATGAAGCTCATGTGGCTCGGACGAATCAGTCGTCCAGACATCATGGTTGCTATTAACACACTTGCTACTCGATGGAGCACAAATTATGACAAGCGTGCAGCTCGATTAGTCGGCTGCATTGCTGCCACTGTTGATTACGCTCATGTCATGCGTATCAAAGACCTTCCAGCTAAGCTGTGGTTATCGCTTTTTGTTGACAGTGATTTCGGATCATCACCCGACATGAAGCCGACCAGTGGTTTCATCATTGCTTTGGAAGGCCCAGACTCATTTGCTATCATCCTTGTGGATCAAAAAACCCAGAGGGCTGTCTCAAGATTAACGACAGAAGCAGAGTTTGTTGCCTTGAGCACCGCATTGTTTGGAGAGGCCATCTCACTTTTGGCAGTTTGTCAGCGTGTGATTGACCCCGGCTTCATTCTTAAGTGCTTTGAATACAACCAAGCGGTGATGGCAATAATTGCCAAGGGCTATTGCCCGAAACTTAAGCATTTGGCAAAATTTCATCGCATTAACGTCGTGAGCATATGCGAAGCCTTTTCAGCCGAGGATATCCTCATTCAGTACATCCAGACAAGCCATCAAAAGGGTGATGTCATGAACAAGGCTTTGCCAGTGTCTATGTGGTCAGGTGTCTTGGATTTGCTCTGCATCAAGCCCATCACAGCCACTTAGGTTTGGACTTTGGTTGCAGGAATCCTTCTGTCGCGGCAATCAAACTGCTGTTGATGAACTTCATGGATATCCAGAACTCTTTAGTTTCATTTGAGATCTCAACCACAACTACTGTAATTAAGTTTCAATATGTTGCACGCCACTCAGGGCACAGTTTTGTGGATGTAACCAAGTTCCATCTACAATTTCAGTCTTTGGATTTTGCTTTGTCAATTCCATTGCACTTCATCACAACTACCGAAGTTTAATTCAGCATGTTGCAGTCGCTAAGCGCACAGCCGTGCGGATGTAACTAAGTTCCATTTGCACCTTTCTTCTTTTGGACTTGCTTTGTCATTTCCATTGTCATTCAGTTCGTCCCTGTCTTTTGCCTTGTCCTTAAGACCGGATCCGGAGATCAGCTGCGTAAAGAGCTACTCCATATGCATCCGTTGGACTTCAAGCATCGGTAATTCATTGCATGGTACATCCGTGCACGAAACTGCCAGGCATGGAAGATTTCTTAATGGAATCTATCACATCCTTTGCCTGAATCATCAACTGAGCCGCAAAAGACAGTAGTCAGCATCCGTCCGTAGGCCTGATCACCCTGCGTCAGGTTGCCGTTTGTGCTTGACCCTGTACAGGCGCTCCATACACCCATAGTTTCATAGGTATAGTACCCTTCCTTACGGGTCTTCACATTGCCATTGATTTATTGTCGCTCAAGATGGCAAAACAGATCGCTGCAGCTGCCCGTCGGTTGTGTCGCGTGTTTTACTGTTTTGTGTCTTTTTGGGGATCATCATTAAACATAAGCAGTTCAATTAAAGATGTGTGAAACGCTCTTCAATCAATGATCAAAAAATGTCTCTTGACGTTTTAGTTGCAAACGCACATGTTCACACAGAAAACATGATCTTGGAATCAAAAATGGTTTGAACTAAGAATCCCCTTTGGTTTCAAGTGAACTTGGATAGTATACATATATATATGTATATATATATACAGATGTGTGTCTGTAGATATGTATATATGTATACATATTACAGATATAGAGAGAGAGAGGGGGGGGAGGTTTTGTCGCTTTTCGCTGATCCTCCGGCTGAGGCTCAGGATGGTTCTTTGCTCGTAGACGTTGCTAAAAAGCCAGGCTCGCCAGACGCAAGCTCAGAGCAGAATGAGCAGAGGCTTGCATCTTCAGCTCACGCAGATGACATAGATGAAGCTAAGCTCAATGTGTTTTCCTTTCCCTCCTTTCATTCTTTTCACTGCTTCAACGCGTTTTCTATTGTATACGTGTAGCCCCTAAGAATCTCTAAGCGAGCCTCAGATTAGATTTTATTTTTGGTGAGCATGAGTACAGGACCCGCTGGCTTTTCTGGGATCGCCTCAAATGACTATGTCCTTCTCAGATTTGGGTCGTGGAAGATCAGACCGGAGAAGCCGCGGCAGTTGCTTGTTTTTCAATTCACTGGGTAGCTTTTGCTCGATTCCCTGATGCCCTGATCACACAGACACTTGTTCCATTGTCAACGTAGGTAGTTTTGTATCATCTTGTAGGTATAAACGGATTCAACTATTGCTACCGTGATGCTACCGTGTGTTTCGGCATTTTTTAGCATCTTTCAGCCGCTTTCAACATGTGCCAGCTTTTGGCAATGTCAGCCATACCAGCTTTTCAGGGCTGACAGTCCCAGGTCTCAGAGGATTGCCAATGATCGTGGGCCTTTCAAATCAGAAAGCTGTTCTTTTCCAGGACGACATGTGCCCGGTTCACCTATGTGCTACATGGTTTTCAACGGTTTTCAGATGTCTCAGAGGGGCCCTGGCCATGTTCGCAAACTCCATGAAGATTGCAATGTCAACAGCAAAACTCTGTCATCAGGATCCGTTCGAGCAGTTCTGGAATGAAATGGACCCGCAAATCATGATTGCTACTCCAGGCAGTTTTGCGTTGAGCCGTTGAGAGTTTGACTATGATCAAAAAGCATCAAAAAGCCGTAGCCTTTGATCGCACGTTTTTCCAACCAGCATTCCCTTGCCTCTGTGGGTCTATGTGGATCTCTGCCAGTTGGTGAAGATGTGAGACCTTCCGAGACGTCCGACGCAGTACCACCCAAACCCACAATTGAGACCGCCAAAACCACAAGCTTCTCCAGCGAGCTTTTGTCTCCGGAGCTTTGGCGGCAAAAAGGGTAGCTATGCTGAGCTTATGCGAATCATGAAGACATGATAAGACATGTCAAGACATGTGTGAAACGTTTTGAGTTGGTATGAGTTGGTGAAAGTCGCGAAAGAGAGCACGGTGAGGTGGTCGTGCAGCCTAAGAACGCCAAACCATTTTGGCGCTTGTCCTCCTCTGAACCTCAGCGGGCTCAATACATTGACATTGCTCCAGCCTAAGCGGGCAAGTTGGTTTGGCGCAGTTTGCCCCCTTTGCTGCTGTGATGTCATGCTGGACCGTATTTTGCGTTGAAATGTGTTGAATGTTCGGCATTCTTCCGGACTTCATCTGAAGATGCCTGCGCGACATTGAGTGCTTATAACCTGACTGTAGCAAGTTCGGCCTTGTGCGAAAGCGAAAGAAGATACGAATATGATGATACAACATGATGCAACAAAGACAGCGGCCGGCAGAGCTTGGACTCAACAGACAACGGATGAACAAAACGTGCTGTATGAATCATATGAGTACTCATATGAATCTGTATCACAGTTTCACTTCACCGAGACACACCCAGACCATATATATATATAATATGCATTTATTTTAAATAAGCTTCTGTGATATCCCCAATAGCCGCAACGTTTTATTTTATAACTCTGTCTGAAGCTTGCTGGGAAGCCAAGCGCTGGAAACACCTCAGCTAGATTTCCGTGAGTGCAATGAACCTCTCCTGGCTTTACTTCTGCAACCTTCCCCGGAATCCATTGAACCTGACTTGGCTTTGCACCACGGCTTCCTGGAACCTTCTCCGGAATATTCTGCGGAACCCTGTTGAAACTGACCTGGCTCTGCACCAAAGCCTCCCGGAACCTTGTCCGGAACCTTCTCCGGAACCCTGCTGAACCTGACCTGGCTCTGCACCAAAGCCCTCCCACACCTTCTCCGGAACCTTCTCCGGGACCAAGGCCTCCCAGACCTTCTCCGGAACCTTCTCCGAAACCCTGTTGAACCTGACTTGGCTGTGCACCAAAGCCTCCCAGGCCTTCTCCTGAACCCATTGAACTTGACTTGGCTTTGCAGCAAGGCTTCCTGGAACCTTCTTCGGAACCTTCTCTGCACCAAAGCTTCCCAGACCTTCTCCGGAACCTTCTCCGGAACCGTGTTGAACCTGACCTGGCTCTGCACCAAGATCTTCCCCGGAACCTTCTCCGGAACCCTGTTGAACCTGACCTGGCTCTGCACCAAGACCTTCTCCGGAACCTTCTCCGGGACCCTGTTGAACCTGCACCTAGCTCTGCACCAAAGCCTCCCGGAACCTTCTCCGGAACCGTCTTCGGAACCCTGTTGAACTTGACCCGGCTTTGCACTAAAGCCAGACCTTCTCCGGAACGTTCTCCGGAACTTTCAAAGCTTCCCGGACCTTCTCCAGAACCTTCTCCGGAACCCTGATGAACTTAGCCTGGCTCTGCACCAGAGCCTCCCAGACCTTCTCCGGAACCTTCTCCGGAACCCTGTTGCACCTGACCTGGCCCTGCACCAAAGCCTCCCGGACCTTCTCCAGAACCTTCTCCGGAATTTTGTTGAACTTGACCTGGCTCTGCACCAAAGCCTTCCGACCTTCTCCGAAACCTTCTCCAAGCCTTCTCCGGAACCTTCTCTGGAGCCCTGTTGGCTTTGCACCAAGGCTTCCTGGAACCTTGGGACCTTCTCCGGAATCCTGTTGAACCTGAGCTGGCTCTGCACCAAAGCCTCCCAGACCTCCCTCCCAGACCTTCTCAGGAACCTTCGGAACCTTCTCCGGAACCTCGTTGAACTTGACCCGGCGCCTGCATCAGTGCACACCAGAGCTATTCTGGGCTGAAGACCCCATTAGCTTACGCTCCGGAACCCTGTTGAACCTGAGCTGGCTCTGCACCAAAGCTTCCCAGACCTCCCTCCCAGACTGCTCGGGAACCTTCGGAACCTTCTCCGGAACCTCGTTGAACTTGACCCGGCGCCTGCACCAGTGCACACCAGAGCTATTCTGGGCTGAAGACCCCATTAGCTTACGCTGTTGAGGAAAAAACATTCAAATCCTGACCAATCGATTTCCACCATGCGATTCTCGGATTCAGAGTTTGGTACTTTCACGGCTTTTTGCATGAGGTGAGTCCTCCAGGTGTTGAACTTGGAAAGATCCAAGGTGCTAACCTGTCTTGGTTTGCGATCATGGGGTGACGGTGATGGCGTCATCTTGGGTTCTAGGCAGCTTTGACCCGTTTTCTGCTCGAATTTTCTTCCACGTGCTTGAACTATCTTGAACTCAACTCAGGCACTTTTGTCGAGTACGTGCAGACCAGAGCAGGAGACAGCTGGATGCTCAGCGGGCTCCAGGTTATTCGGGTTATTGCATGTTATTGCCCATTATAGGGGCAGAGAAGGTCAAACTCCACTTGTAGAACCTCTGTCCCGGCAGGGAAGTTTCATACAACCCAAGCCAGATCAAGCCAGATCAAGCCAGAAAAGCAGACAGGAATGTGGCATTTGCACATATTTGATCCCCACCCCCTTAACCTAGCTTTTTGGGGGGGGACCCTACTATATGTAACTTACATTTTTCGGGGTGTTTTTAGGGGGGGTTAATTGTAACTTAAAATCTCTAAGGTACCAGAAATTCAGGTTTTGGAAGGGTGAAAAATGTAAGTTTTGACCCCTAGGTATGGTCCTGGTCAAAGCAATTTCAAGGTATTCCCCAGGAATGCACCACACACGTAGTGATCTATGGAAATGGGGGAGGGGGGGGAGAAAATGTAACTTACATTTTTTCGCCCCCCTCCCTTTTGGGGGTACCACTATATGCTATGATATAATATGATATAATATGATATAATATGATATAATATGATATAATATGATATACTATGATATACTATGATATAATATGATATACTATGATATACTATGATATACTATGATATAATATGATATAATATGATATAATATGATATAATATGATATAATATGATATAATATGATATAATATGATATAATATGATATATGATATAATATGAGACATAATATGATATAATATGATATATTACATTAACATACATTAACCTAGGATAACCTAGGCACACCAGTATTATCCAGTATTCTTGGCTTCAATAGTTGGTTGTGATTTGAGGGGGGCTCCAGCTTCAATAGTTGGTTGTGATTTCCCGGGGAATTCTGGTATTATATGGGTTTTGATGGGTTTTTTCTAGGTTGTACATTCTGTTGTGCATTCTTTCCAGCAATGCCTTTGGACATTTTGGTCTTGGAAAATGTAAGTTGATGATATTGAG
>Ga0126342_10004903_pt1 | contig 23099 bp, 23 predicted proteins | sample Cyp1metagenome_FD_92528 | JGI IMG/M metagenome (GOLD analysis project Ga0126342, IMG submission 92528) | Coral microbial communities from Lord Howe Island, Old Settlement Bay, Australia - Cyphastrea 1 metagenome | ecosystem: Host-associated > Invertebrates > Cnidaria > Coral ...
ACGCCCATAAAAAGCCATGGATGTGGGCTTTTGCCTGCGCTGGAAGCCCATAAGAAGCCATGGAAGTGCCTTTGAGGGGTTTTAGGGGTTTGGAGCGTTTTAGGGTTGGCAAACGGCAAGCGTGGACGCCCATAAGAAGCCATGGATGTGGCCTTGGGATGCCTGTTGCTAAGAAAGACAAGTTCCACACCTGCGGTGGTCCCAGGCGCCGCCCCTGCCTTGGCGAAGGCCGGGGTCGGCGGACATACATACATACATACATACATACATACATACATACATACATACACGCATAAGTCGAGTAAGCGACCCTATTGTGTTTGTCACAGAGTTGAGATGAGGGTCGGATGTTCGACAATGTGCCATCCAGGACAGGAGAGCAAGCCATTCAGTCTCGGCCGTTGCCTGAGAGCGGATATCACAGCATTCTTTATCCCAAATTTTGCAGACAACGGACCCCCTTTGCTGGACAATTTCTGCCAGGGAAAGCCGGAAAGGGTACACTTGCAGCCGTTCACATTATCGAGCCTGCAATTAAATTGGAGGGTCAATGACCTTGAGCAATAAGATACATGATACAAAATGATCCAAAACTGAATTACCATGTACTATGTATACCTTGTCGTGCCTGCACATGGAAAGTTCCATCAAACCTACTTTGTAGACAGCTGCTTTCAACAACATCAAAAGTGTTGAACTTGTAGTCTCCAATGTCAGAGTTGAAACTTTCAGAGATCTTACAGCGCCATGTCAGCCAAACTGCGCCATGGTGCTAACCCTCCCAGTGGGCTGCGTCGACATCGGCTGCTGGTGCTGCTGGCATTGGGTGCACAGCCAGAGCCCAAAGTCGAAGTCGTTAGATGCCAGTGAAAATTCAGGATATTTTCTCCTTGTGGCCTGATTTCACTTTGTGTCAAGCAACAATTCTTGCAGCTGGAGACGGAGGTTAACTGCCTTTTGTGGCGCACCCATGGTGGCCGCAGCCTGAAGTCATCTTATTGAGATGCAGAAATATGGCACGACTGTTTCAGATGTTTCAGGTTGGGCGGGATCAGATTTAATGTTTGCCAATTTTCGGAGGATTCGCGCAATCTCCATGCGTTTTGAGTTTGCTGAGGATCAAATTCTAAGAACATGTTTGGCTGCTGCTTCTGGTGGTGTAGAAGTGTCGGCTTGGATCTTAGTGTGCTGGTTTGATTCGCTCTAAGTTTGGGCGGACTGATGACGTTCTGTATTCCAATCAGTTGGAAGATCAAGGACTTCAAATACATGGCATCTATATATAGTCTTTCATAGACGTTTCATAGATATTTCCATCTCGGTTTCCACAAGTTTCAAGTGTCAATTTTCTCCACAAAACCTCAGTACGAACCGGGTTGGGATGTAACTCTTTCTCAGTCCCTCAGGGTGATGCGGAGATGCTGAAAAAGCTGAAAGAGTGGAAGAAGACGCGGGGGTCACTCGACCCGCAAGGAGTTGAAATGGAGCAGCGGAATAGCGACAAAAAAACATTGTGCTTAAACTTTCCAATGAGATGTGACGAGACTTCACCAGAGTTCCGAACGGTTCCGAACAGTTCCTAAGCATAATTCCAAAGCCACCCAGCAAGGGGACTGCCATGCAGCAAGCGGATCCAAGCCAGGTCCAAAGGCTTTGCGGACAAGGCACCAGCCAAAGTTCCTTGGTACTTCGCAGTTTGAGCGGAAAATGCGAGTTTTGTTGCCTCATCAAAGAGATTGGGATATGGTCTTGACGTCTAGTATTTTGGGCAAATTCATGTCTTCACTTAGTGACATAATGAATCATGTACTGTGTATAGCCACAGGCTATGGGGAAAAGGGTGGCCACAAGAATGGATGTCTTGGCATAGTTAGGCCCAAAATTTGGCCCGAATCAACCTGCGTTTTTCAAAACGGGGCAGCATGTTTTGTGGCTGGATGCATTTTGAATTTGCTGTCCGAAGTCTTTAAGCTCATCATATTCTTAGCGTTCTTGATAATCGTTCCCTGGTTTCTTGGAACTCTGAGATTCCATCTGTCTCCATGCCTTCCCCCAGTCATTGAGGACCCTCTAGTAACTCTAGTAATCTAACCTGACGCTGTCAACTCCATCAACTCTCAATTTTTTCGTGCCAAGATAGAAATGATTTGGTCACAACCCTGGTACCCTTCTGCTCGGCAAAAAACATGGACACCACAGAGATGTTGTAGCTCTTGGCCCCTATCTATTGTCGGCTCCGCTGGGCCCAAGGAACCTGAAGTGCCACCAACACCTGCACCAGCCCCTGAGCCAGCTCCAGCAAGGTTGCCCCGAGCGCTTGAGGCGGCAAGCCACAGAAGTTGGGGATTTGAATGGCCATTTTCATCCATTTTCCTTTCTGAAATGGCCATGAATGAGGGGGGTATTTTAAGTAGTGCCATATTTTCAGACACTTCTTCTATAGAAATCCATTCTGCAACTTTTGACATGTCACAAAGTCCTGCATTGCATGAGGCAGTGTCAGAGCTGTTGCAGAGGCTGGATAATTATCTACAGCGAGGAAGGCATTTTCCAAAGATGAGCAGTGTTGAACCCCCGGTTGGTCGATGATTATATATTGTATAGGGATGTATAGGGGATCGGACTCCAGTTTTTGGGGATATAGATATATTCTGCATCTAAGAAAAACATCTATTAGGGATTATATGAATAATATATGATAAATTATGGAGGATTAAGCCACTCTATTAACATCTGTTAACTACAGATCATCCATCAGATGTTTTCTTCACGCGGCAGGGTTCAGGAAGAGGTGAGCCCCAATGACTTCACGCCGCAGCAGCTCATCAGAGTAGCTGGGCTGAAGGACAAGAGAAGTTTCAGGTCCAAGTTTTTTTCATGGGATGTAATGGGGATGTAATGGGATATGATATTGTATAAGAGGGATAGAATAGGATATTATGGGATAATAGGATTTACCCTCTGGTAATTTAACTGTCTGCTATGGAAAATGGCGAATTTATAGCTGATTTTTTACCATATTTTACCTATGCACAATGGTGCTGTTCCATTTCCAGTTTAATTACGAGAGGGGGGTTTTGTGTCCATCAGGAATGTATGAAGATAAAGAGGAGACATTTCTGAAGATATCAGATATTCGACCGCAAAAAGGAGCAATTGGGGAAAAAAGGGACAACACTGATTTTTTGCCGAGAAACAGAATACCTGAATACCGATGGAAAGGAGTGGCTTCCTTGAAAGCATACTATGGCATGAAATAGGACAGAAAGCAGATCCTGTAACAGTAAAGATACCTCTCCATTCTGGAATGGATATCACATCGTGACTTGATGCTGCAGGTCTTCTATGCCTTCTTTCAAGGCTGGCGTCAACGACACGGTCTGCCTGAGTTGGAGTTGAACACCAAGCAGCAGCAGCTGGTTGTGCTGATGATCCAGAGCAATCTTGTACTGGTCAACTCAGCCAAGGACGTTGGGGCCGGTGGGGTGTTGAAACATGTTGACGTTGTGACAACATGTTACAACTGTTATTGACTCACTGGTCTGAAGAGTATGTGCAATGTAGCACTCGTGCAGCTGCTAAGGCTGTCAGACTTTGAGTGGTAATTTAAGGCAAACCTGCAACCATACCTGGGCCATATCGAAGCACTTACACGTGTACTTACCATCTTTTAGGTGAAAATCAACTCCCGAAGAAAACGAGTTTGATTAGATTATACATTACATTCCCATTCTATAGCCATTATATATATATATATATCTTATTTTTCTTGGTTAAATCCTCCATAACCCACTTAGCACATATCGGGCTTGGCACACATGGTGACCAGTTAGCCTGAGGACTTCTGGCCGAGGCTTTGTGCTGAGCTTGGAAGCCGCGCACCGAGTTGGGGGTTGTGGCTGTACGTTAACTGATGGGATTAACCAATGGATAGCCTATATAATTATACAGACAGACACACACACACACGCACACACATGTCTATGCATGTTATATATGTATAATAGCTTCCATTGCTGTAGTTTTGATATATCCTACAGTAATCAATGAATTTCAATGTTAATCAATCGTTGTTGGAATTTCCCAAAGAAAGCCGGGCGTGTTTTCCCCAGTGCCCATGACTCTGGATTGCCACTGAGGTCCAAGGGATCCAGAAGCGAAAGAGCTCCTGCTGGCATTGACGGGAGTTTTTGAGCTGTAGAAGGAGGAAAAACTTCCGCTTCGAAGAATCTGGAAGACGATTCCTGCACCGAATAGGTATCAAATCAAATTGTACCCTTTGGAGAGGAACTGTCTTCTATTCTTCTCAAAAATGCAGAGGCGAGGGGACATGGCAAAAGTACACTCATTTGACCTTTTTCTTGCAGCAGGAATCGTTCATTAGATTGTATCTGTGCCAAATTGGGCTGCTGACCCACTGTGAAATGATAGATTTTGCTGTCTCTTCATGATGGCGCAGCAGCTGGAAAAGTGGTCCTGACCCAAACTGGGCAGCAGTCGAGATGGAAATGTGTCCCTCTGAGGCCGCTTTGGTATGCTGGCCACCTCACCCTTGGACGCGCGAGAGCTCTCAGCGTTTTGAGGTTCTCACTATGACTTGTCAATCAACCAGAAATATGAAACAGGTGACCAAAACACCTGTTGGTTGATGATTTTAGGAGCTAATACTACCCAATCTACTGAGGATTATCATGATGCATGGGAATCCCGTTCTTGACCATCCAGGATTGAACGGAATGATTCAACTGGAGGCCTTGATCAATTTCGGAGAGCTGGAGCGTGCAGTTGAATCCTTCCGTCCGAGGGCCAAGAGGGCCAAGTGGGCCAAGTGGGCCAAGTGCCTCAGTTCAAATTGATCACAGCACAGGGATCACAGGGATAGACGGCCAACTGATCTGCTGAAGCAGAGTCTTCCATAGCCATAGATCTGCCTTTCCAGGTCGAGCAAAGACTTTGCTGTCGCAGGACCGGGCATCGTGCAGGTGCGTAGCTGATTCAAAGGCTGGGTATGGCTGGGTTTTGTTTTCCCTCCTGCAACCAATGTCAATATATCAAAATATGATTTATGCTTGCTTGCCTTTTCTGTTTGCTGAATGCGCTGGCATTGCCACCATTTCGGATTTGGGAAGGGACCGGCCATAGACAGCCCCCTGTCTTCATATCATTGGAATGCCAATTTTCAAGTGAATTCAATACTCAATTGGGTGTTATGATGGCCATTATACTTGGACATGTTTGGCAAGATAACAAATCAAAGTACAGAATACTGTATGTGAACTATGTGTTCGCATTTGCAGAGGTACGGTTCACATCGGTTCACATCGGTTCACATCGGTTCACCTTTTCAACGTGACCTTTTGTTTACATTGGCGACTGGCGCTCGGACAAAGCGCGACTGAGCATTTCAGGACATGGCCGGGGCCAACGACAAAACTGCAGACGCAGAAGATGTAGAATTCTCAGTTGGCCATGCCATGGCATATTCCTTTGCTCAAACGGTCCACAGTACTTTTCCCCTACCAGTTGTATGGCTGAATGACTTCCAGATGACTTGTAGCCAGAAATGCCAAGAAGTGTGGCAGATGGCAAAATAAGGAGTTCCAAGAGTTGTGTTTAGAGCTCCGAGAAGCAGAGAAGCTTTGGGCCGAGGCGCCTGATGTTGCACGACTCGCAAGAAATAATTTGCACCGGATTTTAAGTCAAGATTCGGGGATGGAGCTGGATATGAAAGGCATCCCCATGTTGTAAGACCAAACAATCATAGAGCGACAGAGGAAGCAAATGCCCAGCCCTTCCTCTTTTTTCGTTCGCAGGTGAAAGATCGAGCCAAGCAGAACACCTCCAACGAGGCATAACGGCCGATCAGCATGCCTGGAATCATCAGCAAATAACGAGCATTGCCGCCATTTTGAAGCAAGACTGAGTGTACTTTTGATTTTTGACCATGATTGGCCAAATAAGTGGATCTTGGTGTCAGAATAAGCTTTCCATAATCGCTGACCTGTCGATCGATGACATTGACATCGCTGTTGCGTAGGTGATCGTGAACGGCCGCGTTGTTGAGTCCCACTTTTGGCAGACTGCGCTGAAAGTGACTTATGATTCGGATGGACGGCCCACCACACATTTCCCGCTGGGGGGCCTGGAAATCCGATGTGATGACTTTGGATCCTTTTGGGAGTACAACTTACAAAAGAATCTTGTCTTGATGGTATGAAAATATGTGTGGCTCACAAAAAGGACATCAATGAACTTGTCATAGGTAGGACTTTTCTGAAGTTCCTCATGTTGCTACGTTGCTTGAGTGCCGGGAAAACCTCGTGTGAAATGGTCCCCCCAAAATGGCTATTTCAATGGATAAAACCAAGATGAACCATTGGATTATGGAGTTTTCCCATCGAGGAAAGCGCAGATTCCATTGGTTTGATCTCCCTGGTCCAGGTCAGATACAATGGGCACTCCAAACGCGGCCTAGCGCAAAAATGACCTCGTGACTGCTGACGGGCCTGTGGCATTGTAGTTGTAACATCCATGGTACATGATGAGATTATGTGATCACAAGCAAGTCATGAGAACAGAATCTCACATACTATGATAAGCATGGCGAAGACCAGGATGCTGCTGCATGACCACTATGACAGCATGATGCTGCCAGGAACGAGAATTTGAGGAAGCTGTGAAGCAAACTGAGATGAAGATCCAGGTTGCGCTTGGGATGTGTTCATCTTAGGAGTAGTTTGGGCCACAGGGTGATCTTCCTCCTGAAATGCAAAGATTGGGAACCACAAAGCCGACTGCGAGACCACCATGTTGCCTTGCAACTGGAACTCCATTCTGGCAGAATCAGGTAAATTACACTGCAAAGATCATTTGCGCTTGTTTAGCAAGTGCTTGCGACAGGATCATTTGCAGAGGAGGAAGGAGGAAACAGCAGCAGTCTTCGCAGGGGTCTCAACATCTTTTCTCAGCTTGATGGATGGAAATGGACAATCAAAATCAACCTGTTGCAGTGCACTTCTATTGCATTTGTGTGCCGTCATGTCCGTTATGAACCGGACGGAGTATACTAAGAGTATACCAATGGATTTTCTCTGGATCCAGCCCAATATCACCATCAGTGGGGTGAAGCGATGTCCAGCCGAGGATCGCATGACCGTAGCCACCCAAACGGGACTACTGACCTCAGTGCTCGTTGCGTGGCAGGGTGTCATCACTGAGGAGCGGTTTGATGTGTTCGGAGGGGTTGAAACCACCAGGATAAGGGGAAGTTGGATGCAGTTGCTCGCTTTGTTTCTGTTTTTCAGAAGATAAAGCAACTAATGTTTTGAGTTTCAATTTTGACCCTGTACTTGTGTGCAGCTGGACAAAAAGACTTGACAGATTTGACAGACTGCAGGAGCGAAAATTTCATGCGATGGAGAAAGAAGTGTTACAAGCAGATGAGGAGTGCTGACCTGAGCCAGTCACACAAAAACCATCCAATCATGTCATGTTGATCCTCTCTTACCGGTGCATATTGAACCAAGAAATAACGAAACATATTACACATGGTGTGTTGATGTGTGTTGTGTGGGTCTGAAAAATGGGTACCACCAAATTTCCAAGGGTTTATCATGGTAAATCCACCAATTTATCATGGTAAATCCATGGGTTTATCATCACTTTTCCCATCATTTCATGGCCATTGCCAAGGTTCCAGTGCCTGAGACATTGGAGAAGCCAAGCCGTAGAAAATGTCGGGACCCAGAGAAGGGATCCCTAGAGAAGATATATTGAAGACCCCTAGAGTGGACATCAAACCAATGATGCACAATGATTTCGATATGTATTCATGTATTAATATTAATATTAATATTAATATATATATAAATTATTATATATATATATTAATTATATATATATATATTAATTATATATATATATATATAATTGTAAGCCATGTACCAACCACTTGATCACTTGTATTTTGATATATATATATATATATTGATACGAAAAGGACTTTTGATCCGTAGCTGTATCCAACCATAGTGGAGACTTTGAACCAACGAAAAAAAAAAACAAACCTTGGATGCTTCATAGTTACTTTGATGCTTTCAACACTGTGAAAGATCCTCGTAGATGTGGAAGTTGAACTCTTATGAGCGGAGGGGCCGATTCGTTTTGTCCTCGGTTCCCAGGTCCAAAAGAAAAAGATCAAAATGATGGACACGAGCCTTTTGGTTCTGACCATGGCTGCTTGGTGCAAAGAAACCAAGGCGGGACTTGTATGGCATACTGCCAGACCAGCCCCAGACCAGCGCCCTCCCCAGGAGAACAGCACGGACAAGTTCTACAATCACAAGGTCGAGAACAAGCGCCGCGTTCTGAATTTTGAACATGTGTTGCATCATTTTGCTGTAAACAACTCTCCATTTGGCGTTGAAACCACCACACTACTGGTCAAGGCGCAAGCAAGATTCGATGATTTTTTGATGATTTCGATCTTCCGGTTTGTACTCAGGAAAGCAGCTCATGGCCGCTCCTGACTCAGGGGGCCGCGGAATAGGGTGGAAGGATTTTAGGAAGGTCCCTTCAGAAAATGCGGATCCCAACCTTTTTGAGTCACAGCCTGTATGAAACATCGGAAAGGGGACGAAGCGCTAGTGAGGATCATCTATTTGAAGGATAAAAGAACATCGACATGAGAAGTTGGGAGGGGAACAGTTTGTTGAGAATCCCCCACTCTTGCATCTACAAGCTGAAGAATGTGGCATAAATCCATGTGGAATCCTTGATGTTCAGAAGTATCTATATAAGTCTAGCACGAGGTATAGAATTCGACAGATATGTCATGATCAGTTCAAGTCATCGGTGTGAATGCAGGTAGTGATGTCATGCTTCGGACTCAGGTACAAACCCTCTTCAAGAGTTTTGCCAAGGATTTGGAAGAGGCGTTTCGGAATGCCCCCTGCTTCAGTTTCCCGTTTTTAGTGTTAGGCAGTGGCTTGAACACCTGGATAGCTGCCGTAACGAGGGCCTTGGTTGGCTCAAGTTGGCTCGGGATTCCTATGACAGTGGCACTGCTGGTTGAGCATGGTTGATCCGTTTTGAACATGTGCAAAAACTGACAAGTTCTGACTGGAATGCAAAGCGAGCCATGAGAATTCCACACTGAACAGACACGAATACATTCACACTGGTTGCGCTTGTGTCACCACCATTTGTCTGAACGATGGCGCATGAGCCAGCTTGTGCTTGCAGCTCAGAGAGCCAACGGTAGGTGTGTTCCGAAAACCGCAACATTGAAGTAGCATATTATCTGTGATCCAAGGTCATTCGTTATGCCGATGGCGATGAAGAGGAGCTCAGTGGGTGAAGGATTTAAATTGAAACTTGGTCCAATTCCTTTCGCCAATGGAACCTCCAAAGTCTTTCAGCTTCGTGCTGTTTGATGTGCTAGGAGTGGCCTATAGAGCCAGAACTACTAGCAGCAGCTCGTGTGTCGAGCCGTTCTGCCGCAAGGTGGGAATCCCATCAAAGTTGGCTGAGAGTTGCATAGATGTTCTTTTCCCCCTGATTGGCAATCGTTTGATATATAGCTTAGACAACCAAAGAATACCAAAGATGTTCTTTCCGCCCACTGCCCACTGATTGGTTGATGAATAAAGGGCAACCTGCATTCTTGTCAACAAATAAGCGAATGATGGTCAATGGCATCCCAAACTGGCTCTGTTGCGAGGCCTCTCCAGCGTCCAAGCTATTTGTTTGAAGGTTGGATCAGTTACTGATCAGTTGATTCCGCAAGTGTGAAGATAATTGGTCCAATGGTATTTCAGAGGATGTTGATATGGAATGATGTGGAATGATGTGGAATGATAACTAAGTTGATTCCATCCAATTAAAAGAAACAGACCTCCTACTTTCCCAATTTCATCGTCATCGTCTTGACAGGTCTGCGTGCACAGCCCTTCTGGCCACGTGAGACCTTTCCAAAGGCGGCAAGCAGTGCTCTTCACCCGGAATTGAGACTGCATTAACCATCGCAGTATTTCATTATATTTCATTTGAAATTTACATGGTTGCAATGGTTGCATTGCTTGTGAAGACCTCAGAATTTCATTAAAACGGGACAGCGGGACACTAATTTCGTTGAAATCCTGGCAGGTCGTGGCTTTGCTGGAGGTGCAGTGCCCCGCTCATGCAATGACAAAGGCAGAGTTGGAGCTTTTCTTCACTTTCTGCAGGCTTGTGCACCGGATCTGTCCGAAGAGGCATCCTGTGATATTGCGATTGATGTTGGTCACCAGAGTCAGCAGCCACAATGCTCCTGAGATCGCGTGATGGCAGATGTTCAATATTCACCTCTCCGACTTTCCGAGAGGAGTCAAGGGTTTTAAGTTTTATACTGATTGAAAGACCATGACAGAACCATCTGCATCAGCAGGTTCAGACTCTTCTGGAAGATGAATTGTCTGACTCCAGCGAGGCTCGGCAGGAACTGGGAACCCAGATCAGGTTATGCCATACATCCGATGCTGGAGCCACTTGATTGCCCTCAGGAGTCAGGGACATCCTTGTCAAGGACAGAGAAATGATGCGCAAATCTGGGCGCTTCTTGACGAATTCGCCCTGGTTCCTCCATTGAAATTCTGATCCATGTTGTGCACTTTGTATTCAGCTTGTCTTCTTGTTGTCTTCTTGCACTTGTTCCTGTCACTGCGCTGAGAAGTCAGTGAATGTCTTTGCCAGCCATGCCGCCCCTACGGTTTGGGCTCAAGTCGTAGAATTTTGGCCAATTCAGTCGTACCCTGATGATCTTCCTTGTTTGCAAGCGTTGCAGACCATTTGTTCTGATGCTGCGGACCGTGAACATCCGATATCCCTCTGGTCGACATTTTTGATCACCACACCGTGATCAACTTGGATATGGCCAAAACATTTTAGGAATCGGTTTTTGCGCTGCCATGGCGGTCCGAGACTGCACACTCGCTGGGCCATGGAAAATCTCTGTTATGCGGTCTGCGATGGCAGCTTCGGCAAGTTTGAGCGGACCCTGATAGCTGAGCATACATACTGAATAGCCATAAAACAAATTGGAAAATATGCAGTATATCACTGGGACCCGATGTCACAGAGTTGCCATAAGTTTCCAAAGAACATCTAACGGTTTGTTCCTGTGCCGATTTCCCCAATGACAGTTGTCGAAGGTTGGTTCACAGCTGAGGCACCACGGCCCGTAGCTGTGCACCAGCCGACCTTTCGTCAGAGTTCACCCACGGACCGGGGAGAATCTTGACAAAGAAACAAAGCGATCAAAGCGGTTCCAAGATGTTCCAAGCAGCTAAATGCTTGGAGGATAGTTTCAGCAGGGGAGTTGGCTGTTGGAACAAGTGGCGTTGCGGAACATCCGGGAGCTACAATGGACTCTTTGGAAGGGTGTGGACCTTGAGATCTTTTGCAGACATTCTACTGTATAAGATCAACTTGCTAGTAGGTAGTAGAACAACCGGGAACTATGTGCAATTAAGTGACTACCTCCTTGTGCACCCAGAATCCAGTAGAGTCATGTTTTCATCGCAAGGCACATAGGTGTCAAAACCTGCGACCCTGGGAATGGCTGAGTCGTTTTAGAGACGTCTTGCTGGGCTGCTCCAGAGGAAGCAAAGTCAACTTCTCACGGCCTGTGGGGATGGCGAAGGCTTTTCTCACTGGTACTGGTTGGAAGTAGCCTACCCAAACCTGCAGTCCCTTGGCTGGATCTTGTGATGATGAAGGGTAAATGATCACATTTGGTTTGCAAATGTCTGCAATTCAGCCAAGGTGCATTTCTGTTTAAAGTGAGTGATCTATACAAACCAGAATGGATACTTTTCGCATATGTCTCATATCCAAAAGTGGTATTTTGGTGACCAAGTTGGCATCAACTGCATCCTCAGCGTCAACTCCCACTGCTGTAATCTTTCTGCATGGGAGCGGCGACTCTGGATCTGGGCCTCATGGCTGATGAAAGTTGTTTCCTTGGCCCATTGGCTCAGGTTGTGTCTACCATGTTGAGTGGCGCAAGTCCTCCCATCTCTTTTCTCTTTGGATTCTCAGGTTGAAACAATACATTGAAGCCCTCAGCGATTTGGTGGAAGAGCTCGAGTTTCGAGATGTGCAAACATTTTGGCCAAACAGTTCGTCGCAGCCGCACCATGGCTGAATTGACTATCAAGTGGCGATGTTGACCACCTACTTCTCAGCGTATGAGCAGGACTCTATGTGGGATCAAATCGCTCAAATCCATTCAACACCATGTACTCGTAGCATTGTTTAGCATTGAGCGGTTGGATACTGGGGAGGAGCAAACTTGTGGTTCCTTGGATTTCCTTGGTACAGTACCCGTTTTTTGAACGTACCTAATGGATGTTTGGATTGTGCCATCATCAGGTCTTCCTGCTGGCATGCTCTGAAAATCGTGCTCACTTAGGTACACACTCGCCGGTGGCATTGTTATGCCCATTTGGTATGACGCTTTGCGCAAAAACTTGAGCGAAGCCAATTCTGGCTTCACAAAATGTCGTCGCTTTTCTGTTTGGACTACATGTTGCGAAGGTTGAAGAACAAAATAGAACAAGGAGTGCTTATTGGCAATATTCCAATATGCTGATGGATCAACACCTCCTTTTGGATGAACATCCATAAATCCCAGCGATTTTAGGTGTGCCAGAGTACCTGTTGGTTTCACCGATGTTCCTCCCAGGACCGCGCCGGACTTGCACCCAGTGCACCTGAAAAAACCGACTCGGTGGAAAAGTCTGTGGACAGCCTCATGAAGCTCGTACGAAAGGTGAACATCTGGGATGCTCTGGGATTATGTGGCACTGACTATGAGAATTCATAGTAATAGATGTAATAGTCATAGTGCCCATGATGTCAATCTTTGAATATCAGAATCGTAGTAATAGCACTCGTAATATATCATTGTTGTAATAGTTGATAATGTACTTGACTTGTTGATCATCATTACTATATTTACTATTGCTAGTCATAGTTGATCATTCTTTACAACATCAACTTGGTGAGTTTTCGAAACAGTGGTGCAGGTGCAAGCTTCTGGAGTTCCTCCTCAGCGAATCATCATTGGAGGAGAGGGGGCGATGGCTTTCAAGTCCGACTTTCCTATACTTTCCTGCTTGAGCCAATTTTCAAAGCAGCTCTCCTCCGAACCTTTTTGCCGGAACAAATTGATAAAAGGATTCTCGATGGGTGGTGGCATTGCACTCCAACTTGCGCTACGACATCCTGAAGCAATCGGTGGAGCGTTCGTGCCCGGAAGCCAAGGGTTTACACTTCTGTGGATCTTGATATAGAAAGTCATGGATGTGCAACTGATAGAAATCCTTATCATCATTGTGATTCGAGCCGAAAGTTCGAGCCGAAAGTCTGATGATGATACTCTCCGTAAGCAGTGTCACTGCGAGGCTTTCGTCCTTTATGTGTGATGATGCTGCCGTTTATGGCCGCGTCCAGGCGCCAGAGTTGTGAAGTCCTCAGACCGGAGTTGACTGAGTTGACTGAGTTGACCAGTTCAGGCCACCTGGAGAAGCTATGAGAAGCTTAGGTCCAAAGTGCCAATTCTGATGATGCACAGAGAGGTGGGGAAGTTTTTTAATGCTACTGGTGATTGTTTAATATTGTTTACACATATGAATCATAGTACTTCTGTGAAATTACTACTAATATCATTGCTATATACTATACATATATATATAGATCATATATCACAAATATGATCTATAGTATCATTTAGTATCTACAAATATGATCAACTACAAGACATTGATACTTTTGTTAACCCCCCAGGCGGATCGTTTCATCCGCCCCAGCTGGGGCCGTGGCACCTTCGAGCGCCTGCAATCCTCGGGCGTGGACGTGGACTTTGTCTCGGTGCCCGGCTTGCAGCACGAGATGAACAGCAAGGAGACATGGAAAAAGATGCTGGTTAGTAATGGTTACTCATGCTTAGTAATGGTTAATGGCTATTATTTAAGGTTTTTAGTTTTTGGTATTTTTAGTGATTAGTAATGGTTATGCATGGTTGTAAATGGATTTTAATCAGCTCTCATTGGAATTTTAACCATTTGATATGGGGATTTGCCATTTCTCCATTAAATAGTTCCCTCATAGTAGCAACCTGTTCGGTGTCAGAATATTTTTTTTCTCCCAAGTTCTGTCGATAAAAAGAACCATATTGATCATACTACCCCAAGTTTTGCTGTTTTTTAAAAGAGAAGCAATCAACAACCCCAAAACATCATTGCTGCATTGCCGTGTTGGATTCCACATGTTTGTAGACTGCCAAGTCACTGAGTGAGAAGTTGAAAGGTGACAGCATACGTTGCCTGCATGTCCTTTGGAATCATGGGTCTCACACGGGATGGTCCACGAGACACAAACGAACAAAGTATTTCTTGTTGAGTGAATGCTTGTGCTTTGAGCAGGAGATTCAACTTCTGCGCGATTGGCTGTTCAAGACGTTGCAGCTCGATTGATGGAAGCTGCGGAAAAAAATGCCTGATTGCCAAGCTCCTTTGTGAGAGAATTCCATACTGCTTCCCGAAACTTCTTATCACCCAGACCCTCCACATTGTGTTGACAGAATAGAGGTCTTGGCACAGCATCCTCATGCTCATCATGTCTGCAAGCATGGCTTGAGCACCGGGGCAACCAAAACCGCATGTTCAACACCCTCCGTGCAAATGTGCAGGACGCAAGAAGCCAAGAGACGCAAGACTACAAAGGCCACATCCTGAGGATGTGCAAAGCCGGAGGTCGTGTCCAGAGTGCTGGAAAATCTGTGCACCTCCAAACACAGCCGGCTGGTCTCAAAAGCCAGTTGAAGAACTGACAGCAGCAGATTTTTCCCACTGGTGCCATTGTTGCAAACAATAATATCCGAATCCAGATGTTTCCAATTGATGTTCGTTCACATGTAAGAAGCTTGAAGCTTTTGGTCACAGTGCGTTTGGCAAAATCAAGCTATTGGTTGTGGTTCATAGATCTGCAGCTTCTCATAGTGCTATCTCTGTCAAGTACACATTTGGCGGCCTCTGCTGGCATTCTAGTCGCAATGCCCAGCAAAAGCTTGGAAATGCAGGCAGGAATCTCAGGCACAAGATGGTGCTCTGGAAACTGTCAAAAGGAAGTGAAGAAGCTTATCCTTACAGCTTGCCGTTTTAAAATCTATATAATTTTGATTGCACCTCAAACTTCAGTTTGAGCACCATGGACCTTGCAGAATCTGAACACACCTGACAACCCGGCCGAGGTCTTAAAAAGGGGTCGCCAAACAAAGCGAATGGTGGACCTTTCCGAAAATGCGACGGTGCAGGACACGTGGATTGCCATTGAACTCTCAAGTTCCAGCCAAGCACTGGTTTCTGGTCATCTTGTTTTACTCCCAGGAATCCTTTTCTATCCTTTTCTCCATTCCTGTAGAAATAGAGGTCATGTTGCACACACGGCATCTTCCGTTTCAGGACATTCTAATGAAGCTTGAAGCTCTGCTGCTTGGCAAGAGTTTTGAGAGGACTCCCTCTGCCGACTCTGCCGAAAGGATACCAACGATGCTGAAAGGTTGCCAATTGGGCTGGAGATATCACTGATATTCACTGATATCATCCACTGGCACTTCCCGCGCAGCCCAGCCGCACTGGCAAGGTCTGGAGTCCCTTCCAAACACCTCTTCGTGGCCGAGCTGCGAAATGTGCAGAAAGTTCGTCTCTTCTCCGGCGAGGCGCCAGGGAAATCCGACAAAACGTGACAAAACCAAAGAAGGCCCGAGGTTTGGTACCAATTTACTTTAATGCACATTTAATAGATCATTGAATGGCAATTTATCACTCTTGGGGGGTAACTTGTAACATCTTGTAACCCTCCCAATTGTGGCTTTGTTCAGTGCAGGCTCCGATTGGCAACTTTGAGATTGGCGGCTTGGACACTGTCAAGGCGTCCGTTTTTGGGCTGCGGCAACTCCCCATCCTTCGGGCTGATCCATGGAATCCATGGGTTCGCAGGACCTACCTGAAGTGATCCATGTGGAGCCCGGGGCTTGGGTGGAAACTGATGGGAAAATCATGGGAATCGTTGAGAATAACATTTGAGAATAACATTTGTTCCATTCAACTGTTCCATTCAACTTGCCATAGATTGGTGTATCTCCCATTTCTGGGCAGATCCAGATTCGCTTTCTTTGTGCAATGTTATGCTACTCCGATTTGATAGGCATCGTCCAAACCACAGCCACAGGATAGCAGGGGGCATTGGTGCTCTGACACTGAGGCACTATGTTCAGCTCAGCGTCCATCAGGCCCTGGAGTCTCCTGTCTGATGATCACAACCATCCCTTCGCATTGTTGCTACTGCGTGTGCCATGGTCAGTTGGATTGTCTACCCATTAGGATTCCAAAGGGTGGGATGACCCATATGTTTTGACCATGGCACAAGATGGCATAAGCGTATGTGTGATGCATTGCCTAGAACCTGACATGTCACGTCCTGTCACGTCCTGTCACGTCCTGTCACGTCCCATGTTTCAGCTTTGAGGCTTTTGAATGACCTCCAGGAAGTCTACCAAAAGGCCTGGCCAGATCGGCCAGGAAGCGAAGCGGACAGATCGTATTCGCGTGCTGTTGCCTTGTGGGAATTCAGAATTGAATACAAGTACCAATCCAATTCAATCCATGCCCATTTTTCTGATCTGACATCAGTTCAGATCCTTTCCAGGCTCACATACAGAAGAAATTGGCCGAACTACAGAAGTTCCTTGGCAGAAACAGAACCACTCAATATTCATATCTTCTCAGTGGAACCTGCTAGCACCTCAGGTCGTTCATCGACGAAGAACGGGATGTACGTCACTACGGCCTGCGTGTGGTGACTTGGCTCCGTCCAATTGATGGTTGATCAACCGGATCCAGATTTTCCCATGAATTTTCCCATGGATTTTCCATGCGAAAATGGCCACCGGGAGGTATACACTCTCTGCATCTTGGTCGCTGAGATCATTTCTTGATCCCAGGAAGAGATTGTGGAGTCCGATCGACAACCTATTTTGGAGAAATTTGGTTTCAAGACTGTCCTAGATCCTGGGACTCAACTCGTGAGGGTTCTTCGCTTTGGCGAAAATAGGCTGACTCTTTGTCGGACAGCCAAAGGAATTCTTTCTTCCTATCGACGCGATGCAAACACTTTTTTTCCCCTTGTAGTGGCCTCAGTCGCCAAGCGAACTAAGAATATCCTGGTTGATCTGACTTGATCATTGGCCTGTCACGTCGTGTACTTGATTTCTACCAAGGAAATGTATAACGCCTTTGTCGGAGCAGATGCGGACGAACGAGTCGTGGCAAAGCAGAAGGATGTTTTCGCTCTGTTTCTGGGCGTATTGTGTGTATTGTGTGCGATATTTGGGCGAATCGGCGAATCATCTGATCATCTGTACTTCCACAAAGTTTTTAGGCAGTGTTTGCTGGCAAGCCCCTTGCCAAAGAAATGGTAGTAGCAGTAGTGGTAATCCTCAGTGAAATTCAATGGATGTTCGAATTTGCAAGATGTTCCAAGATATTCTGTGCGTCTTCGACTTCCAATTCTTGTCAGGGTGTTGGGCAGCAATGGGTTTTCAAACTGGGTCAGGCTTGGACACAACTTCGAGTGGCATCCGAAGTCTTCCAAGGTGTGTGTTTTTTTTTGAAAACAGATGTGCCACTTGAAGCTGATCCAGCTTTGTAGCAAGGAGGCTTTGATCCTGGTTCAGCTTTGCCAGAACCCCTAGCAGCTTTGCCTGACAGTAGTGCCGTCCACGGAATGGAGGACTGTGGCAGTGCTGAAGCGAACACTTGCCGAGCATGAAATGTAAAAACATGTGGCATGTGTACCACTCCTAACCGGTGTAAGAGATGCAGCCTGTTTGTACATTCGCAGCTGAGAATGTGGTACAGCCTTCCAGGAGGATGTGGCTGCGCTGGTTTGATTTGATAGCTCTTGCCATTGCGCTTAAAAAAGGCGGCCTATTGCTCCGAAACTATCCGAAACTTCCAAACAACATCAAACAGTGTCTGTGGTTCAACACCTCCATTCATTTTCTGCGTATCTTTGTTACCAAAAGGGCCCTTCGTTCATCAACCTGAGGCTGATGAGAAAGCAGAATCAAGTTCGTGAGGTAGCCTGGCTGGGCCTGGCTGGTGGTGTGTTGGACCCATAGCTTTGCCTCTTTGAACAATTCAAGATCTACCCTCTGGCCATTTAACATAGCCATGGAAAATGTACGTTAAATAACCAGAGGGTTGCATTGGTGAAACATGATGAACCAAATGTAAACCATGCACTGATAAAATCGAAAGATTTTCATTCGTCGCGTCAAAACGAGTGAGGTCCTTCAGATACCTCACCCAAGTCACGATAAAAGCAATAACTCGCCTATCAAGTCAGACCCGGGATCTTCAAGAAGTGAGTTGGGTCCAGGTCGCTTTTTCCCCCTTCATTCCAACTTGTTCCAAGAAAATACAACCGGATGTTGCCCGGGAAACTTGTGCATTTCAGCATTTCAGGGCCTCTGAAAGTTGCCATTTGCAATGCCCTCGAGGTGGAGGAATCACTGCTGTTGTCATGGCCAAACTGCTTGTCATTGCTACCAACAAGATCATCAGTATGCATCATTACTACATTACGCATCAATGATTATCAGTACTAAGAGGAATGTTCATCCTAACTACTAGCAATAAGAATAAGAATGTAACACAATAAATGTAAGACAATATCTACTCAACAATAATCACACAATGGTATCACAGCTTATCATTGGCATGGAGATGGATCGACACCTACCACACTTGGGTGGGAACATCCATTGGTCTCTCATCTGAGGCCTTGGCAACAGCAAGGAGAAGGCTTACATCAAGGCTGGGATGGATCAAATCGTATTGGTTTCCATATCAATGATCGACGTAGCGGCTATCTGCTGAAGGACTCCATCTTTGTTTCCGTTTCTCCGCTCAAGGTGTTTGGCTGAAGTTGGAGATTTGGGCCAAAGGAGGCTGCCGAGTTCTTGTTTGTCGATCACACTGGGCTGCTGTTTCTAACCAAGCAGTAACATCGGCCAGGAGCATGCAGCAATACATAGCAATACAATTCTGGAAGATTACCGTCCGAGATGAACAGTGCTGCCGAGCCCCTGTCTAGCCTGTCTGAATACCACCATTGTTCAGGCCTCGTCTCCTCTGCGAAGGCTGTGCCACGGGCCAGTGCAGCTATTTCTGCGGCAATGGCTACAGGTGAAGCCATGGCTTTTGCACCTGGCCGGGCAGCGTTGTCCTACATGATGCAGGGGAGCCTGACTCGGAATGGGAACCATTGGGAACTCAGGTGGGACCCCAGGTCTTCCAGACAGTTTTGGGTGTGTTGACCGCAGTCTCAGCTCTGGGGTTTTTGGGGAGCCCCAAAGCTTCGAGGGCGCAAGACAAGGGGTGCTTGGACAGTGTCGACTTCAACCAGATGACTCGAACTGCAGCACGATATATGTTCAAGTCGATCTGGACAGAGTTGCTGCCAGCTAAATTAACAGACCATATGCATCCATACAGCAATGCAATGCGAGAAAGACTGAAAGACTCAACAGAATGCAGAATGCCTCGGATCGAGAACACAATTTTTGAATGACAAACCAATAAACAAATTTTAAGGACCCCTCTATAGTCATCCTCATGCTGCAGCTTGGTTTCCAGAAATAAAGCTGCATGTTTTAGTCAATCTCTGAAATCTAGTAGTGGATGCTTCTTGGGATGATTCTTGGCACCTAAAAGCAATGTCAGATGGTTTTTGGATGTTTTTGGTGTTTATCAAAAACCTTTTTTGATGTTTTCAGGTGTCTTACATGAAATATCTCAAAGGTTTTTGGTGTTTTCTGATGATCCGCTGATGGTGGACTGCTTCCATGCTCTGCGAAGTTAACGATGGACATGGAGAGCTGCGACATCTCGTACCCGCTGAATGAGGAGGCTCAGGCATGGCAGAAACAGACCTGAAGGGAGCTGTGGGGCTACCCCAAAAACGGCTATTTATATCTATTTATCATTATTTATCTGGAGAACATGATGATTAACCAATGGATTTAGGGCTTAGTTATTTTCAGACATGGCCATGTAGATGAGATTGTGTTTTTGAGTATTGTTGTATTTTGTTTCACTCAGATTTTGCTGCTACTAATCGAAAGATGCAGGCCTTTTCACGAAACTGATTCTTGGAATGGTTCATCTCCTAATTTTTCTTGGAATTGCCAAGCAAGACAAATGGGAGTTTCGTGCTCCACCCCTCCATTCGCTGCACTTTCTTTTGTTCAGGCGCGTAGCCTTTGGCGCCGGCGTTGCCCATCTTGGTCCCGGTCAGCTGGGCAAGACTTGAGTTTTTGTGACGAAATTTGAAGATATGCAGAGAGAATTAGTGGCTGCTTGTAGATGCTTGTAGCTTGTTACCCCATTTTGATTCATTTTGCGTTTCGAAGGAATTTGGATGTTCGGAGTGATGGATTGCAGGCTAAGATACATCCTCCTGGCAATTGGTGGCGCGTGTGTTCTTTTGGGGATAGTCTTGCTGTGCGTCTGGCTCCTCGGCTTAGAATTAGATGCTGAGCTGATTGCCATGAGTCGACAGCAAAGAAGTTGCCATGTACACATTTCCAGTCGCCATCAGTCGCCATTCGCAAAAAGTTAGGGATGCAAACAGCGCTGTTCGTCATGGTGAGACTGGATCGTTCGACAAATGTTACCATTTGCCTTGAAGACTTTGTCGAACTCCAGGCTGTACAGGTCCCCGCAGCACCCCTTGCATCCAGCTAGACATAGACGTGCGATTCTCGATCTTTCCACATAGGTATCATACATATTATATATATAATACAATAATAATAATACGTATATAAATGTATATAATATGTATTCTATATCATATATCTCAACTGGGAAGACATACAGGAATGGGTCAAGACCCAACCATTTGAATGCTAGGATTGACGTCAAGTCCCCATTTTGATATGCACTTCCAGTGAAGGCACGGCGGCTCACCTCGCCCCTTTCCTGTGTCTACAGAGACGACAACGGAATATCCGCAGCCACTCTGCAAAGGCAAGGGGAAAGCTGTCAGAAAACCAGAACATTCCGAAGCAGAACTGGTGTGTCTGAAAATGAGGGAAACCAATGTGATCAACCAGTGTATGGAATGCAGTATCTTACTTTCAGACAAGACCAACTTTCATTTCAATGACTTGTAGTGCATGATGACCTTATGCAGGTGCCAATATCTCTGGAGTGTCTGGTGCGGCAGCTTGTTTTTGCCTCTACGGTGGGAGGCCCGCTTGGCTCGCTGACATTTGATGCTTCCGTGGTTGTTCTCAACGTGGTTTCATGCAAAAGTAAAGCCCTGATGCGGCCGCTCTTTTTCAGCTCTTTTTCAATCAAAGAGAGCAAGTCTCGCAAATAATGGCATCCCATGTAATCTATGTGACAATATCTGACAATATCCGACATGCTGCCGTTCCCATCCCAAGTTCGGTTGATGATAGCCATTTCCATCATGTGGTGCAAGAACCGCATCGTACTGGGAGGTGCTTGCAGCACTTTCATTGCGGAGAATCTGTCCCGCATTGCCAAGAGTTGCATTGTGGAGAGCATTCGTTGGAGATGACGCAGTCTGTGACGTCCTTCTTCAACATCAGGAGGGGCGATTTCAAGCTCTTGTTCTTGTTGTCACTGGTGTTTAGTTTCAACAAATGTTTCCAAGAAGGTTCAAGAACTCAGTATTAGTATCTTCCCTTTGTTTTCAGCCGTTTACTCTAGAGCATTGCACTTGGCCTTTTGATATCGGGATTGCGCGCATGGCAAGGCACACCAGTGACGTCTTGAGTATCCCCGTGGAGCGTTTCCGAGATATCAAGAAGCTGGCGGTGGACTGCGCCTTGTTCTTGATGCGGTGCTTTGTAGAATAGGGGCACCGGGGGCACCCCCAACTCCCGAACCACAATTGGGGAGCCCATGGGAGCCCTCATTAAAAATTGACTTCGATATATACTTTGATGATTTTGGGAGTCTGCCATTTTTCTGGACCCAGGCATGTGGCTATGAGCGACACCCATGTCTTGTTGAGGCCCTGATCATGCTGAGCAACTTCTCACCGAGATGGTGGCAGTGGGTAGACGCGTTACTTGTTTGCGCTAACAACCAGCAGTGTTTTAAGGCTTTGATAATTATAGAAATGAATATAGATGATGCATTAGATGCGCTGTTTTCATTTCTGCATTCTTCATCTCCATATTTAGGTCTTTGCTGAATATATCGGTGGAACGCCGGAGTGGCAATGCGTGCATTTGCAACTTGGCTTCTTCGATTTGGTATGAATCTGCACTGCTATCCGATTGCTATCCGTGGAAACCCTCTAACATCAGATGTTAAGCTGTTGTGCAGTTCGTGTGTGCGACTATGATTGATAGTGTATGCGTGTTTTTGCACCGCTGCTGGGTGGTTGTGATAAGACCGTCCCATTTTCAGAGTAATCATGTAACCATTTTATTTGACCAATCCCAACTGCAATCATAAGATTTTGGCTTGTACATCAAAACAAAGGTCTGGATTTTAGTTAACTTCAGATATATATTTGTTACTGGTTGGTGAATTCAGTTACAGTAATTAGGTCTCCAAGTTTTTTGGTGAGTCAACCAGTTATAACATGTTATAACCATATTATATATATAAAACATTTATAACCTAAGTTCATCTCCATTTTTTTTTGTGGTTTCCGCCGCAGGTATCCCTACATCAGCGTCCCCTGGCTCCATCTGCACACCTTCGTTGGTGCGGTGAAGGAGGAGCATCTGCCGAGCGTTCCGCCCCGGGCGGCCTGTGCCCATGCCACAGCGCCATAGCTATATAATGCTATATATATATAATGATTATATATGGCTATATGGCTATATTCACGTCGCTTCGCGACGGCAACCGCCCGCACCGCATCGTTCTCTTCTACTGCCATTGTTCTCTTCTATTGCCGTCGCTCCGCGACAAGAACCCCTGTGCGGCCGCCACGGTTTGAAC
>Ga0126342_10004904_pt1 | contig 23099 bp, 23 predicted proteins | sample Cyp1metagenome_FD_92528 | JGI IMG/M metagenome (GOLD analysis project Ga0126342, IMG submission 92528) | Coral microbial communities from Lord Howe Island, Old Settlement Bay, Australia - Cyphastrea 1 metagenome | ecosystem: Host-associated > Invertebrates > Cnidaria > Coral ...
CTACTACTGCTGCTACTACTACTACTACTATTACTACTACTACTACTACTACTACTGCTACTACTACTACTACTACTACTGACTACTACTACTACGATCATTTTACTTCTACAAATTTGCTGGTTAACTCCTGACAACACAAGGGGGAAAAATGTGGATCTCTTAAACGGCGGCTAGTTGGACTAGGGCCGGAACATTTTGGGGAGCGGAAAATGGTTCTGCGAGATTTTGGCGATATCTGTTCTTATCTCCCCTAGTCGTCAAGCATTTTGCCATGCTTGTGTGGCATGAGCTTATCTGAGGTTTTCTATATGGTTTGTGAGGATTCCTGATCGTTTCTGTCGCATCAGGTTCCCCAAAAGGCAGCAGTCTAGTCCCTGTTGTCAAATCGCTCGGTGTGCTCGACCGTGGGCTCAACGGGGCATCAGACAGTCTGCCAGACTGTGGTCGTAGAACCCGCACATTTTCGAGCAGGAAAATCAGGAAAGAATTTTCAGCATGGTGATTCCGGGGTCATTCAAATCATTCAGGGCCTGTCGAATTCCGCAAGTGATGAGCTGGGAGCATTGGTATGGTGACCCATGTGCAGCGTGGAGCATGGCTGAGCAACTGCAACCGACTGTCACCAACAGTGACAAAAAAGAAATTTCAAACAAAAATAATAAGACATATATAATAAGAACGATAATAGAAATTTCAACGTAATATATCGTAATATAATATAATGTAATATATATATATATTATATCCGACGGTAGCATGATGAGAACTTCATTCCATCTTCGATCAGCCCCCTGTCGGTGGTGACTTGGGGTTTCCTGCGAGGTGCGGCCACCCAGCTGGGCGCGGAGGAGCATCCCGGTGCCTTTGAATGGGCCACGGCTGGCGAGGTGGGAATCTGGAATGATGTCAGTGACTTTGTCGATGTTTTGATTGGGTGCTGGGGAATTCTTATATGCATATTCCGCAGCAGTATGTGTATTTTTTGTAGTTTTTAATATAGTTTTTATTATATGTCGTTGAATAGTTTCTTTTGTTTTTACCAGGGTGTTTTTCTTGAACTGTTTCGAAACTTTTGCCAGTGTTCCCATTTCAGGGCATCATGAGGGATGCCCAGTGTGAAGCCTCACAGACTAAGTTTCAGCCGATCAAGTCAATTCATCCAATATGTTCAAGAGGTTCAATGCCATGACTACAGACCGGAAAATGATAAAAGATGACAAAACCAATATGGCAGTGTGTCAAAACCTTGTACCCCTGGTGAACATCAAAATAGCTGGTAAATGGATGTTCATCCCCCTAAAAATGGTATTTATAGGTATTGATCCATAGCCATATCAAGAAAGTGTATGAAAGTGTACCATGTTGATCAACATCATTCAACCCATTTCAACCCCCAAGATGACAAGCTGCAGGTTGCTGTACGAGGTCCACGGCTACGAAATTTTTCAGCTGGGTCTCTTCAACTCAGATCCGCATGCGGGCAACGCCTGGACCTCGGTTCCCATGGTATTCCCAATGATATCTTCCCGATTGATATCGACTGATTATATATGATTATATATGATTACATATATATATAATATATAATATCCAAACATATCCAAACCCTGGGAATGGATGATTGGGTTAGAATACGATGACTCTTGGGAGATCCAATATCATTGTTGAGCCGTTGGACCCTTTTTCACCATGGTGATGGTGGTGTGGAATGCGAGGAACACCGGGGAATCAGGTCTTCATGATGCCAGACGGGAAGCTGGGGCTGATCGACTACGGGGCCTGCATGAGGTGGTGGGGATGTGATGCCATGGGATGTGGATGATATTTGAGGCTTCCGAGCCACACATACCAATACACAATATCAAAGAACGGCTCCCGTGCATGTCAAAGGGAAAAGTCAGCCTGGTGACGGACACATTTTGGATCAGTTGGTAGTCATCATATGTCATCATTAGTCTCCGTTCATTCGCGTTGAGTGACCAGGCTCACAGAGGAACAGCGCTCCAACATTGCGCATTTGCTAATCGCCACATGCTGAGTTCCTGCTTCATGTCTTTGCTGACAGTTTCCCCAAACGATATGTACTGCTAAGAAGCATTGGCAGGACGAAAGCAGAAAAAGCGATTAGAAACCTTATGAAACCTTCAAGTGGTTCCACATGGGTCCACATGGGTCCACTATCAGCTGCCACGTGGATGCTCAGGCCATTGCTGATGAAGACGATGAAGCGGTGCGCTCCTGGTTGATCAGACTGTCCAATGGGTTACTTTAGAATTATGGCCAACCGGGTGACTGACTTCGATGGCCTCTCTCGCCAAAATGTATTTCACGGCGTTTTTGCTTCTGGAATCTCCTGGGTTGATCTTCGTAGGGTTCAAATTTGCTGATGCATACTGCAGCCTTCGTGAGACTTTGTGCTGCCTGGCTCAGAATCACGCGACGCGATCGTAGCCATAGGCACGTTTGTGGCGCAGCGGCCTTCTGGGGTCCCAAATGGGAAACACCTGCAGTGCTTGCTATGAAGCTTGACAACGATCATGCTCAGAAAGGTTTCAAGCGTAGCTTCGGAGACCCACTGGCACTCCCAGCATGACTTCTGGCCATTTGACCCACGGTCTTGGTTGCTAGAAGAGTAAGTGTGTGCCATTGATTACAGTGTGATAAATTGGAATTGAATTGTTTGTTTGCCTGAGACACTTCTTTTTTTTGACTGTCCAACACCCGAGGATCCTGATGAAGTGACTTGGCTGGACTTGAACCTGCAATTGCCACATTTCACGAACAGACTACCAGCTGGAACGGTTGGTGATGGACGGCTTTCCACCAAAAGCGGCTTCATTTTGGGTAGGTAGGTGAACCATGGGGAACAAACCACACCAATAAAATGGCATGCCAAAGAAAGATTTACATGCTGAGAGGCTGCACGATTTGCTAGGATCTTTGCCTATTCATTTTCATCCCTTTGACCCCCTATGTATAGTAACAGAAATTTGTTCTTTACCTTTGCGGTGGCTTGTTGATATGACGCGGCTGGCTAACGAGCTTGGATGCTGACCTGCCAAGTCGCCTTTTTAGCTCGCCTTCAGCTTGACTGCTGATCTCCTGAGATGGCGATCGAGCAAGAGAGAAGGAAAGCCATCCCTAGACCATCTGCCACCATTTCCTTTGCCGAACCTGCTAAAATCTTCCAAAGCCACAGCTGTTTGCCCGGAGAGTAAGATTCAGATGGAGCCACCCATTGGGCCCCCTTTTTTTAGAGGGACAAAATGTATCAAAGATGTGAAAAGCCTTGTCAGACTGACAATACACTAAGTACCTGACAGTTTCGGGACTGGCTACATTTGACCACCATCTGAGGCTGTTATGCCGTGTGGGCCTGAGATTTTGGATGATTTGGCTCAGGGGTGAACCCTCTTGGGGTCACATGTTGCTTCATTTGGGAACTTTCCAGGTAAGTTGTCCAAGCACAAGATGTTCTTGAATGTTCTTGGGAGGTGAACCACGGGGAAAAAACTTCTGAATACAAATGTTCCCCAGAAGCTAGCTACTGTAGCTTGGTTTTTCGCGTGGGAGGGTCTCTCAAATCATCTTTTTACATTCTCACGGCTTGCACCAAACCTGGCCTCACCACCGTGCCAAGGCACAAGGGATTGACAGTCACATTTCTGACAGATGACCCTCGGCATATCTTTATAATTCTTTATGTCTTCAGCAGTATGGCTTTGCCCGGCAGGAGATTTGGCAAAAAAAAACGGCTGAAAACCGTATCCAAGGTTCACGGCGCCTGATCTTTCCACAGGGTCTGAGAAGGTTTGTTCTGTTCAAATCCTGCGCCCATGATACACAAAGTCAGCAAGGACTTGCACGATCTTGGACGACTTGAGTCAAACCTTCGTGGCAAATGGATTGTTGGTTTATGTTGGTTCATGTTGGTTCAAGCATTGAGTGTCTCCCCGTCTCCCCCTTTTCACGTGCTTCATCCGCTCTGATTCTCCAAGAGGTGAGGGTCTCAACAACAGCCCCTGAAAAATGCTAAGGAGGACAAGGAGGTGGATGTGTTCTTCAGAAAAGCACCCTTGGGCTTTCGAATGGCTCATAAGCAAGCGCCACTTAAGGTGGACTTCCTGTGCAGCTATTCCGTGCATTTGCAGAGAACAGAGCAAATCTGGTTTGACATTTGCCTCCGGTTGGATTTTTTCACTGTTTTTCCAAGATGTTTCTAGATCATTACGCAAGACTCCGGAAGGACCATAACTTTCCTTTGTATCCACTCGTGATTTCTTTCCATCATTTGCAGGTGGCCAACATCAACGACAAAGGCTGCGTAGTGGAGGATAAGTTGGATGTTCGACCGGGATGGATTCTCAAAGCCTCTCGCTGCAATGGGTAGATATGGGTTGGGTAGGGGCTCCGGGTTTGGGTGTACTAAGATATCTAAGATGTCCATGGCAACGCGGCAAGTCATGAGATATCATGAGATGGTGTGTTGTTTGCTTGTAGCATGGTTGGACACTTCAACTTTGGGAAGCAACAGTTGTATTTCACCAAATTTTACCATATTTCACCTTGCATGACCTTGCGTGAGACGTTCCTTGGCACCAGTCTCCAGGCAGTGAATGGCAACTCGCTGACAAATTGCCACCAAAAGGTGGGAGCTCAGATTGTCAAGGATGCCATCAAGGACAGAACTGCACCGTTCGGCAGTCACTGACAGACCAAAGTTGGAATCTGAGTTATTAGTTTGGCCAGTTCAAAATGATGTATTTTGATGTATTTTTATTTATTAAATGTATTTTAATGTATTTTAGTAAGTATCTTAAGCATGTCCTGCATGTGTTGGCGGGTCCCTCTTTTGAATCCGTTGTGGGATGTTGTGGGGCATTTTGACAGCTTCGCTTCATGTTCTGCAAGGAAGCCTTTGGCCTTGGCGACCGGGAAGAAGAAAAGGAGGCAGCCTAGGCTAGGACGGCAGCTCCCCATGGTGTCAGATTCCAGCTATCTAAACCCACTGTCTTCCTCCATCTTCCTCAGTGAAGAGAATGCAGGGAAGTGGCTCTTGTCCAAGCTCTCGTCCTAGTGAGAGTCAAATTTGCCATTGGAGGGGTTGGGGCTGGCTCCGCCATCATATCAAGCTGGCATTGCATCCACAAGTCAAAACAAGCGGAGCACCATGCAGAACTGTAAAGTTGAAATGGCAGGTAGAGACTTGTGAGATCTTGTGAGATTTTGTGAGATAAGTGTACTCAGAGTACTTGGCCAATTGCCCAACCCTGTCCATTTGGCTTTCGCCCTTGTCTGGGCTCATCTCTTTCCTGCTGGCAGTCCAGGCTAGCAGGAGTCCCCTACAAGAGGGGGCCAAGAGATCCTGGCCAGATGGCTTAAAATTGTGAATCCCACGATATCCCGAACTGGAAGATTTAAAAGCAGTGCTTAGTAACTTCAATGTCTTCAATGAGCACTTCATTTTGAGCCCTCGCCTTTTTTAGAAGCAAGTTGCGGGGTTTCGGGTGTCCAGATTTAGCTTTCTCTTGATCCGACCAGAAAGTAGTTTGAAAACAAAGTGGAAGTATGTTGTTAGTGACGACATCCGAGGACCAACATAGTTGTAGCCTTTGGATCCTGGAGGGTCATTGCACAGCTCCCGTGTTTAGATGTCTTGGTGCACCCGCAATGGCGCCAGTACAGTTGGCTCCGAAGGATTTGAAACATGAGCTTCGCTTCTCGATGAAGCATCCATGGACGCAGCATGAGCGCGATGAGTGGCAAAACAACCGCTCGCGGTCATGGCATGTGGCAAGTTTCGCCGTCTCTCAGGCCACAGACTGCCATTTATGCCATGTGAATCCATGTGATGTCGTGGCTTCAGGTACCTCCAGCGTTTTGGGCTTGCGGCTTTCGAAGCAAGAACCAGGTGCCCCAGCGGCCCCAGCATGCCAGGCTTTGGAGGTGACTGGATGTTGATAGGGATAGATCATTATAGATAATCAATGATAATCATATAGATATCTAATACGGCCTATACATTGTCTATACTATTGAGTTAATTGTGATATATGATGATATATGATATATTGTGATTAGGGATGATTAGGTTCAGTTACTGTAGTTAATGTTGGCTCCAGGAAATCTTCCACTTTTTAAGTCGCTGTAATTCCTATGACTGGAGCCGCAGGATCCACGCTTGGCGTTGCTGTTGGCACATGTCTTCTTCAACCGGGGTCCATATGCCTATGACATGAGCCTTGGCAGCATTTCTTGGTGACGATGAATTCATGGCTGGTGGAACAACATGTTTCACCGATCTTCATGATCTTCACAGCTCACATGGCAACACATGGATACATATGGCAACATAGGCTTGCAGGCCAAGGTCAAGAAAGCACGATTCAGACGAGATCTGGACATAGAAACAAGTCTAATTCATGTTGGAAGCGATCTTGGCACTATGTCTAGAAAATGCTGTGCAGATGTGTGAAGCACATGAAAAGTCTTGGAAAAAGCTTTCTTGTATAGCTGCAATCTTTCGATTTGGTCCCACAGGAATCGTTTGGCGCCGAAGGTTGGTATGCCGGCAGTTGGCCCAGGGAGTTCTGGGGTGCAGTCAGCTTCAAGAAGCTGTCATTTTGGCTTCATTCAAGCTGACTTTACGATCTAACACATTTCCAGGTGCTATAGTCCGTCGTTTATTGTATATGAACATGTCATGTGGGCACAGATTCCTCGCTCTCATCCTGTACCATGCTGCAATAAAGAGTATCCGGATGCAGAGATCACCATAGATCACCGAAAGTCTGGGAGTCTGGTTCAGCAAGCTGCAAGCTACTGTGATATAGGAACCAGCCATAACTTTCAGAGTTGCTATCATCCCAACCGCCACTGCTGAAGGTCGATGCCGACATTATGACCTTAGACTCTTATTTGAGGCAAGGAACGGTAGATATTTTTGTTGACCACGAGAGATTTCTTGTCTTTAATCAAACATTATGTGCAAACAGAATGACGTTTACTGCAAAGTGCCACCACGTGCTCTGCAGTGTAGTAGAATTTAGCGTTCATATATGTTCATGTGATTTCAATGATTCACATTCATCATTAACTATTTCACACACACAAATATACTAATATACTAATAACATATATATATAATTATATAACTCTATATGTTCTTCATTTGATTTTATCACATTTTGGCCGGGAAAAACATCAGACTAGACTGCAGGGGAGGTGAACTTGATGACATCGAGGTGGGGCCTGTCCTGGGCGGTTCATGGATACACGTGAATTGAATGGGAATACAGATGCATACAATTGCGTTGGCAACATATGTATGTACATATTATATATATATATTATACAATGGGTGTCGGGTCAGTTTGTTATGCAATCATCCTGGATTCAAGAGAAAGCTCTGGTTATGTGCCTGGAGGGTACAAGGCAGCTCGTATTAAGGCATGTTGCAAAGGCATGGCCGTACAGATGTTGCCGCAGGAGTTTCCTGGGCACTTGGTGATGCTCCAACGTTGTGTTACTCGGAGAATGCAGATGGTTTGCAGCTGCGGGCTTCAAATAAAGGGCGCCTTACAACGCGGCCAACAAGTTGACTGCTGGTCGTGAATTCAATGAACCAGTTCTGCAAAATGTGTCAAAATGTATCAACACATGTCAATATATATATATACATGCATGTCAAAATGTCATCCCATCATGTGCCAGAATTTGGCTTTGGGATATGTTGCGATGTTCCTTGTTTGCTGTTTGGGATGCCCAAGTGCCTCAATTCAGGCCATGGTCCTTTCAGGGCTGGCTTTGGAGCTGGGTGCTGGACGCCTGTCCTCTGCTGAGATGTTAAAACCACAGGCGTGCACGGATATGGATGGGATAGAGAAGTCATGGAATGGGTTGAGTGGTTCGAATGAAGTATAATGAAGTGCTTGTGGATGCCTTCGGGGTATGGCAGAGTGAGAGCGGACGAACCAAGCATTTCATCTCGAGCAGCAGCTGGTGCGGAATCCGCGAGGCCAAACTTCGGCTACAACAGTGAGGAACTGCTGAAAAAAAAACAACACGTGCGGCTGTGGCTGAAGGTCACTGCTGTCAAGACCCTGCATCAAACAAACCTGTAAGGGACTGGTACGACTTGACCATACTACCTGACCTGCTTAGGCAACATGGTTCAGATTGCCAGCTACATTTTGTCAATTTAGAATGGACCAGCGGATTGGCTCAGTGCAGAAGAATAAATTGCAAGGATTCCGAACCTCTCAGTATCGTTTGTCGATGTTGACGGATTTCTAGGATGAACGGGCCATGATTTCGCCCGAGCCCTCTAAATTGTTGGTGCAGCGTATGTGATCTCCATGTAATGTGATATCCCAATGGTCCAAAAGGAGTCCAACATCATGATGCTTGGCAGCCTGGCCCCTCACGGTTTTTGCCCAACATACCTGTGCCATCCTGTGCCAAGGCTGCGGCCCTATCTGGATCGAGCAATCCATGTACCTCACCTTGTGCTGATGGCCTGTGTTGCCCAGGGTGCCTGTCATCCAATCTATGCTGTCACATTCTGTCTAATTCGATTCGAGTCCACCCCAATTGAGTGGGCACGTCTCGCCGAAGACCAAGAAAACTAGTTGCGTAGTTCGAGAAATTACAGTAGAGTAGACATAGTCATCACAATGATAGCAAAATAATATTGTTGGATATTATTGATCGACTGATCGGTAGCTTGTTGCTGTTGGATGATTTCCTGCAGCTCAAGTGTGACCATGGTAGTTCTGATCACCCGCCCTTCACCAACAAGTTCAAAACATAATCAACATGGTGGGAGTACATGACTGCTCAGTCACAAAAAGACACACCCTGGGGTTTTGCATGTGGATTGGCCAAGAAATGAGGGACCTTTTTTGGAGCACACGAGACGGCACCGCTTAAATTCTGAACCCCGGTTGGAATATGGTGGAATGATATTGAATGATGGCATTATGTAGTGATGAAAATGACAATGACTTACAATGGCGAGGATGACAATGCTGAGAATGACGCCGATGATCACAATCTGATGATGCGACGATGACCATGACTAAAGAAGCCATCATTTAAATCATGCCACTGCGAAGTAATAAGCAAGTAATAAGCGCACATTTGCAGAACTTGAGCAGTGGAGGGTGGAATATAGGGCATGCCTGCCGCGAAAGCACCATTGGGGATGACACTGACCCACTTGACCTGAAGAGATCAAAACTTGGTAGAAAATTAATTCAATCAGCTTAGGCTTTGGATGGCGTAGGCCAGAGAGAATGAGCAGAGTTCAAGGGCTACTCGGCTACTTGTTTGATCTTGTTTGATTTCAAGTGTCTTCATATTCCAATGCCAGGAGCGGCTGGAAAGTGGAGTGCAGACCTTAATGGTCCCGGCAAAACCACGGTCGACTTTTCGTTGAGCATGAAAGATGGACAGCATGGGTTAGGACTGGTTGTGCCGCAACCAGGCTCTTGAGGAAAAGACCGTTTGGGCTAGATTCCGGGAGACATTCCTGAAGACGAGCCGCACGAACGAAAATCCACGTAAAACCTATGAACACCTCATCATATAATATGTCATCATCCAAAATCGGCCAGGGATGGCAGGAGTGACAAGGTTTTATTTTCTTCCTAATGGGAAGAGAGTGACGTCATCTAGGCCAGGACACTCAGGACACCATGAGTTTTTCTTCGAGTTGCATTGCTGCAGCCAGAAGGAGCAACTGCAGAAACAAGCAAAACATTTGGCAATGGGAAGAAAGAAAGAGGCTTTGTTCGTCGGCAGACCTCTTGATTGGTTCACGCTATTGCAACATATCATGATCGCAAGGCGCACGACACTTAACATCATTGACCCTTTTCGAAAAGGATTGAATCCAAATGAATATGATGTATCTATCTATATATATCTATATATATATTATTTGTTTTTCTTATAGATGCATGTAGATGATGGCATAACCACTCGCGGGACGCAAAAGGATGCAAAAGGTAAAAAAAACAACGAGTCAAGAAAGACTAAGAAAGAGTCATGGTGATGAAGATGCGAATGGCTGCGTCCAAGCCGTCGAAGCTCTACACTGGGGCAGAGTTCAGCGATTCCCGGGAGCCAAGTCCAGCAGTGAAGACGAGTCTCTTTGTTTTCTTCGTATTTATTCGAGCTATTCATCCCACTGTGACTTGGCGGGAAGAACAGGTTGACAACGGGGGCTTGCTGTAGAACAGCTGTTCCATCATGTTCCATCTTTTCTTTGTGGGTGTAGCTGTTGTGTACACTTCTGTTTCGGGAATATTCTGAGTCATTACTCCCTGCAGGTGATTGATGCTTCGAAGAGCGTGGATTCTTCAGGGAGAAAGTGCCACGGCTGCAGTGGCCTTGTGAGCCCATGGAGATGGGTCTGGGCAGTTTTCTTTTGGATTTTTTGGGCTCTGGGAATTGGAAATGTTTGCAGTGGATGATTCTTTCAACACACAAAAGCGCTTCCACATCAAGCTTGGGTTTTTGGATTCTTCTGCTTTTCGCACCATCAAGAGATTGGTATTCTAGTAACCTTGAGATACCTTTTGTATCCTTTAGTAGTACTGAGACATGCTCTGCCTTTAGGTTGCCAGTCGAGCTTGAGGTACTTTGCCTATGGCCCCCAGACTGCCAATCTGGCAGAGGTGTTCATGTCAATGATGGTGGCCCAACTCGTATCAGTGAAAACGGGTGAGTGGCACAAGATTTGGAAGCCGAAACCATTGAACCTTGGTCAATCGAATTGTGCTTGCGTGGCTATCTCACAGGATCTCAAACAAGTCTCTGAAATGAAAGTATAGTATCAAAGTCGAATCAAAGTAGTATAGCCAGATAGCCATAGATAACCAGTCATGTAGGCAGCACATAGTCGATGCATTCAAGTCCTGAATCTTCTCTCACCATGCGCAGCTAGAAGTTCGGCACCAGGAAGATTTTCATTGTGATCGGTTTCCTCTTCGGTCTTGGAGATTACTTGGAGATGCGCAGTCTCGTTTCATTAGGTGGTGGGGCATACCAGATCCTCCTGCAGTCAAGACTTCTAATCACCGCCTTGATGCTTTGGGCAATCAGCGGCCAACGCCAGACGCTCTTCCAATGGAACCTCTTGGCTTTGGTCGTTTGTTCTATGTCCGTCTACATGTGTTCTTCACTTGAACAATTGCCGGCTTTCATCTTTACTCATATTACAACATATTCGTATTCGTTCCTTTTCCTTTGGGCAAGTTTTTCTTGAGGTTTTCATCTCCCGTCACACTAGGGTTGAACGGGGTTATACTCATACTGACTCATACTCCTCTTAGGGCACCGAGGTTTGGATCTTGCAGCTGATGAAAGTGGCTCAAGCCGGAAGCTGCTGGGCACACTGAATGTAGTTCTCAAGGTGACCGTTTCGTGTTTGGCGGCGGTCTTGACCGACAGATACACCAAACACTTCAAAGACCCGGTCTATATCCAAGCGATCCAGCTGCGCTTGTCTCGGACGTTGCTGTTGCTCACTTGATCCGAGCCAAGGTTTTCGCTTTTCCTGATCTGCCTAGAAGTACATGGAATGAATAGAACATAGTGTAATTAATGTATGTGTAATATATATATATATATATGATACTATAACATGTTCATTCTCCTTTCGACTTGGGGTCATTGACCAAACAGAGGCTGTTCTTTTTGGTCGCCTTTGATGGCCAAACGCTTGAGCATGGCTTCTTCTATGGCTGGGATAGTTGCACCGTGCTGGTTGCAGCCACGCACATGCTAAAGGCATGGAGCACTTTATATCTCTTGGTATACTTGGATTCAGCTGCTGGACTTGAGCAGAGATTTCCATTCATAATCATTATATAACTGAACCATCATTAACATTTCATCCATCCAAAATTAAAATCAATGGAGTTGATTGGATGATTCACCCCACCAACCCCATCAAGCTGGCTTTACAGGTCTATTCCCTACCCGGTCCTGGTTCTAACTGAGCCCTGGCCGAGGTTTTAAAGAACATGGGTGAGTCTTTGGCCGTCCTGGTCACCTATTTGATGGAGATCGCGTTGCCGTTCTGTGATGCGCCCTTCGAAGTTCGCACGCTATTGGCCGTGCTGGTGGTGATGTTGTCACTTGGACTTGAAACATGCGAATTTTTGCATATGTTTTCCATATGTTCCTATATTTCACGCTAGTTTTCACTATATATATATATATTTTTTTAACTAGATTTTCCTCTTTACATCTCTTTACACAAATATTTCTATAGTTCTATTTTTTATTGTTCCCTTCCCTCCTCTTCATCACATTATTAGCTGGCCACTGCAGCAAAAATGGGTGTAAATGGCAATTTTACCACCCCAAGGGGACTGCAGCACACAACTTCGAGACTGTTTCAAACACGCTGAGTTTCTTCGCATTTGTATTGGTTGCGATGGAATTTGGTAGATCGGTTAATAGGCAACATTTTTTGCACAAGTGATCACATGTGAACCTTCCTGGACTTTGACTTTGTTCACTTTGTCCAGGACACTGGGCACCAAGGTCAGTGAATGCCTACATATCTTCAAAGAATGTCGTTTCTAAGTCAGCAAAGTACGAACAACTGACGGAGCCGCCCAACCAGCCCTGAAACTCCTGGGCTGAGCAAAGGCGATGCAGAAAGGGATACAAATGCAGAGCCTGCGGTGTCAGATTTTGTTGTCGGCATGGCGAATCGCCCCAAGTGACACACTCTGACAACAATACAACAATCATAGAATCACACACACTTATATATATATATATATTATATTAATATAATTTAGAATATATCCCAACAAACCACGTGTGGATGTGCGCTCCGACGGATGAGGTGAGCCCAAAAGCCTTGAAGGCTCTCACTGAGCACTTCCTGGAGGTCAGACGTGTGGCAAAGTGGCGCTGTACTGTGATAGAGCTCCAATGGTCACCCACATTCACCCACAAATTTCAATACCGTGGAATGGTTTGTTGTGCCTTCAACGGAGCAATACTGACTACCATGAGATTCAATATGATTCAATATGTACTAATGTACTGGTCATGCCAGCAGAAAGAGGATTAGCATACTGTATATCACAGTATATGGTTGTATGGAACATCTTAAGCTCAAGCCAAAGCATGATGAACTTGTGTAATTAATATGATGTGTAATGTAGTTCTGGAATGGTTTGGACTAGATACTCGTATGACTAGATTACCCAGCAATTTGACCATCGAGGTAGGGTCAAGGCCCTTGAAACACATGAGGACTGGGTGAGCGTGGGTGAACAAATGTGAACAAGAAAATTCAACTTTGATGGACCTCTGCGAGTGCTGAGCCAGGCTTGTCAAAGGCGGAGCGCTATTCATGGAGCTCAAGGCTGGAGGACGGGTAGAGTGGAACTGTGCTTATGGATGGGCACAGCATCTGCATAGCATCCACACAGCATGGAACACACAGCATTGGCTGTGGCCGTTTTTTGTGTGTTGCCCCCATCATGCCCCATCATGCCCCATCATGCCCCATCAATTTTACTCCGATCCATTTCTTTCGGGTTCATTCAACTGAAACATACTGAAGCCACTGAAGCCTGTCAAAAGGTCAAAGCAGATACTACCTCCGTGGCAGAGTGTTGTCCCTCGCTTGGGTTCGTAGGACGATCTGCCAAAGCAAGAGCGGATCCGAGCAAAGAACTCGGCGTCCAGCATGATTTCCTACAAAACGCCGCAACCTCAACCGTTGCTCTATGGTACGTAGATACGTCAAAAATAACATGAATATGCATGAATGATATCCACCTTCGATATCCTACAGTGGAAAGGGAAGCAAGATGACGCTGCTGTTCAGATACCCTTGGAACAGCACACGCGCCACTTTCTGCGCAACAAGCATGTGACTGCTGTTGTTTGCGCATTGTCCTGCCGCGACCCTCTTCTGTCAGCAGCTGCACGTAGCAGAGGGTTGAAGTTGCTGCGTCCCTTCATCCGGTGACATGCCCGCAAACATCATCCATGTTTGCCTCTGCACAAAGCCACCTCACATCTTAAGGCTTTCAGATGTTTTTCAGATGGGAATCTCATGAGGCTATAGGCTTTAAGCATTTGAATATAATATATAGATATAAATTGATATTATAATATACATCATTTTTTAGACGTCAGCAGCATCCCGGCCTTGTGGCTGTCGCATGTCCGAACTCCTACCTCGGACCCTGGCAGCGAAAAGAATGGCGAACGCTGAGCAAAGCGTCGATGACGAAGCTTTCGAGGACCGCGTCCGACCTTTGTCGATGCGGAATGTCTCAGGACCTTTGGGTGGAAAATCTTGGAGAGGATGGGCAGGCTTTTGGACGGCAACGTTGTTGGAGAACATGGGCAGCATCCTTTCGGGTCTCATCTATCCGGACCTCGCAGTGGCTTCGATGAACGACGGGGTAGATGTTTGCGCCGGAGCTCTGGCCAAAACCAAGCGCTGCTATGACGCAGTGTCGGCAGCAACTTCGGCCGCATCGCTTTTTGGGCTCATTGGAGCAATTTGCAGCTTATTTTGCATTCCCATCGTTGGAAGTGCAGCTGACCATTTCGGCCGTCGTCCATTGCTTATCTTCTCCTTCATTTGCTCAAAGGTGCCTACATTGACCCTTTTGTGCGTTGCCTATGCAGATGTGTCCATCTACTACTTTTTTGCCGCCCTGATGATTACGGCAATGGTTCCTAGCTCAATGCTGTTCTGGTTCTGGATAAACGATTGCACCACACCAGACGAGCGTGTGCGCATGTTTGGCAGGCTCAGCGCCCTCACCAACCTCGAAGGAATTGCAACACCCCTTTTTGTCATCCTCGTTCATGGCAAGCATGCCGTCATTCTGCTTGCATGTGTTCGGCTGGCAGCTGTCCTTACCGTGATTTGTTTCGTGCCAGAGTCGCGCCCTCCAGCATCGCTGAGGAGCAGTTTGTGTGCAAATGGTCGGCTGGCATTCCTGAGCCGCTGGCAAGGGGTGTCGAAACTTTGCTCAGACAAATCCTTACGAATCTTTCTTCCTTTGGCTTTCGTTGCAGCTGGCACAGGAGCCGGCATAAATGCCATTGCCTTGTTTTTCTGCAAAGCCAAGTTTGGATTGACAAAGGAGACCTTTGCTCCTTATGTTTCAGTGGGGACGGTGAGCAACGCAATTGTGCAGCTGATTTTGATCCATCCACTCTCCCGGATGATGGGTTTGCGCGGGCTCTTTGCATTTAGTTTGGTTGCTGGAAGCGTGAACTGCATCCTCTACGCGTTGGTGCCGAGCCCTGGCTGGTTGTATTTGCTTGCTGGTCTATCAGGCCTTGCCAACGTGGGTGTTCCAGCAATCCAGGCCCTGATGTCGAACCTGTCAGAGTCCGTGCCCGGCATGACACCAGGGGTAGCCTTGGGAGCTTTGCAGGCAGTGCAATCATTGATCATGATCCTCATCCCTCCAGTCTTCCAAGCTATCTTCGCTATAGCTGCAAGGGAGCATGTCTTGCTTTCCTTGCCATTTCTTGTGGCCGCAGCTGGCAATTTGATTTGTCTAGTTGTGCTCCTTTGCCTGCCAAAAAGCTACTTCCCCCATTCGGAGTGAGTCCAAGAAGCTGAGAACGAAGATGTCTCGGTGAAGGAGTCACCTGGAACCTTTGATGCATCGGTTCTCGGCATAGAATCTGGCTTCCTCAATAGTTGCTTGGATAGTTCTCTCGGCAAACCTGACGCAGAGAGTTAAAAGAAGGGAATAAAAAGGCGCAACCTGCTCTCGTTGCCTTGACATTTGTGGAAAATCCATGAAAATCCTTGAAGTCTTCGCAAGTCAGATCCTGGACTCCATCCATCTCCAGTTTTGAGTTTTGGTACCGCCGACATCCTGGTGCACCTGCCGATCCCGGCTCTCCACTGAAGGAATCGCTTGGTTCTTTGGCGCGGCGAGGGCTTTTTTCGGACAGATTGGACGTCACAAAGTTGGTCCGGAAACTTAGACGAACTAAGATGCCAGTGATTGCCATTGATTGCCGCTCGTGCAGGTGCTCCCTCCACCCCAGCCGCTAGTTTACAATTGTTTACATCATCTACTACTCATATATAGTCATTCCCTCCAGTGCCGGATTCTACTGTGAGGCTCCTGAATTTGAACCTTCTATTCTCTAAGAAGGTAAGCTGACCCTGGCACATCTGGCACATTTCCGCCCATATTCGTGACAAACAGGAGCGCATCAACACCGCTTCTATGCAGTGCTTTGTTGGTGATAAAGATGATAAAGATCTTTCTTGTGTTTCTTGGTTAAAGATTCTTAATATATAATAATATATAATAATGATAATAGTAATAATTTTAATAATAATATTTATATATATATAATACGCAGAAGCTTCGGATATTCATATAGTATTGTAATGTATTATATAGTTGTGTTGTATATATTTACAATTATCTAGGCACACTCCTTTGGGATCCTTTATTTGAGATGCAGTTTGCCAGTATCCCTACGTAGGTTTCTTGGGAGGGCCCAGCAGCAACCATGGTCAGTCACACACCTCCAAGGCGCGGTGGGTACAAACATCGAAGAGTGGACCTATGGTTCCTCTACGGCGACCCTAGATCTAGCTGAGCAGTGGCAGTCTTGGCCAAAAAGTTTGGAATCCTGAATGTTGAGCTGGCTGTGGGCTGCTGAATCATGGTAATTACAAAATATATATATATATATATAATATATATAATATATATATATATATAATATATATAATATATATATAATATATATATGTATATATATATCTTGTACATGGCAGTGTATGACAGTGTATGACAGTGTATGACAGTGTATGGGATCGGGCCACATACTAAAAAGAATGTTTTCACCAGATTCAATGTTTATTTTTTGTTTCATTTTCACTCCTCCAGTGTGTACTTTATTGTATGTGAGTGTGCGCTTTTGTTGTCGACGGCAGTTTCGAACTTTTGTTGCTGGCAACCTATTACTCACATGCGGAAATGTTGGCCCGAGACATCATACGGACATGAAACTTTGCAACATTTACTTGTCGATTTGATCACAGAGACAAGCATTCCAATTATGTCGACATATGTTGGTCTTAGATTCTTAGATGGTCTTAGGATGTCTTAGGCACCAGTCTTGGTGTTGGATGTTTGGACACGCAGAATCTGACTTTTCAGACTCAGCATTTGCTTCTTGTGCCAGCTTAGCTGCTTCACTGGGGCGTCCCGTGCTATGGCCAATGAGTGCAGAGCCTGTATCACAAGAGAGCCGATCAAATGTGCTTGCACAAGTGGGTTTGAATAGAGCCTCAGCAGAGCAAATCGGTGTAGTTTTTTAATGACATATTTTGATATATTTTGATGCTGCGTGGAAGTAGGATCACAGAGGAGGTGTCGGTGTTTGGTGTTTGGCAGCAGTATGATGCGCATGTCTGGCTGGGAGCCACCTGCGAATCCTCAGGATTACGATGGAGGTACTTCAGCCAGACGATGCTTCGCCTACATTTAGGATGTCGCACTTTTATTGACATTGACAGTGAGTGCATGGATGTGCGAAATGGAGGCAGTTTGGGAATGTCCATCATCTACTTGGCTAGTGATGCTAGTGACTTGCAGAGTGTGAGATGATGTGAGATGATGTGGGAAGTACCTTATAGTACCTTGTTGACATCTCAATGTATGGGGCGAGTCAAGTTGCAGTTCTGAGATGTGTGCTTCGCTTCAAGGGACAACCCTACCGAGGATCCTCCCTTTTAAATATGCGGTTTGGAAATTGTTGACATATGCAACTTGGAGGCAAAGGGACTGGCAGACAGTAGATGACAGTGGTGATGCCAAGAGTTTCCGACATGTTTTTTAAAGCAAGCATGAGATCATCAACTTTCTATTTTGTTTGCAGCAGCACCCCGCAACCACAACGTACCACAACCCTGAAGGTTGCAAAAGGATGCCAAAAGAAATGATAGCATGTTATTGCAACATGTTTCTCACATTTTCAATATTTTTCAATTGCACGGCATTCCATGATCCTATAGTCAGAATATGTCAGAATTCTATGAGCTCCCTCTTAAGTGCGGGTACTCGTCGTGGATCGGAAAGGATGATGCTCCATTTAGATATATTTAGATCCATTATCCGTTTAGATCTTTCTGAATCCATCGCATTGGATTGGTTCCTTTGCTATCCATTGCTATTTGGGGTCCATGAGGTCCGGACCTTTGTGCTGGCTTACCTCCTGGTTCTGGCTGGCCAGTCCCTTGCTAGATTGCATATCCCAAACATTCCCAAACAGATGGGAGTGAAGTGATCAAATTCCACTGTTTGAGCGCACGGACAGATTTGGAAATGCGAAGTCATCGAATTGCACCTGTTTTAAGCGCCCGAATAGAAAGGAAGAGTAGAAGTCATTCAATTTCACTTTGAGAGTGTAAATAGAAGAAGAGGGGAAGTACAAAATCAAATCACGCTTTTTGAGCATGCGAACAAATGAGACGACGGGAAGTGATCAAATTCACTTTTTTTCGAGCGCATGAGAGAGAGAGGTGACCACGCTTGAACAGGGAAACCATTTAAAGCCAGGACACCCGAAAGTTATACATACAGTATAAGATGTTGTACGATGTCAATTGCGATGTTATAGGATGTTTTTAGATGTCACCAGTAATGATATAACAATTGTAATATATGTTTTAATCTTCGTGCTGAAATAGGACGGTCCTGCTTCACTCATAGGCAAAGTGATTATGTGATCGTCAACTAGTGGAGGGGGTGTTCCTTGGGAAGACGAGCCAAATTAAACATCTTAAACACGCCAGGCTCGTGATGTGCACCTTTGAGCTTGACACGGACCCGGCGCTGGCTGCAGTTTTAAGAATAAAGGTGGCACGCCACATGATTCAGGTGCATCAAACAATCATTCCCAGTTGCAAGATTCCAACGATGCCGTTTTGAACCATTTTTTACTGATTAACTCCGAGAAAACACAACATGTAAATATCATGTATACAGCGTATATGCACACACTATCCATCGCCATCCATCCATGCGATCCACCAGTTCTTCTCCACAATGCGTTGGGGGAGAGAGGCAGGGTGTGTGTCATTGCCCCGCATGGGAAGGAGAAGCGACTCAGAGCAGAACACCTGCACCTGCAGCAGCAGTTGAAAGCAGAGCTCTCAAATGAAGCCCACTTGCAATTGCCCGCCCTTGCATATGTGTCATTGGGTCAAGATTGGAGTATGGGCCCGCATGCGGCTATAGAGTCTTTCAACCTTTCCATTTTGGGACCCAAACATTTTGACCTATACCCGTTTTATTTTTATCTTGACCTATTCACTCTGTTACTATCCTTAATTATCCTTGCCTCAGGTATCGAATTCTGACCGTTTGCGGTTTGTACAGCATCCAAATTCAACTGATCTAAGCCTTGCATAGAACGAAAGACCACTCCAAGCCTGCAATTCAGTCGGCGCCAGGTGCTAGGCAAAAAAACAGTGTTAGCTGTTAGCATGTTTAAGGGGAGGATTTTGTTTGCCACTGGGGACCCCCCAACCTCGCAGCAACTAGATTTTGCTCAGGAGACCTTCAGCCTACTGCTGGCATCAGGATTCAAGGAAGTGAACGAGTACGGCTCTCAGCTTTGGAGACTCACAGCCGTACAACTGCTGTACATTGGAGTTTCATGGAGTTTCCATATGTTTTCATGCAAGTGAGAGGGATGCAAGCACTGAAGAGCCTGAGCAGATGAGTTGAGCAGGGTCATGAGGAAAAAACTGTATGGATCTGTATGGGTTGTTATCAGTTTGTTATCCAGATATCCATGCCGAGAATGCTGGATGATACTGATGATACTTGATCAGTAGATTTGATACGATTGGCATGGCAGGAGTGATCCCTTCGCCTGGGACTTTGATGCAGCTTGGCGGTCAATGGCTTCAGGTGCAGGTCACATTTTCATGGGATGTTCTGATGTTCCTTTGCGAAAGGACACCTCAGGCGGGTGTGCTTTGAGATCAATTCGTTGATGAGGGGACGAGCGGCAAGAGTATCTATGCAATAAATTTGTGAAGTATGATGATGGAAAGAGAGAGAGAGAGAGAAATGACTCATGATGACTCTATAAGTCAATGCCGAGGGCGTTCTGCACAGCCGAAGTTTGATGCCTCTTGGAGTTAGTTCAAGGTCACGGTTGTGCTTTGTTGTGCGTTTTTTCTCTTGTTACCTACGGTAGCCAGGTCACGCCACAACTGGATGTGTATGATGATATGTCATTATAACTTTGAGCTCATGTGATATCATGCACATTTCAAGCAAACATGGCTTTGAGAGACAAAGTGTAGGTCAGGCAGTCCATCGGCAGAACCCTATAACCGCCTATAACTTTGTCATGAATCTGTCCACTAGTGACTTGACCCGTGACAGCAAGGTTCAGCTTCACCACCGTACCACGGCAGCGTATGCAACATGTTCTTTTTTTCCCCCCAACTGTGTTTTCACACATTGATGCATTATTGGAAACACATACATTTTTGTCCGATCATTTTTTTGATAATCTTACTGTATCTTGCTGTACTATTTTGGGAACGCAAGGCATTGTTTGCTTGTTTTGGCCATGTGGGCCGTCATGAACAAATAAATAAGACTTGGTGGGAAAGAGTGGGAAAGAGTCATTTGTGCCTGAGTTTCCGCAAGTATCACTGCTACATAATACCACCACAAATCTTGTATTGGGGGACTATGGCTTGCACTCACCTGAGTTGACTGGGTGGTTGTAGGCCTATAGCAACCTCTGCCATGGCTTTGCAGCCGTGTTTAACTGTTTACGGTGGGACATTCTATGTTCTTGAACGCAATAACGCCAGAAACAAACGCGAAAATTCACTGAGTTGAGTCAAAGGTGTTTTTTTTTGTTGTTGGCTACTTCGGAAGTACTGCGGGCCATTTGTTGGCACTGACATGATGCATTCAGCAGATCTTGGTTGTTCTCTAGCTGTAGCTCTTCTACTTCAGATTTGATGGCAGTTCGATTGGACACGCTTTACACACTTGGAGACACTGCCCTGAGCTACTGAAAGTATCGCTAAAGATCTTTAAAAGGTCCACTCAAAGAAGAATAGACAAACAAACACAGTTCTACTAGTACATGCAATTTCCTTTTCTCTCAACAAGTACATTTTTAAACATTTTTTGAGCTCAAATCAGCCGAAAACAAAAAGGTACCAACTTGGCCATTGGGATTTCCAGGTAGCGTCCATCGGCTATGGGGACATGGCGCCCCTCACGACCTCAGGGCAGATCTTCTGCATCATTTTCACGTAGCTTGGCGGCGTCGAGGTACTGCTGCTTCTCGTGCTTCTCTAAGTTGCCAAATGTTGCCAATATTTGGCAGTGTGTCAAAACCTTGTACCCCTGGTGAACATCAAAATAGCTGGTAAATGGATGTTCATCCCCCTAAAAATGATATTAATAGGTATTGATCCATACCCATTTGCAGCCCTGGGTGATTTTCGTGCTACTGTCTCGGTTTCATGTTACCATATTGTTACTTCTGAAAGTTCTTGCAGGATACTGCCTTGTGCTTAATCACCAGGCTGATCGCAACGCCGGGACTGGTGCTGACCTACCTCGCTGCTGCCCGCAAATCGCTACCGGGCCGCCTCAGTTGCCAAGACCCATGGAATCAAACTTGAATGGCAGCTGGTGAGTTAAAATGCAAGTGTCGCAGCATGTCGCAGCTTTGGATCCTTCTTGCTGTTTCAGGCTTGTTGATTTCCTTGATCTTTTCTGCCAGTCGAGTCAGTGATAGCCAGTGACTAGATGTGATCTGTGAGGGCAGTGCTGTTCTCCCCATTTCTCCCAAACTTCGGATGGCCATGGCGCCATGGCTCCAACTGAGGCTGGATTTTGTCTATTTGATGGCCATGCTCATGGATGAGAGGAGCCTCGGTGAATCAGTTCCTCATAGGCCCTCGGGGCAATGTCAGATATTGACATTGATGATATTGTTAAATGATTTCACCAGATGTCAATGTCCAGCTTTTGAAAATTTTGATGCTTACTCAATTATGACTGACTTGCAGTACAGGCTTTGACTTCCCAGCCTCGATTGAGTGGACATGCCGATGGCTTTGACAGCAAGCAGTAGGAATTTCGTGCCCAACTGTCTAACTAGTTGGGAACGGTGCTGATAGGCGCCTGGTGGTTTTAGGGGTGTGTGCGTGAATTTCCCATTGGAATTGCATATGCAGCCTTGCACGCCGGTTTTTTGACGTCCCAAAAACATCAAAAACTACTTCAACCATTGAACAATTTGCTCATGCATGGGTGCAAGTTTCTCTGAATTATTGCCGCGCAGCTTTGTTCTGCGCCACATCCATTGCCAGACCCTTTGCTCCAATTTTGAGGAGCGGGTCGCCAAGTCACCAGTGCCTTTTTTTTTTGTTTTTTTTTTGGAGCTTCCTTGGGAAGCCAGCATTTCAACGATTTCCAATCTGAATCAATGGTCTGTGTTCCACTGATGTTCGACAATCCTTTGATCACTGTACGAATTGTGGAAGCATATTCTTTCTGCTGATGATTCTCTTGAAAACAGGGAACTTTCAAAACCTTCGCAGCTTTGGACCATGCACAAGCACCATCAGCATAGATAGCAGTAGGCCTTTTGAAGCTGACAGCTGAAAGAAGCTTTGAATTTTGGATCTCCTCCCATGATTCTTGTGGTGGACGGCTTTTGAGCAAGCAAACCTAGAATGTCGGTGTTAAAATAAATGAAAAGACAGCACTTGTTGGAATATCTTCCGGTGGGCCTATTGTTTCAAAACCTGCAACTTTTTTTTTTCTGAGCGTAACATCATGAGCGCAACATGAACGTTAACATCCCACCCCACCCCACCCCATGATCAACGTAATGTCATGAGCATAACATTAACGTTAACCTCCCACCCCACCCCACCCCACCCCTTGATCAACGTAACATCATGAGCGTAACATGAACATCCCACCCCACCCCATGATCAACGTAACATCATGAGCGTAACATGAACGTTAACATCCCACCCCACCCCAACCCACCCC
>Ga0126342_10004905_pt1 | contig 23097 bp, 13 predicted proteins | sample Cyp1metagenome_FD_92528 | JGI IMG/M metagenome (GOLD analysis project Ga0126342, IMG submission 92528) | Coral microbial communities from Lord Howe Island, Old Settlement Bay, Australia - Cyphastrea 1 metagenome | ecosystem: Host-associated > Invertebrates > Cnidaria > Coral ...
ATATAATCTATAATCTATAATATATATAATATATAATATATAATATAAAATATATAATATATAATATATAATATAAAATATATAATATATAATATATAATATATAATATATAATATATAGTATATAATATATAATATATAATATTTAATATTTAATATATTATATAATATATAATATATAATATTTAATATATAATATATAATATATAATATTTAATATTTAATATTTAATATATAATATATAATACTGTATATAATATATAATTATATAATTATATTATATAATTATATAATGGATTTTGCTAATTCTGAAAACCTAGCCCAACTAGCTAACCAACTAACTAAGCAACCAACTAGTTAAGCTAAGTACCTAGCCAACTAACTAGCTAAATAAGCAATGAACCAACCAACCAACTAGTGAACGAACTATCTAACTAAGTGACTAACTGGTATCCAATTGACTTGTGCTATTCCAACTAGTATGGCATCAGCCTCGGGTCTATCCGTCCATTTTTGGCAAGAAAAATGGTCCCAGGCGCCTCGCGCTGGCTGCCATGTTCCTCCAGCTCTGGGTGCAGCCGTCGTCTCAGCGACCGGATGGAAATTGGCGATGCATCTCATCCAACTGCCAAGTAAGAGCATCAAATGACCCCAAAGCAATTGGAATTGAAAATTCGATATCGAAACTGAGCATGGTGGATATGGGTTTGATAAGGGTGACTTCAATATTATTGCATATTCTTGCAAAGGCTTGAGGCCTGTAATGTTTGGGTAGGTTTGGCAGTTTGGAGATGGTGTTATTTTTTTGGGACATGTTTTGCTTACCATTCAGAGGAGGCGAATGACTTGAAATAGTGGGAACACTTTTTTTTGGTGAAGCGTTCAAGTTTTACCAAGTTCTGCTTGGTAAACAAGTCTTAATCTTTAAGTTGGTTTACATCAGTTTACATCCGTGCCATGGTCAAAAAATAGGTTAGTTTCTCCCAGGAGGGTCATCTTACATCGGCAATCGAGGCAGTAGCTGCCTTCAGGTTGAAAGGCAGACACAGGCCTGTGAGATTGGCCGAAGCTGGGAAGTGCCGAAGATTGTAGGTGATTCAGCCAACGATCATCCGAGGCAAGCCCCGATGTCGTAGAATTTCGGAGGGTGAATCCAACGTTTATCCGATTTTTGACGTGCAGATGCACCAACGCTGATATTTTTTGGATAGAAGTACTAAGTGGCTGACACCCAAATCGCAAAGGCGACGTGCTGTCTGCCGAGGCTCGCAAGATGATTCGGAATTCATCAATCTCAAATTGTGACAGTTGTGACACCATGGGAGAAAAACACATCAAGACCATTCAAGACCTAGAAGTACTTACAAGGCTTCAGATTGAATTCATTGGATTCTCATGGATTCTCTACAGATCTCACATCCAAAAAATGGGTCAAACTTGGGGTCGGCCACAAGCTGGGATGGCCGATCCTCAGACTTGGCAAACATCTCTGTAGTGACTCTGCCATCAACATAGGCTGAAGTTGTCCTACTTGGGGATGCATCCCAGTGAGTATCAAAAATTCATAGTACACCCTAGTTACATATGGTATGGATGATGTATAGGCTAGGTTACAAACCACTTACGAACTGGGATGCACATCCAGGTAGAGAATCAACGGTGAGTGTCATCCAGATGGGTCCCACTGGTGCAGCTGCAAGGTCGAAGGATTGGCCGAGTGTTGCGCTTTAGCCGTTCCGACGAATGGCAAGCAGATGGCACAGACGGTGGACAGGACCACCGAGCGCAAGAAGCAGACCAAAGGGTCAAGGGAGTTGAGGCCTTGCCAACAAAAATCTGACTGGATAACCAATGATTCCAGTGATCCAAGTCTTTCCAATATCTTTGGGTTCCATCAAACATCTTTCATATTTTCAGCTGCAAGAAACAAGTAGGGCCAAGTAGGTGGGGTCTTGTCAGTCTTGTCCTCAAAAATGGGGTACCCCTAAGATCCTAAGTGGTTACCTCTGGTAAACTAACATAGCTATTGAAAATGGCCATTTATAGTGAGTTTTCCCATTAAAAATGGTGATTTTCCATAGCTATGTTAGTTTACCAGAGGGTATCTTCATTTTCCAGAGTAGAATTGTCCTTCGCTTGGGGATATATAATATATCCTTCCAGGAGGCTCCGGACCTCAAGACCTGCATGGTGCTCCACTCAAGCGCTGGAAATGACTTGGGGATGGCTTCGAATTTGGGGTCCCCAATGATTGGATTGATACGAAAAATTGACCAAATCTGCGGCTGTTTTTAATTTTGATCCATACTCACTGGGGTGAACCACATCGAAGCAATTGTTGGTCCGTTTCATGAGTTTTTTTCGTGGATTCCTTTGTGTCTTGATGATTTTTCACAGGAACTTTCTTCGCATCAGATTTGCCCAGCAGCTCCTTTCCTCCAGTGGCTTCTCCCCCTTTGGACCCTGGGTTCCACTAAGGTTATGGCAGGATTCTCCTTCGATGCCTACACCTTGATCGATCGAGCTCAGGGGGTTCACAACTCAGAGAGCTGGTGGTTTACTGCACTGGGTGCTGTCCAGGTTGGCTGCATGTGATCTTGATATGACTGGTGGATCACCATTTTCAAACGGGGTTTGGGGATGTTGTAACACAGCTTGGCCTTCACATGGGCTCTGTGGTTCGTGTGTTCGAGGTATGGACCTGTCAGGGGAATCAAGACCAGCGCGGCATTTGTGGAGTGCAGGCAGGGACGAAACGCCATGGGAAATATGAGAAGTGAAACATCACACCATCCCTGAAGGGCTGGGTGAAGCACAGTCTCTATGGCTTCCAGAAAGGGGGTTTCAGACAGTTTCAGATAGTTTCAGATCCAAGAAATTGGATGATGGGATTTTACATTTTAATAAATATATATATATTTATATGTATATATATATATATGTTTTACTGTACATGGTCACCCGGTATCAAACCAGGAAACGACAATGGTTTCCTGCAGGTTTTTCTGTCGTGGCCAGGCGGTGCTGCTATCCTCCACCTTCGTTCGTGACGCCTTCCGTGGCATCTTGCGCGCCCGCGTGCTGAGTGCCCAGGGCCTGCGGGGCGCTGGCATGGCAGGGGCCGTGGCGGTGGGGGGATCCCAGCCCTGTAGCGCATTGCTGGGGTAGACCTCCCAAGGTTGGGCTGGAATTTTGTGTGGGGATATGAATTGCCTGACTTTTGAAGCTAAGTAAACGGGGGGTAGTTGCGGGTATAGTTGAAGAACCCTATGATTGTTGGATTTCTATCTGCGACTTGACTTAGGAGTGGTGAACAGATGGCCACATCGATTTACTCCGAATTTTCATTCGAGATTTTGACATTCAAACAGCTGCCTTTGAAAAGGTCTTCTTTCGGACGACAGCGGGAGAGTCTGCGGGTGGCCTCCAAGGCATCAAGACGGCTAATGTGTTGATCTGACAATCACTTTTGATGACTACTGTGACTAATGACTCACACATTTTCCAGAAGTTGATTTATCTCAGTGAGATGTTGAAAAGAGTTTCATCGAGGCCTTCTAAATGAAAGGTGCATTGGAAGGTATTGCTCAGCGATTCAACGATCATCTTTCTCTGTTGTTTTTGGCGTTCGCAAAAATCAGAACCTCTTATATAAGATTGCACCGGGTTGGCGATCAACGAAATTTCAGGATTCGACTTTCAGACAGGAGAAATCCGCCATTACTCCAGACTTTTGCCATATCCACATCACTTTGAATTCTATCCACATGATTGGAAGTTGATCCATTTTTGGACACTGTGAAGACTTGGTGCCCTTGGACCGCAACTATTGCCAGGTTCCCGCGCTTGGTTGGAATTGGACCATATAGATGATATAGTTTGATATGGTATAGTTTATATACGTAACTATACGTAACTATATTATTTCCTCCATCTTCATGCTATATATATATATATAAATGCCACTCTGATTGTTATGATCAAATTGTTGTTGTAAAACATGTAATTTAATGTTAACATATACTGTGCCCCTCTCTCTCTCTCTTTCCATATATATATGTATGTATATATATATATGTATATATATATATATATATCTGTATGTATATATATATACATACATATGGAATATACACCATTCCTATCCATGACTATTTTGCTTGTATAACCTCTAATTGCCATGGGATATTGACATCAAATGGGCAGAGTCCCAGGCTTTCAGCGCAACAGCGTCCGGCGGGGTGTTCTGAACGGCCTGGCACAGTGGCTGGACGAGGCAAGGCGCATTTGGATCAGTCCCTTGGTTTGATCCTCCATTTGTTGGCCATAACATGCCATAACCACACATATGGGATAATATGGGTACCCTCTGGTAAACTAACATAACTATGGAAAATCACCATTTTTAATGGGAAAATCCACTATAAATGGCCATTTTCAATAGCTATGTTAAATTACCAGAGGGTACATGAAACCAAGCAACTCATGTTGCCTCTCATGGCATCTAAATAGGCATTGTATCTTAGTTTGGTACCTCATTCTTGCTGCTGTGCCATGAGGGAATGGTTCACAGCTGAACTTGTCTGCAGTTTTGGACTGTCCCTCAAAAGGAGATATCGATAAGATCCAATGAAACATATACTGCGCAGTATCCAGCAGAAAGCAAAACTCAGCTGCAGAAAGCAGGTCCATTTCTCAGTTCCCATGTCGGTCCGAAATCGGGGGACTCCGTGTCAGGACGACTCCGTCTACCTCTACGTGCCCAAAGGCTGATCGTCACTGTATAGCTATGAATGTCTAACTACTGCGAAGCCATTAGACGCCCTGGAGTCCTGGAGCTTCATTTGCTGTATGGCATGTGCTCTCTTGGAGGTGCCCTGGCAGACTCAGCTGCTGACACCTCGGAGGAGGAGGGGAAATGGATGGGTTAGAACCAACTTCCCCCCGCCGGCATTCCATGGCTTTTTCCATGCTGTTGATCCTCAATTTCAAGATGGTCGCCAAGGAGCCATGCCTCCACATAGAGGCCAGCTGGTACACCTCAGAGGCGGAAGACCAGTGTGAAAACCGTTGATTCGTTTGCAGGTGCACAAGAGAAGCCTTTTGGACAACAGCACCATGGGCATTCTAGGCCAGGATGGCAGGTGGCCTGGGATCGAACTGGCAACGGCAGGTTCCAAGCATTGTTTCGGTTGTCACTGCCGTGCACTGCCAGGAACTGCTTCCATTCCCATGTCGCAGTGGGGGTCTTCTCACCTGAAAGAGCTCTGTGTAGGAATCTGAGATTGGATTTGCCAGGTGTCTTCTGGGTGTGTGAAAATGCACCCCAAAATTTCATGGTTGATCAGTTTGATCATCACTTCCCCATTTCTGAATGGCCATTTTGGGATCCCAATTTCTTGGACAATCTCTGATCACTGTCCTGTCCAAGAAGGCTCCAGCTCCACCACACTTTGGACTCAGGACTTGGGAGTGTAACCAATTGTGACAAACAAACCATCCGGTCATGGCAATTCTGGATGCCATGGAAATTCTCGAACTAAAAGATCCCAGATGGAAGTTTTACTCGGACATTGTTCTATAAATGGGGATTTTCCATTGCCAGGTTTGATTACCGGAGGGTACTGACTTTTTGCACGAATCTGACTGGAGCAAGACATGGTCGCGTTCTGCTAAGGTGCCTTTGGTCAACACTGACCCAGCAGACGAGGGGGAGGAGAGAAACTTCCAAGCGTTGATTCAAACAACGGCCCCTCAGACTGATCTGCATCCATTCTCATGGCTATTTTTGGGCGCAGCATTTGTTCATATTTGTTCTTTTTTCTGAGCCTTCGGATGTTGTCCCATTGCCGCCATAGCTGCTTGCCGTTCTGTCTTTGTGATTTCATTGATGAGTTCGGTGTAGTAGTGTTGAGCAATGTTGTTGATTGCTTTTGGCAGGTCATGAGAACCGGTTGCTTTGGGAGCAGACATAATTCCGTCCAAACTCTGACAATGCTTGAGTTTGATGGTAAATGCCCTCTGCCCTTCATTGCTCACATATTCTCTCAACCAAGCGGTTTCTTTACACACTTTTTTCACTACCTCGCATGTTGCTTTGGCATTTGTAATTCGTGCTTCTGCTGTTTCAAGCGCTTCAAGTAGTTCTTCTGGTCTGGTTTGGAATGCCTCGGCGCTGTTTCGTTTTCCTCTTCCTCCTCCGAGCAACAAAGGTTTGACAATCCTTTCTGTGTAAGGGGCTTCATCCGAAGAAACATCCATGGAAGCATCGTCATTCTGAAAGCCCAGAGAAAGGAAAACTGGAGATGGATGATCTCTGGTTGCAGCTGAAGAGGCAGACTGAGGACATGGAGAATCACATCCGCCGCCTAGCGGCTGAGGCAGATGCAGCAGCTCTTGAGGCCGCAGACGGCAGCCATGCGCCGCAAGGTCTGGAAGTCTTTGAATCCGTGGAAGTGCAGAACGAGGAGGCGACGCCAAACGACGAAAAGACCAAAGAACCCCCACTCGCAATGCCAGCTGCTGAGCATCCCTTAGTGCTTGCGGTGGAGCAGCAGCCAGCTCAGTTGAGGAGATACTGGCTGGCAAAGCAAAGTGGGGTGCCGAACATCAGGTGGAATTGCAGAAACTTCGCATGGAAGGTCAACTTTCCGAAAGTTGATTCCAAGGCGAATTTATCAGCTGGACTTCACGAGGATTTGCTGTGAAGAAGTTCATGGTCCAAGGGCGCAGTGAGGCCGAGGCCGATGCAGCAGCTCTTGAGGCCGCAAGGGCCTTTCACGCAGAGCTGGTCAAGAAGGGGGTCCTTAGAGAACCCAGGCTGAAGGACCCTGAGTTCACCAGCGAAGTGCTTGGGGTCTCATGGGCAAAGAGACAAAAAAAGTGGAAGGTGCTGTTGCACCCGAACAAAAGGAAATTCATTTATGGCGGCTCCTTCACCGAGAAGGCAGTGGCCGAGGCCAAGGCTCTTGAGCTTCGGGAAAAGCATAGCATGCAGCTCCAGGTGAAGCCTGTGGCTACGCTGGCAAACAGACATGCTGGGTTGCCGGTGTTCCACCCCAAGGTGCCATACCCAGGGGTGACGTGGGACTTGCGAAGTCAAACATGGCGTGCAAGGTGCTATGTTGATGGGGCCCGTCGAGAGTTCAAGGTGAGGCCCAAGGACCACTCAGAGGCGGAGCTGGAGCGCTCCTTCAAGGAGGCTGTTGCCTGGAAAAAAAACAGGAGGAGGAGAAGAAAGGCAAGGCCGTGAAGCCTAAGGTGAAGCCTCGGAAGGATCAAGGAAAGTGAATGCAAAAGGCAAAGATAATTGAGCTGCATGGCTTATTTCAAAAACAATTGCAGTACAGACCATTCGCGTCTAGCAGGTTTCACAGAGGACAATCTTCGCTTGCTAATGTTTAGGTCAATGGGTGCAGATCCTAGAATGGCGTGGCTTATGTTCATCTAGCTAGCTTCACAGAGGAAAATCACCGCTTGCCAGTTTTGGGTTTCGAAGTTGAAATCGAACAGCTGGAAATATTTGGATTCAGTTGTTCAGCATTTGGCTAGCACTCATGGTTTAACATCACAAATGTGAAAATTGAGCATCTAAAAATGGGATGTTTTTATTGCAAAAACGATCTGCACACTTTGAACCATACCAATAGTGATCCCAAACTTGGATGGTTCAGTCAAATTAGCCCTGAAATTGATGAAATCTTTGGTTTTTGTTCATTGGTACCAGCATTTTTAAAGATTTTCGACCCATTCCCACATCCACACGCGACAACGCATGCTTGGCTTAGGAGAATCAGCCCGGTGTGGTGAAGCTGCAGCTGGAATTTGATGAGTTTGGAGAAGTTTCAGAGGTGCCGAAACTGGTTATCTTTTTGGTGCCAGACCCCATCCCATCCGATGGGTATTGGAAAACGGATTTGAACATATTTGAACCACAAACCTGGGAGAAACGAAGCAGGGGATGGATTATTTGAGGGGCCGGAATTGGATTTTAGAAATTCTTCCATTTTGGGGACTGCCCAGTATTTTTTCCATCAGCCAATAGCACAAAATCCGATTGACTGGTAAAGGACACAGCTACAATATAGGTCCTCAGGTAGGAAGGAGATGTTTTCGGTGTCAAGTAAAGGCCTTCAAGGGAATTTGTTGGATTGCGGATCTACACACGTCGTTGTTGATCTGGACATCATGGATATTCATGGATGTTTTTTCTTTGAAATTGATGATTTGATGTGGAGAAATGAGTACATTAATTCACAATCAGGTTGATTCATTGGGGATTTGCTCACAAGTATTGATCCGAAAAAATCTAGAGAATGGCCCACTCTGTTTGAGTTTGTTGTTTTCATATCCAATATCCAGCTATATCAATTATTGCCAGATATTTGCAATCTCATCATTCTTGGTGATGTTCCCACAATGACTACTATCTGTCAGTAACCTCCGGCATGAAGAAACCTTCAACCCTCGTAGCTGCAGGTGCCCGAGATGGGAAGCGGCGTGGATGAGCAAGTGGATGACGTGACTGCGGAGGCATCAAATCAGGGCGGGGTTTCCGGTGTTAGGCTGGTCACAACTTGTTGGCTTTCATAGTCCGTCTCAGGATCAAAACTTAATATAAACACTTTGACCATTTTGTGGCGGGATTTGTATTTAGATGGATGTATCGATTCAATTATATTCATATATCAATATATAATATATATATATATATAATATAATATATATATAATATATATATATAATATATATTTATATATTCATATATCAATATATATATATATATGTATATAATATATATAGCCGCTTTGTTTCTTGGGCAAGTCCTGTCGAATTGTGAGCTACATGCAACTGCAGGAGTACCTTTTTTGCCCATGACAAGGTGGCAATTAAGTATTGCTAGACATTTCCAATGGGTTTCTTTCTGGCGATCAAATGTGACGCTCCAGGCCCGCTATCGACGTCGAAGGTTTGGCAGCAATGTGCCCACAGAGGTGTGGCGGTGGCAACGGGTAGGGAAAACTGTTGAAGCAGGTAGCTTAGGTAGATTAACACGTATTCAAGTCTATCTCGAATTTTTGCCGACATGGTGAGGTTTGATTTTATAATCCCATCCCCCATTCCTAGTATGAAACACTCCAATTTCATGGTCCCAATGCGAAAATTCATGAAATTTCCCTACATCCACCAGGATCCGCCATGGTTTCTTCGCCAGGTTCGCTTGCCTGAAACCGAGCGCTTGAACTATCATCAGCTGGAGGCGCGCCAGATCCAGGCCTTGACGGATGGCAATTGGCCGATGAAAAACCACCGACCTGAGGTGTACATAGTAAAAACAATAGTATACATAGATACAATGATATACATAGTGTATCTATGTGTATCTCTCTCTCTCTCTATGTATATATATATACACTGTATATATATACATAGAATATGGTGCGGTCAACTGATTTCATCCCATTTGCTCAGGCGGCGCTACGTCGCCGAGGTCTCCCTTGGCAGGGTGACAGCATGGGCTCTTGGATCCAGCTGGAGGTCTTCGGGGCTTCTTTGGAAGTTATGATGGTTTTTGTTATCAGGAACTACTAATTCCTATATATATATATATATGTTCTATCATGATTGATGATGATGATGATGATGATGATGACGACGACAAAGACGAAGGAAGTACATATGTTGGAATGCTCCTCGACCATCCAAGGTCGAGAGGTTCTAGAAAATCGTTTGAAGACGTTTGGGCGCCAAGAATGGTTGCTTTACAAGTAGTGAACACCATGCAATACAGTCATTTTGTCCAAGAGAAAAAACAAAACCAAAAACACTAGTGGTCTATTTTCATCGGTAGTTGCAAGTAGTTGCGGAAGGTTTGAGTCCAGCCGAAACTTAGAAGGACCAGCATGTTGTCGAAGACGAGCTGAATTTCCATGATGTCTGGAGCTTCGGATGCAGAGTGCCAAGAGTCACGGCTGGTTCCAGTTTGTTTCTCAGGTCCATTGCAGCTGAGAAGGCAATTTACGATGCGGGAAGCTGGTGGAACACAGCCCTGCGGCCCAGTGCTGGTCGAAAGATGCAGTCGAAAACTAAAGGATTTGAGATCCAGATCATAACAGCATGGCCAACAGTGGCAGCATAGCATGGAGATGGTTTCAGTCTGGACGAGCATGAAGTGGTGATGTTTGTGGAGAGGTTGAGAATTTTCTGGGTACAGACCGCAAGGCGCGGAAAGGAGTCTGGCCCTACGATTACCCTTTGGTAAACTAACGTAACTATTGGAAATCGCCATTTTTAATGGGAAAACTCACTATAAATGACCATTTTCAATAGCTATGTTAAATTACCAGAGGGTAATGCTGGTCTCATCCAACGAGCTGGGATTTTCCTTGTTGAATTGCATGAAGTAAATATCCTAAGAATTCTGATTGCGTGCTGGATCTTTTTCCACTGCCAAAGTTTATCTAACTTTTACGTACCTTTATTATGTTTTATTGGCTTAAATCCCAAATCCTGAACTTGATGTTTCCGGAAGGCCATTTCCCGCTCGCCCCCCTCAGGTGCTGAAAGGTCGGCCTGGAACCCGAATCTTGCCACCCGAGCCATGGAGTCCTTCAAGGCATCCGGTGCTGCCAAGCGCCGCCGCCTGATGTGCGGTGCAATGCCTGGCGATGGTGTGAAGGTCAAGAACGAGACAAGTGCGGAGCATGAGGTCGGTTCTGAAAGCCCAGAGAAAGGAAAACTGGAGATGGATGATCTCTGGTTGGAGCTGAAGAGACAGACCGAGGACATGGAGAATCACATCCGCCGCCTGGTCAGCTGCGACAACGAAAGTTCTCTTGCGCAGGCGGCAGCCAAGGTCCCCGAATCCGTGGGAGCATTGGGAGCCGCAGATGAGGAGGCGACACCAAGACACAAAAAGATCAAAGTAACCTTCGTCGCAATGGCAGCTACTGAGCATCCCTCACTGCCTGCCATGGAGCAGCCCTACAAGCTGGCAAAGCAAAGCGGGGTGCAGAACATTTGGTGGGGCACCAAGGCCTTTGCATGGGGAGTGAAATTTCCAAAACTCGATTCCAAAGGAAACACATTCAGCTGGACCAACCGAGTGTTTGCTGTGAAGAAGTTCATGGTCCCAGGCCGCACTGCGGCCGAAGCTGATGCAGCAGCTCTTGAGGCGGCCAAGGCCTTCCGCACAGAGCTGGTCGAGAAGGGCATCCTGAGAGATTCCAGGTTGAAGGACCCCAACTTCACCAGCGAAGTGCCTGGGGTCAGGTGGGATAAGACAGCAGAAAAGTGGAGAGTGCAGATCCAAAATCGCAAAATGTGGATTGAGGGCGGCTACTTCACCGAGAAGGCAGCGGCCGAGGCCAAGGCTCTTGAGCTACGGGAGAAGCATGGCCTGCAGCTCCAGGTGAAGCCTGTGCCTACGCTGGCAAACTTGCCGATGTTCCACCCCAAGGTGCCACACCCGGGCGTGGTGTGGTTTGTCCGAGACCAAACATGGCGTGCGAGTTGCTATGTTGGTGGAGCCCGTCGAGAGTTCAGGGTGAGGCCCAAGGACCACTCGGAGGTGGAGTTGGAGCGCTCCTTCAATGCGGCTGTCAGGTGGAGGAAAAAACAGGAGAAGGAGAAGAAAGGAAAGGTCGTGAAACCCAAGGCGAAGCCTGGGAAGAATCAGTGAATGTGAGTGCAAGAGGCAAAGATCCTTGAATTGCATGGCTTCTTTCAAAGACCATCGCAGTACAGACCATTCGCGTCTAGCAGGTCTCACAGAGGATAATCTTCGCTTGCTAATGTTTAGGTCAAAGGGTGCAGATCCTAGAATGGCGTGGCTTATGTTCATCCAATCTCCGCTTGCCAATGTTTGGATTGAGTGGTTCAGGATTTGGACAGCAGTCATGGTTTAACACTTGGGTTTCTACGTGAAATTTGGGTGTCTACAACAGACATGTCTTTCTTGCAGAAAATGTCACACATATGTGTTTTCTTTGTATTGACCCCAAACTCCGATTCACAAAGATGCGGTCCATGTCACATGTCTACTTTTTAGAGTCCAACATATCAGTTCATAATCTCTAGTTGATCCATCAATCTACTTATATAATACAATTTAACAGACAATTGAATCATCATGTACTTTTTGTAGCGTGATAGTGTTAACCATTTCTGGGGACTTAAAGCCTATTTGAATGCGAAGTCACCATTAATCGATGGCGATACAAGCATCAGTAAATCTGCACCCATGCCACACCCTACAAACTTTAAACAACTCAATCATGCTTAAAACAGTATAGGGTTCACTATAAGATGAAGCAGATACCGTAAGGTATTAAATCACTATAGTATGGTAATGTATGGTAATGTATGGTATAATCCCAATCCATCCATGGGTGCCTGAAGAATTTGGGAGGCGCAACTGGCCGGCGCCTTGGATGTGGCTTCCAGTGCGGCGGAGACTTTGTCAGGCCAAGCTGAGTCAGTTGTTTGGAGATTTCTTAACTGGACTGGGAGGAGCGTGTCCTCCAGCAACAGAACCAGAAATCACAACGATTTTGGTTGGAACTATGGGCAGCGTTTGAGTTTGATTCCCTAGCAACGGTTGAAAGCAACCAGTCATCCCCAGGTGCTATGATAGAACATGATTTAACCATGACTATATTGTGCTTACATATATATATATATATTCCGATTCACTCGCTATGCGGCATGGTGGTCTCTCCTATAGGGATGGTCATCCATCACGAAACATTGAGAAAAACGATGAATCCTGGATGACCATAGGCCCTTCCTGTTTGTTGCTTGACCATGACGAACATGAACATCTTGCTGTATATTCCACTGTTTCCCATGAAAATTGCCTATTTTAGTTTACAAAACATTGAAACATTGAGCCATTTAACCAGCATTGGGATTTTCCCATGGGAAATTGGCCTATTTGAGTTGGTTAAATCCCGATCTAAATCCTATGCTATCTCCAGTATAGCATAACAACCTCCAAAGTTGGTTTACCAGAATTGCCATTACAATCCATTATCATATTATTATTATTACTACTATTATTATTATTATCATTATTACTATTATTATTATTATTATATATATATAGTTATTATTACTATTACTATTGTTGTTATTATTATGCTGATGTGACACGCCCCCACCATAACATTTAAAGCAGTTGCATGTTCATACATGTGCAGTTGTTTCATTTTGCGGCTGTCCGTAGCTGCTTTTCCCGAAAGCTCTCAAGAGAGCATCCAAGCCCAAAGACCAGAAGGGCATCCGATCGCTGTGAAAGAAGCGAAGCAGCGCCGAGCAGCTTGGTGACGAGGCGAGAACTGGTTGAGGAGGATTGAGAAATAAAGGGGAAAGAATAAAAGGGAATAAAAGAAGAAGATTGGTAGTGGAATAGCCTGGTGAGGATCCAACAGACCTCATCAGGTTATGAGCCCAAGGGGTTCCACCAACTCCAGTAAATGATGTATGGCCGCAGAAGAGCCACCAAAAAGGAGTTAGAACAAGGTGAAAAAGAAATTCAATAAGCCCACGAGAGGCTAGCCAAAGAAATGGAGGAATCAAGTGAGTTGCAGATAGAAGATAAAGGAAATGAGGCCGAAGGTTTCGAGTCCCCCCAAGCGCCCAAAAGGGATGTAGCGAAGGGAAGTGAGGAGATGCCTAAAGGAACCCCAAAGACCTTTGTCCCTGCGCTGCCTGAGTCTGCACCATCTCAGGAAATTTCCGCCACTCAGGAACCCACCGAAAGACCTGAGGCAAAAGCTGAAGTGAGACCTGAGGTGAAAAGCCCAAGATCTTCGACTAAGGGAAAGATGAGTCCTGAAGCCAAAGAGCCTGCTGCCATTGAGGACAACCCCGGTGGCACCAATGTGAACTTGCAGGGCACTTCAAATGGCCCGACACCACAACCTGCGCTGCTTGGTCGTTCCCCTCAGACCGATGCAGTGATCTCCCCAGTGCAACCACTCTTTGATGAACAACAACTTAGGCGATTCCAGGAGTTGTATGCGCAAGCTCCTTGGCTTTACCAACAGGGAGGTCAAATTCCGATGCCTCCACCTCCATTTCAGCATCCAGTTGCGAGACCGCTGTTTCTTGAACAAGATGAAAGAAGGCTTCAAGGTGCTGGAGGTATGGTAGATCAGACCCATTTACATCCATACATGCCGTCAGTGGGTCCTCAAGAAAACATGGAGTTGAAATGGGAATTGAAAGAACTGATGGATGAAAATCGGAAACTGAGAGACCGTGTAGAAGTTTTGGAAAAAGGAAGTGAAGATCCGAAGTTTTCCACGCCCGAAGGCCATTGCAAGGAGGCTGAGACCACCACTAAGGAGGCTGAGACCACCAGAAAGGAGGCTGAGACCACCAGAAGGAGGCTGAGACCAGCACTAAGGAGGCTGAGACCACCAGAAAGGAGGCTGAGACCACCAAAGGTAAGGAGGCTGAGACCACCAAAGGTAAGGAGGCTGATAGACCACCAAAAGAACCCGAAGATAAAAGCACAGTGTTGGTGATGCTCAAACTCATGGAAGGGATGCAAGCTCTTCAAAACAAATGTTGGATGGAAGGGATGACGAAGGAACTTCAGAAGCTGTTCGCCATCGCCAGCACTTCCAGCTCTTGCAGAATGGTCTTCAACGCCAGGGCCTATCGACTTCAACGACTGGATGACACTCATTGAGCCAATGATGAGCTACTTGTCCAACTCTTCAAGCCAATGGCGGCAACTGCTGGTTCAAGAGGCGCATCAATGGTATGAGAGGCACATGCAGCTTCCTCCACTTGAACGAGTTGCACACCTACCAAAACCAACTTCTGACTTGGCCAAGCAAAAATGGGCTAGGTTAGAGAGGAGAGCATCAACTCTGTTGCTGATGGCGGTGCCTGAACCTCAACGAGAAGAACTCATTTCGTCAAAGAGGCGGACAGCACTTTCCATCATATGTCAGCTTCTGGTGATTTACCAACCAGGTGGCCTGGCAGAAAAAGAACTGATCTTGCGGTCCCTTGAAGCACCACCGGAGTCAAACAACCTCAGCGAAGCTGTCCAAAACTTGAGAAGATGGTCCCGGTGGAGGAGACGAGCCGCCGATCTGAGGATCTCAGAGCTCGACCCTTTTTTGTTGCTGAAGGGTCTCAACAGAATCATCCGACGTCCACTGGAACAAAGTCGAGATCTTAGCTTCAGGATCAGCCTTGCTCGGTCCACTTTGCAGGTGGATTCAACGCCGACTTCAACTTCAGTGGCTTCCTTTGCCTTGCGCCTCATCGCTGAATTCGAGCAGGTCGTGCATCAAGAAGCGACCAATGCCCCGAAAAAGAAGGTTGAGGAGAAGCCGAAAGCTGCGAAACTGAAAAAGCTTGAGGAGGAAAAGTCCCCCACAAAGAAGGAGGATGCGAAAGAAGAAAGAGGAAAATGCAAGTTCTACCTGAGTGACACTGGCTGTCGCCGTGGAAAAGGTTGCCAGTGGTCGCATGACCAAAAAGATGAAAAAAGGAGATGCTGGACTTGTGGCAGTCCAGAACATATGGCTCCGTCTTGCACAAGACCCAAAGGGCCTGGCGACACCTCTCCTACCAGGTTGAAAGCACAAAGAGCCGAGGGGGAGGAGTCATCGCCTTCAAGTTCCAAAGGTAAAGAAGAAGAAGGAAGTCAGGAGCAACAAGCATCAATGAAAGACCTACTTGAGCAAGCGAACAAGATGCTGAAGAACCTGACCTCTGCAACAACGACCTCATCTACAACATCTTCGGCCGGAAGTGAAGCCAGGGATGAAATTGTAGACAGGCTGCAACAGCAGCTCAACTCTCTCAAGCTGAAGGTCTTCAAGCTCAGCAAGGTGCCCTACGGCAACTCTCAAGGGCTGGTGGATTCAGGTGCAACACATGCCTTGCGTCCAATGAGGCATGGAGAATCGCTGGAATCATACAAAAAGGTGCCGGTGACGTTGGCCAATGGGCAGTCCACCCAGCTACACATGACACCTGGAGGAGTGATGGTTTCAAAGAGGCCAGACATCGAGCCAATCATCCCGATAGGTTTGCTCATCCAAAGATTGGGCTGCAAGATCAACTGGGGTGAAGGAGGTGTTTTTCTCCAACATCCAAAGCGCGGCACTTTGCCGATCCAACTCAGCAAAGGATTTCCTCAGCTATCACGACCTCTGACCTTAGACCTGATTGAGGAGTTGGAGAACGCAGTTGTTTTGGGGAAGTTAGAAGAAAGAAGTTTCAAAGAAGAGGTGGAGTGGACGCAGATGTTGGTAGAAGATCATCCAGTTCTACGACAACTTCCTCAGCACATCAAAACGAAGCTGGCAGTGCAGCCAGGTTCATGGTCGGACCTTCCTGCAAATCGCAGGACTCGAAAGCGAATGCAAAGAGATGGATTCATTGCCCACTTGTTCGCCGGTGAGGATACAGGCTTCACACTGGCTCGTGCGTGGCATCAGCAGGGTGGGAATGGCCACTCACTTTTGGAGGTCGACATCAAGAGAAGCCCAAATCCAGCTCTGATGAGAGCAGCCCTGGAAGGCAAACTTTTGGCTGTGGTCGGTGGTCCAAACTGCAGAAGCCGACGTGTCTTGAGGCACTACCCAATTCCCGACCAGCCAAACTGTCCACGTCCACTACGAGAATGGGGAGGTGGTGAATTTGGAAAAGAAGGGTTGACTGAAGCTGAAATCGCAATCCTTCACGAAGATGATCTACTACTATGGCGAATGGTTTTCCTGACCATGGTCTCCAACTACATCAAAGAAGCTCGAGGAGATTCCACTCAGATTGCCTTTGCGATGGAGCAGCCGGCATCACCAAAAGACTACATGCCGGAGACCGTCTCGTTTTGGGACACAAAGGAATGGGCTTCACTCAAAAAGGAATTTGGTTGGGAAGAAACGACTTTTAAAGAAGGAGCCATGGGAGGAGCAGCCACCAAACCCACAACTATTGGTGGAAACTTGAACCTCGAGATCAACAAGCACAAGAAGTTCAAAGAAGGAAAGGAAAAGGGGGAGATCAGAACGTCAAAGGATGTCTCTCGATGGGCACCTGGTGTGATGTCCATGGTTACCGAGGCATTGATGTTGCAGGTCACGCAGCAACATCCCAAACTTCGACCGCTGAGCTGGGAGGAGCACATTGCTCATGGGCATACGCCATACAGGCGTGATTGTGCCGTATGCCAACAAACTATGCAGCAGTGCAATCCACATCGAAAAGTTCCATACCCAGTTGGAGGAGTGTTGGCCTTGGATGTTGCAGGACCTCTCATTCCTGCCAAAGATGTTGGAGGACTCTACAAAAGATGGATGCTAGTGGGCACCTTGACATGGGCTGTCCCTGCAGAGTCCGACAAGCTCAAAGTACCAGAAGTTCCTGATGCCGATGGCGATGAACCTCAAATCGACATCAACCCTGAAGAACAAGATGAAGATCAAAAAGAAAGAGAAGCTTTGAAAGACAAGGAGGATGCAGAAGGTAAGGAAGAAAGTGATGAAGTTCAGGTGAGGGTTTGGGAAGAAGAGGAAGAGGAAAAAGATCCAGCGCTTCCAGGGGGAGGTCCTCCTCTACCACCATACCTTTTGCCTCCCCCTGAGAAGAAAGAAGGGGATCCAGATCTTCAGCCTGGTGGATTCGACACCAAAATCTTCCGCCTTGTCGCTCCAATGCAAACAAAGACCGCGAGAGAAGTCATAAAGACTGCCATGGAGTTTCTGCTGAAGCTCAAAATGGATGGATTCCACGTTGGAAGAATCCACACTGATCGAGGCCACGAATTTTCAGGGCCATTCAAAAAGTGGGCGTTGGATCTCGGCATCATGCTCACAAGAGCACCAGGAGATGACCCAAGGGCCAGTGGTCGGGTCGAAGTAGCAGTGAAGAGCTTCAAAACGCACATTCGTCGGCTGCTCAAGCAAGCTGAAGTTGGAAGCGAGATGTGGCCCCTTGCAGCTCGCTATGCCGACGCCCTCAATAGAAGTTGGACGATTGGTGAAGCTCCAGCTTTTCCACCCTTCCTGCAGGAGATTTTGGTGCGACGACGCGCTTGGCGCCGTGGGGTCTTCGAACCAACTGTGGAGAAGGTCAAATACTTGTTCCCAGCGCCTGAAGAACATGGTCATTGGGTGCAACCGGATGATGAGCGACCAAGGGCCACAAAGTATGTCATGAGAAAGGCTACAGAACCCATCACCAATCAGAAGTGGGTTGCTATCGAGAAGGAGGTTGCGGATGCCCTGGCAACAAGAAGGCGTTTGAGGGAGAAAACAACAGTAAGAAAGATGGAATTTGAGGAGAAAAAGACAGAAGAAAAAGATGAAGAAGAGGATGAAGAAAAGTTTCAAAAGCTGAAGTTGAGATTGAACAGAATCATCGAAGAGGAGATGAAGCTCATGGTTGAAGACCACCCAGAACTTGCGAAGGATGAGCTGGCGTGGATGACAAAAATGAAGAAAATGATGGAGGAGCCTACAGAGGAGGACGAAATCCTTCAAACAAGGGTGATTGCAACGAGAGAAGTTGCCCAACACTGGAGTGAATGGCTGTCTGCCATTGAAGAAGAAGTTCAAAGTCTGTTAGAAGAAAAGCAGGCGATGAAGAAGTCACAAAGAAAGATCTTGAGGAGCTACAAAAGAAAGCTTCAGCCGAAGGTCGAAACGTGGAGGTCATTCCGTCAAAGCTGGTCTTCACAGTCAAAGCTGGTCCGAATGGGGGCCGGAAAAAGACCCGATGGGTTATCCGCGGAAACTATGAGGCCAAAAAGGATTCTGAGCAGAACTTGTCCAGCGGTGCGGACTCAGCTGCCTTCAGAATTGCAGTTTGGGCAGCGGCCCGGCACCAATGGCAAGCAGCTGTCTTGGATATCAAAACGGCCTTCCTGAATGCGGTGATGGAACAAGGAGATCAAGAAGACATCTTGGTCGGCAGACCACCTGCGCTCTTCACTGAAAAGGGCTACATGGCCAGGGACGTCTTTTTCCTGCCCACGAAGGCTGTCTACGGTCTTCGAAGATCACCACGCCTTTGGGGAAATTGCCGTGATGAAACGATGGAAGATTTGGAAGTTCAAGCTGAAACAGAAGAAAAGAAGGAGAGGAGTTTTCATCTACTACCTCTTCAAGCAGAGCCAAATCTTTGGAGGGTGTTGGAAAGGGGAGATGAAACACAAAAGGTATGGGGTCTTGTGATGACCTACGTGGATGACATCTTCATCTGCTCCTCTTCCACCGTCCTCGAAGCCCTCAAAAGAAAGTTTCAGGAGACTTGGATGACACCCAAGCCGGAACACGTTTCTGGGGAGCCAATTCGCTTTCTGGGAATGGAAGTTTCAAAAAGAGCTGAAGAAGGAGGAAAAGAAGTATGGTATGTGACCCAGAAGTCATATATCAAAGACATGGTTGAAAAGAGCGAAGAGAAGGTGAAAGAAAGAAAAATCCCGGTCACACGTGACCAAGCCCACATCGAAGAGCCAAGCTCACCTCCAACGATTGACCAAGTACGGGGAGCTCAAAAGTGCATTGGAGAAGTTTTGTGGCTTCTCACCAGGTCACGCCCAGACCTCATGTACGGCGTGGGCAGGATGGGGTCCAACGTCCTCAGAAACCGCGTCAAGGTCATGGAGCTTGGAGAACTGATGAAAGGATATTTGAATAGAACAGCAGAAGAAGGACTTCGCTATGAGGTGGAGTTCAACGAAGAAATCAACCTGCAGGCATACTCTGATGCCTCATTGTCCCCAGAAGGAGCTGAAAGCCATGGAAGTTTTCTGATTCTGCTGGAAGGATCCCCAATCTTCTGGCGCGCAGGCCGACAGAGCATGGTGACGCTGTCGACGGCCGAATCAGAAATGACAGAAGTCATTGAAGCGATGACAGCTGGTGAATCAGTGGCTGTCATTGTCCAGGAGCTCTACCCTTTGGTCACCAAGACCGCCTACACCGACAGTCAGGCGGCCGAAGCCATCCTCAACTGCGACGGTGGCAGCTGGAGAACCAGGCATTTGCGCCTGCGCTCCGCATTTGCCCGCCAATCAATTGCCAAGGGCGAATGGGCACTTCAACATGTGCCAGGTGATCAGATGCTGGCAGATCTTGGAACCAAAGCACTGAATGCGCCAAGACTTGAAAAGTTGAAAGGGCTCATGAGTATGGGCACCATCAAAGAAGAAGAAAAGGAGGATGAGATTAAAGAAAGAAAAGATGAGGAGAAAGAAGGAAAAGAAACAGTGAACTGGGCAGAAGCAGCCCAAGCAGTCAGACTCATCACAATGGCTGCTGCGATTTCAACGGCGAAGGCAGTTGAAGAAGAGGAGAAAAAGGATGGAGAAGGTTTCACATTTGAAGGGATGGTCGTTTGCTACACCGTCTTCGTGGTTTTGGCCACGCTTCTTGCCAAGCGGATCTGGATGGTAGGAGTACATCTTGTGAGGACCATCGCTCAAAGGCGTCCTGTCCTCCAAGGAGGAAGTCTCCCTGGAAAAGCTGCGCGAGAAGAAAGGAAGGAAGAAAAGAAAGAAGGAAAGAGAGGAGGAAAGAGAGGAGGAAAGACTATGGAAGGTAGTTTAGTTTCCAGCCATGGCGAGTGCTCCACATCCTCTTTATCTTCATCCACCTCTATGTCTTCATTTGCTGCTCCGCTGCCAAAAGTGATGCCAGTTCAAAAAGGGGCTCCGCGACCAAAAGGGGCTCCAAAAGTGAAACGTTTACCAAAAAGGGGTCATCAATCAAGCGAGATCCCAACACCAAGGGTTCAACAGCCAAAAGCTTCATCATCAAGCCACATGCCCACCGTGGAGGAGGACATCTTTGGAAGCTGGGATGAAATTGAACGTGAAGAGAGATTGATTAGAAGAGCTGCATGCTGTACGTCCTGGAGACCCCATTTTGGGTTCAATTGACCAACTGCCGGACGATGAATTTCCAGAACTGCCATGCAAAGTTTTTACAACGAGGTATGGGGAAGTGTATCATGTGAGCCGCAGCTGCCGTCATCTGACCTCGCCAAACACTGGAGCTTCAATGGAATCAAAATGGTGCAGTCGATGCAGACGCTCTGCATATCAATCTGGCTCAGTTCCGACGAAAGGCGATGTGCTGTATCTGAAAGGAGCTGGGCGCGATGCCCACACAATTCTGAGATGCCCTGCCGCCTTAGGTTCTGGTCACTATCAAGTTTGCACGGCATGCCTAGAACTGCCGATTTAAAGCAGCTTGAGCTGACCAAATTCAAATGAAATCTCCAAGCGAAGATTTCAAGGGGGAGTGCTGATGTGACATGCCCCCCACCATAACATTTAAAGCAGTTGCATGTTCATACATGTGCAGTTGTTTCATTTTGCGGCTGTCCGTAGCTGCTTTTCCCAAAAGCTCTCAAGAGAGCATCCAAGCCCAGAGACCAGAAGGGCATCCGATCGCTGTGAAAGAAGCGAAGCAGCGCCGAGCAGCTTGGTGACGAGGCGAGAACTGGTTGAGGAGGATTGAGAAACAAAGGGGAAAGAATAAAAGGGAATAAAAGAAGAAGATTGGTAGTGGAATAGCCTGGTGAGGATCCAACAGTCCTCGTCAATTTTCATTATTACTATTAATACTAATATTAATATTAATATAATAATCATATGTATATATATATATATCATATAACATCATATCATATCATATCATCATATCAAGATATTCCCATGGAATCACTATGATATCTCCTTGGTTTTCCCATCGGAAAAGATGCTTCTTTGAGCCCCGCAGGCGATCTCTTCGGGGCGCTGGGCGCGGGCTTCATGTCAGGCGCCAACGAGGCGCCGTGCGGAGCTGCAGAGCTGCGGCCCGTGCTCGGGCATAGAATGGGGATATACATGGATCTACCATTATATTCCATTCTATCCCATGAATGGTCATGAAATCATATTCCATAAATATTGGAATCAAATGGAATTATAGTCATTATATGTCAAGAATCATGGGGATACCCCTATGGCTATGGATAGTTTAAACCGGGAAAATCATCTGGTGGGGAATTGTCCAGCACGCCATGTTGGATTACCGTAAATCCTCGAGCGAAAAATGGGCCATGGCTTCTGTAGCTATGTGAAGCTACTAGTATCCAACTAGGATTGATTTAAATCAAGATTACATCATTTGGATGATTTAGCAAATTCAGCTTGAAGGGAATGAATCGGCGGAGGCATCGCAAACCCACGGGACAACAACACAGGAGGTCATAACTAGTGGGTGATGCAGAACAACAAGGATGTGGGCGCGGGTCTAACTTTTAGGGAAAGATAACCACAGACTTTGGTCATTTAAATATTATATATATATATACACTAGGGTGTTGTTCTAACACGCTTTCTTCAGGACTTTCTGTAAGCTTAACTTGGAGTTTTTATACTCTTAACTTTTAGTTTTTATACCCTTAACTTTTAGTTTTTATACCCTTCACTTTTAGTTTTTATACCCTTAACTTTTAGTTTTTATACCCTTAACTTTTAGTTTTTATACCCTTAACTTTTAGTTTTTATACCCTTAATTTTTAGCTTTTATACCCTTAACTTTTAGTTTTTATACCCTTAATTTTTAGTTTTAACTTTTGACTTTCTGTACCCTTAACTTGGAGTTTTTATACCCTTAACTTTTAGTTTTTATACCCTTAACTTTTAGTTTTTATACCCTTAACTTTTATTTTTTATACCCTTAACTTTTAGTTTTTATACCCTTAACTTTTGACTTTCTGTACCCTTAACTTTTAGGTTTTATACCCTTAACTTTTAGTTTTTATACCCTTAGCTTTTGACTTTCTGTACCCTTAACTTGGAGTTTTTATACCCTTAACTTTTGACTTTCTGTACCCTTAACTTGGACTTTTTATACCCTTAACTTTTGACTTTCTGTACCCTTAACTTGGACTTTATGTACCCTTAACTGAATCATTTTGGATCAAGCACCGAGGTCACCAATGTCAATGAAAAATGCAACAGCCATTCTGGTAAAATCATTGAGCTCAGAAAAGCGCTTTCAATGACTCAAATTTTGCATTTTTCTGGGTCTCAAATTTGACAGTTTTCTGGGCCCCAAATTGGCTCGAAACC
>Ga0126342_10004906_pt1:0-20000 | contig 23097 bp, 15 predicted proteins | sample Cyp1metagenome_FD_92528 | JGI IMG/M metagenome (GOLD analysis project Ga0126342, IMG submission 92528) | Coral microbial communities from Lord Howe Island, Old Settlement Bay, Australia - Cyphastrea 1 metagenome | ecosystem: Host-associated > Invertebrates > Cnidaria > Coral ...
ACTGCCAGCTGATAACGGTGCATGCGTTGCAGCGATGACGCTGAAAAGCCAAAAAACGCGCCCCAAGTTTTTCCAGGATTTCCAATCATCAAATCAGCACGGCACTGTGGTAAAATCACCATTAAAAAAAAAACGTGCGTTTTATGGGCACGGTTTCCGGTCCGGCGGGTCGTTTATGTATTGATGTATTTATATGTTCATTTATAGTTTTGTCTGGTCCGGTCTGGTGTGGGATATGGTATGGCAAATATTGTATGTACATGCGTATGTAGGTATCTGTATGTGTGTATGTGTGTGTGTGCCTTGATGTTTCTATGTCTGTATGCATGGATGTAGGCATGTATCCATGTAATGTAATGTAATGTAGTGTAGTGTAATGTAACATAATGGTACTCACCTAACACATGATAATTATAATGTAACGTAACCTACCGTAATGTACTGTCTGTAAGCAGGTGTGATGTACAATGCATGTATATAAATAATATAATATACATATATATACACAATTATATATATATCGCACATCTAACCCCCAACAGAACACTGTAGTCAACCCGGTGGTGGGATCCGCAGAACCCAGCTCGCTGAAAAATCTTTTTCGCCTCGTTGCATAGGTCCCAGTCGGTGAACCAAATAGGTTCATGTCAAGCCCAAATCCTCAGGAAATGGATGGAAATGGTCTATGTAGGGTTTAGATGGTTCAGGGTCCACCATGCAATATGCTGTGGGCAGCGCACGGAAAAAAGCTGCTATCCTTACAAGTCCACTACGGTGCACTACGGAGCACTACGGTGAACCTGAAAGCCGGATTCCTCCCTGGCAATGATTTGTTCGAAAACAAGTCGATCTGTCATGTCCTATCCTATCCTATCTTGTCCTGTGCTATCCTCTCCTACCCGATCCTCTCCGATCTAATCTATATGTCATCTATCTATCGATCTATGGTTCTAACTGCGTCGATGAATCTACAGTAAATCTGTCCTTCTGTATGTCTACGTATGTGTCTAAACATCCGTCAATTTATGAGCAATCTATTGGTATGTTTACCTTTCTATTTATCTACCTATCTGTCTATCTATTTGGTGTCCTATCTTGTCTATCTTATCAAACTGCGAAATCTACAGATTTATTCTAGCAATCAAATCCATCTTTTAAATTATTTGTCTAATCTATGCAATCGAACCAAATCAACCTATCTATCTCCGCCTGCTCTTCTATCCTCTAGACGATCTATCTATCTACCTGTCTATATATATATATATATATATATATGATCTACATCTCTGTCCATCTATAGTATCCGTCCATCTATCACTGTCTGTCTGTTCTGTTCGGTTCTGTTCTGTCTTTTCTATCTTTACCTACCTGGTGAGTGATCATAATCATTCATAATCAACAAACCCTGAAAAAGAGTCCTTCCGCAATCTCAATCCAATGATTTCTTCGGCCAGTGAGGTCGTGTCAACCCCCTGATGAGTTCCTCCTCGATTGCAATGAACATTCCAACTCTGGTTGAGAAACGTTTGAAACCGGAAATCTATGCGCTACCTCCATCATTGTGCCATTGGAATCATTGTTCACTTGTTCCGCTCGTTTTGGGGCCATGCAGGACGGATTCATTTGCAACACGCTGAAGGGATGCCCATAGGGAAAACGCAGTTCATGGCGGGCACGAGAAACATGTTTGGGTCGTCAGAGTAATCAAGCTAGTAACAGATAATAGCTACTTAACAAGTTAGTATTGGTTCTTGGTTGTTCATAAGCGCCAAGTACACCTCTCTTATCATCGAGTTCAGCTTTGTGAGTGGTTGGTGCCAGCAGCTCAGGAACGGTCTCCAAACACATCTGTAGAGATTGTGGTCAACCATATCCACCACATCCCCTGGAAATTCATGGCAATTCTGCAATTTTTGTTCGTGCCTCCATGTCCCCCTTGATCCAGGTACCCATTTTAGGTGGCGGTTTGTAGCATGCCATGGCCGGAACCCATCACTGAGCCGCGATGCTTAGGCGACCTTAGCCTCAGTTCACAGAAAAAACATCATGCACCATACAACCAAAGTGCCAGTTGTGTTGGGGACCAATCCTAAGCATTTTGCTGCGCGTGTTTTCAGATCTGATTAGTCGTTTCCTCCCATCCCAGGCATGTATACCACTTGCATTGTTACATATATTATATGTACTGTATATTAGTATAAATATGGGCCGCAAAAAATGTGGTGCATCACGCAATCGACAGGGTGTTTCTACCCCTTTCTCCACTCCCATACTGCTTTCGGCTTGAGGGACCTAATCTAATTCTTCGGGTGTTCCTACCTCGTTTTGAAACCAAAAAATGGTTTTACTGACAAAGCAGGGTACGCCTCAAGACTACTCTTCACTGAACCAAAAAAGAAACTATTCGTATATATGTATATGTATTTTATCATAAAAAGAAAATGATCTACAATGAAGGGGTGTAGAATAGTTTTTGGATTTGTTTGCATCAGGTTTTGATTTGTTTTTGGCTTTCTTTCCCAGTACCATTTGCCTTGTATTTGCAACAGTTTGGAACTAGAACCTGTCATTTTGCATGGTATTTGATACATTTTGGCATGGTCACTTTGCATTTTGCATGGTATTTGCTACATTTGGCCATGTTCGCCTTCCATTTTGCATGGTGTTTTGTCACATTTTGGCATTTCAACCTCTCATTTGCATGGTATTTGCTACATTTTGGTGTTTCAAACGTTCATGTGGGTCTCTTGAGGGTTCTTTAGGCTTTTTCATTTAGGGTTTCATTTAGGGTTTCTTTAGGGTCAGGGTTTCTTCAGAGTTTCATTTAGTTGTTTTTCCGGTTTCATGTAGGGTCTCTTATCGGGATTTCTTGTCAAGAGTTCTGAACGTTCAAATGGGTTTCTTTAGGGCTTCTTTAGGGTTTCATTTAGGGTTTCTTTAGGGTTTCGTTTAGGGTTTATTTAGGGTGTCAGTTTGGGTTTCATTCAGGGTCTCATTAAAAATTTCTTTAGGGTTTCATTTAGAGTTTCTTTAGGGTTTCAATTTAGGGTTTCCAATTTAAGGTTTCATTCAGGAGTTCATTTAAGTTCTCTTTAGGGTTTCATTCCAGGGTTTCTTACCAGGATTTCTTTTCACGATTTCTAAACGTTCAAGCGGGTTCCTTTAGGGTTCCTTTAGGGTTCCATTTAGGGTGTCATTCAGGCTTTCTTTGGGGTTTCTTGAAGGTTTCATTTAGGGTTTCTTTAGGGTTTCATTTAGGGTTTCAATTTAGGGTTTCATTTAGGGTTTCTTTGCGGTGTCAATTTAGGGTTTCAGCTAAGGTGTCAGTTAAGGTATCATTTAGTTGTTTTTTCAGTGTTGTTTAGGGTTTATTTGGGATGTCATTTAGGGTCTCATTCATTTTTTTTAGGGTTTCATTTATGGCTTCTTTGGGATTAATTTATTGTTTCTTTAGGGTTCATTTATGGTTTCTTTAGGGTTCATTTATGGTTTCTTTAGGGTTCATTTAGGGCTTCACAACTCTTCATGTAGGGTTTCTTATCAGGATTTCTTTAGGGTTTCTGTGGGTTTCACGTAGGGTCTCTCTAGGGTTTCATGTAGGATACAAACAGGAGAGAATACAGCAAAAGAAAATGAAAAACAAAGAGACAGTAAAGACAGGAAGCAAAGAAGAAAAGGAGCAGGAAGTAGAGCAGCAAAAACACATGACTGAAGAAAAGAAAAAGTAGAATAGTAGAAGTAGAAAGGCGCAGAGTACAAAAGCGGAGAAGCATGGAAAACAGAGAAGCAGGAAAAGCAGAGAAGCAGGGAAAGCAAAAAGCAGAAAAGCAGAGAAGCAGGAAAATAAGAGAAGCAATGTAAGCAGAGAAGCAGAAAAGCAGAGAAGCAAAAAAACATAAAATCAAAGAAACAGGAAAGCATAGAACCAGGAACCCCCAAAAAAATCCTGTGATATATATATATAAATACATATACGTATACTATATATTATTGCAATTATATATATAAAGCAAACCCAAAGCTATAGAAAATTATCTCTTCACTAGTTGAAAGAGACGGATTTCATTTCCATGTGTAATCTACATCAGAGGTTCCTATATGTCTTGGAGTTGCGATCCACTGGGGGCCATTCAAAAGGACTACCTCTAGTAATTGAACAGTTTGCCATGAAACATGGTCTTCTTTATAAATTATAAATACATAATCTAAAAATTAGCAATGTTTCTCAATTGTTCCATGGCTATGGCTGTAGCTATGAATCCAAGTGGTGGATTATAGCCGTTCTTTCATGTAAATGTAGTTAAATATAACCAATGGGGAAAAAACAAACAATTGCAACGACAATACTTCACATCGTGTAATCCCCACCGTGGCAAATATCTTGACATATATTCTGACATTCCATGACATTTTATCTCCAATACATTCTGACACATTATACGGCATTCTATCTGACATACATTCTGAGATTTTATCTGGCATGTTGTCTGGCAATCTATCTGGCATATTCTGGTGCTCTTTCTGGTAATTGATTCGGCATTCTATCTGAAATTCTGTCTCACAGTTCATGTGACATTCTATGTGCCATTTTACTTGACATATTTTCTGACATTCGATTTTGCATTTTATGTTGACATTCTATCTGACAAGTTATTGGACAGTCTATGCGCATTTTTTATTGGCACATTTTCTAGACATTCGATCTGGCATTATATGTCAACATTCTAAGTGGCACATACCATGAAATGATTTTCTATATTGCCTTTTTACTGACATCCTTTCCGACATTTTAATATATATATATATATATGTGTGTGTGTGTGTATGCGCGCGTGTAGTTATAATTTTACATTTTATTGATTTTTATCTGACATTCGGTCTGGCCTTCTATCTGTAAAATTGTGATCTGGCATAGTATATAGTGTTCAGGTCCGGCCCGCCCCAGCGCGCAAACAGCAAGCCGGCTTGCAACGTGACGAGAAGCTGGCGAGAGGACAAGGAGGAAGGCGAACGAGGAGAAGAGGAAGACCGGAATGGCTTGTTAAAATGTATAAATCTATAGAGACCCTCACCTAGTAAGTGGGGAAACAACATGGAGAAACATCGTCTCAGCTTGAACCCAGGGCACAACAACATGTTGTCACGTGCTCGTTATCTTCAATGACAATGTCATTCAGCACGTTCTTGTCACTCGGCACCCCTGGAATGGCAAAAGTCGCTGCATCTTTGTTGCTCAAAATTTAGCATGTCACCAGTTACCATTTAAAATTTAAACCATGTTAAGATCCATCACTAACCAATTCTGAACATGTCATGTTGCTGTGAGTTGTTGCATGGTAAGCTCCCATTTCACCACAATATGCCACACTCACTGAAAGGAGCCTTTAACAAATAGAGAAGTACTATGACCAACAAGGCTAACTGTCACTTTCCCTGTGCTCCACCGTGCGGATGCCATCTGGTGCCTGTGCTCAAAGTTCCCAAACTTGCCTTGTTCTCGGCCACTGCCTGGCTGATGGCTGTGGCACAAGAACCTAGCCATGAGAACCTTGGAGTTGTTCAAAAAGTTGATTGGAGGGTTTTTCTGTCAAGACATGTTTATCATGTTTAGGATAAAATATTCAATCAATGGATGAGTTTTCAAAATCAGTTTATCTGATCTGTTTTGCAGAAAAAAATGTTCTTCTATGTTTTCCTATTCTCTATCAAATATACAGTATAATTGTCTAATTATGTATAATGACATCAGATTTTATGCACTTCGTTCTCTCGGAGAAACAGCAACTGTAGCCAACTACCAGCGACGGTGAAAAGGTTGCCTACTCCAGACCCGCTCCATTGCTATCGCTTCCGCTCCATTGCTATCGCTTCCAGAAATGTCATGGGAGCGAAAACCTATAATTTGCAATTGCCAGCTTGGATAGCTTGGGGTGGTATCCCCAATGTTCAAACATGTTCAAACACCGCCACATTTTGTTGCTTCTTCTGCCCAGCTTTCTGATTCTTGGTTTGTTGAAAAGAAATCATAAGCTCCAGGTCAAAGCTCCATCGAAACCCAAGCTGACTATGGAAAAGAACACATGGTTTCGTAGATTCTGATGTTGCTACTAAATATATGAAAATGGTAAAATTATATCAAAAGGCTCTCTTCAACTGCCAGGCTTGCCTACCAGAGTGTATCCTCCCATTCATTGCATCCACTGGGCTGACTCAAGAGAGAAAAGTGTGGGATGGCACTAATATGGATAATTTTGATATATATATATATGTATATATATATATAAATGTATATATATAAATATTTGTATATGTATATATATATACATATTCGTATATATGTATATATTCAAACGAAATCCATTAAATATCTTGAAATATTTTATATAAAGCAAATGGGCACGGGATCCAGTGTGGGTCAAAATTATTGACCCAGATTTCAGCATTGCTAGCCTAGTACGATATGATAGATTTGATAGACCACCAATTTAGTTAGGGATGCTTTATACCCCGATTTAACAATCTTGCAAAATAGTTTCTGAATGTACAAACTTGATTAAGCCGAAATCTGACTCTAAATGGGCTATCTCAGGTTTAGCACATATTTCCCACGTTTGCGGTTATCTCAGGTTTGGCACATATTTCCCAGGGTTCCTCCCAACACCCCAGGATATCCCACGTTTTGTGGGTAAATTTAAATGTCGAGGTAAACTCACCAGTTTTTCTATCCCAGCTATCAAGCCCCAGCCTCTGGCGTGTCAGCTTGCTGAATCTCTTCCTCTGGCCAAAGCATGGTACATGGGACGGATTGCCCTCGCAATTCCTGGGTTTTTGCGTTGGAAAGGGCGGTGCAAGCGGTAGAAAAACTGAAGAAGTCTGGAGGAGATGACAATTTGAAAACATCATGGGGAGACGGTGGAAGCAGTTGAGGGATAGTAAATGACAATAAGCTGGATGAACAAATGCTAGTTTGACAACTCAAAAAATTGATGATGATAATATCATGATAACTGACAAGGAAACCAAGAATGAATATACCCTGGAGATATGATATGTGACCACCATAGACTCACTTGGGCTATAGGGATTCAATCAACCCACATGGGCGACAAACCATGGGGAATTGCTGAATCATGGAAATAGGGGACAAAAACGTCAAGAGACTTCCGGGTACAAAAGAGTCAGCGGTCTCCAAAATCACGAGTTTCAAAGGTGCCCGCTTTAGGATGACATGTTGACACCTCAAAAAGTCATCCATTTTCTGGCAATCTAAAATCTTGCAGCCTGAAGGGATCCTGACCTTAAGGCATTCTCCCAACGTGTGGCAGACACACCGACGGGTTACATGATGACAATGACATAACATTGTTATAACATCCAATGAGCCAAACTTGTCAATAAACATGAACTCCTCCATGAAATCTTCAACGAACCATCCAGTTTTGCTATCATGTTTGGAAATGTGGCCAATTCTTGCAATGATTCTGTGGATCCTGGGGTTCCTCGCAGGAAAGCGCTAAATTCGAACCAGCACTGCGGATGGTTAGAAAAAAAGGTACCCTCAAAATTCTGCGGTCATAAATTTGGACTAGATACACCATTCCCCGGATATTCATATCATTTCAAATTCAATACTATAACACCCCCCATAATCAAAATCCTTTTTGAGTATTCAGCTATTACGGTATCCTTTTGGAGGGCCCACATGGGAGGGATGGGATTAGTATGGCAGTACCAAGGGAATTTGGTCGAGCGTCGCCACAGCGGCGTAGCACTGAGCTGCGCCAACGTTTGAACTCGGAAGGTAAGAGCAGGGTGAGGACCCACCTGCCACGGTTCGTCCGTTGATTGAATTTTGCATCGTGCTGAAATTCAATGAGCCCAACCGTTTTTGGTGGCAATTTGTGGAAATGTCATCAACCAAAATGGTTTGTTTCTGTGTGTTTTACGGAATTATGAAATTTCACATGGGTTATACAAACATGATTGATCCATCAAAAGTGGAAGTAAACCCGCCAAAAAGGTGAATTTGTCATAACATCTGGATTCTAAGGTTCAACCATGAAAATAAGGATCTCACGAATGAGGAATGGTCATTTGACTCACATGACATCTGGGCAAGTAACTAAAGAGAAAAAACATGTTGGATGCCCAGGGATTCACATGGTTAATTCTCTTCTGTCGTAAGGTTGGTATAACCTACCCAAATGACATGAAGTGCTATCCAACCAACTTGTGATATTTGTTAGTGTCCTCTCTGTGTCTTGCGTATTCCTTCTGTGAATCTCTTGGTTCTGCAACGTAACGATCTTCGGTGCTTGTGGTTTGACATATCAAGCAGCTTACCTTGGAAGAAACCTGGGCACTCTCTGGTCCGCATGATCTTGGCCGTGGACCATTTAGCTATCAAATTTAAACATTAGAAATTTCACCACCCAAAACAAAAATGTCACAAGAACAAGCGTCACACGTAAATTATTCAAGAAAATGGACTCTTCATTTCCGTGTTTGATTGCCAAACGGATGCAAGAAACCCAAGCGATTCAAGGAGTTCTCGGTTTGCGGCAGGTTGAAACTTGGACCATTTGTGGGTGGTTTCCCGCAAGAAAACCCCTGATCTCCGGCACGTTGGATGGTTCTTCCAAGGTTGAATTTTCGAAACTCTGTCATTCAATTTCATCCTGATTCGTTAAGAACAAAAAAGCCCTGTGAATGATGGATGATGATAATCCCTACAGTTGATATTTTAGTAAAATCCCCAAATCTATCCAGGATTCATCAACCTATCATCATTTTCCGAACTCCATGATAGGACTTGCTGAGGTCCTTCGCCACCCCATGCGTGGCGCAGATCGCAAAATACATAATAATGGTTTGATAAGCATGGTTATGAACCAATTACTCTGGGCCCATGTTCAACTAAACCGATTGGATCGAATCTAAGTCGTTACTTTTTTATAATATGATTTAAAATATCCTCCTCTTTCCCTTTCCTCTCCATTGCCATCTCGGGAGATAAGTTTATCCTACAAAAATAAATTATTTTCACAGACATACCCTCCGGTAAACTAACATAACTATGGAAGATAACCATTTTTCATGGGAACATCCACTATTTCGACTGGGCCATGTTCAATAGCTTTTTGTATGTTTACCAGGCCAGGTAGGTGTCAGAACCCTATATATGTGCTTTATGGTCAGTCCGCTCATGGGGATCCTGAAACATGTTATTATATAGTATATCCCATTATCGGTCCATTAGAATGCATTAGTTACCTGGTTGGTATACTATATCCCCATCAATGTACTATATAGTAGTTAGTGAGTTGTACATAGAACATTGATGGGGATATAAGTACATTGATGGGGATATACCGTAATATAGGGATTATTATGGTCCATTTGATGGGTATATAAAAATAAACCATTGATGTCTACTTCATCATACAACAATGAACGACCATTTTTATTGGTCCAGAACTAGAGGATTGATCCTCCAAAAACACCCCACCTGGGTAGGAAGGCAATGTGAGGATCGATGGCGGTGGAGGTCATAAATCGCACTCCTCCGGCCTCCTGAACGCTATTTGAACACGTTCTAATGGTTCTGCCATGCTTTACCATCTGGTTATTTAATATAGCCATGGAAAATCACCATTTCTAATAGGTAAACCATCTATAAATGGGCCATTTCCCATGGCTATGTTAAATAACAAGAGGGTAGTTTATATATGGATCAATCAATACATACCCGCAAAATCGTTCAAGCTAAAATGTGATCCTGAACCCCAAAAAATCGCCAAACTTGGATAACATCTAAAACAAGGGGGGGCAGAGAACCCAAGAGCAAAACGAGAACAGTTCCACCGGATGCAGGTATCCCTGCTACCTGGACCCAGGCGCAAACTGAACTATTTGAATGATGGAGGAAGTCAACAAGCACCAGCTATTCCAATGCGAGTTTTGCAACTTCGAGTTCAAAAACATGCACACCACGAGTGATCACAAACGAACCAAAAAAACACAGTTCCAAGGCGCGCGTTTCCGACGATGCCCCGAAGGCCCAAAAAAACATGGTTTGAGAGCCTTGCTTCTTCCCCCGAAACTTTTGAAATCAAGCATTTCGCACGAGACTTCCCCCATAATTCACAGTTGTCAAGATCAGGAATGAGCATTTCGTGCGAGACTTCCTAGAAAATTGATTGCCGATGATCAAAGCTGAACTTGTAGAACTACAACAGCCATGTTCTGCTCTATTGCTATTACCCCACTGATGCTCTACTCTACTGCTACTCTACTCTACTGCTACTCTACTCCGCTGCTTCTCTACTTTACTGCTACTGGCTGACAATGGCCACTTGGTTGGAAGTCCAACTGATTCCAAACAGCTCAGATCATGAAACACGCCAAAGATCATGGTAACGCAGAATACGCTCATGGAAAGTCATGGTTTCCATGCACCATGTAGACCGCAATTGTATGGGCACAAAATCAAATGTTCTGATTGTTTTTCTGCCAGCCAAAAAAAAACAGTGGTTATCAACCTTTGACACCTTATCAGAACTTTCATCAGCACCTGAAGGTGTACATTGCAGCATTGTCAAGCTGGGCAAGGCTGGGCAGCTGGGCGCTCATTAACTTGTTGGAGAAACAGACTCACGCAATTCACGCAGCATGCGTCATGAAACGATTTTCTGCATCATTTTTGGGGGAGGTTGTCTTGAGGGACTCTAAGCTTTCAAAAAAAAAACATAGGCAAAATCCGTTTATTGCCCTTCTGTATGCAGCGTTTGTGCAATTGCTTAGCTGTTTTTTCTCTGTGATGTTGGACAGGCGCGCGCCGTGATACTCGTGGAGAGCCTCTATCTCAAAGTTATTCTCAGGGTGGATGCCCATTGCGATTGCCGCATGCCAAACAATCATATGGTGCTGCCCAACCCGCGTAGCTGCGCCTACTCTTTGGCGGTGTAACAGCCAGTAACGGGTTTCCTTGCTTAGAAAAAACATGGGAGAAACACAAGCAAATCAGGTTTTCTTGGTTGCCAACCTTCTCAATTCCAAGGAATTTTTGGGAAGCGTTAATTCAAATTGTGTACTTGATTCTGGGTTTGCAACATTTTTGGATCTTCCCTTTTGGATTCCATGTTGTATTTTATGTGTAGCACCGTCCACACCAATGAATTTCTGGATGTCACTGCAATGCTTGGGTTTCGGCTCCACTGCTGCCTTCTGGTCAGATTGCTGGAGCTTCACCGTTGCTTTGGGTTTCAGCTTTTGCATCCACTGGCAAGCCTTTTGGTTTGACAGGGGTTGCAGACACTGTTAAATTTCCAATATTTTATATCATATTGTCCCATATATGAATAAGTTCCCATTACTGCCACATCGAACCATTCAATTCAGTATCTTCCCATAGTCTTTCAATTGAAAACCTTGAAGTTTCCCTCATTCCATCTGCACCGATGCCTGGATCAACTGATGAGCTGCCATAAATTGCGTGGCTCGTACGGCGCCCGGCTGCTTGGGGTAGAAGGCGTCATCCGCCGAGGGGCTATAAAACATGAGCCCGGAACCTGCGTGCTTTGGAGATGAGCCTGGTAAGTCCCCGCTTCCTGCGGTTATCCCGCGGATACACACACACATATAATATATATATATATATATGTGTGTGTGTATATATATATACATGTGTGTGTGTACTTATTTATTCATATTTATAGAACTGGATTATAATATATTATAATTCCACTTACTCACCAGTTTGGTTGCTCGAAATCATTCAAGCTGGCCCCTATTGAAGCCCAAAGGAAACGGGCGGCTTGGGATGGGCATCTCGTAGATGCAGATCACACATGACATTACAAAACAAAAGCTGACACAAACCTATGACATATAAACATATATACTTGTGTGTCTCATTCTCTCTCTCTCTCTATCAATGCATAAATAAATATATATATATATATATATATATATATATATATATTCCTTTTATGTAATGCATACGCGTATCAATATCAATACATTGATTACACACGTGCCTAATCCGTTCCTCGCAATGTTCAACAATCATCAAGTACTCCAGGTTGGGACCGACATTCGGTAGCTTGACCCCCGGAAGGCATAGGAAGTTCACCCGGAGAAATGGTGGATGATACATGATGATACTATGATATTCATATGGCAAAGCCAGTGCCACACATCATCTCGAATGAACAAAAATGTGACATTGGGGAGACTTAAAGTTGTTGATTGGATGATTTTATTGATGATGTCTTTTTTTTGGCAACTGGGGTGGTTGATAGTTGATAGTTGAGCCAAGTCTCGTTGAAATGAAAATTCAAACGTGAAGGGATTCACTTTTCATTTTTTTTGGAGCACAGCTAAGCCCATCAAATGGTTTTCGAACCCCACCCTACTTCTAGCAGAATCCAGATGAAGAATGACAAATGCATTTGCTGTGAGCCATGGCGAAGCTGCAGGGTCCTATCATTCGATACCAGTGGGCATTGCATTGCCCGATCTTTAGTTTAGTTTCGAACTGACCCGCCAACACTTCGACAAACCCACGCAAGTTTGACCAACTCATCAACACTGTACCAAAACATTCACAGACAGTTACCCAGTTTGACCCACTATAATAACCGTCACGATGAACCGTCACAAACCAACAGTCAACCAAGACTTACGAGCACCAAGTTTTTCCCCATTCTGTCCACTTGTTCAAACATTTACCAATTCAGCTTTTCCAAGACTCAGAAAAACCACGTTCTTCGAATTCTTCCAGCCGGTTTTCACAGTTTTTCCAAAAGGTTATCCAAGTTTTTCAAAATGTTATAGATCTACGTAGATGTAGCTACCCCCCCATTTCGGACATCCCTTAGAACACCAGAATCACCAGCACCTCGTTTTCACCGAGTCACGGCTTCGATGACGCAGGACGGTGTGAAACACCATGAAGTCACGATCCGATAAGGGAGGGGAATGGATCACAGAGTAGAGAAGGTCATTCCCTTTGGAATGATTCCTGGAGTGGGTGGAGAAAAAGCTCACTAGTGATTGGCTAATCGTGGTTATAATGGTGGCTAATAGTGGTTAATAGTGATTAATAGTGATTAATACCTGATTAATGTGGGTAAAACAATGCATTTTTTTTACCACAAAAATAAATAACTGGGAATGGTAAACATACCATCTATAAAAATGGAGATGACTGGGGGATGGTTTATGGCATTGTTTTACCCACATTATTTATAATCTTGAATGGGCCCAAAAGGATTTGATGGAACTGGGGTTAATCACCTGAAAGCCCAGAAAATAGTCTTGAATGGTTGTTAATGACGATTAGTGGACACTAAGCGGCAATACGTTTGGGGATCTTGGAATGATTCCCGAAGACGGGGCCACCTGACAAGATACCCATGAAATATGCTGATGTAACAATTCAGTTGTATAATGATATAATTTGACACATACATGATCATACATGTGCTGTATATATGTGTATATAATTGCATATAGTTATATATAATGGGGACATGTTAAGTTATCAAATTGATAGTAACAGCTCTTGGTATACATGGTGTAAATTTCAGTGGAGATAGGTTGGGTATGCGGGGTGTGAACCATGTTCGAGCTTCAACCGAATTTCAGAAGTGTTTGGAGCCAAAAGCCAAAAATGTTTTGAGCAATCTTTGGTGCTCTTGGAGGTGATATTGAATGACGATAAACCCTAAAAATGAAATGTCTGGCCTTTCACATGCCACACGCTAAGGGTATGATGGTACTAACAAGGCCCACAGCTTCAAAAACTTCAAAGGTGATGCAAACCTTTCAACAAAAACGCTCAGTATTCATAAAGAAAGGTACTGCTAGGAGCTCCCGAAAATACTGATAAGTCAAATGGCGATTTCCATTTAACACCCAGGCTCTGTGTCCCGGGGCCGCTTGCAAAAGTCATTTACGATACGTGAGTGGCCTGGCCTTTGCGAGGTCAAACAAAAACAACCTTCCCCCAACTTTCAGCCATGCCCAAATAAAAAGGATATAATAATGCATTATAATGTATATGATATGCATCTCAATAAAAATGGCTAGAGCATGTAACATTGCAATATAGTTTTACGGCTAGACCACCGCCCCATGCTAACACTACTGACTGATTGGTCTGATTGGTGATTGCACCAGCCATCTTTATGTTTGTCGTGGGGGGATCGTTATCCCATTAGCGACAACAAAAACCATGGATGACTTTCCATCACCATGGATGATTTCCGTTGTATATCCCTGTGAAATGAACGCGTTTTTTCCGTTGGCAATTCACAGTGTATTCCCATTATTTAATATTATTTACCAATGATTTTCCCACCATGGATTTATTGTTCTTTGTTTTGGGTTTCCATATCCCTGTATATTGCTCATGTACTGTTGGCATATGTTGGTACAGCCTTGGTGTGTCTTGGTCGCAATTACTTATCAATATCTCTCCCTATAGTTAAATCCCACGATTATCATGGTTCATCACCACTCTTTCTAGTCAAATCCCATTTTCCCAGCATTGATCCCATTTTCCCAGTCAAACCACATGTTTTAGTCATGTTCAATTCCTGATCACATTTTTCCGAGAGAAATCCCCATGTTCTTTTCCAGGTGCAGAACTTTGAATCCATCCATCTGCTTGTCCCACTTGGCGCGGTCTTTGAAGTTCATGTAGCGATGAGCCACATGATCCACCTCGGGCGCGTGGCGATGCGTGGCTCCGACAACTCAAGGACTTTTCAAAGGTACCATCGGTACTATAGAAATTGACCCTGGGATGAAACCAGGTTTTTTTTGGGGCAATACCATCGGCTCGGCTATATGTTACTCCGCTGCATGTTTCTCCGTTTTCATGGGTGTTAGGTTTGGGGTGGGTGGGTTAAAAATATCTGCTATGAAAGAACAGTCATTTTGTTAGTAAGGGGCAATAACATTGGCTACAAGTTCCCCCGCTATGTATTACCCCGTTTTCACAGGGTTTGGGTTTCGCAGTGGGGCAATAACACATGTTACCTGCCCCGCACGAATAATCGTTCTTGTCGGTATGGAGATTAATTATATTGTCAGCATCTTTTCAATCTATTCCCTTAGCTTCGTTGGGGTTTTGTTTCTATTAATACGTATTTATACTTATTCTGTGTGAACCATTTTGAGTTATTGTTTAACACAATAACAATAATAACGCAAACCTAACATCGCGGAACCCAAGGGCCTTTTGACCTCCTTCCTTTCATGTGTGATACTTGACACAGCTTTGAACATTGAACCTTGGAATACCTTGGTGCACATGTGAAGAATCTCTGCATGTCAAAGATGTCTAGATTGGAAAATGCCAAAGAAGAATTCGATTCTGTACCATTTAGTCGATTGAAGTCCCGATTTTGGACAAATGACATGATGTACACTTATCCTTTTGCACATCCAAGTCAGCAAACAAAAACAGGTGAAACCAAACCTAATCCGATTTTTCCTTCATCCAATGGAAATTCTGTAGCTTGGAAAGTCCCCCAGTTCGATCATTTTCCAACCGACCTAAACCTCCATTCGACCGGTGATTTCACAGTTAGCCATGTTATCCATGTTTTAAGGACACTGTAGGGTAGATTCCATAGATGGAACTTCAAGATGATTTGACATTCATCTCGCTGATGGTGCCCCTCATCTCTGATACTTGTCATATAACTCCAGAACGCTTCCGAACAGTTTTGAACGCTTTTTGAACGCTTTTTGAACTCCAGAACGTCCGAAGTGTCCCGAAAAGCAAAAACCACTCCGGTGTTCTTTTTTCCACACCAACACCCAAAATCGATCTTTTTTGGGTTTCGAGTTTAAAAAGATCCAGGCTCCAGGTATTCTTTGTGAAATCAATGATTTAGTAATAGCTATCAACAGTTCAATGGGGCAATGGATCATCTCTGGAGCCAGTACTAAAATTTAAACTAAACTAGTTTGCTCATATTATATATATATAATATATATATATATAATATATATATATTATATATATTATTTTTGATATTATCTGTCAGGCCCTTGCGAGAGCATGAATGCCTCAGCTGCAAAGGCGCAGTGGTCCCGGGAAAGCAACCTGAAATTTTCCTGAGTCGACCGGCACGACCGGTGGCGAGGTCCCTCGAAATGGATTTCTTGAAGGGGCAGGTTTGCGTTTTACTGTAGGTTTTCCCTTCATGAGATTCTGGGAAACAACCATGACTTCATGGAAAGCATAATTTGCCACCAAGATCATAAGCTGACAAATGATGCACTAGCAAAATTTTATGAACATGTTTCTGAACATGACTTGGTCCCTGGTGTGGTTTTTCACAGAAAATCTACAGAACATCATGAAATTCATCATGTTTGCAGAATCCTGATTTATGGATCTCCCAAAAGTCCATCCATCCAACACAACAATGGATCGTCGGTCATATCTTTTCCTGACCAAACCTGTGCTTGCTAACGCAACAACATGCTTTTGGATAAAATTCTCTTGGCAAAGACTTTAAACCAATTTCTGAAATTGGTAACAAGCGTAGCTGCCGTTTGTCGGTCAAATCCTTGTGCCAAACCTCGCGAGAACATGTTGCTTCAAACCATATAATTCCAACATGTCTAAATGTGTTCCCAAACTGTCCAACTGTCCATATATCACTTTATCTCTCTCTCTCTCTCTCTCTCTCCCCCTCTCTTGCTTTCCATCTTTTTCCGGTATTCTTACTATATATATTTATATATATATTATATATATTATATATATTTGTTTTTTCCCCATCATTACCGGTTTCTGATTTTCGCCAGCATGTCCCGAGATCGTCCAATAATTATTTGCCACTATTTTTCCACATATCCTTTCCAACATTTCCCCAAACAAACATGTTTTTTGCCATTTTAACACATCCCCATCTTTTTTTTGGCACCACGGGCCACTGCTTCCCCACCCCCGCGGCCCTCGTCATCCCCGTCGAGATGCACGAAAACGGCACCTCCAAAGAGGCTTCGATCCTTGTGTCGCTGGACCTCAATGAACTCGTCACGATGAAAGGCGTCCCAATAAGCGTCGCAGTGGACCACTGCCTGGGCAGTGTGGGGAATGATTACTAATGCTGCTATAACGGTATATCTTATATGATAGTGTTAGGGATATAACGGGGATAATATGGGATATCGTGATTATTATGGTCATTTTGTTACAGTTTGCTATGGTATAGATGGCCCATTTCGTTCGATGATTTACATTTCAAAAAGTCGTGTTTTTTGCTAGCTAAATAAGCAAATGACCAAAATGCACCCAAAAACTGGAACCAGGCATTCACAAATGTGTCAGGAATGATTGCAACTATATAATGCTGCATATAGTTCAATCATACCTTATAACCAGGACTTGCTGTCAGGGAGCTGGAACCAAACAAAGAATAAAGCGATTGCGATTTGGACTGGGTTCTGCAACCCATTTACTTTAATATTGCGGATGGGTTCTTTGCTGAGCCTACCAAATGAATTTGGTTTTGACGGATTTCCAGGTCTGGAAAACTATGACTTACCCAGCATTATGGGTTTGTATGCGTTTTCTCATAACTTTCCATATGCTCCCATCATACGCCTTCATTTTACTCCACATGTTCCACATGTTTCCATATCTCCAATCACTGTCCCATAATTCATAATTTTCCACAAAAACAAACAGGTTCTTCCACTTATTTTCCACATAAGTCCCATAATTTTCCACAGATTATAAATCCCACATAATTCCAACCTAATTTTCCACAGATTGACCCTATTTTCTCCACTTATTTTCCACATAATTCCCACAGATTCCCCTTATTTTCTCCACATGTTCCTAGCCTTTTCCCTGGCGCCCAGGCACCAAAAGCTCCTCAGCTTCGCGCTGGGTGATGATGCGCTGGCGCGCACGAGCAGAGTTCAACTTTTCCACGAAGGGTGTGTCGTGGTCGAGCTCCTGGTGGTCGAAAGAATAGCCCATGGTTGGAAGATATCCATGGTATATCTTATATGATAATGTTAGGGATATACTGTAACGGGGATAAGATGGGATATCATGATTACCATGGTTATTTTATGGGATTCAACGATGATTTTTATTGGATTTTATGGTGATTTATGTTGATTTCATGGGATTGAGTAGAGATTGAATGGAAATTATATACAGGGAATTAAGGAGGATTTAATAGGCTATTAAATCATGTTATTTAAATATTGACAATGACTGTTGGATAAGATCATGTTGAATAATGGATTGTTGTTGGATCCATCATTTCAGTAAATGGTGGATGAACCATTGTTAGCGATAAACCATCCCCAAATTCACCAGAAATGGATGATATTCGTTGAAATATCTTAAAAAAACAAATCTGATCAAAACTTACCCCATGGTTCTTTGGTCAAATGCCGGCGCGGCTAGCTGGAAAATCCTCTATACATGCAGGTTGCTAGCTGGGAAACTCAGGAAATAAATGGAATATGTTCGCTTGCTATGTTTGATTACAGTGATGAGAGGAGTGTATATAATGGGAATCTACTGGAGATAAAGCCTAACCAAGCATCTATGGATGATTTTGGAATATATATATATATGGATATTATATGCATAAATAAATAAATAAATAAATATATATATATATATATAGCGGGAATAAAATGGACACACATAAATATATATATATATATAGATATGTATATGTATATGTATATATATGGAACCAACAATCATATAACCAAATGGCCAAACAATATTAATAACAATATACCGGTGACATTTCCATTTGGAGAAAAAGTAATGATGGGATTTTATGTCTAGATAAATCAACCATCGATGAGAAATTACGGGGGCATTGGTGAATGATATACATGAAAAAATCGTGGGGCTAAAGAGGTAAATAAAACTAAATGGATACACACGCATATATATATATATGTATTAAATATACATATGTATATTTATATGCATATATTTAAAAATGTATATAATATGTATATACGTATACATATGTGTATATATATATATATATATATATGCATTGGATAAGGGTATCAACATATAACCAACCAATGGTTTATTAAACCTCTTGCATCTGTGGAAGCTGGAGATAGCTGACCCAAGAGTCTTGGTAAATTGCAATATTTCACTAACCTGAAATTCCCGGCTATGGGATAGTTACTGTAATTACCCGTTATATACTAACATGTACTAAGCATCATTCCAGTGAGGTCGCAGTGGGGTCGTTGTAGCTTATCCAGAACACTTGATATTCATCACCCCCCTACTGATTGGATCATCTTGGGGGTGAATAAACGAGGTTATGACCCTGGAAACGGGATCCTGTAAGTCAATTTTCATGTTTTTTCCATGGAAACATATTTCTATCAAAATCTGTCTATCACCTATCACTTTCAAATTGGGCAAAGTATAGCTGATCGGGTGTGGCAAGCATCAGAAATGGAGGAAAATGATGGGAAACTTCATGGGGGAGATGACCTTGGTAAGCTTTAGACCCTGGTATCACTGGGGGTATCATTCCCCTCAGCAAGTGATCCCTGATCTTCTGGTGATCATAAGTCCTTTAAGAAGGTGATCCTACAAAAAAGCTGGTATCCTACAAAAAAGCTGGTATTTTTCAATGCTCACACGACTTACACAAGTAGCAAAGCCAGGTGCTCCTCCTAGTAAAAATCAAAGAAGTGTCATGGGACTGACATGGCAAGTCCCAACAAGAAGTCTAGGAAAATAGAGTCACACATGGGAACTTAAAGTGAATGTTCTAAAAATATTAGTTCGATTGAAGATTCTAGAATATTACTTAATATTACATTATTTGTTAACTTGTTAATAATGTTGAACTTCACTCTACTTCACTAGTTAAATGCGAGTTTTTTGTTCCAACCATTTAAGTCAAACTCAGCATGTTCCTTTGTGAAGATTAGGAAGGTCTACGAGTAGATCATTTGTC
>Ga0126342_10004907_pt1 | contig 23096 bp, 23 predicted proteins | sample Cyp1metagenome_FD_92528 | JGI IMG/M metagenome (GOLD analysis project Ga0126342, IMG submission 92528) | Coral microbial communities from Lord Howe Island, Old Settlement Bay, Australia - Cyphastrea 1 metagenome | ecosystem: Host-associated > Invertebrates > Cnidaria > Coral ...
CAGACAGACAGAGACAGACAGACAGAGACAGACAGACAGACAGACAGAGACAGACAGACAGACAGAGACAGACAGACAGACAGACAGAGACAGACAGACAGACAGACACAGAGACAGAGACAGAGACAGAGACAGAGACAGAGACAGAGACAGAGACAGAGACAGAGACAGACAGACAGACAGACAGACCGATAGATGACTTACCAGTCACTGATGCTGATTTTCCATAACGCCATGGAACAAATCCCCACAAAGTCCCCAGGTATGGCCACCTTAGCAGACACCTTCACCTTTCTGATCGTGGGCATTGGGGCCATCGCGGCCAGTGTGGAGCCAAGAGCCTTTCACTTCAGCCTCTGGATCATGATTTTCTGCCTCGCAGGCGCTGATCTGGGGATGGGTCATGTTATGAAATTGGCAAATGAATGAATAAGCATCCATTGACCAGCTATGACTTAGGGTACTCAGGCTTTTGACTCATATCTTTATATCTTTCACTGAACAGGGAGTTTGTTGTTCTTGTAATCAACCATTGGCAGGAAAATGCATGAATCATCTAACAGTTTAGGGGATGTTGTGGGAAATAACCCTCCATCACCGTGTCGAAAGCTTCATGACATCCTGCAGGTCGTGCCGCCTGCATTGTGGTGTGTGGTGCCATGACGAATGGCATCAAGATTTGCGTTGGAAAGAGCCGCAAGACGGAGGCGTAATCACTGGTGGGGATGCCTCAAATCCATCACGGTGGCGATTTTCGGGAAAACAATGGTTGAGGTATGTCCGCGTGAAGCCATTTTTGGACTTCATTGGACATATTGAATAATTTTTACATAGGTCGATTTGTTTCAACCCTCTGTGACTTTAGGAATTGGTTACAGTAAATAGAGTACCCTCTGCAGTAATCAACTCCACCATTTAGTTCGATGATATTCCAAGCCATAAACGTTCACAGTTCAGGGATTTCCCATCCAACCATGTTTGATGACACTAGGGCGAAGCCGTTGGGATCCCTTAGGATCGCTTTCGACAGGCGAGTGAATGGCTGCTGTTGTCATGGAAGCATCTCCTCATGATGTGGCACCTCGGTAACCGACATCGGAGGTTAGTTCACCATAAGCCGAAGCTGGGTTCGCTGGGTTCGCTGGGTTCGCTGGGTTCGCTGGGTTCATGGTGATATTATGGGGATGCACCGGGGATATGACCGAATGGGTACAGTATCCTCCACTGAAATTTCCCAGTTACCCAGTGCAGTAAACCTCCATTCGTTCGGGGGATTTCAGCGATGAAACCAGAGGGGGATCCGAAGATTCCGAGTGATTTGACCAAGCAACGTTTCGAGTTCTATGTGTATCATCCTGGAGTTCCAGGCACGCGGGGCTGCGGGGTGCCATCGCGTTGGTGCTGTGCTGGGAGCTGGGCGATTGGGTGGACGAGATTGAAGGAGTTGGAACCAAAGAGATGTTGGTCACCAGATCCTTGGCATAAAGGGGAGTTGAGGACCGGGCTTGGGGACAGATCGGAGGCAGGACCTTGGATGTTTTTTGTTGATAAAGATTGACAAAAATAACCATATCGAAATCTTTAAATGGCGAGCAATTATCATGGTGAGGTGACTTACCCAGGTGCTTGAATTGTTTTTTGTTTCTGTCAAGAAATTAAAGCCTGCACAACGATAAATTCTTGCGTGGCAACTGCCAAGTGGTTTTTCGGATGAGATTCATGGGACTCATTTCCTGGTGGCGGATTGAAGGAAAAAGATGGAAAATCCCAACATCACCAACAGAAGATAACAGTAGATGTTTATTCTTTCCACCAATTGAAGGAAACATCTGGAAAAATCACAAACATTAACATCACTAACAGCAGTTTATTTTTTCTACGAGTTAGAATCGTTGGAATAGTTCCGAAGGGCAGATGACCAGAGCTGTGATCGACACAGCTGATGTTTTGTTTCAACTCTAGAGCCTCCAGCCTCGATGTTTCCATCCAAAAATCAGCAAGTGTGGTGGTGTGGTTAGTCAGGATTTTGATCCTTTCACCAGCATTTCACCACAGAAATCAGGCGCTTTGGAACAATATTAATCCTGTATGTAAAAAAGTACATAGATGGTCATGGATGTATAGATACGGATTTTTCCTATGGATTTTTCCACGTAAATTTGCGATGCTTCCCATATGACCTCCATCAACCACCCCAAGGGCCCCCCCTTGGGCCCCGACGGCGACGATCCCAAGGTACTCTGGTGGTGATCTGCGCTTTCCTGATCATCTTCGGAGGGACGACCCAGTTGATGTTGTCATGTCTTTCCATTCGCACAGGACGGCGGGAAGAAATTGGGAGTTGGGAGTTCATGTGGATTTAGGAAGATTAGGAAGCAAGAAAAGGAAATCATGTTGGGTCCCCCTAAAACGATATATAGAAACGTTGAAGTATGAAGAGTAAATGATCGTCAAGATAGGGTTCGAAGGGTAGCAAGCAACATCAAGCTGTCAGGGGAATCACATGTCTATTTTTTTTGTTGGGACCGCTACGGTGTGATCCACATTCCAAGGACTACCCTGATCCATTGTGGGGCGAAGGCGCCTTTCTCATCACAATTTTTTGGGCCAGTGGTGAGATATGAAAAGTTGCTTGTAGTCCCAGTAAGTTCCACTTTCCCTCAGTTTGCTTATGGATTGATCACATTTAACCAGTGGTCCCACTTTCCCAGTGGTGCGATTGATCACATAAAAAACCCCTGATATTGGGTGGCCCTGCAGGAGAGGACGTGCCAGATGACTACTTGTCTCGTCACATGCCAAAATGCTCAAAGGCCTGTGCGGGAAGCGTGGATAAGAAGTGCCTTTGGCCTCTCGGACCAGCGCTTCGCTGTCGATCGTTTTTTGGACGGTCCTGGATCAATGCATCGCATGATTTTTTGGTCCGTTGATCTTTGTTGGCTTGGTTGAGTTATCCGCACACTCGAGGCTTTCCAGAAGCGCGACTCAGGGTTCAAACAGTATAGAAGCTTTGTCATGTAACATAGATAGTTTTACCGGTAGTTTTAGCATTTTTTGCAGTTAAAAGCTTAGTTCAGCACTTTTTGTTGCCAATTTTTCCGTTAGTTCCTGCTTTCTTCCCATCAAATGCCTGTGACATCCAAGCGTCAGCCCACTAGCGACAAAGAAATATCGCAATATGTATACGTAGATAGAAAGATACAGTATCTAGATAAGTAGGTTTGTCAATAAATTGATATACAGTAGATACATATATTTAGATATATCGATATCATATATATATATATATATATATATATATATCAATATATCGATATGTAGAAATTGACAACTGTTAATATGTGTATATAATACTATATATATATATACAAAAGATGCTTTAAACAATATATATATATATATACATATACACATATATTTATAGATACATACATTTACAAATACAGATATATAGATTCATAGGTCTGCAGATCTATAGACATTTGGAGACATATATGTATAGATATTTAAGAATAAAAATAACATAAAATAACTATATACATATATAGGTGTAAATATATACAGAAATATGTTATATATATATACAGATATATAGAACAATGTTTTTGTACAGTTATATCCATATGTATATACATATATACATATATATATATAGATATGGATATATGATCGATATAGATATATAGATACTTAGATATCTGGATATATCTTCTATATATAGATATATATGTATCTAGATATATGGATATATCTACTGCATATATATATATATATCACATATATATATGGATATCTGATATTTGCATACATGTAGATATACAAATAAATATATGGATAGATGATATTTCCAGATCTCTACATCACATGAGATGCGGGTCATGACCTGAGGCCATGCCTGGTGGGCAACAAGGAGGCATCACTGACAGAGGTCACCCGCCACGCCATCCACGAGCTGCTGCACGAAGTGGGGCTGGACCACCGGTCGCAGGCCATGGGCTCCATGGGGTCCATGGGGTTGCAGGATGATATTTATAACATGTATATATATATATATAGATGCATATAGATGCATATAGATACATATAGATACATATAGATACATATAGATACATATAGATACATATAGATACATATAGATACATATAGATACATATAGATACATATAGATACATGTAGATACATGTAGATACATACACACACATATATATATATATTAATTATGTGCATACTGGAGATTTTTGCATTTTTAAATAATAACAACATTCGGTTTTTGCATTTTTCCAGCAAACATCAAGGGAATTGGCACTTTTACACGGAGTCCATCGTGGAAGGCATGGAGGTTTCCAGCATGACGCCAGGCGGTATATCGGAGGACAACATCGCCTCGCGTGAGCTTGGATTGTTTCATGACGATTTTACGACCGACGTCCCGACGTGTTCCGGGAATGGGATTTTGGGAATCATCCGGCGGTGCACGGGTCAATGCTGCGCAACTGAGGTTATGAAAGTGACAACTACAACTCTGAGAGCAGCTGAAATTGTTGTCACAACATCCTGGAGTAGATGGACTAATTCCCAAATTTCAATCTTCAGAGAAGCTTCCTGTCATGGTCTGGATTCATCTCCAGGATGGGCATCGTTGTAGGCTTCAAAAAGGTTGTAGTTTACAAACAGCTACACCACTACAACTGTAGCCTATAGCAGTTGAATTTCATGGGACACTGCCAGAGGCGCCCTGCCAATGGTTCCCGCCACGTGCGTTGGTCAATGCAATCGTTCCGTGATCCTCCAAAGTCGAGGAGACCTTCCCCCAAAAAATCACATCCCAAAGGCCGAGTCTTCCAAGGGTGTTGGAAGGGGGATGGCGTGTATCACATGTATGATATATATATATATATACACAACATATGTACATACATATTTATGTTATGAGGTACAGGAATATGCATTTCTTAAACGAAATTGCTGTATTCAAACTCAAAACCGGCATTTTTCAGAGTAGATCATGAGATTTTTCGGTATCAACTCCAGGCCCCAGGCATATCTTTAGCTATCCGCGGGATAGCTAGGTGACCAGGTTGAAGCCTCAACCACTGTCATTTCAAGCCCCCAGACCTCGCACCCAGACGTCGCAGCAAAATGGTGGTCCCAGGTGCCATCTATCCATCAGTGGCATCGTGTATCACACCAAGCGCGCCTGCGACAACTGCGACCGGCCCATCGAGGCGGTCTTCGATGGCAAAATGGGGCTGTGCCATCTATCCATAGGGCCATAGGGGGGAACAACATGGGGAAATGATTCATCTAAACATATTTATAAAAATGGGATAAAATGGGGATATGTGGGTAATCCTGTTGGTGAATGGTAGGTTAATGATAGGCATTTCGATAATTCCCAGGCACGAGATCTAATATATATATAATATAGATATGTATGTTGTTATATACATGTTTTTTTCAAGATACCTAAGTTTAGCTATGAAAAGGATAAGGTAGGAATTTCAACAGTGCGAATATCATTTCTCAGCCGCCCGTTCAGGACATCATGTGGTTCGCTTGCGCAGAGGGCTGCGAGGTCAGAGATTTTCGGCTGGGGTCGGCTGGGTGTCATATGATGTTTCTTGTTATTTCCTGATTTCATGCTGTTTTGCCTCCATTTTCAGGCTCAAAAACAGTCTATGGGTGATTTGGGTCCTAAAATGTCCCAAACATGTAAAGCAAATTCACCAAAATGTGGGCGGTTTCAAATATGTGTTTGCTGATGTTTCGCTATTTAATTACACACCTTGAAGAGACCTAGGGTCTTTTTTTGTGCGATGGTCTTGGGTCATTGGTTTTTGCGGGTTCCCTTCGCTATATTGCGGGGATCATTTGAGCAAGTGGTGGGGGAGATAAATGTCAGCCACGAACCATTTTGAACAAGTCAACCGTTCCATCCAATTCTTGACGGCCAGCTCCTACCATACCAAGTTTGTAACAGGAAAACATCAAATGGATTCAAATGGGTCTGGGTCGCCGATGATCCGTGAAGAAAAACAAGGGGGCCGTTATCTTCCAATGGTTTCTCATCGTCTTCTCCAATGACACGCTAGGTAGACTTCTGCGCTCGTTGCCACACCATGCTGCAGCAGCTCTTTGAGGGACGTGCCTGGGGATGAGACCTGGGAATCAAAGGTGGGAAACCCTCTAGAAATGAGGATGTTAGTGACCAAAATCCGCTAGAACTGGGGTTTGAATCGAGACATCATCATGAAAAATGGGGGATTTTCATAGATTTTCCATTGGCAGATCAAATTGATCTGAGGGAAAGATGCCAGTTCACCAATATTTTTTTTGATCTCCAAACTTCACCCTAGAAATTTCAGCAGAGTTGGTTGACTTTTTTCAAAGCAAACATCCATGATTTATCATTTTGCATTTGCACCATCCATCATTTATGTTGATTCTTCGGTTGATGAACATATCCACCAAAACAGCACCGGGATGCCCGAAATCACCGTCGACGGTGATGAATCGGGACCAAACAATGATTTTTCTATGGCTAGTTCTCCCGGTCCTAAAAATCTTAGATATCACACTGTTGGTGACATATTCCTATTATATCCCCATGAAATACCAGTAAATGGTAAGAATTACATGTAATTTATTCATGGTTAGGCCCCTATAAAATCCCTCATTTTCCAAAAAAAGGTCGTAGAGATCATCTCAGAGTTGCCAAAACATATCCCAAAAATAGATTTTTCCACTCTAGAAGTTTCTTCTGTATCCCCATCATATGCCCACTTCACCCAACATGAGGTGACCTGGACCGCTGCTTCTGGGCCGAATCTTTCACCCTGAACTGCGCCAAGGGCGCCATGCGAGCGCCGGCGGAACAACGACAGGCGCGGGTTTTTGGCTGGATTTGGGGATTTTGGGGTGGATTTTTATGGGGAAAATGATGGAAAATGATGGAAAATGATGGAAAATGATGGAAAATGATGGAAAATGATGGAACATGGGATGTTTTGGAATTTCTCTGGTTTTTTTTGGTTTTAGTTTTGGCAATTTTGCGCGGCAATTTAGAATTTAATTTGTGGCAATTTCAAGAGGGAATAACAAGAATCACGTCAAGTTATGGCCAAAACTGAAAGAATGGTGGGATGATGGAACGGGGTTTTCCCAATCTTGAGACAATCCCATCTTGGGCCAATCTTTTTTCTCCAGACTTGTGGGACCTCGTTGAAACCTGGTGTTTTCCGTGAGAGAAGACATGTCGATATTTTCTGGTTGGTGGTTTGGAACATGGCTTTTATGACTTTCCATATACTGGGAATAATAAGCCCAACTGACTTTCATATTTTTCAGAGGGGTAGGTCAACCACCAACCAATTTTTGTCTGACATTTTTGTTGTTTCCAATCTTGCGACGCATCCAACATCATTGATGTTTTTGAAGAGTTTGGTGTATCGTTTTCAGCTGCCACTCCTGTGGGCCCTGCAGATTGACGTGTCATTTTTGGTTTGAATCCCAAAGCGTAACCCGACTTTTTTGGAATCCTCAATTTTGGCGAATTCATGTCCTTAATGTTTGTTTGTTGGGCTCAAGGCCTATTTTTTTTCATTCAATATTCAGATCCCTATAGCATCCTAGAATCCTATAGCCTATAGAATGTAATTATATAGCCTATATATGTCTTTGAGACTATAGTACATCCAAAGACATCCTGGCGTCATCATTTTCACTACCGCATCTCATCCGTTGCCACGACACGCCTTGCGAGGCCTTCATCGAAATTTTGGCCTTCGATTGGCCCTTGCAGATGTTTCAGGACGGAGCTTCGAGGCCATGTTTCCCGTGATTTCCAAAGAACGACTCCATTAGATGAAGCAGAGCTTGGATGGGAAGATATGCAGGATAGCCAATCTTATATATATATGTATCTGGTTTGTGGTTTCAAAAACATGTTTTATTTTCCATTCCATATATGTAATATATGGGATAATCCTTCCCATTGACTTTCATATTTTTCAAGATTGTTTTTCAACCACCAAGCAGATATTTTTGAATGGCGAAAAAAAGGGGTTTTCTGTGAAATTTGACCCTTCAGAAAGCAGCCTGAACTTGTGCCAAATCTCAATGGGATGAGTGAAATCTTAAGATCCGGGGCACCCAGGGTTGACTGTTTCCTTGTTCCCAATCCCTGTTTCACATGATAAAACAATGCATAATGACGGCTTCATAATACAATGGTCATGGATATGGTCTATTACTATATATAGAGATATACATATTTAATCATATTTATACATAGCAAAAACAACTATATCATAAGATGTATCATCATATTATAAATAAAAACATATATATATATATGTCTATACATATTATCACTACTATGTCTATACATGTCATCTGCATATCATAGGCCTTTTGTGTCCCCCGGTGTTTTCTTTTCGCTTTGTCAAAAATACGGATGAGGACCTGGTTCGTGCCGTGGCCGATGTGGCGGACGCCAAGGTGGTGCATCTGCAGGTGCAGCTGGCGATTTTTCAGGGTTTCCATGGATGAAGATGGTGAATTTCCATGCGATTTAAGATGTTTTTTTTGCATGAAAATATAGGAAAATTGAAGATCCAAGCAGGAAAGATATGGAACTATGACATATGAACTGGATTGGTTTGAGGGAAAACTTACAAGAAGAAGCAACACTTGATGGTACAAACCATGGTTTTCTGGAGAATTTCCTTCAAAATCATGAATCCATTGATTCGAACTAAAAAAACGTCGGAGATCATCGCAGGGCTCTCGTGGCAGGATGGTGCAGATATGGACGTCGCAGAAGATGCCGATTTCTGGTACCTTGGCAGCTGATCAGCGAAAGATACACAGGAAGAGTTAGCATGGCATGACATGAGACGGGCATGTGTACAGTAATTGTACAGAGAATAACTGGCTGGTGGTTTCAAACATTTTTTATTTTCCATTTCATATATGGGATACTCCTTCCCATTGACTAATATTTTTCAAGATGGTTGAAACCACCAACCAGATAATAGCGATCCATGCCTGGTGAACAATCCGTTACTATGGTGGTTTATCTCATTGGTCCATTTTCCACGGAAAAACCGGTCCTTTCCGGCAGGCATTTGGTGGGATTTCTGCAACTCCTCCGCTGTGCCAACCAAAGGCCTGCCAAGGACCCGGCATAGTTGCAGAAATGTCTTTTAATGATCGGGATAATCCATACCATCATCATCATCATCATCATTTTCATTTTCACAGTAAGAAAACCAGTAATGGACCAGTAACATATAAGCAATAATCACCATCATGCTTCTGATGACTATCAGCATTTGATAGGTGCACTTTCACAATGCATACATCATGCAATCTATAGTTTTAATGTTTGGAATTTCATCATCATTCTCAGACAAGCTGCAAACACTTGTAGACCGGACAGACCCAGTGCAGCGACTTACAAGCACAAGCTGGCAGCAACGACAGCATACTGGCAATGGAGTGAGGGAGGATTCTTGATTATTTTCCTGTAATAATCTTATGATACCCCCAAATTTTGGGGCCAACTCCTTCTCGTTTGCAGCTCACAAGTCGTGCCAAAAATCGTGCCTTCTCGGTGAATTCATGGAGATTTTTTATGTCGAACGCTTCCAATATGATTCATTTCGAAGTTCAATGCCGATTTTGTTCCAAACATTTTGGAAGCCCCCATGATATTTTTCTGATATTTTCGAAGTTGAACTAGACAACTATTTTACCAACTGAACATTTTCCGATATTTTGAACTGCCCAACCGTTTCACCTCCTGTTTCTACCTGTTTCCACAGCTGTTTCCACCTGCCAGGAGACGCGCTTTGGCGAGCTCACGCCCCGGGGGCCCCGGGTGCCGGAGACGGAGTTCGTGCTCGGGGGCATCGACAAGTGTGACGCGCAGGCGCTTTTCGTTGATGGGATATCAATGGAGAATGATTGATATCATATTAGAGTAGAATATCACAGGATATCATTACTTATTACTTGTATTATTGTGAAAATGATGGTGATGATGGTGATGATGGTGATGGTGATGATGATGATGACGACGACGACGACGACGACGACGACACGACGATGGTGATGTCTTTTTTTGTTCTGCCGCTGCTGCTGCTGCTGGTGGTGGTGTTGTTGTTGTTGCTGATGGTCTCTCTCTATATTTATATATGGATTGTGGATGGTTCTGCATCTGTGTCTGACACCAAAGCTGCGAGGCGGAGTGGGAGCGATGGAAGAAATACAAGGAGAACTGTGATGGATGGGACACAGCTGTGAGGTGTGTGATGGCGGTAATGTCATGTAAATGTATATCATTAAATGCAACCAATGTGCATGTTTCAAGCGAAGATACGGGGATGAAACAACAGAATGAGGAAACACCAGGGCCAGGATACTGCTTCGCAAGACGAGTGAATTCAACAACTTGGTCACCTGCACGTATTCGATGCCTGCGCATACCAGAGGCAAACATTTATATGGATGCATTTAGGAACAAAACATTTGTTTGGCTAGTTTACTTGTTATTTGGATTCACTGCAGCCAAAAACAACGGCCGGGCAACGATCCAAATGCGAGATTCAAGATAAAACTCAGATATGATGATTAGTGTTTGGAAACCTGAACGTCATTCTAAGTTTCACTTGCTGCCTATAAGTTTAATGTGGTAAAACCCACTGAAAAACCAGCATTGGTGATGACACCGTCTAGTCCTCCACTCCACGGAACAGCTGCCAGGATCGGCAGATCAAGCCTGAGCGCATCGTCGTAGAAGAAGAATTCCAGGCATTTTATCCGGTCACCACCAACGGACGTCTGTTGTTGTTGTTGTTGTTGTTTTCCTAATGTCCCTTTTGGGAGTATTTCGCCATCCAAGGGAAGGTGATCGTTTTTTGACCATAGCCATCTTATTTCGGAAAACGGTCGGTTTTGTTCAGACCCTGGGCGCTGGTTGATGTGATAAAACACACACTTGCAGGTGATCTCCCAACCATCTTTCACCGCACGCGTTCGATGGAAATCGATGGCGTTTGCAGGAAACGACCATTTCTTTCCGGTGTGTCGATGTTTCTTCGAAACAGATCCTTAAACCAAAAAAGAGGGGGATAAAACGCCAACTTTCGTCATCCTTTGACCACCGGTGGAAAGGTGGATGGCGCCTTCGCGTTGTTCCTAGTGCATGGTGATCTGGTACCTTTATCCTTCCGAAGCCTGGCTACGAATCCATGGGTAGGGATGGCTCAATGCCAACAATGGAGGTTTCGCCGACCATTGGAATTTTGGGATGCAGCATGGTGAAATTTTCGCGATGCCCAAGGGGACACGGACCTGGGGAAACGGATTTGTGATAAGATTGTGCATCTCCGAAAAAAATGACACTTGGGAACCCAAGTTGTCCCCGCTACATCTAACAGGCACCGCCAAAAAGGGGCTTGGACGAACATGCTTTCATCATTGAACATACACATTTTGGGTACTGTAAATCCATTTCACCCAAATACACACAACAAAAAATCCAAACTAAAACTCGAAATAAGCCATGGTCACACCACTTTTTTTTCCCACATCAGTCCGTGAACGCCTCAACTGGCAGCCTTCTCCAAGGTCAGCGTTGCCTGGACTCAGACCTGGAAGATTTGCAGATGAAAGTGAAACGCCCTCTGCTCCTGGGCTGATGGTGAGATTTTTGAATGGTGTGTGACATCAACCAGCAAGAGTTTGGACAGTGTCCCAAGGTCTCATGGTGCTAAAATTGGATGCAAACTGATAGGGTTAACACCCCAAATTTGTGGGTGGTGCCCTAAAGTCTGAAGCAACATGTGACTCACGCACATATCCACATGTCTGCTGAGTAAGGTTTTGAGTCCATTTGTCCATTTGTCTTTTCAGAGTTGATCTTTGTTTTTTACCAATCCTTTTGTTTTGTCACTTTCTGGACCCAGTTGTTGTCCATGTTCTGTTCCAACAAAAAAAGGTGGCTCTGCATCGTAATTGCAAGTCTTTCAAAACTTGGTAGGACTCCACGTTCAGGCTGCAGGTTCACCTAGAGCCTCTGAGGAATCAAACATGGCAAGCTGGAGAATCACCCAGAAATAGTTCCTTGATTTTCCCAGCGAACTAAACCTCCATGGTGTGACCACGGGGATTTCCCAGCTCGAGTTGGAGCAGATGGTATGATCATTGCCATCAGAAATCAGCTGCTTCGATCACCAGATTCCACGGCTAGACTTTCAACCAATTTCTTTGATTCCTTCAAAACATGAGCACAGCATCTTCATATGGGGATGGGTCAAAACCCTGGTACCTTCTGTTCACATCAAAATAGCTGGGATTTATGGATGTGAATAACCCACTAGAAATGGTATTTATAGGTATTGATCCATACCCAAATTTGATCTCCAGAGATCTCCCATTTCCCCAAGTCCAAACATCGTCGATGTTTCGGCGCCTCTGACCGCCTGGGCTGCACAGGTTGACGTGTCAGGTGCCCCGCAGCCCCGCGCGCACCCTGCGGCTGAGCGCCCTGCGAGCGTTGGTGAAAGTGACCGCCGCTCGACGCTTGGCGGCGCACTTCCTGCGGGAGAGGCCGGGGGGGTCGGTGCCCCGGGTGGACCGGTGCAGGGCGGGAGATTTTTGTTTGGGTGGATGATAGGCAAAGTTGGGGAGGAGATGGAGATGATATGTTTTTTTTGGGGATTTGAAGAACTGCATGGGGTTTTTAGCAGAATAGCAGGAAATGATCGTAAATGGGCATTGGAGTGAGAATCAATGAGACCCCCGGTGATGAGGAGCAATGGGGATGAAACCATCAACAAATGAGGAATTTACCAATAATGAATGGGGATTTACCAAATAGATCCAAATAGTCGGTAGCTGGATTATATACATACCCCTCATATTATTTCAGGGACACAATGGCATTTTTTTTTACATGGGATGGATTGACCCAGCTACTACCCATCTACCCATTTCAGTGATTATAGAAGCAAGGAAGATCAACAATATTTGGGGGAGTTGGGACAACCATCTGAGAAAAATAGAGAAAGATATATCCAGTTGATCACAATTTTGGTGGGTTGATGGGTTGAGATGAAGCATGTTTCGACAGAGATACATATGTTACAGTATATACATGTATATACTTAGTATATACAGGTAGGTGGGTGGGTGCGTAGCTAGATGGATTTAGATTGTTAGGGAGTGAGATAGATAGATAGATAGATAGATAGATAAATAGATAGATTGATTGATTGATTGATTTTGGAGACGGACAATTAGATCGTTAAGTACTTCAATTAGACTAATAGGGTTAGGTTCGATGGTCCCATCCGCCAGGGGTCGAGGTTTGGGCGTGGCGCGGGAGTTCTTAGCACTGACCATGGAGGTGCCCAAAGTGGTGGATCTTGGCCCCTGGCCAGGCTATAGGACCCAAAAATGGCTAGGCTGGAACTCCCCAAAAAAGATGAGAAAGTATCCATTTACCACTCTTCTGGCCATTTCAAAGGGATTTTCGAGTTTTCGAAATTCTTTTTGTAGGTTGCGACAAATGTCTGAAGACTCAGAAATCCAGACGTTCCAATTCGGGCGGTTCCATCTTTCCGGCGGGCAAAAACCCTCGTGGGTTGGGATCCAATCTCCAGGTGCCCCCACAAAAAACCGCTCCGTTGGTTCATCCCCCAAATCCTCCGAAAAGGGGTTAGACACAACCTGGCTGAAGGACCCCAATTCTCAAATGGCAAAAAATCGCGTCGCACTGTGGCACAGATACTCTCCCGGTGTGGTTAATTATACTGACAACAAGAATTATTGTTCATCCTCTCATCTTTGTCAGTTGAATCCCCACTGCTTGTACATGTATGCAGGAGACAGCAGATTGATTCCGATCCTTACCAGCAAACTTCCATTGATGGCTTGTTTAAAATCAAGTCAAACAACCCGTTGATGTTTACGGTAGATCACCCCCTTGTTGATAGTCGCATCCTCATCTATCGACGGCAGCTCCATTTTTGATCCTTGGAAACTGTCCAAAATTCATCACAGCCAGCAGGCCTTCATGACGGCCAAAAACGGGCAACACTTGGAGGAGCTGCTAGAGAAGCAAACCATCCAACATGTTTCTAGCCCAACTTTTGGAAGTTTATTGCGATTCTCCTTCTTTTTTTTGAGCGAGGGGGGGTACGAACCATTAACGAGGAAATGAGATGGTGCTGAGTGCTGAGGTAAAGGGGCATCAAAGGCCCCCATTTTGTCCCCAGTATTTTAGCGCTGGAGTTTTGCAGGTTTGAAGTTGTCCTAGTTGTCAAAATTATCAACGCAAGCTGCCAACTTTTGTGTTCTTCAGTATGAGTAGGTCATTCCACAGCGTATGTAGTATGTACATGTACGTACAGGGTGAATCTCCTGTATCATGTTTTGCCCGGCGTGAAAGCGATGTCGTGTCACGCCAGGAGGGTCAGGAGCTGTGGGACTATGACAAGGAATCCAGGAGCAGCTGTGAGCAATTGACAGTGTTGGTGATTTGGCCATGCACTAATTATCCATCGAGGACGAGTGGAAGTTGAGGACGATGTGTCGCAGTCCGGGTTGACGATGAAGTTGATGGACTTAACCAGGGTATACCAGGGTAGACCAGGAGCACCATTCCTGGGATGCACATCCATGAGATTATCAGAGGGTAAATATTTTTGATGTCATCCCGATTGCTGTCAATTCCATCCCCATTCTTGTTGGTTCAATCGCCAGTTCTTGGGTGATCTTGATTTTCTGGTTGGTGAATTTGCATGTTTTTCCGTCCAAAACTTCATTGGTACATTTTCAATTTTTGTTAGTTACCCTCTGGTAAACTAACATAACTATGGAAAATCACAATTTTTAATGGGAAAATCCACTATTAATGGCCATTTTCAATAGCTACGTTAAATTACCAGAGGGTAACATGTTTATTTTGGTTTTCACCATGTTTATTTTGTCTGAAAATATGGGAACATATGGGACAATGATGAGAATCCCTTGGAATATTGCTGGGTTTCCTGGGTTTCCCCTAAATTTTCCCAACATGTCACTAGAGATCATTTTAGGCTTTTCATCCCTAATCTTTGTTTTTTTTTTAATCCTCCGTTATTTGCAGAAGAGCCTAACTAAATTTGGAGATGAGAAAGACATCGACATTCTCCTAAATGTGAATTTGTTTCATAAATGTCATTCAAAATTTCCCAATTTCCCCATTTTCTCCAAGAAATTTGCGAAATTCATAAATGTCATCAACAATTTCCCCATTTTCTCCAAGAAATTTGTAGAAAAGCCATCCCTCCACCGATGTCCGCGGCAGGACCTTTTGGTTCGCCGAGGACCTGAAAGCCTCGGCGCAGGCTCTTCAGCTCTTCCGGGCTGTCGGGGTGCTGATGGCACAGGCCGAGACAGGGGGATGAATCGATGGTGAGATGTGGGTGGTATGTGTAATATATATATATACATAGTATATATAATATAATATATATATAATATAATATATATAATATATAATATATATATATATACATATATATATGTACATGTACTATACATATTATGTATTTGGTGAATAGATGAAGCACCCGGGGATCAGTGAAAAATATGGAATACGGCGAAAGAATCATCACGGTTTTGTGGGAACATCTTCCAGAAGTCCCTTGCATTAATGTGGGAGGATGATATGGGTTTGTTTGAATATGGTATATAATGATATATATATATATATTTATGTATACATACATGCTCCCCACTGTTTAGTACGCCATGCTTTGCCCCAGGGCTTGGAAACCATGCTTGACCTGTGAGCCTTGCAAAAGTCTCAGGGATACACGAACTTGTTTTTTTTTCTATGTCTGTAGGGTTCTATAGTACTTATATCTATAGTAACTATACGGGCAACCCCCTCAGTTTGCCCGCGCGGACGCCGACGACATGTCCGAACATCAAACAACGCTGTGTTTTGTGGGATAAAATGCACATGTCCATGATCATGGCTTTCATCTTGCCACGCACAGCTTAGCTACCTGTGCGTTGAATGTTACAACAACAACAACAACAACAACATCATCATCAACATCATCAACATCAACATCAACATCAACATCAACATCAACATCATCATCATCATCATCATCAGCATCATCACCGTCATCATCACCGTCATCGTCATCGTCATCATCATCATCATCATCATCATCATCATCATCATCATTGAATGTAAAGTTTAACGGGGGTGGGAATTTATATTCCTAATACCCTTCTTGATCTTCCCAATTGAATGTAAAGTTTAACGGCGGTGGGAAATGTATATTCCTAATACCCTTCTTGATCTTCCCAATTGAATGTAAAGTTTAACGGGGGTGGGAATTTATATTCCTAATACCCTTGTTGACCTTCCCAATTGAATGTGAAGCTTAACGGGGGTCAGAATTTATATTCCTTCAAAATCCCTAAGAAGTTGTGTGGGCGAACTGGGGGGTTTGCGCGTAACTATACTACTTCATAGTACTTCTATAGTACTTATATGAACTTGTAGATGCCTAGTAGTACTTATATAGGAACTATAGTAACTATAGTACTTATATGTACTTCTACATTGATTTTCGATCTAATATGGAGCCAAGATACCTCACCTCTGCCGTTGCCGGGTCGCCACTTGGATGCAGGCACTGCTCACAGGAACCCGATTACAGGTGGATCTCGGGGATACGTCCATGCTTGGCGAATTTAAGCATCAACCATAGAGATTTAATGGGGTATCATGGGCATATCATGGGAGGGATATTGCCTGGGATGATTGACGTGGAAAGTGGCTGCTGCCCCCCCCCGGTTGATATGATGAGTTCGGGGATTTTCTTCAAAAACCGATAGGAAAATTGGGGAATCTCAGGATCAACAGGGAATCCAGTTCTCAACCAACCAAATGATGGGATTTTCCAGCCAGGTTCGTTTACCAACTGTTGGGTACCTCAAACAACGGGATGAATTTCAGACAAAGTTGGACCACTGATCATTGAAGGGGAGGGGGAACACATGGTACCAGAGGTGGTTAATTCACATAGCTATGGAAGCGGCCCATAGAATAGATTTCTTAGGATGACTTTCCAAATTTAAAAATGATGATTTGCCACAGTTACGTTAAATCAGCAGATGGTATCTGATTTGTTTGGGTAATCACTGGAGAATCTTGCCTCTGAATTTGGTCCGAGGAACCTTGGAATTCTTGCATCGTTTGGTTCAACAAATGGGTACTCAGATTTATAAAGGCAAATCTGAGATGTAACTTCTAGGTGTTCAATTAGCAGAGACTTCATGAGATTTCTACACTTTTATGCAGCTACCTTTGCCCTCAACAACGTCCTCTGAAATCAGTTCCGACTCCTGGGAAGATAGTGAGGTACACCCCAAGGCTTTTCCTCTCGAATGGCTTGGCCACATATATATATATATATTATTTACACGTATATATAGATATACATATACATGTATACGCATAAATCTGAGGTACACCCCACAAGTCCAATCAGATCTTGGAGGAAACGATTTTCAAAAGCACTGGTTTTGCAGTAAAACCAATCCTTTTCTCATGGCACTTCCAGGTCTCTTTCCCAACCTTGCTGTATAGCCTGCTTCTGCGACACCTGGGCCTGGACACCTGGAAATTCTGATGATTTGATGTTATAAACTGTGTGAAGCATATGGGGATTTTCATACCTATGAATGGGATATTCATAGTTATTCATGGGCTAATTGAGGTTCCAAACCATGGTTTTTATTGATGGTTCTGAATTGTAGATGAAGATAGCCAGGTTGAGCCGGGTTTTCTAAAAACTATCTGGTCGTGGCATCCCGATATGTCAAAAGGTGTTTTTTTGTGATGGGGAACGGTTCCCGAATTTTCAGAGCGCCCGACTTGCCTGCAAACTATTTAGAAAAAAACATGACTTGGCATTGTATCATTTCCTTACATGATGTGCTGTATCTACTTACAGGTCATTTCCAAAGGGCTGTCCCTTTGCGGAAAAGGCAATGGAGCCATGGTACATCAACATCTCCACATGGGATGCATGAGTCCAAATTCCAAATTTGATGCTTTAGAACCTAATTACTCGCATCATTCTATACATACATAATTATATATATATATATATATGTATATTATATGTATGTATTTATGTGTATATATATACACGTTTTTTGGGTGCCTATCCCCTATTTTTAAAAGGCTAAAAGGCACACCCATAATTATATATAATATATGTATATTATATGTATATATATATTATATGTATGTATATATATGTGTATATATATATATATCTATATACGTTTTTTGGGTGCCTATCCCCTATGTCAAGCTGGTGATATATTTCTCATGACATATCCCCATAAGAATATCTATGTTTGATTTTATATCCCAATTAGTACTTCTATCTGTTATTGGTGGCACTATATCATGTCAAGTTCGTGACAAATGTAGGTTATGTCCATTTACATAATCAAGCATAGAAACCCAAACATACATATAGAATCGTGCATATATATATATGTATATATTACACTATATAATGACACACACACACATATATATAATATATATATATATATATCTACAAGAATAACAATAGTATGAATTCAAACACGTTAAACGTAGCAATACAAATGATCATATGATTATGTATATATATATATACACTGTATATACTCCCTAGATATCCCATGATACCATGAACTCCAGCAATAAAAATCGTTGAGGCGCCGTGTCCGTGGCACCTCCCGGCTTGGCGGATCTGGCAGCCTTGAGGCAGAGGATTTTTTTTCGGACGTTTCCCACGGTGTTTAACGGGTGGAGTTTCGGGGGATTTTCCATGGTTTCCTGGGGATTTTCGGGGGATTTTCTTGGGATTTCCTGGGGATTTTCTTGGGATTTTCTGGGGATTTTCCAGGATTCAAAGATTCAAAGAAAACTGAGGCAGAGTGTCAGAGCTTAAGTTTTTTTGCGGAACATTTCTCTGTGTTTGATTCGAAGATTCACTTACACAATGTGTAAAATATGCAGCAAAGCATGATGGAAAAAAACATTTTGTTTTTTTGAATCGTCAGCCCACTCCGTTTCATCTTTCTGATGTCAGCTCTGAGGCCATGCTTGGCCAAAGGTCTTCAGGAACTGCTGGCATACGAGAAGGACGATGTGGCCGAGGCAGGTGGGAAGGAAGTTTCCAGCAAGTTTAATTACATATGTCATATCTTTACATATAATAGTTATATATATACATATATTTAATATTATTCAATACATTTAAAGATGTTGACATTTCATTTTAATTAAAAAAAAGTACCGTGTTTTTTCTGTTAAGATTTGGACATTACTAATTGGGATTTGACCCGCAAAGAACGGCAAACAATTGCTACACAAGCAATGACTATTGTGGATGATGATTTTTGCTGGCCAAGTCATGGGGAACAACTTGGACAGACCGGGTAGACTTGTTTGGGTAAGTTACGAAGTAAAATATGCCAGAACTGAGAATGAGGGAACCTCAGGGTATGTAAGATTAACTATGTATATGTTATGCACTAAGTGCCTTAGCCAACTCAAGTCTTCGAGTCTTGTAAACCTACCCTGGTGGGTTTCAGCCTCTGCTGGTGGCTTTGGAGCCACATTGAAATATCAACCCTTGAAGTTGACAATGCCCTGTGAATTTCCGGAGAGGGATTCAGAGTCCAGTTGCCAAAAATTTCCCAAACATAGTTTGAGATTCACAAACATACAGTTTAACCTCAATTTTGTTGTTTGTTGTCCAATCCATTTACTTCTTACCTATCCCAGACATGCCAAACAACAATATCAGTCGGTGACACCCCCGCAGTAACTTCTTTCGGGGAATTCCGAAGAATACAAAGGCCAACCCCTGTTGATGATAGTATGGGATTACACTACCCCTTGAATATTTGGAATTATCATATCCATGAACGTGGGCAAAACAATAAACAATCCCCCAAATCACCATTTTTATATGTGTCATGTTTACCATTCCCAGCCATGGGTGGTTTATGACATTGTTTTACCCACATTGTTCCAATTATTAACCATTATTAACCATTATTAACCTTTATTACCAAGAATTAACCATTATTAAGCATTATTAACAATTATTAACAATTATTAAGCATTATTAACCATTATTAACAAGAATTATCCATTATTAACCATTATCAACCATTGTTAACCATTATTAGCCATTATTAGTCTTTATTAACCTTTATTAACAATAATTAGCCATTATTAACCTTTATTAACAAGAATTAACCTTTATTAACCTTCATGAACAAGAATTAGCCATTATATATTAACCATTATCAACCATTATTAACCATGATTAACCATTATTAACCATTATTAACCATTATCAACCATTATTAACCATTATCAACCATTATTAACCATTGTCTACCTTTAATAACAATTTAGCCATTATTAACCTTTATAACCATTATTAACCATGATCAACCATTATTCACCATTATTCACCATTATTAACAAGAATTAAGCTTTATTAACAAGAATGAACCATTATTAACCATTATTAAGCATTATTAACAATTATTAACAATTATTAAGCATTATTAACCATTATTAACAAGAATTATCCATTATTAACCATTATCAACCATTATTAACCATTATTAGCCATTATTAGTCTTTATTAACCTTTATTAACAATAATTAGCCATTATCAACCTTTATTAACAAGAATTAACCTTTATTAACCTTTATTAACAAGAATTAGCCATTATATATTAACCATTATCAACCATTTTTAACCATTATTAACCATTTTTAACCATTATTAACCATTATTAACCATTCCTAACCATTATTAACCATTATCAACCATTATTAACAATTATTAACCATTATTAACCATTATCAACCATTATTCACCATTATTCACCATTATTAACAAGAATTAACCTTTATCAACAAAAATTAACCATTATTACAGATATAATCTTATTAAAATCCATCATGAAATGTTGGTGGAGCCATGAGTAAACTCATCCCAGCTTTCGCAGGTCTTCCCGCTGGACTGGCCGCGGGGCGAGGAGCTGTGCTCGGGAAATCGGGCGGAGCACGTGGCTCGACACAACGCACGCGGAGTGGGGGAGATTTTTCCAGCAAAACTGGGGGGTTTGAATAGCAAAATTGGGATTTTACTAGCAAAACTCGCGAACATGGAGATTTGACTTGCACAGAAACACGGGGTTTTACCAACAACAAATGGAGATTTCATAGGCAAAAAGCCAGTGATGCAGCCCATGGAAACCTGTGCAGTGACTTGTGTGATTTGGCAATGGAACTAAACCGTGGTCAGACACAAAGATTATCTTACACTTAATTCAACAATTGACCAAATTTGCTAGTTGATATGACCCCCACCCATTGATCCCAATCAGATCGGAACCAGAGATGGATAGAGCATCTTGAGTGTGTACCCTCCAGTAAACGTGGCTAGCTGGGAATTCCCGGTTGCCTTTAAATGAATGTTTCTAGCTGGGAAAATCATCCAAAAAAAACACCTTTTTGGTATCCATCATACATCCCAAAAAATCCATCATACATTCCAAGAATTCCTACCCTCTGGTAATTTAACATAGCTATGGAAAATCACCATTTTTAATGGGAAAATCCACTATAAATGGCCATTTTCAATAGCTATGTTAGTTTACCAGAGGGTATTCAATCCCATGAAATCCGAAGGGAACTTCGACCATTTCGAAGCCTCTTTGAATGGATGGAAAAATTTCGTGGGGATCCAGGTCGAGGCCTATGTGCAATGGTTCCTGCGGGAGAAGTTTCGTGCCCAGCTGGAGCCCTTGTTGGTGCCTTGGCCGAAATTCTAGGGGAAACCGTGGGAAAACCATGGAAAAACCATGGAAAAACCATGGAAAAAGCATGGGACAACCATAGGACATCTCGGAAATCCCGGAACGAAATGGAGGCTTATGGAGGCTTATAGCTGGGAAAATCCTCGAAATAAACTATAGCTGGGAGATTTTCCAGCTGTTTGATGACAGCGGAGGGTAATTATTGATGGGATATTAACTATACATGACTATATGCATGCTTCTGGATTCGTATTTTTTAAATCAACAGTTTCGTTTTTCCCCTTTTTTCCAATGGGGAGAAAAAGATCATTGGGGCCCATGGGCGACACATCACAGCCAACATCATCTGGAGTCCTTCCGCCTTGCGCCAGGATGGCTTCAAGCAAGTGCTGCAAAACTGTGAGTTCCTGAAGGTGGGAGCCTCCCAGTGTTGGTTGGTTGAACACATTTTGCTGGATCAAATTCACACGGAAAATAGTGACTTCGTGGATTTCGTGGCGTGCAGAGAAAGGGGGATGGGTCAAAACCTATGGATCCTATGGGACCATGTTTGGGGATGGTCAAAACATCCATAACTTCCAGCCATTTTTGTTTCAACCCACCAGGATGAATCGACCAAGAACAAACCGTCCGTGGAAAAGGTGTTTTTTTTATCATGTAAAAAATCCAACATTTTCTGGGTGAAATCTGTGAAAGCCCAGTTCTGGTTGCGTAAATCCCAATGTTCCTGTTTGGTGGTTTCCTAAAATAGGGGTACCCCCAGTCATCATCTATTTTAGTAGGATTTTCATGGATTTTCCATTATAAACAATCCATTGTGGGGTAACCCCATTTTAGGAAACCTCCTATTTCGTATTTGTGAACACCCAGCTCCATGAGGGTCAGTGCCTTCCGCACAGACCTTGGTGAACGCCAGCCAGCTGGAGCCGAGAAACTTTCGGCTGGGGGGTTGCCGGACCCAGGATTTCGTACCGAAGGGGGATAATTAATAGAAGTTATTGGGACTTATTAATAGCAGTCAATAATTACCGTACTGGTTAATACATGTCTCGAAAGGTAGCGGTGAGCTACCTGAGTTCCCCCTTGCGTAGCAAGTATTAGGGGGCGAGCGGTGCAAGTGCAAGAGTTTGGGCCGGTTATGTCTCGGTCCGCCTTTCAAGGGGGGG
>Ga0126342_10004908_pt1 | contig 23096 bp, 25 predicted proteins | sample Cyp1metagenome_FD_92528 | JGI IMG/M metagenome (GOLD analysis project Ga0126342, IMG submission 92528) | Coral microbial communities from Lord Howe Island, Old Settlement Bay, Australia - Cyphastrea 1 metagenome | ecosystem: Host-associated > Invertebrates > Cnidaria > Coral ...
GGTCAGCTAAGAGAAGAGCCAGTAGTCACCCCTGTTTGGATTTTCATTCCGTTATTTCTCAACTTTTATATATCTGACAAATCTGCTGCAAAGCGGAGTAAAAGTGTTGTGCTGCACATCTTTATATATATAATATGGTCAAAATAATATAATCAGATTCAAGATCATAATGTATATATATATATAATGTTTATCATCATGAATATATATATATATATATATATATTTATCTCATGACAATATCAATATCAGAATATTTTCTATGTGTCTTTAACTCATATTCTGATTTTGATTGTCTGCTTTATGGTGATGCCGCTTCCGGTTCGCCATGACAGATGAAGATGAAGGTGATGGGCTGGTTGGATGGGCTGGTTGGATGACCTGGATGACTGGGTGGTAAAAAACATGGAAAAATCCATGGAAGAAAATTGAACCATTGAGCTTTACAATGCTTTACACACATCTAATCAAGTAAAAAAAATATTCTGAATATTCTATGAATATTCTGAATATGATCATTGGAGGACTTCAGAACTTCACCATAAGTCTGATTGTTAGATTTCCAACTTGGAGTTCCGATGTTCAGAACTTTGGTTTGATGGGCCTATTGATGGGCCCAGCATTGCAATTGTCTTTTTCGATCCGTGACGATCTGCGGGATGATCGAAGTTTCCATTTCTCGTGCTGAGGATTTGTCAGAAGTGGGAACAGCAAAACCGGATCATTTGATCTTTGCCCATGTATCGACCTTAAAAGAAGAAACAAAATCCTGACTCTCTGTAGCTCAAAACACGGAAATTGCGTGGTTGCAGTTCCAATCTTAGCATTTTTCAAGAAAGTTTCATATCTCTTCAAACAAATACGGAACTTCAAAATGTCACTTTCGCTTCGAAATGTTCAACAAAGCATTTCCCTTCAGAGTTTAAGGATGTGAAACCGTTAATCTAAATCAAACTCAAATGTTGATGAAGTTTCATGAAGTTTCTATAAATAGGGAAGAATTTCTGCAACAGTTGGTAGGTGGTTTATCACATTAATTATAGGGTTTCAGCCATCCATCGTGTGACTCGCGCCCAGATGCCCCACCGCTGCCGGATGAGCCGCCGCCGTTGCCGGATGAGCCGCCACCATTGCCGGAAGGGCTGCCCCCGGAGGCTCCATGTTGACAGATATGGAGGTGCCCCAAATCATCCATTTTTGGTAAGAAACCACCCATTTTGAGGATTATAAAGCATCCATTTTTGGTAATAAACCATCCATTTTAGTATAAATCAATGATTTGCCACAGATTTTGGATAAACCATCCATTTTAGTATAACTCCCCTGTAGAAAGGAGCCTCCCCCACTTTAATGATTTTTAATGGTTTTGTGGCTGGGGTATAAAGATACCGGAAAAATCAGAGATCTTTGTACATTCCAGTAATATGCACCAGAATTGGACCGTTGCATCACCTGAGAGCCTTTACAGGTGGCGACCGAAGCCACAAGTCTTCACCTCAGTGAAAGGTGCTCACATTGTTAAGGATCTAAATCATGGATAATTTATACATGTGTATGTATATATGTATATGTATATATGTAATATATAAAACATATACCCTCTGGTTATTTAACATAGCCATGGTATAGATGGCCCATAGAAATAGATGGTTTACCTATTAAAACTGGTGATTTTCCATGGCTATGTTTGTCATAACCAGAGGGTATATGTTATATATACATATATACATATACACATAAAATATCTACATATCACTGTCATAACTATAGTCACAACCATAGCGACAATGATAGTCTTACATAAGTACAGCTGGTAAAAACAGAGCATTTTTGCTGTGTTTGTTGTTAATTCAGCTTCCTCCTAAGGCTCTACCGCTCCGGTGGAGGAGCCTCTTGATGGCAGTTTTCTGTGGTGGTGACGAGCAAAAGTCCTGGACTGGTTGATGGTTTAGTGTGGGTACCCTCTGGTAAACGTTCACAGTTTGCTATTGAAGCCATGGCCCAGTCGAAATAGTTGATTTACTGTACCCAGCTACATAGCATGGGTGGATTTTCCATAGTTATGTCAACGTTTACCAGGCCGGGTACACTTTCACTTTCTGCTCATCAAAGGTACTGGAAATTCCCCCAAAAAGGCCTATGGAGGTTTTGATGGGAAAATCCATGGTACACATGTGGGATTTTCCAGCTAGCCATGTTTGACCAGAGAGGCACCAGCATCTGAACAGCACCATCTGAACTGATAGGATCTGATAAGTGGTTGGGTAAATTTGCTGAGTCGTGGTTCGAAAAAAAGACCAGCACAATCTGCAAACCGCACAACAGGCTGATCATCGGGGAGCAGATTTAGATAGCTGACTATCCGTACCACAAGGGTTGTGAAAGGTGGTTCTTGAGGGCATTTTATTCAAGCCATCGCTTTTCCACGGCAAAATATGTCAATAGATGCATTTTCCAGTCAAAATAGCTATGCAACTGATCAAAAAAGGCAGTAGTGAAATGTAGTGAATAGGTATAGTGGGTGCGGAACAATTCAAAACATGAGTATATCATCACCATCAGCACTGGTTGAGATGGGTCTTGCGCTCATCATTTTGTTTCTGTTTCTGGGCCAGAGGGGTTTCACCTACATCTTCATCTTGAGGCCCCCTGCGAAAAGCCAAGAGGCAGCCAGCCGATTGTCAGGCAGGAGACCAGGGGTGAAGAAATTTTCTATCAAAGATGCGAAAGAGACAGCCGAATCAGATGGTCTTGTTGATGCTGATTTAGTGATTTAGGGTTCCCCCAGATGCTCAATGGATCTAAATGGATCTAAATGGGCCAAATGGTTGTGTTGACCTTGATTGATTTGCTCAGTCCAGCTGTATCACCAGGTATCACCAGGGATCACCGGGTATCACCAGCATGTCCTGCAGGCAGTGCTGTAGCTGGTGGTCACACGCCAGAGAGTATTGCAAGGTGGGGCTGCTGTATCTAAAGTTGTTGCGATGGAAAAGGCTTGAAAGTCGAGTATCAAAAAAGATATCCCAAAAAAAACAGATCAATCATGCAGGCAACACATGGTAAGCAAACAAAAAACCAGTGGCTTTCAAGGATTTTAACAGGTCTGTATGTTATGAAACCATGTGAACCCCCAAACAGCCAACATCCGCCAAGCTGGGAGGTTGCCCCCCAAGCTTCGACAGCGGCTGGTGCAGAGAGGTATCCTGAAGGAGGAAGATGTGACTTGGCTCTCATTCCAGGTTTTTTCTATCCATCAGGATTCATTTGGACATATGCCACAAATTTGACGGTTTATCCATGTTTATGATCATAAATTCCCATTAAGTGGTGGCCGAAAATGGGTGTTGTGTAGCCTATTTTCAGACCCATTTCTTAAGATTCATTTGGATGGATCAATGATACACGATCATCTTAGCGGTGCAGGGCTTGGAATTTTTTTTGTCACCTGCACTAGTGATTATATAATATTATATAATGATATTTCTTGTGATTCCATCATGGATGTATGACAACCATCATAAATGGTTCCTAAATGGACTACGATGTGATTAGTGCGACGGTGCAAATTTCAAAACTTTGGGTGTCAGAAAATACGAAATATGGGGTGTCACAGGAACTTGGATATGGAAAAAAAAAATGGACGATCAATCATCAAAAAATTGCATATGGGTTACACCATAGATGTTATCATACATATACATATATATATATATATATATTATAGCTGTAATATTGGATGATTTTTGCGACATTGATCAAATCAAGCAGCATCGTATTTCAAAAATCTCATGCCGAGGTGAACCTGGCTATGAGTGCTGTGCAAGGCTGGCATCACCAGATGGCGGTACATTTTTCATCATTTTTCGCCGAAGGATGGATGATTTTTGATGATTTTACCAGCTAGAAACATCTCAAAAGCTGGATAACTTTGATGATTTGTGATGATTTTTGGACTTCAAAGGCGGCAATGATGAGCCAATTGGTATTTCTGGTGCGATGGGATAGGTGCTGCATCCAGTATATCCAGTCCTCCAGATCCTCCAGCGTTCTGACCTTGAAGCGGAGCCATGTTGAGCAAAACTCTTCACAAATGGTACATACTAGTTATGATAGAACTGTATAGAAACATATAGAAAAGTATCTTAGAGATTCAGACTATGAAAAGAGTTATCTTAATCACCAAAACTCCAAAATCTCTTAATAGTTGTATCTAAGAGAATTATTTGCAATGTGCTGTGCTCCTACTTCCACAAACGCTCCTTGGGATCTTTGTCTTCCCAAGGACTCCAACAAACATCACGGGAGCGGTGGTGAAAGCTGCGGCTCCAGCGCCGACAGTTGGTGACTCAATCCTGGAACTCGGCGAACTTTGACAAAAAGGAACAATTACATATCAGAAGATCTACCCCTTATATAATAGCCCATAATTGCCAACTTTTGAAAATTACATATTCAAACATCTCATGCAGAAAAAGTATGAACAAGTTGTAGAGGTGAATTTTCCCAGCATTTTGCAGTGTCTAAAAACCCATCCCGCCCTACTTCCCGGAGCATCCTGAGGCGCCGGCCGTGACCTCTGCAGCCGCTTCATTGGCGTGGGCGCAAGCTGCCGCGGCGCGCGTGAATGAGGACTTGGCGAGGATAGCCGGGGTCATAGCCAGGATGATACCCCATCGCTGGTTGATTTCATGGATAATCCATCAATACATGGATGAGAACTGGGGGTTAATTTCATGGAAACCTTCATTTCTTACTGATATAACCATGTGATTTAGTGAAGAACCCCTAGAAGTTGGGATATACCCCCTGAAACTATGGTGAACTGTATCCACTTAGTTCACTGGAACTGCATTTGACGCTTTCAACTGCCATTTTTTCAAGGAAAAAGCTCTTGCCACTGGAAATCAATGAGCCAAGGCCATGGCTAAGGCAGCAGCAGCGGTGACCAAGGCCACTTGGGGATGGCTGGCTGGGAATCTCGTTAAAAACATGAACATTTGCCCAGTGTTTTTTTGAAAGCTAGCGTCAGCTAGCTGGAGTCTTCTTGCTTTAGCAAGTATTCCGGGGGCTGCTCAAGGACATCACGTGATTTTTCACGCGAAAGGGCCCCCCCAACCCCCAACCCCACCACCATCACCATCATCAGCATCATCGTCATCATCGTCATCGTCATCGTCATCGGTTTCGACATTGTCATTGGCATCGTTCTCGTCATCATGATCATGATCATCATCATCATCACCATCATCACCATCATCACCATCATCACCTTCCTTCTTTCCCCTACCCCGCTAGCTTTCGTCATCCACCCCCGGCCTCAAGTTGGATTTAGGTTGAGCCTCAGGCAGCCCAGCCCAAAGTCATGGCTCCCATGTCGGCGCCGGCCGTGCCCAAACAGCCGGTGCAGCATCCTGGAGTGTCCCAGCAGGCCCCGCGGGGATGGCTCGCCATGGGAATCCCTCGCTTTTCATCTCAACATTCATCCAAAATTCATCAGAAATAGCCTTATGTAAAGAATATATATGTAATTATATGTATATATTATGATATATTGATATTGATATACCCTCTAGTAAACATACAAAAGGCTATTGAAAATGGCCATTGAAATAGTGGATGTACCCATTAAACATACTTAAAATGGTAATTTTCCATCGTTATTTTGGGACAGTTTACCAGGGGGTAGCTGGTGTTTATGGATGTTCATCCCAAGAGGGTTGGCATTTCCGTTTTGATCACCTGGATGTTCTCCTCAGGTCTATTCGGCTGCACCGGTGATTTGCCGGGGAGCACAACTGCTCTGTTTCTGGTGATTTTGGGTGAGTCCAAGGTGCAATTTTTCTGCATTGTACCATCTGGTTATGACTAACATGGCGAACTGGAAAATCCCTTGTAAATGGAGGTTTATAGCTGGGAAAATCATCTATTTCTATGGGCCATCTATTCCATGGCAAACTGTTAAATAACCAGAGGGTAAAGAATTTAGATATGTTTCTGACAAATTGAGTGATACCAGTGATACGTCAAAACCCTTGATGTTCATGTCAGTTCCTAAATGTTTTCACCCTGCTTTTGATGTTTTCGCTATTCAGGGGTGACCTTTAAAGTGTTTGAATGGTTTCACTTGTAATAACCAGTTGATTATGGCAGACTCTGACCTTGGTATATCGCCAGGCAAGAAACACAGGAAAAACCCCAGATCAAAAAAGCGAGGCCCCAAGATAGGCAAGGCCAGGTTTCTGTTGGATTAATGGATGGATATGGAGGTTTCCGTTTCGTCATGGGGGTACCCCCTATTTTTTTCATCCTTATTATTTTCGGATTTTCACGCATTTTCCACTATAAACCAACCATCCAGCGATAAAGGGGTACCCCCATTTATGGAAACCTCCAGCATGGCCCCTTGAATGGGCAAAGCTACCTGGGGTCCCCGAGTTGGATCCCTTCAACCTGCAACGAGGTAAGGAAGCGGTGCTCAAACGGCCGCCGGAAGAGGTGCTCGAGGCGCCATGATCAATGGATCCTCCGAGCAAAGTTCACTGGATGATGAGAAAACAAACTTATGTATGTATATGATATACATTATATGCCCATATATATAATTATATTTAATTATATAATATATATATATATATATAAATATAAATATCATATACAATATATGATATATATATATGGAGGTTTCCATAAATGGTGGTACCCCCAAATGGATGGTTTATAGTGGAAAAGCCGAAAATAAAATGGATGAGAACTGGGGGTACCCCCATTTCAGGAAACCTCCATATGGGCATATAATGTATTGCAAAAAAGTAGATCTCACAATTCCTGTCGGCACCCAACCAGAGGTCAGTGAGGCCAAACGCTCAAAGATGGAGGTCACTGGGATTGAGAAGATTTCAGATGCTTTCAGACAAGTTCCAGATATTTTTTTTTCGGATTCTTGTAGCGTGATGAGGTTGCACATTTCCGAATTTTCTGATTTAGGATACATCTCTGGTTTCATTTTTCCTGGCTTTTTCTGGCTGGCAGAAGTGGATGCTTTAAGACTAAAAATGACATGCCTTTTATGGGACCACTGGGCAATTTCGAGCCGGATCCACTTGGATTTGATCCATTTCCAGTCGGTTTTCCGACCAGAAAAGAGGTCAGTAGTTCGCCAGCGGAAGTTCGCGCAGCCGCCGCGCGGGCTGAAGGACAGGAGGTGCATTTTGGGATGGATGAAAACCGATGAAATACATTGAAATTTTAAATACCATATTTTTTTTTGGGATGAACATCCATGAAAACATATGAAAACATATGAACACCCATCATTTGTTGAGGTTTTATGAGTGGTTAAATGGCTTTTGATCCCAGTTTCTGATGATTTTCTGGTGGATGCTCCCATCAAAACGTCTAGAGTTGGGTAGCAGTCGTGATTTCCCAACAAAAGCACATGTTTTTTTTTTTGGGTGTTAGTTCCACATTTCAACTAGGGTTTGGTTGTATCATAACCAATGCATAACCAATGAAATTTAATACATTGGTGGAATATCATCAGATGAATGAAATTTCACCAGTCATTTCCAACGGACCAGAGCCAGGCGCCCGTGTGGGTCTACGAGACCAAGGAGGCCGTTGCAGCCTCCGCAGCCCCTCCCGTTGCCGTTGCAGCCGTTTCTACAGCTGCGGAGAGCCCACCAGAGGCGGCCAACAATACATGATACTGTAGTTATCTGGTTGGTGGTGACTGGAACATTTGGATTATGACTTCCCATATATTGGGAATGTCATCATCCCAATTGACGAACTCATATTTTTCAGAGGGATTGAAACCACCAACCAGATGATACTGTAGTTATTTTTATTGAACCTAATATTGACATCTCACGATTCTAAAATGAATCATGTTCCCATATTTTCCCTGTAGTCATGATATGTTATGATGGAAGAAATCCTGGATCAGCTGATAGATGGGCAACATCCCATTATTTTGTTTGGGTTTCAACCATCCTTTTGGTGGTGCAGGATTTCGCTGGCCCATCCACAGTGGGTGGAAGTTCCCAGGTGAAAGCACCTCCGCCTGCTCCAGTATGTGCCCCAGATTCTGGAGACATACTGTCGAATGTAACCCCCGGTGCCGATTTACGTGTTTCCGTGTTTCCAGAATGTTATAATAATGTTATATAGATTTATCATTGATTTCCATTTACTTCATATTTCCAGCTTTCCCACTTTTTCTATCTTTTTTGGGGGGGGTTTCTATGTTAATACATGTAATTTATCCAATATTTATGAGTTCCTATAGACATACAGTCTTCGGTGACCTGAAGCTGGCAAACCGATCAGGAAGGTCACCATTTTCTGTGCAAGATACCCCTTGGGGTGAGACCAAGCAGCCTTTCCTTTTCCCAGCAACCTGAAGACTCAAGAAAACATGTGGAAAGATAGAATGAACATTACCCCAGCCATGCTTACAGACATACAGTAAGTATATAATATCTATATATATATATATTGCCAATCCCCATCGCAGCTTATCCCCAAGTCTTTACAGATCATCCAGTGCCAAACTTCAGGAAGCAACTGGTCCACCTTTGCCTCCTGGTTGGGTGAGAGTGCCCCACGAGGGGGATCACTACTACTGGAACACCCAGACGAATGAGGCAGGAAAAATCATCAGGAAAAATCATGAGATTCTGAGATTCCCAAGTGATTTTTCATGATTTTTGCTTCTTTTCGGATGATTTCAAAAACTATCCCCAGGCTGCCAGGCTCAGATGTTTTTGCTGACTTCCAACAGCTCAACAAATCTACTACACAATAGGATCATTCATAGTTAAAAAGTGCCTTTTGACGGCACATGCCCTTTGAGCCGACTCTCAGCAGGTCAGTTGGGAACACCCTGCCCAGCCCTCGGGATCTTCAGCCATGTCGACATGGCGAAGATTGGCCTGGCTGAGGCGGAACAGGCCCAAAAGCCCAAGGGGGAAAAGAAACCCAAGTTCACCGAGGAGCACAAGGCAGATGGATTTACATAATGGAGGAAACATGATTAACAGGCGGATTTGAGGCTACCCTAAGCCAAATAGATGTTGACATATGTTGACTCAGATCTCATTCCAGTCGGCGCATCATTCCAGCGGCAAGGTGTTGTGGACTGACATTGGAAAGATCATAGGAAGACAGGGGATGAACCTGAAGATCATCAAGGCTTGGGTTCAGCTGGGCTGGAGTGTGGTGCCATTGGAACGAAAGGCTGATGGAGACCCCGATGTTGTGGTAGTTACTATGATGGTTTGGCAAAGGAACAACTTGTTGGACAAGGCAGATGCAGAAATCCAGAAATCCAGCTTGGGATAGTGGCATGAAGACTGAGGGCAAGGGGTTTCTCCAACTTTGGTGCTTTCTGAAGATTTGAACAGACAATTGCCATTGCGGCGCGCATTGTGAAGGCATCCATAGGCTGCGACATCCACATCCCAAAGCAGGACGGGTCTTTGTCACAAGATCTGTTGGTATCTCCTGACATCTGGTGACAATTGATCAATCAGATCAATCAGAGCAATGAATGATTGTTGATCCATCCTCATCCGGGCCGGAAAAGTTGGAGACCAGACTTCGCGTCCGTTTGCGTAGCGCTTGCGTAGCAGGATTCGGGTTCGCGAGATGACAAGAAAGATGGCAAAGGCAAGGGCAAGGACGGCAAGGGCAAGAAAGATGCCAAGGGCAAGTCGAAAGGCAAGCTGCAGCTGGTGATGGCCAAGTGTGACCTTGAACTCCACTTGCTTCGGAATGGGGAATAAATGAAAAAACCCACTTCGAATCATTGGAATGTTTTTTTTTTTTTTAAAATAATGTTTTTGAGGTTTCAAATCATCATAAACCATCTTGGATTTGGATTTGGCACTTATAAATCACCATAAATCATCATAAATTATCACTTCATCTTGGATTTGGCATGAATTTCTTATGATTTTATGGATTCCTTGAAGCGCAATCCCCGTGGCTTCCCACGTGAGGGAAACGAGATGCAGAGGGGAACAAGATCGGTCGGGGTATTGGTGACTTGGCGATCGCGGATCAGGTCGTTGGGATGATCAGAGTGGAACTTTCAAAGTGCTTTGTGACAGAAATTTTTGTTTTGAGACATGTCATAATATATATATATATATGATATATGATATATATATATATATACATATACATATATATATACACATGTATACATATATATATATATACAATAGACATTAATGATATGTGAATATATTAATTAACATATGACCAATGACCTGAGGCGATGGGAGTACCAAACTGGCAGACGACCAATTCTGCACCGTGACCGTGACCGGAGACACTGCGCTCAAGGCGCGGCGCCTGGAGCGCAATCCCAAAATGGGGGCTACCAGGTATCATCCAAGTCGTGAACCAGCAAAGATGGGGGTACTTTTGCTGGGATTTTATGGGAGTTTATGGTGACTTAATAGAAATGAATATGGGATCTAATCTAATGGGTATTTACATGTATTTAGCCTCTGGTAAACTGTCCCAAAAAACCATGGAAAATCATGAAGGTCGATAGACAATCAACTATTTCTATGGTCATTTTCAATAGCTATGTTAGTATACCAGAGGGTAGTATTCAAATAACCATAGTGACGACTAGAAAAACGCCCATGGCTTGTGAAACCACCTTATTCGACCAAGGCTCAGTTGGTCTAACAGTCCGTTGCGACTGTTGATGTTTCCGTCAGGCCAATGGTGGGAAACGCTGTATCCAGATCATGCTTGGATACGGTCGCAACGTTGAGAGAGCCAATCTCTCAAAACTGCGCCACAGTGGGATCTGAGAAGATTGTTGCAACGCTATCTGATGATTGTTTGTTGATGAAGATTCCCGACAAATATTTCTTTATCTCATAGTATTGTTGCAAACTTTCCATAGTTTCTTTGTTTTTTTTTCTAATGGGTTGCAGATCCAGCAAGCAATTTGTAGGGTTGCCACATAACACAATCTGCATTGTTGACTGCATATACAGTGCACAGCAGTATAATTACATCAAACCTCCATGAAACTCCATCAATCTCATGTAACATCAGTAGTAAGTACATTAAAATCTAAGATGCTGGATGACTTGTGCTTGCACATGACTCTCTGTTTCAGCAACGCAGAGTGAACCTTTCAGTGAACGGCAATTGATTGCTCAAGAGGGAGCGGTGGGTGGGAATCCCCTTCTTGATGATGTTGGGATGCTTCGAGACAAGTTTTTCGAGGCACGTCCGCAGGTGTGGCATGTGTAAGCGCAAGGAAGCTGTAACAACGGGCGATTTCACTGGGACCCACCACCCAACAGTGGCACCAAGCTTCTCGAGGGTTGGCCTTTTGGGGTCTTTGCCTCGTGGTTTCGTTTTGGCTGAGACTGAAGGCAGGCACCTCGGTCGCAGCATGTTTCGGCTGACTTTTTCCCTTAACTACTAAATTTGTACGAACATTTTTGCCAGACATCACTGAGAGTCAACAGCTGGTCACTATCAAACGTCTCCGGTCGAACGCTAGAGCTGATGGATTTGCGAAGTTAGATTTATCGAACATGTCTTATTCAGCATATCTCCTACTTTTAATGAGATCGAGTGAGGACAACGTTCTTGGCCGCAGCATGCAGTTTCTTGAAGGTCTGGTTCGCTTGATCGAGAGCCGGGTTCACCAGACGCAGGCGAACATTGAGTTGGCTGTTGCAAATGGATATTTTTCGGGACTTGCAACGGACTTAGTGGCAGCCTTCAACCACATCCAGTTCCTTCTCGCCGAACATTTGGCATACCAGATCCGCTCGCACCGCCCTGGAGGTCATTTCCCCGCCTCTGTTGGTGGCTGTGCTGAGTTGGGCCTTGCTTCTGTTGACGGGATGACGGCTATGAAGGCCGTTGGGTGGGAACAACGACTCTACCATGAGTGTCATTGAACAAGCTCTTCTTTGATCTGAAGCTCGACTTCCTACTTGGCTCCATTGATGGACTCGACTCGACTCTACTCGACGCAACTCGACTCAACTCGTTTCAGCTCAACTCAACTCGTCAATTCGGCTCCGCTCGGTTCAACTCAACTCAGCTCGACTCGCCTCGACTCAACCCAAATCAACTCTATTCAATTCCATATTATTCTATTCTGCTCTACTCTGCTCTATCTGTGGCTTGCAAAATCTGGCCACCTGGCATTGGCGCCGCGATTCGCCAATGTGGCGAACGATGTCACGGATCAGCAGGGACGGATGACGGGCAGTGAGCAGAAACACCTCCACCTCTCCAACCTGCTGTTACAGCTGCTGTTGCAGAAGGGCCACGACCTCGACTAGTGTGACAATTATTCACTTCCCCCGCGGCTATCTGGCAGGCACAGCCAGCAAGAAACCAGCACCACACAGCTCACAACAACGCACTTCCCAGTGGGGAAGGCGTAGGCGTAAGCAGCAAAACACCGGGACTACGCATTCAGGAAAAATGGCCGTTGACCAAAAATCAACCAGCCTCACGGCCGTTCGGGGCTAGGCGGAGGACCTCCGAAGTTTGTGGCCACAATTACCCGCTCGCCGAGGCCAGCTGTTCCACATAGTCTGCCAAGGTCCGGGTGCCCAGACTTCGTTCGTGAGGATGGCGAATCGGAAGCCTGCCGCGGCGGAAACTTCTGGGCCTGACCACGATTTGATTTGGGTCCGGGCACCCAACCAGGGCCTGCACAAAGGAGCATTTGAAGGGGAGCGAGGCCGCAGTCCGGCGGGCACTCCGGGCAATGGGGTACAGCAGGTCTCGCATCAGCTGATGACTGACTGTGAGCAATACCCTCCGAGGAGTGCCGTCCAACGTCGGCGGCAGTCGGCACAGGACCGACCACAATGCCTCCAAACACATTCATGATGACAGATAACACTGATAACACGAATGATGCACGATCAATTATATTGATTCTATCATAGACTGCTTGAGCAAGTAGGTTGATCACCGATGACCCGATACATTTCCTCGGACAACGACTTGAGAACAGAGTTTATGAGGCCTAAAAATTACAATATCTAATATATATAATAATGATCGGCCATTCAGGATTGAGACATCTCTTAGTGCAGGAAGATCGATGGATGCAACACCTTCCAATCAGACACGCCACTACTACTACTACTCCTACTGCTCCTCCTGCTACTGCTGCTACTACTACTACTTCTACTACTACTACTTCTTCTTCTACTACTACTACTGCTACTGCTACTGCTACTGCTACTACTACTACTACTACTAACACCATGTCAGGAATAGTGATAGCATACGACAGGTCTGAAACAGGTCTGAAACAAGTCTGAAACAGGTCTGAAACACTCAAAACTTTTAAGTTGCGTGCCTTTCCCCTTTTGCAATTTGCTTTCCTACTCGATTCCAGTAAGCTATGTTGCTACCTTGGAAAGAAAAAATAATTATGATGTCTGTACCTGCTTTTCTATATTGCTTCATGTCCCAGATCGCACTGGCTGCAATTGGATCGCCTTTTGGGTGCTATCTTTTCGGACTGCAATGGATGCAAGCAGAGTGCGTTTTGGGTGCTGCATTTTCCGGACTGCCATGGCTGCAATTAGAGTGCGTTTTGGGTGTTTGCTTTTCCGGACCGACTACTACTATTACTACTACTATTACTACTACTCCTCCTCCTACTACTACTAGTAGTAGTAGTAGTAGTCGGACTACTTCTGTTACTATTAATTACTAGTTCCAGTCAAACAAAAAGTTTCATTGCTACTAGCGTGATATCAAAGATACTGAGAGCATAAAACAGGTCTGAAACAGGTCTGAAACGCTCAAAACTTCAGTCTTTCCTACCCTCCCCTTCCCTGTTTCTCTTTCTTTGCTTTGGAATGGCTTCTTGGGTTTTGCTTTCCTACTAGATGCTGTGAGTTTTCACCGGGCACCGTCGCTTTTTTGAATATGTATATTTGCTCTTCTATCTTGCTTCATGTCCCGGACCCCACTGGCTGCAATTGTATCGCCTTTTGGGTGCTAATTTTTCCGGACCGCAATGGCTATATTTAGAGTGTGTTTTGGGTGCTTGCTTTTCCGGACCGCGGCGTGTCTTCTCGGACCGCAATGGATACAATCAGAGTGCGTTTTGGGTGCTAAATTTTCCGGACCGCCATGGCTGCAATGAGAGTGCGTTTTGGGTGCTGCCTTCTCGGACCGCTACATGTCTTTTCGGACTGCAATGGATGCAATCAGAATGCGTTTTAGGTGCTGAATTTTTCGGACCGCCATGGCTGCAATTAGAGTGCGTTTTTGGTGCTGCTTTCACGGACCGCGGCATGTCTTCCCGGACCGCACTGGCTCTCATTGTTTTGCGTCTTATAAAACTCAACGAAAGGCACGCTGCTGCAGGGTGCTCAGCCGAGAGTGGCGGAGATGTGGAAAGATAGAAAAAGAGAAAAAGAAACAGGACTCTTTTAACAAGTATGACCCCATTGGTCTACGAGTATCAAACTTGGCTTCTTAGGGCCGTGAAGTGGCACTGGCATTACTGTATTGGAAATTGTTTTTCTGAAAATATGCCACCCCAAAATCACATAGTTGATCGTCATTGCTTTGTTACATAATAAATAGTTTTGGGTTTACATTCCGTTTCCAGACAAGCACCATTCTCATTGTGGCAGCAATTCAGAAAAGGAGGAAATATATGCCTACAAATGAAGACCATATTTATTGTAAACGTTATGCGAGCCAGACATGCCTCATGAAATGTAATGTAAACTAAATTAGTATTCGGATATGATTTTGCGGTAAAACATGGGGCGCGCAAGAAGGCGCAAGGGCGAGCGCAAGATGGGTAAAGTAACGCAAGAAACTACTTAGGTTTAGAACAGCCCCCATATAGATATCTGCATATGTATTTCTTTTATATATGTCTGTATTTTTTCTATGTTCATATTTATATCTAGATAATATTATATATTTATATTCATATCCATGTAAGCCCTTATGACAAGGTCCAGATCAAAACGCTTGCTGACAACTCCTCGTTCCATACGTCCGGATCACGCGCGGAACGATCCATACGAGTTTTTTGAGCCATACCCATATATATATATTATATATACATGTATACATGTATGTCAGAACAGCTTCAATTTTCAATCGTTCCGAATCTTAGATAGTGTCACAATGATTCGAGCTCACAATGGGCAGGGGGACGTGTTTTAACGAGGAGAGGGAAGAAGGTCATTCAGCCCGCTGCATCCGTCAGGTGTACACCTCCCTAGCCGCTGTGCAGCGGCGGCTGGATGCGGAGGCGTCAACGGTGCTGATCGGTGTTGTCATTTTGGTTCCGAAATTTCCATTGCCTCAGATCGCGCGGCGCGGTGAGCTGTCGAAGTTCGTCGACTCGGCCGCAGAAGAGTTCGCACCAGCCGCGGCCCGTCGGCGGGCAGACTTGGATATGGCTTGAAACTCAGACGCTTTTTAACGACTTGCTTCGCACAATAGCAACTTCGTGCTGATCGGTGTTGTCATTTTGGTTCCGAAATTTCCATTGCCTCAGATCGTGCGGCGCGATGAGCTGTCGAAGTTCTCCGACTCGGCCGCAGAAGAGTTCGCACAGCGGTGGCCCGTCTGCGGGCAGACTTGGATATGGCTTGAAACTCAGACGCTTTTTAATGACTTGCTTCGCACAATAGCAACTTCGTGCTGATCGGTGTTGTCATTTTTGGTTCCGAAACTTCCATTGCCTCAGATCTTTTTGATTCTGTATCCCGCCTCCGCCTCCTCCTTCTCCTCCGCCGCCTCCGCCTCCATCTCACTCACACAACTATGTCCCACACCATCTTTGTCACACACCATCTTTGACACACCACTTTGTCACACACCATTTTTTTCACACATCATCTTTCACATATGTCAATATATGTCACACATCATCTGTCACACACAATCTTTGTCATACACCTTCGTTTCGCCTGGCACGTGTGGCACTTGGCGACATCCACCTTCGCTTCGCGTGGCAAGCGTGGCACTTGGTGACATCCACCTTCGTTTTGCGTGGCAAGCGTAGCGCTTATGGCACTGGGCTGGCTCTGGTGGCGCGCTTGGGCGAGCTTGGGCGAGCTTGGGCGCTTTGTCACACGCTCTCTTTCACACACAGCTTTCACACACCATCTTTCACACACCATCTTTCACATCCAACTTTGTCACCCACCGTCTTTGACACACCATCTTTCACACACCACTTTGTCACCCACCATCTTTGACACCACCTTTCACACACAATTTTGTCACGCACCATCTTTGACACACCACTTTGCCACACACCATCTGTCACACCCAACTTTGTCACCCACCATCTTTGACACAGCATCTTTCACACACACACACACCACTTTGGCACCCACCATCTTTGACACACCATCTTTCACACACACGCACAACTTTGTCACACAACATACTGTATTTGACACACCGCTCTGTCACCCACCATCTTTGACACACCAGTTTGTCACACACCATCTTCCACCCACCATATTTGACACACCACTTTGTCACACACCATCTTTCACACATCATCTTTCACACATGTCACACACCATGTTTCACACACCATCTTTGTCATACACCATCTTTGAAATCTTTGTCACACACCATCTTTGTCACACAACTTTGTCACACACCATCTTTGTCACACACCATCTTTCACACAACACTTTGTCACACACCATCTTTAGCCACACCGTCTTTCACACACCACTTTGTCACACACCATCTCACTCTCTTTCACACACAACTTTCACACACACACACACGCACACCATCTTTCACACACAACTTTGTCACACACACACACACACCATCTTTCCTTGTCACACACCATCTTTCACATACAACTTTGTCACACACACACACACCATCTTTCCTTGTCACACACCATCTTTCACATACAACTTTGTCACACACAACTTTGTTTTACTTCTCGATCCTCCACCACCTCCTTTGTCTTTCCTTCCTTCCCCCTCCCCGCTACAACTTTGTTTTCTTTCCTACTTCTCGGTTCTCTGGTCCTTCCATTGCCTCAGGTGGGGCGGCGCGAAGAGCTCGAGAAGCTCTTCGAGGAGGGCTGTCGAGTGGTGGCCCGCATGAGGGCTGACCTGGACATGGCTTGAAACTCAGAGGAGTGATGCGTTTTGGTTCTAAGTGATGCAAATCTGGTGTTTCTAAATGAGTCTCCTACCTCGCACAATAGCAGCTCGCCCCTGGCTCAGTTGATCATCAGTGGAGCTGCTGGCTGCGGCCCTCCGCCAGGGCTTTAGGCCGACCACTGACAGGGGTTCAACCCTCCGCCTCCTCCGCCAGATCGAGAAGCGGCAAAACTTTGACGCTGCGGCGGATGAGTTCGCCGCAGTTGTGGCCCGTCTTCGGCCCGACGTCGACCTGGCTTGACACTCAGAGGTGCTTTGAAATCATCATCAGCATCATCAGCATCATCATCATCGTCATCACCATCATCATCATCGTCATCATCATCATCATCACCATCACCATCATGATCATCATCATCATCATCATGACCATGATAATGATGATGATGATCATCATCATTATCATCATCATCATTGCCATCATCATTATCATCATTATCATCATCGTCATCATCATCATCATCATGATCACCATCACCGTCATCATCATCATCATCATCATCATCATCGCCATCATCGTCATCATCATCATCGTCATCATCATCATCATCACCATCACCATCATGATCATCATCATCACAGTCATCATCATCATCATCATCATCACCATCACCATCATCATCATCATCATCGTCATCGTCATCATCATCATCATCATCATTGTCATCATCATCATCATCGTCGTCATCATCATCATCGTCATCATCATCACCATCATCATCATCATCATTGTCATCATCATTATCATCATCATCATCGTCATCGTCGTCACCATCATCATCATCATCATCATCGTCATCATCATCATCATCAACTGATCGAGGTCGTGGCCCTTCCGCAAAAGCAGGTTGAAGAGGTGGGGATGTTGCCGTTCAAGAGGTCCAGCAACATCCAAAACATTCGCCTGCAGGTTGAAGCGACACTGTCCAGTCTTCAGCACCGCTTCCACCGCGAAAAAGAAAAGCGGTGGCAGCTGGAAGAAACTTTCCATCGCCTTGGGGAGGAGGCGCGAAGGCTTAGGGTTCTTCTTTTCTTGGTGGGGGGTTTGGGTCTGGAACCTCGTGGCGTCCTCTGTTCTTTTCTCCTTTCTAGTCTAGTCTATTCTATTCTACCCCCAGCTGGACTCAAAACTTCTGTCTGGCGTGCTTTTGGCCAGTTGGCGCCGCGGTTCGCAACGTTAGCTAGCGACGCTGTTGGATAGCGGGGCAACCTGAACATGGCTGGCCAGGCCTCAACCAAAGCTCAGCTGCAAACTTTGGTCCACCGCCTGGCCTTTGAGTGCGGGAGGGTTTCTCGAATTGCGTAGTGAAGGGCTAGGTTCTTGTTTTCTTAGTGTAGGGGTTCTGGGGGCGGAGCCTTGTCGCAGCCCATTCCGTCCCCAGTTCTCTAAATCGACCTGTCGCCCTGCCTGTGGCGATTGCCGCAACACGTGTTGTCTTGAACGTGTGGAATCTCATGTGGCAGGCGTGGCGCTTCCTGGCATTTCAGCATGAAGCTGAAGTGGGGCGCAGCGCTCTAAATCGCATCGCCGCCGTGCCCATGGCGAATGCTGCAAGCCGTATCATGTTGGAGGTGTGAAATGTCAATTTTGCTTGGCAGGCATGTGAAGCTCCCAGGAGCTCCCAACCTTGCTTAAATTATTTGAGGAAAGTTATCTGAATTAAGATAGGCTGTTAAGTTCTTGAATTAAGCAGGGTTTTTCCTCCGGTTTTCCACGAATTGTTTTCTCGGGAGTAAATGGCCGGAATGGATGAATGAATGTCGTTTTTGTAAGCTTTTCATGTCTTCACATGCTGGCAATTAATGTTTCGATATGCATTGGCATGTGATGCGTTTTGCTAAAATCCAACAGGATGCGAATAAGAAATTATTTTTGGAGGGGTTTGGAAGAACAAGCAATGGTTTTCTTTGCGTGTTTAACGAAAATTTGCAAAGAGTTGTCAGTGTAGACTTAAATATAACGAAAACACATTTTACATTACATATTATACTATTTTTTTAATTTAAATAAAATTTATATAATGCAATATAATAAGATATTTTTAATAGTATATTATATTATATTATCTTGTTTATCTTACGTATATTAGTTTAACTTTTACTGTATTATACTGTATTGTTTTTTAATTATACTCTATTATATTCTATTATATTATATTATATTATATTATGGTATAATATATTATACGATATTATACTATATTATATCAGCTACTTTTACCAAATGAAAATCTCCATTGTATTATACTCTCTTTTGAATGTTATTATAGTATGTTATATCATACTATGTTGTATTATTTTGTATTGTATCAACTGATATTTTATAATATTAGATTGTAATATGTTTTTCAATTGTATTTTGCTACATTTTATTTTTCACACAGTGTCTTTTATTTTCAACGATTGTGATATGATATAATAGTATGCTGTTTAAGTTTATATTTCATAATATCGGATTGTGCAACAATATCATGTTTGAGTACATTTTGGTTTATTCCTTTTTTTTTGTTTGATTATACCGTATCATATTAGATTTTGCTCTATTGTTTGATATTATGTATTGTTTTTTATTCTACATATATATTTTTTAATTAGATCTTTTTATTTCATTGATTTATAATTATTGTAATATATATACTATTGTATATTATTTTTTACTACATTGTATTTTTTGTTTTTGTCTTTTTACTTTACTTCATATTATATTATGTATATTTTATTTTTAAATATCATATTTTATTGTATGAAAAACTAGTTTTGTTTTAAATTTTAATTTCTTAAACAAACTAAATGATAACATTTTCAGTCAGAATATATTCAAAATGTTATTTTTAACAAATCTCAAAAAAATCAAGATTGTCTCTGGGTAATAACTTCGATAGTAGAATCACATATTTAACAAATCTGATGCAACCAAAAATTGTACAATTTGTTTCATCTCTAAAATTAAATACGTTCAACAACAAAAAATAATGTACCATTTTCAATCCAATCATGGTTTGCCCTGCTCCACCATCGTGCCTTTTCGTGATTAAAAAAATGTTTCCATTTTTTCTAAATTGGTCACCGCAAACATGACGCAAAACAATGCCTACGCAAAACCCATGGCAAAAGATGGAATCCAACAAAACAAATGACAAAACATGTTCTGTCCAACCCGGACCTTCGCCCACCAAGAAAAACGTATCGTTTTTGTTGCGTTTTGTCATACATGGAGCCTGAACAATAAGTTGAATGGGGAAATGCAATATAAACTTATCTTTGAAAAATCCATTAGTGAACACTTCTCAATCACATATGTACGACATGTCCATCATGTAATTTTTCACGATCCTTGATCATGTCGCCCACAAGTGATGGTGCATTCATTAAGTTGGTTTCGGGGAAAATCGAAATTGGACCCCCTAGAATTCAGGGAATCGAAGATGTGAAAAGCATCATTTCCCACCAATCCATTGATGTTTCTACATCCTCGTTTTCCGGAAAACACCAAGGCCCTGGCTGACCTCGGGGTGGAAGCCAAAATGCCCAGCTTGGAGGTGTCTTAGCGGAACATGAATTTTTAGGACTTTCCATATATTGGGGATAATAATATTGGATTACTTTATAACTGGTTGGACTATTTTTATCACTGGTTGGATTATTTTTCCATATATTGGGAATAATTGATTATCCCCACTGACGAACTCCATCATTTTTCAGAGGGGTAGGTTGAAACCACCAACCAGCATAATTGAGTTCGGGAAGATGAGGAAAGGCCATGTTTTTTTTTTCGGGGCGTGGTATTAATCTTGAACAGTTCCTGTGGAGACCAGGAAAACACGCATGCAAAATAGTTCAACATGGCAACAACTTGTTGTTGCCAGGAAATGACGGATGGCAAGTCCAAGCAAAAGAAGGCCTCACCGACGCCCCAAGTGGAGCTGTGGTGCCTGTCGTTTTTTCCAGTGCTCTGTGGTGTTTTCGCCAGGATGAAATTGACCCCATGGATCCAGCTTCCTACAGCGACGCGTTCGGAGCCTACAACGAGCTGATGTTTTGATCAAAAAATTAGAGGAATTTGATCATGCATGACTCGTTGTGGTATTATTTTCTTTCAACAGTTGTTATGTCACATGAGCGATGTTCAAAACCCCGGGAATGATTGGTTCGTTATGCAATTCAATATAATTGAGGTGAACGGGAAATCCCGTTCTCAACTGAATGGTTTTTGAACGACAAAACGACACCCTAGGCCTGTGGGCAATTGGTCGGCGGGCTTAAAGAAGCCGCGACCTGAATTTCATTTTGGGCGCTGCATGGTGAAAATGGTGAAATGTGGAACCACCGTGATGAGCTCCGTGGGTCGTTTTTGTGACATCCAAGAGCATCCAAAACTGGGTGGTTTGGAACGAATTTTATGACTTTCTATATTGGGAATTTCATCATCCCAACTCACGAAGTCCATCATTTTTCAGAGGGGTAGGTAAACCACCAACCAGAAAAGCTAATTCCAAGTCCTTTTTTGTGGGGGGGCTTTGAATCGTGGAACTGGCCATGGGACCGAGCTCCACAGCCAAATATCGTGGTTAAGTCCACTTTCAACGGGCAGTATGATGACTAGTACAGTCGTTATCCGTGGGATAGATGTGAAATGACGGCTTTTGGATTTTGGTGGGTTTTTCAGCATTTTCAAAAGGATATGAGGCCGCTAGGCAGCGGTTTGTTGTGCGCCAAGATTTGGGGATTTGAGGCCTGGACAGAAGGCTCCAGGGGCGCCTTCCTCAGAGATCTTCCGGTTCTTTTTGAGTCAGGGCAGGTCCTAAAGAATTTGTGGTTTCCACCTCTATTCCTCTTAAGGGAAATTCTTCAACAAACATCATGGATTTTTACCAGTAATTCCAGGGGTGTAAAATTTCTCATCCAAGTCTGAGACATGAGGGTTTGTCTGAACATAGGGCACCCTCAAGTTTGGATGGTTAATCCATGTTAATCTTATAGTTTTCCATCTTAAATGGCAATTCTTGAGGGATATACCTGAAAAAAAAAACATTTTCAGACCCATGAGACGAGACAAATTTCCTTTTCCTTTGACGCCTCAATCTCAGGGTGGCAATCTCCCGCGTGATTCCAAGCAGGCCAATGCCGAGAGGCGCGACATCACTTCGGGATGGGAAACTGAAAACAGCAGCAGATTTTTTTACAGGAGAAATGCGCATTTATCATATGGTGATAATGATACTCGAGAATGATTGGTGAAATAGTCAGCACCAGATTGGTCTTAAGCAATAAATCAACGTAGTTATTGGTGAAATAATTAGAAAAGGATGAGGAAATCGTCAACAATGCTGGGAAAGATCCAAAATTCATAGGCACCATGACCATGATATCGTTTTTGCAAACGACAGATACACAATGATACACACGAATCGTATGTTGTTGTTTTCAATGGCACACTGGCACACCGATCTTCGGACACGCAAAGGCAAGACCCCCGGATTTGGTAGACACTTTGATCGTGGGTGGAGATGGTTTTTGACTTGGTCAAGTTACATGATTCAAGACAGATGTGTGCGCAGATTGGTGCACGCACATGTGTCAAGTTTAGCATGATGATTGGATAGCTGAAGAGCTGCTGTGTGTAGGTTCTGAGCCACCTGAGCACTGGGAAGTGCAGGCGCAACGCGTGGTGCCCCTCGGTGCAAAACTGCAGACTGGAGAGAGTTCAAGTGGGTATGAGTCAAAATTCAGTGGGTTTGGGATTTTGTATGATTGTGGTCATTGTTTAGATCTTTTAATCGAAGGAAGTTTAGAAGTGAAACTTCCGACAATATGGACAGTTGAAAAGCAGAGGTGAGAAGAGTCAGAAGAGAAAAGATCAGAAGAAAGAAGATGCAGATGCGCGAAAAGGTAGGA
>Ga0126342_10004909_pt1 | contig 23094 bp, 21 predicted proteins | sample Cyp1metagenome_FD_92528 | JGI IMG/M metagenome (GOLD analysis project Ga0126342, IMG submission 92528) | Coral microbial communities from Lord Howe Island, Old Settlement Bay, Australia - Cyphastrea 1 metagenome | ecosystem: Host-associated > Invertebrates > Cnidaria > Coral ...
GGTGCGGATGGTAATGAGAATGATGCAGATGATGAGGATGACGGCGGTGATGGTGATGGTGATGGTGGTGGTGATGGTGGTAGTGGTGGTGGTGGTGATGGTGGTGATGATGATGATGGTGGTCATGGTGGTGGTGATGATGATGATGGTGGTGGTGGTGGTGGTTATGGTGGTGATGGTGGTGATGGTGGTGATGATGATGGTGGTGGTGGTGGTGGTGATGGTGATGATGATGATGACGACGATGACGATGACGATGACGATGATGATGATGATGATGGTGGTGGTGGTGATGGTGATGGTGATGATGATGATGACGATGACGATGATGATGATGATGATGATATGGTGGTGATGGTGGTGGTGATGATGATGGTGGTGGTGATGATGATGATGATGATGATGGTGGTGGTGATGGTGGTAATGGTGATGGTGATGATGATGATGATGATGGTGGTGGTGGTGGTGGTGATGGTGGTGATGGTGGTGGTGGTGATGATGATGGTGATGATGATGGTGATGATGATGGTGGTGATGGTGGTGATGATGATGATGATGGTGGTGGTGGTGGTGATGGTGGTGATGGTGATGATGATGATGATGATGGTGGTCATGGTGGTCATGGTGGTCATGGTGGTGGCGATGATGATGATGATGATGGTGGTGGTGGTTATGGTGGTGATGATGATGGTGATGATAATACCATTCTGTCGGGCTTTGAACCTCCCGCCAGGCCGTTGACTGGTAAATCCCAGGAGAAGTGGTCCTTTGACGGTGACTTTCAGGCTCCAAGAAGTGGTGTCGCTTGGAGCAGATCCTGACATCGGGACAATGTGAGCAGCCGCTCCCAAGACTTCATGATTGCCATGATCCCTCTTTTGGGTTGGCAATTGTTCGCTGCAACGTCAATTCCCCCATGGATGCTGAAATCGATATTTGATGGCCATATCCCCAGTACCCCATTGGCCATCTGAAATCCAGCCATTTTGGGCAGGGGAGGAGCTTTGCCGCTTCAGGAAGGTCTGGAGGCTTAGCCTCAATATCATTGTTTGATGATTCTTGATGTTCCATTCCTGGAAAATTGGATATTTCCAAGTGACGAAACAGCCAAGTTTTTTGGACTTGTGGGCGGGAAAAATGAGGGTGCGCCGATGATGGAAATCGTGCAGATTGTGGTAACTCAGCGTTTGCTTTCCGAGGCACTCAGAATGTCGGCGAGTTGAAAGCGAGCGTCCCAGACTTCCTGCAGTTTGCGTGGAACAGCAGTATAATCCGAGAAATTGGCAGGTGGTTTTGATCTGCCACTGGCTGTAGATGAAGTAAAATGTGAAAGCATGACAGGCTCAAACTCAGGTCTTGAATCCCGCTTGCCCTATCCGAAATTGCAAAAAAATCATTGTTCCATTATTATAACCATTATTTTAACCATCAATTATTATAGTATTGTTGCTCCATTTTTTCATCATCGTTTTTCATCGTTTCCAAGGCGATGCGAGCCGAAGCCAGGCAGGATAGGTCCAAGGATTTTTTTGAGCGAAGATCTCTGCCGATTCCATGAGTTCTTCGCTGGACCAGGTCATTTTGAGGACCACTAGATGTGTTTATGGATATGGATGATATAGAACTTGATCTAGCGTCTGATCAGACCTTTGGATTGGACAGTTTTTGTTGGATCTCACCGTTGTTTTTCAAGTTTCGACGCGTGGCCGTTGTCGAAACTGGGGTTGCAGCAGATTCTGAAGTCGTAAATTCGAATCCACTGGCTGATCATTCTTTTCCACAACCAACAATATGGCTTTTTGGGGCGGTATACCCAATTTCTGGGCAAAGCCAAATCCGAGTTTTTAGATCCCTCATTTTTTACACTTGAATCAACTTGAATCCCAAGTTTCACGATTTGGACGGTGTCAGGCTGGGCCAAAGGTGCCCACACCTGGCGAGTCAGCGGCCAGAGCCATTGCTTGGGACCCAATCCCAGGGACCCATCGGGACGATGGACATGGCGTCCCTGGTTGAACCGTTGAACCCTGGAGTGATGCGGAGGTGTTGGGTCTCCAGCTGAGATCCCCATTGACCGTGGCAAAGACAGCAAAGGTGGATCTAAAGCGAACCCTTCAGTGCAGCTTTCGGCACTGCTCGCCCCTGTACATGTGAACAATTAGTGACAATGTGATTCAAAATGATGCCGTAGTGTGTGCAAAGTTGAGAGTTACCTATCTGCAAACTCTGAAAAGCATCATAGATATCTTTGGTGTGCTGCTGAGGTGAGTATGCTTCACTGATCGGCTGAATCGATTTCCGCGATACAAATAATGGTGTGGAGCGGTTCAGGGCAAGACAAGGTTCATGAAGAGGTGACACAAAATTCAACCAAACCAGGTTTCAAACAAGGGGGTTCCATCTTGCTCACCACTCCAGTCACTTGATGTTTTTTCCAGGCGATACAGCATCAATATGAACAGTGTTCTTTGTCACTGTTGTGTCTCTGAAGGCTAGATGAAAGAGCACAAACAATTTCCTGACTGATTTCTTGCAGGACATACAGTTTGGTGCTTTGCGTGTGTGTGTGTGTGACCTGAAGACTCTTTTGTTGGACTTGATTTGGCAAGCTATGCACCTTCCGCCGCTGTGCTAGGTAGCAGTTTTGGCTTATATCTTGGGTGTGTGTTTCTTTTTTTTGGTTGTAAAAAAATGAGCAATCCACGAGTCTTCTTTGATATTGAAATTGGCGGTCGCCGGGGTCCCAGTTGGCAGAGCAAGAATGGTGAGATGGTTGTGATTTTTGACGGCCATGTTGGTTACCTACTACTTTTATTGTATCCCGATGCTTGATGTTTTGGATTGTGTCCAATGGTAGAGTCATTGATGTATATATTTACGTGTATATAATATAATATAATATATATATATATATATAATATAGTACAAATAGCTATGCAAATTGTTATGGATAGATCCATGGCATGCCAAACATCTCCCATTGTGATCAGGTCCTGCCGGGCGCATTGAGATGGAACTCTATGCGGCACGCCATCCAATTTTCGTCGTGTGGAGTTCAGTTTTTCGTCGGAAAAAACAACTCGAAACATGTTTTTTTTTCGATGTTTCCACAATGAAAGTGTGATTCCTCCATGAAACCCATGTAACTTATGATTTCATGAAGATCTCACTGGAATTTTCCATAAAATCTATAAAACTGATTACGAAAGCTAGCTTGTGCTAGCTGAAGTTGCTCTTGCTTTAGCAAGGAATAGGCAGGCACCAGGACCGTTGGAAACCCTGAAACTTTCCCGTTAGACCACACCCCCCCCGGCATGCCGGGGTTCAATCCCCCCTGGTCCCCCTGGGTCATTGGTTTCCTGCAGGTATAGGGTCCTCCTCTTCAGTATTTCATGTTCAGGACGTCATGCTCGGTATGTCAACCATCAACTCTAAAATCATCATCGGCAACTTGCAAACTTCCAAATGATCATCATTATCTTCCTCCTACTCCTCCTCCTCATCACCATCCTCCTCATCATCATCATCATCACCACCACCATCATCACCACCACCACCATCATCATCATCATCCTCCTCATCATCATCACCACCACCATCATCATCATACATGTGTTGCATTGCCTCGAACATCTTGCGTGCGCCTAATGCAGATTTAGGCTTCCATTTGGGTTTTCTATCTTGTCTTTCTTCTGCTCAAAAAGCCTGGCGAGAGAATGATTGCTGCATTGGGGGGTTCTCGCTTCCACGGTGCCAGGATTCGGTGCCCAAGACGGCCGAGAACTTCCGCGCCCTTTGCACTGGGGAGAAGGTGCCAGTTCTGACGCAACGTGAAACAGATTCAACATGATTCAACCACGGAAACCATCCAGAAATGGGGCTTTAAGACACTAAAATGGGGATTCATTGGAAGATTTGGAAAAACCTTGGACTTCATAAGAATACTCAAAAAACACATGTGGAGGTTCACCTGGGAAACAAGGTTTCTAAGCAAATCCAAAGTTTTGGTGGCCGGACGGCCATGTAGAGGCATCCCATTCTTGGGGTTCTGGGACAAGCCTGGCACGACGGGGGTGTCACCTGAGTTACATTCAATGGTGACCTACACAAAATTCTCTTGATTCATTGGCCATGTGGTGTAACAGACACCAAGTTTGGTCGGACTTCTAGAGTACATCCCGGCACAGGGCAAAGGACGTTCTGGGAAGCCCCTTCACTACAAGGGCAGCGCGCTACTTGCCAGCTCTCAGTTAGTGGAAGCTACCTGGCTCAACTTGCATCGTGTAGGGCCACCTCTCAGGTTTCATCGCGTGATCCCTGGTTTCATGTGTCCCAAACTCAGCCGAACTGCTTCCGCAAACCTCCACGCTTACTCAACATGTTTGGCCACCCTTGGGCCACGCACCTGAGGTCAAGGTGGTGACTTTACCAAGGGCAATGGCACGGGCGGTGAGTTTCCTGGCAGATCTGCCAAGGTTTCTGCAGTGCCTTTCGATCATCTCATAGGGCAACTGGGATCTGGGACTCCGATCCGGCCATCTCTGATTTCAAGATGTTTCAAGTTTACCCTCTGGTAATTTAACGTAGCTATTAAAAATGGCTATTTATAGTGGATTTTCCCATTAAACATGGTGATTTTCCATAGCTACGTTAAATTACCAGAGGGTAATTTGAGGTCCATTTATGGTGAGAAGTTCCGTCCGGGCACCTGGAGTCGCGATAGCTTTGTGGACTCAGCGAGATCCGGGCTTTGGATGGCTTTGGCTCAGAAAGAATTGAAGAATTCCACGAACCATCAACAAATGGTGATTTCCCAACACGGGATTGGTTTCCTCCAGAGTTCTCCTGGGCAACTGAAGTTCCAACGGCTTGCAACTGGGATAACTGGGATTTGCAACCTCTTTTGGATCTCCCAGTGCCCAATGTCCCATCCACTGGTTATTGGATCATCCTCTTTGTGTCTCCGGAGGTGATGAGAACTTCAAGCACAAGCACACCGGTCCCGGCATCCTCTCCATGGCCAATGCAGGGTCAGAAGACCCAGAAGACTCAGAAGACCCAGATCCGGACCCGGGGACCCGGATCAGTGTCTAGCTCTGAAACAGGGCTCAGGAACAGCTTTTTGAAAAGGTGCCCAAAGAGATAGAAACTTGAAGGGTTTTTGAAACAGAATGGAAAAGTGCTAGCATGTGCTGGTTTACAGCCACTAGAGGCAAGACTGGCAGAGCAAAACAGGAGTGACACTGCTCAAGTAGTGCCAGTGTGATGCGATTTGTCAAGGCCAAACACGAATGGCTCTCAGTTCTTCTTGTGCACTGTAGCTGGCAGCTGAGTGTGGCGAGCCGAAAATGTGAAATTGTCCATCCTTGGGATTCGGGATTCAATGATCAGAGTTGCACTTGCGGCAACATAATTGCAGGTTTGTCGGTTTGTCCATTCTCTACAAAGATGGTGTGCCACCTTATGTTTCATTACGTTTCCTGAAATTTTGCAGAGCCATTCTGATTCTACCACGTCATCTTTCCATTGGGATTATGGCTTGAATTTGGTCCGGTTCTGTTTGAAGCCAATGTGTTCAGTTGATGACACCGCAAGGCAACACCCCACTTGAACGGAAAGCATGTGGTCTTTGGCAAGGCCAAAAAGAGCATGACAGAAAAGCATCAGACCTGCGTTTTATCACTTGCAGTTTGGATATGTTGCTACCTTTCCAAACAAGCTCCAACTTTCGGGACAAGGTAGACTCAGGTAGACCTTGGGTTTCACCATTGCAGGTGGTTGAAGGGATGAATGTAGTCGACTTGGTCGAGAAGGAAGGTTCCAGTAGCGGCAAGTGCCAGCCTCAGTGGGTGCCCTGGGTCTTGGCTGGATCTGGGGCTACATAGTGCCGCCCATTATGAGAATGTCATTGGGGACATGGTAGTTGTGGGGGTTGAGACTGACACCTTCTTGATTCTGATTCCAAACATTCCATCATTGTCGCTGCGAAGGACGAAGCGCCCAGTGGTGATTGAGAACTGCGGTGAGATTGGTGAGTGGCTCAGGAGCTACTTTGGCTGACAGAATCGATGGTACCTTCATCAATATCAGCAACTATCTTGAAACATCTGAAACAGTACAGTTAAACAATTAAGAAAATGCACTTAAAGCCTTAAGAAAATTCACAATGATTCAAGCGACACGCCGGACTCGGATCCCTTCAGTTTTGGTGTCGCAGGTGGCGGCAGTGGCAAGGCTCGCGAGCGTAGCCCCCGCCGTTGAGGTTGTGAGGTTGTTGTTCTGTTGGGACAGCTGCGTTTCGCGGCAGAAGTGTGGCACCCAAAAAGGTGCTCTCGGTGCTCTCCTAGGGAAGTGGCCATGGTGAATCAAGGATGAACTAGATCCGGTCTGTTTGGGTCAGCCACAAAGATAATATGTTTGCGTTTGTTGCCCCCAAGACTTTGAGAGCTGATGGCGGAACTTGGTGTCAAGGCAAGTCAATTGAAGAAGTCTCCTTAGGTTCATGCACACACACTCCCACAATAAGTCGAGGGTTGACTACGGTGTTGAGGAAAAGGTTCGAATGTCTTGCTCCGTTTGGCTTTTGTTCGCAGCTTCATTCAAGGGCTTGAAACCGCCCTTTTTGGGGTAGGATCGAATGAATGGCAGGCATGAAATGGGTCAAGGCTACTCATTGTGCAATAACGTTTCTTGAAAAATCCATCTTGGTCTCCACCATTTGAAGAATCCTGATACAAATTCTGACAATAATCAAGCAGCATATTGAACCTCGCCAGAGAATCAAAATCACAAGCTGTTTACGATGGATTCTGAACAAACATCTCCTGGACCTGTGAGACATTGGTTTAGCATTTCGGTTTCCTTCAGAGATGACCCAAATCGACTTGGAGAGTGTTATTCAGAAGCTCTAATATGTTCAAGACTTATTCTACCTAGCTGGTGTTTAATGTTTTTTTGCTACCCATTTTGCAACACTCTTCACCGGAGCAAGATCACATAGACTCTATGTCCCGTGGGCGCCTCGCCCTTTGGAAGGCCATTGGATTGGGAGTGATGCCAGTGATGCTAGGTTGAGGTCGAAGTGGATGAACCCTGCGCAATGAAAATCCACTGCCGCCATGAAACATGTCGCCGGCCCAAAGGCGGCGGCTGTGGCCCTGCTTCTCACTGTGCTGCGACCGCCCAGAGCTTTCAGTGGCACAGGTGTAGGACTGTGACCCTGTGACCTTTCTGTAATCTTTTGAGGTTACTAGTAGTTGTCAGAAAATCTCACAAGTAGAGTGATTGTATTGGTCATCGATCGAAATTAGGAACACTCAAACCTCGTTCGGTATTCTATTTGGAAGAAGGCCAATCTCAGCTATTTTGGGGTGGAAGCTTCAAGCAACAGCTATCTGGGCTATTTGTACTCCCATCGCAAATCCAAGCTATTCTGCAACGACAGGATCTCGGAAGCCACCTTCACGGTGTCCTCGCTTGGCGGTTAAGGCTGACGGATGGACAGGGCCAGAGACATCGCCGGGAAAAATTGAAAAAATTGAACCGTTTCAAAGGATTTCAAAGGATTTCAAAGGATTTCAAAGGATTTCAAAGGATTTCAAAGGATTTCAAAGGATTTCAAAGGATTTCAAAGGGACAACATGTGGAAGTGGCACGCAAGTCGGGAAAGCAGATTTGAAGCTATTTTCAAATATCCCTAGTATTTTCAAATCAGCTCTGAATGCTTTGGTCAGTCACAGGAGCACAAGACCCATTGACTGGAGTACATCGATTCTTTTGGTGCTCTGATACTCTATGTCAGGAAAAATCTTAGGCAAAATCCCATTCTTTCGGGACAGGCCCAATGATTTCCTGCGGATTTTTCCCTCACAATATGACAGTGTTGCAGGCCGAGCAAGAGGTGGCTGTCGATGGCATCCAGGCCGATGGCAACAGAAGTGGTTTCGATCCGGACCCAGTTGTTCTGTGCATCCGAGCCTGAAGGATCCCAAGGTGTAAAGACAGCCACCATGCGGTTTTTGGAAACCAAGCCACATAGGGGTTGATCAGAAAGTCTTCCGCTACCTCTGCTGGATGGATTGTAGTTGAGCCATGAACTGTGAGGAAAAGAAGGGATGCCATGACACCAAGAAGTAGTTCTTGAATCATTATACAGAGTCTATCGATCCAGCTGTCTGATGTGGTGACGAAACAGATAGAAACTCTGCCCTCAATTGTACCCTGCTGACCTCAAGGTGGATTGCATTATTTCTTATGTTCCCACCTGGCTGTGATTTATCCACTCTGGATAGCGATCTGAAACGACCAAGGCCCGTATATCATGAATCGTGGCCTTGAACCGGGTTTGGGAGGTATGATTAGGTATGATTGATTATGCAATCTATGAATTGTCGGAATTCCATTGAAAATCAGTTGGTTTAAATTTTGATACATACAAATCCTCCAGGGTCCACCGCTCAGCAAAACTGCTGGACTTACCTCGAAAGTGTACCAGGAGGAATCCCCAATTCCGCTGCGAGATGCTGCTGCCCAGTCGATGGTGGATAGCCTTGGGCTTAGCTGCCGCACATCGATGCAACAGTGAAGCGCAATCCCTGGCAATTCCGCTCCAGTTCCACCTGATGTCATTGAAAGCCATCATGCCAGTCAAATTCTATGAATTTCTATAAATGACTCCTTTGGCCCTTTGGCCATGAGTTGACGGAAGATGCTGAGGTTATGTTTCCCAAAAAGATTGGTAGGTCATCCATGTTGGGCAATAAGAAAACCAATGTAGGCCCATCCGCAGGTCACTTTTGCTGGCTGCTACCTGGGAGGTCAGTTCCTAGAACAGCTGAATGCTTCCGCGACGCCTGCGGAGCTGCTGAAACTGCTGGCCACCCACAGGTGCCCAACGGCTGTTGATGGAGGGTGACATCTTAGGAAGCGATCGACAAACTTGGGGCAAGTGTGCATGAGTACTCACAAGCGTGTGGCCGATGTTCAGTGAGCAGCGATGGAAGATATGGAAGTCATCTCTTAGAGTCTTTTGCTCGTGCACTAGGCCACCACAATGACTACTTTCAAGTTCCAAGTGCTCAGGATAAAACACACAAATAGAGCAGACCTGCAGGCAGCAATTCCTTGCGGACATCAAGGGAGGTATACACCCCTGATACAACATGGAATCCATGAAGGGCCCCAAAGACTACAGTGACTACAGTAATTCGTTGAACCCAATCAGAAGTCCACTGCTGTGATGTTTTTCTTCATTTTACTTCCCTGAAGGAACAACTTGCGATTAGCTGAGTCCACGAGGGTTTTCCAGAAATTGCTGGAGTCGGTGCCCTCAGCACTTTCCGGCCTTCCTGGGTTGATAGGAACAGACCGAAATCATCATCCTTCCATCCTTCATGCTAAGCTGAAAAGGTAGAGTTGATGTGATTGGTGATTGGCAGGACGTACCATTTTACATGCCTTGTTTCTACTTTGGCAATCTCCCCATCTCCCCATCTTTGATTCCTGATATCACAATGCGAGGTTGACCAGCGCAGAGGAGCTTAAGAAGTTGACTCAGGAAGCGATCCTGGTGCAGCTCCTGAGATTTCAGGCTCCAGTAAGAATGATTAAAAACAGTCACACAAAAATCATGCTTTTATCATGTTTTAGTATATTTTTACTTCTCATTTTAGCTCTCATTTATCATATTTATAACATATTTATCTGTTGTCAGTTCCATTTCCAGAGTTTTCCGCAGGTGGATGCCTTGAAGACGCTGCAGTTGCCTCCGGCGCTGATCGTCTCCCTGGCATCCCTAGGGCAACAGCTGGAGTCGCTCCATGAAGGAAGCGACAGATGCGGAAAATCCCAAAGTCACCAGAAATGTTGGTCCAAAAATCAAGAAAAACTGCACATAGAAATCATAGAACTCTGAAAAGCAGCAAAACTGCGAAGATAAAAGTGATATGATCAACACAACGGAGATTTTTCATGGTCGACCAATAGGGGAATCAAGGGTCAACCACAGTGAAGGGGTCCACCAAATGTCCGATGCTGACCTCTCTGGACAACATTGAATTTGCACCACTTTGCCTACACAATGGACCACTGACCGAGGATCCAAGATGCCCCATGAATGTTCTCACAACAACCCCTATTGTATGTCAGTTGGGGTTGTGACTGGGAGTTTATTGGGGTTATAGTATTCCTTAAACGTTTCCTTTACAAAAGTAGGGGCCCTTACAGATCTTGCAGGAAAAGTGCTTCTGACCACCGCGCTTCAAGCATTGAAGCCAAAGAACATGCGAGTGTCGGAACTGCGGGCGGTGCTCACCTCTCCCCTCGCAGGCATTGGAGACGCTTGTGCTACTGCAGTCACAACATCTGATATCGAGAGCTATTATTACCTGTGTTGATGTGTACATGCAAACAGGTTTAATAAAACAAGCAAGACATTGCAAGATATGATTCCATTTCTTCAGTTCTTTAATGATCTTCAACGGCATTCGATGGTCATCTCACCAGCTTCGCCCAGGGATCAAAGAACTGCGAGGGGAGATTTTGGACGCGATGACGGACACGGTGCATCGCATGAGCCCCGAAGTCATGGCACGGACGCTCAGCGGTGAAGCTGGAAGCGATCCACGCTTTGAAATGGGATCGATACCTCTCACATTCTGATTACTGTATATTTCTCTGGATTATACTGATACAATGGATTGTAAAATGGATATAAGATGATATAAGTCTGCAGTTTCCAATGATGCTTTTGACTTGCAGTGACAAATGCGTTTACAGCAACAAGTCTAATTCCAGTTCCACATCACTTCTGCAGAGAATTAGTTACTCACTTTCAAGCCCAGTCTTGACGGAGAGTCAACGTAACTCATGATGGGATTGTGCTCCTGGTGGTTGTTGGATCTTGGTTTTCCCATTGACGATGAAGGGCTATGGGTCATGTCCTTCGGGGTAAGAATGGGATGGTTTCAGGTCCTCAAAAATTACGGAGATCTTCCAACATCTATAGATATTATATATTATATGCATGTACATATGTTACATATGTACATAGATACATCATTATTCCCCAAGGTTCTACATTTTGACCCATACCAACTGAAGCTTGTGGGTGGTGCTTAGCGGCTTGTTGTTGGACCAATGAAACCAAGGTAGTGGTGCTGAATACCTTGGCCGAGTACCAGGTGACCAAGTCAGTTCTTTATCAACCGGATCCAGATTTACCCATAAAAACTTTATATAAAAACTATAAAAACCTATATTTGATGCAACCCAGAATTTGATGACTATGGAGATTTGATCAATCTGGTGGCTGTTGAGCGACTTTCAATCTGCAACTTTTGGAACAAGGCTGCGACTTCACAAACTTGTTCGTCAGAAGTCATGAAGTCTCAGCCATGAACTGCAGGAGCAACCGGAGGAATTGCTGGATGAAGTCATCGCTAGAGTTGAGGAGAAGAGTTTTCGCATGACTCCAAACGAAGGGTGCGGCACCGAGATGAGTTGGAACATACTGGATGTATCTGGATGTCATGTTGACTGTTGAGATCAATGTCTGCACGGTTTCAGTCATCTCAGTCATCTCAGTCATCTCACCTCCAAAGAGGGTGTTCCACGTTCCAAGGCTGGGGGTCCTTTATGCCCTGGCTCGCCTTGAAAAGTTGGGTCACCCAACGAGAAAACCAAGAACGGCCTCGGATGGGACCTTTGCTGCACCGCTCCTGAAACGCTGTACTTCCAAAATCTTCCAAGATCGAAGTCGAAGGCTTTCAATTGACTTGCCAATATTTTGGTGAATACATTGGATCTACATTTCCATTGCCACAGGATGCCACAGGATGCCACAGGCAAGAGCCGAGGTTCAATTTGGCCCTGCTGCAGCACTTCGGCAACCAAGCGGCAGTGGACATCAGCCCTTTCTCCTTGCAGGTCGCCCCAAACTGCACGGACACCGTATGGACGGTATGGAAGGTCAATGGAAGGTCAATGGTTTGCATAATTTTTCATATGTGTTCCATATTTTTTTCCTTATCTCCAAAGAGATAGAAAAGTGAAACTCTAAATTGGCTGAACATGTTTTAATAGGGGCTTTACTTTTCTATCTATTTGGGGACTGGATGCCTATAGATTCCTTGGCAACGCAACACCGTGATTCTGCCAACGCCACCAGGAGCTGTCCCACTGGGCCGAAGTTCTCAGGAGGTCACTTCCAATCCTGGAAATCCCAATGAAACATGGAATGAAAACTATGAAAACTCATGGCCAACTATCAAAACAGTTTCATCCTGCTGAAATTCAGTCACTGACTCTGATATGGCAGGCTGAACTTCCAAAATCAAAAGCTCTTGGGCTTGGATGCCCAGCACCGTAGCTTGGGGTGTTGCATTGTGAAGAAGTGCAAAGGCTTCCCCTGGGCCGTAATTTGTGGCAAGGGTATGGATGATCAATGATGATCATGATGTTTCCACTTTGTTCCAACACAAAAATGAAGGTACACTACACAAGTCTACAGTCTACGCAACTCATTGTACCTCAATAATTTGGTTTTTCATTTGCGTCGTGCCCACTGCAGCGCCACCAAGATATTCTCGTCAAAGTCACGACTTGGAGAGGAGAATCCATGTCAGGTGGCCTAGGACCGCAATGACAACGTGGTTTGTGGAAGTTGGCTCGATTGGGAAATTGAATTTAATTGGGCTCAGCATGACCCAAGCAGTTGGAAATGTACAGCTGATCTTCCAAGGTCAGATGAGCAATTGAACACCATGCTTCTCTGCCGCGGGCCTCGGCTCTTGGCCAAAAGATGTCTCAAAAAAAAATCCTGTTTGATTTGCACTTCCACAGTCCTACCTTGCAGTTCTTGAACTCAAAAGAATAATTAAAGCTAACTGAGCAGCTAACTATTCAAAGATATTCAAAGAAGAGAGTCGAATCCGCTCCCCTTGAACCAAAGAAGTAGATACCCATCATCCCTTCCTCCAATTCGACACGTCGACAGCTGTCCATGCCAAGGTTTTAAACATTTCGAAGTCTCGAAAGAGTCAACTGTGCCAATTGAAGAAATTGTTGGCTCCTCGGTGGTGGGTCCAAGTGGGAATCACGAATGTTGGTCATTTTTGGCCGTAAATTTCAGGCTTCCCTCTTTGGACTCATACCCAGGTGTTCTGAAGATCCTTTTGCAGAGATGCTACTACTGTAGTAGTTGCGGCCAATTTTTTTATGTTGTTGGCTTTCAGCTTTTGGACTATATACTCGTTGAAGATGCAATGTAAGGGTAGCCTTTCAAGATGAGAATAAAACAACTGGGCTTTGCAATCAAAGAAAATCATAGAGAATCCCAGAAAAAACACGATATAGTGCAAGTCATCAAGTCATCAAACTTCAGGTTTTTCGTAGAAAGTGTGTAGAGTGCCGTGAAATTGTCCGCTGTTTTTTTCTTGACGCCATGGCCAACGGTGAGAGCGTCGTGGAACATGCGCCCCATGGGCCAGATGTGAACGGGGCCAAGTTGACGTTGGAAGACCCTGCCATCAAGGTGGGATCAAGGTGGGATCAGGGTAAGAAACACCATTCGGCCTATAAGGCACTGTAAGGTTCGTAGCGTTGCATGAAATCTTTGGATTTCGGGTTTCGGCAGCATATCATTAGGTCATCAACGGTCATCAATGGCCATCAGCTATGTTTCTTATCGCTTCATCTTGAGGCCCTGATTGAGCAAGAGGTGCAAAAGCGCTTGAAGCCGAAAGCCAAACCGCAGCACCTGCAGGAGCACACGACGCACACGACGGTTGACGTCGCACCTGTCACACCTGGGCTGTCGTGTCGTCGCAGGAGACCTTTGCCTTGAACTGCCCGGTGCATGGCTTGATGTTTCTACCGCAGTATGTGCCCTGGCGATTCAGACAGCTGTTGAAAATCACAGTGTCGACCTCAATACCCTGTGAGTTTAACATAGTTCAACCATTTACTGAAGTTGAAAGAAGTCAATGCAAAAAATCGTGGAAAGGCTTCGACTGGAACGGAATGCCTGCTAAATCAGACCATCAAGAGTTGGATGTTTGTTCATGTTGAGTCTTGGATCAACATGAACAACCCACAAAATGTACCAGAAGATAGTAGTGATTCACAGACTCATCAGACTCGGCTCGACCTCGGACAATTTCAAGGTCAAGTGGGTCATCGACACCCCGGACTTCCAGCGCATGCGTCATATCAAGCAGCTGGGAGTTTGCGCTCAAGTCTATCCAGGCGGATGCAGAGGAATGAGGAGCTTGATATGATGAACTTCGAAAATTGGATGTTTCATGCTGTTATATGATTATATGATATAAATTGATATAATATATTATAATATGATATGGTCTGTCATTCTGTTTGGGGCCAAGGTGAGCGAGCCACTGCAACTGACATGATTGTATGCCACAGACATTTTCCAGCTGGTGCCAGTTTTCGCCAGGTGCCACCCACAACCGTTTTTTTCATAGCATCGGCACCGCCTATTTGGCCATGACCTTCATCCAGACCCTGCGCCATGAACAGCCGCAGCTGGAAGTCACCGATCGCGATGAGATCTGCGTGGTGCTGGCGGGGCTGTGCCACGACCTGGGACACCCGTGCTACAGTGCCTGGGATGAAACAGGATGAAACAATTTGGGCAGTGGGATGACATCTGATAGAATCTGATAAAATCTGAGATCTGATGCTTCAAAGATGCGATGCCTTAGGAACCAGACATGTTGAATCAGAAATGAACTGGGAAATGTGCTGCTCCAACCGCTCATGGCCAAGGTCACATGTTCGAAAGCACCTTGGCAAAAGTTCTGATCCTGGGTCTTAGAGCGGCCATGCTGCAGAATGGAACGTTTCACTTCGTTTCACTTTCACGGATTTTGACTGCATGAAATACTTGGTCTGCTGTGAGAACCTCAGAATCCATCCACAGGGGTGCCAATTCTATGCATTTGTAGGGCCCAACTGTCAAACATACACAGACTCAAGATCAAGGTAGATTGGAACATAACATGATATCGCACGTACTTCCTGTCAAGACCACACGCATTAGTGGTATATGTTTGTAACCCATCACAGGATTCCCCTAGAAGCCCCATCTCTGTTGGAAGGGTAACTCCCGATGAGAAAACATGCTAGCTGCGACTAACGAAGGCTTGTTTGACCTCTGAAATGGACGAACTCCAGAAGGGCACGTCCAAGAATTGTCCAAATCCATCGCACGACCTGCACAAGCTAGGGATAGGGTACCAAGAATTCAGGCCAGGTGATTTTTAGCATTTGCATTCGAGGCTTTTTGAGGCAGCTGGGAAGGGAGAAGAGAGACTTGGCTGCACGGGGTCCAGTACCTGAGTTCCATCATGTGATTCTTGGTGAGACATGACCTGTCCCCTAAGCCACTTGATGCGCCCACGTTCACATCTAGGGTTCACTGAAACATAGACCAACGAACGCATCAGATCGCTTAGAAACGGTGCTGAACAGAGTCTTTCCAGATCAAACAGATCGAGTCTTTCCAAGATTTTGTCCAGGAAAGGAAGCCAGCGCTCGGCATGGGGAGCAGATCCCACCTGAGGTGGAGTACCTGGGCAATTTCCGTCTTCGAACATAACAAAATTGGCGAGATTTGACGGACAAAAAAGAAACATCTCTGGGGACATACACACAGTGACATACATTGACTAAACAGAATCTTAACAAATGAAGACAATTCGTCAGTCTGCAACAACTGTACTTGTATGTTCATTTTTTCCCAGACTGAAGGAGGTTTTTATTTTCTGGTCGGCCTACCCTGGTGGCTGAGGCAAGAGATTGCGAAGTTCGAGACTTGGGATCACGAGAAAGCATCGCTGGTGTTGGTCCAGAAGCTGATGGACGACTTGCGCGAGAAGCCACCTGTTGTGACACCTGTTTTGACACCAGTGGATGCTCTCCTGGCTCCAAGCTGGGTTTGGAATTTGATGAATTTGTTCCCAAGAACATTAGGATTTGAGCATTTTGGTCCCTAGTTTGGAGCCGGTTGGTCATGGAGGGTTGCTAGATGACTTGGGACAGTTGAGCTTGTAACTTGCCAAGCAAAACCAGTTCCTATTGGCATGGTCAACCCAAAATGGCCAAATTACAGCCAATCTTTTGCTTTCTGCCTACATGGGACCTCTGATTTGTTTTTTTTCCTGGTTTAGCCACAACAGGAATCCAACCAGAGTTGCAGGGGTGACATAAGAAGATCAAAAGGGGCGCTGATCTGCTGAAGGTTGGTTGGTGCTGGCCTCAAAGCGGATGGAGAAGGAGATGACTTTGCCCTCATCAAAGAACTCATCGATCCCCCGAAGCAACTTGGAGATCAGTGCTCCGCAGGGGTCTCAAGGTGGGAGACAAAAGTAGACATCTCTGTCAGGTCTTTGCAACTACTTCTCCCCAAGTGCTGGAGGGTCTGCTTGGCAAAGTGTCACCCCAGATCAGAGGATGATCCCTCAATGGGTTCACATCTATACTTCGACATACTTCGACCCTTCGACCAGCAATTGACATAGCTATTGCCAATCTGGTCGCACAGGGTGCTTTAAGTCGGCGCTTTTGCGCTTTTGACCGCGATCCCGGCGATCCCAGGAAAACCTTGAGACAACTTGGAAAGGAAGGGAAGCTGCGAAGCTCCTGGTCCACTGTGATGAAGGGGCGTCCAGTGGAGAAGGCCTGGATCTATGAGATTGCCACTTGGATCCACTTGGCCAACTTGGCATTGCTTGGCATTGATGGATTCGGGATGGATTCGGGATTCGGGATTCGGGATTGAGAACTCGTTCAGGCAGGGTAGCCGGGTAGCCACAGTTGCCGCAAGGTCAGCAATTGGAGAACCGGAATCGACGTGGACAAGTTCGATTACTTCCGCCGCGACGCCCAACACCTGGGAATCCAGAGACAATGGGATCACATGAGATACATCAAGCATCTTGGCACATCTTGGCACAGCTCAAAGATCTCAAAGATCTCAAAGGCTTCCAGGGATCAAATGAGGCTCGGCTTTTCTGTCAAATGGATTCCGTTCGAGATTCTTCGGCAGGAAAAGCACCTTGACCAAAAAGCGGCGCATTTGGAGAAATACCTCCTTCCATCTCCTTCCTACTTTGTCTTTCGTTGACCACTTCCTCTTAAGGTCTGCACGGGTGATCTTGGATGACAATGAGGAGAAGGGCACCCCTACGATCTCGCCACCAGAGAAGGATCGCGACAACATCCGCGAGAATCTTGGGCTGATGCGGAAGATTAAACATTGAAGGCACAGCTGAGAGCTGACAGGGCTAAATAGCACGGGGGTAGTTCAGGGGGACGTGTTTAATGACTGCTGGTCATGGTCCAAGCATGTCGCTGCTTCCTGCCATTATGACTGTAATTCACTGTAAGACTGGGCTGGAGACTGCTGTCTGCATTGTCTGCCGCCTGGGGATTCAAATTGGTTCACATCGGGAGCGATCTGAGGAACTTGATGGAGCTCAGGAAGACCTTGCATCGCACCGCCTATCAGCACAAGACAGTGAAGAAGTTGGAACAGCAACGTGGCAAGACATGGCAAGACAGTTCCAGCCAGACCATGACTCGTAGGATCCAGTAAAAGGCGGTCAATTGCGCGGTCTTGCGAGTCTTGATGCTGATGATTTGTGTTGGCGAGCAATCCAAATCTTCACAAGAAAGACACAAGAGAGAGAGAGAGAGAGATGCAAGGGTTGCACCTTCTTCAGGGCGCGCAAGTGATTGAGTGAGTAGTTGATACGAGTATGGAAAACTGACTCGGAGCATTGATGTGCAGGGCACACATTTGAGAGTTGAGGAAGAAGTTGTCTGTGGCCGTTCAGCGTGCACCAAAGTTCCCAAACTATGCAGCGTGTGTTTAGTTTAGTAGCTTCTCATGTCCTGGCCACGTTTGGCGCTACTTTTGCCCGTCATTCCGTTGCCAGGCACATGATTGACATTCTGAAGTTGATCTTTGGCTGCAGAGACTGTGGCCATATGGAATGACTCACACCTGCATCCGGTCTCAGGATCGACAAAGTGCCCTTGATCACTGGCACTGATGGCAAGATGACCATCAGCGAGGCAGCGGTCAAGATTGATCCTATTGCCTATCCGAAGCTGGGATTGCAGCCAGTGATTTCCAAGAGCCTCATTCCTGATATGGCTGAAACTTTCATTTCGAGTATTCCAGACTGGAAGCCACCGGGAACGCAAAGTTTTTCAAGTGCTTCAGGGCCATTCTTTCCCAAACGTGTCCTATGTTTCGATCTAGTGTGACAGGGTGCAAAAGCAATATGGATAATATGGGGAGGTACGGGCGGTACATGTGTTGTCGTCCCATGAGTACCGCAAGACTACATTGATTTCTCCCAATAAAGTTTGTTGTTTTCCATCTTCCAGTGGCAGGGGGGCTACCTGAGAAAAGAAATGTCCGAGGAATTTCACCAAAGAGGCATCCTACATGCAAGTCATCATTTTGCCAAGATAGACCCTCAGAGAAAGAGTTCCCCAAAGTTTGCACAACACATTTACATTATGTAGATGTGCATTTAACTTTGAGAACCCCGATTTGGCAACTCCCCGCCTTGCTACCGGCAGTTTCGGGTACATGACCCGCTAAACAACTCTACTGAGGAAACTGACAGATATCTTTGTGGAGAGCCGATTGATGGATGAAGAAGATGATCGGCTAAAGGACGCGTGCGCTGAGTACAAGGCGGGCCAACCTCAGACCCCTGGCGGGCCAATGTCGCCGTGAGACTTCGCTGCGAAACAAATTTTGGATTCACCTGAAATTAATTTGAAATTCATCGACATTATCCACCTTTCATCTACCTTTCATCTACCTTTCATCTACCTTTCATCTACCTTTCATCTACCTTTCATCTACCTTTCATCGCGTCAAGGCAAGATTCCTGGAGAGGAAGCTGATGCGTATGCCACAAATGTGGACCTTGCCCACTGCTGAGGATCCGATTGCACAAGACTTTGCAGATCATGCCATTCAGTGCGTCATTTTTGGTGCTTCTGGATAGTGCTGCTTATTCATGCTTATTCACAAATTGTGTTAGGGGAAGTTCACGGTTGTGGACTTGTCGTCCAACTACGAAAGTGCCTCCATCTCTAAGGTGATTATTCTGATGACTTAGAAGGATCAACCATTTTTATCTTCACGTTTGCACCTGTTCTGTTTTCCACGTCCTCTTTACGTGCCCATCATTTTGCTACTGGTTCCACGTACTGTACACTAGACACGTTGACATGAGGTATGAAACGGACCTTTCTCCAAGGTCCAACGCTGTCCAGATCATTCCATTTCACCAAAGCCAGCCACATGTACAACTAGTGAATACTAGTGACTATTCTACAAATTTGATACGATCCAGGATTCAGTACATCATTCCCTGCTCCAATGGTATGCTGCTAGCAGGAGAACAGTCAGTTCAAGATGCCTGAAGAAGATTCTTACCTGGACCAGGTTCTGGAAGTGTCCTTTGACTTGAGATTTTGATTGATTTCTTTTAGTAACCTTGCCATTTCTGGGGGTGTGAGGCGTGAGGAGTTTCCAATTTCTGAGCATTGGGAGAGGTGGTGGAAGAGTTTGAAATTCCTCTGTTTTCACCCCAGCTGTTGCTGTTTGTGGCATGAAGGAAACCATCAGGATGCACATCCCAGTGAGTAAGTGGGTACGTCCCAGTACATCCCAGTTATGCAATTGACTCACTATTGACTTGAAAAAAAAACCTTACTGATTGGGTCCAATGAAATCCTCGCGATTTCCTAGGTACAACACCGAAGAGGAGAAGCTGAAGCGGATTGAACCGCTGCAGCCGTTTCGACCTGTGCCCAGGGAGGAGCTCAGATGCACCACGGCAGAGCTGAACTACGGCATGGGTCACTCGGCTGTCAGATGCAGCACAAGGCTGAGATTTTCGACAATTAGAACCTGTCATGGAACATGACGAACATGCTTTTCCTAGCAGTTGGTGGCTAAAAAGAAGTGGGCCGTGCCTTTCTAGGCACCTCCGATCCAATCATGGAAATTATCTTTCACGACAAGCAGTATCAGAAGAAAGAAGCTTGGTTCAAAAACCGCCGCGTTGGGAGATCAGAGAAGAAAAAGCCGAGTTTGTCTTCTCTTTCGATAAGAACACCATTTCTTGTCCAACTTCGAATCACTGCATTTTGCAAGCTCCATGATCTTCAGCCTCGTGAGAATCGTGGAAATCGCTAGAAAGATCCTGGTCTTGAAGGGTGTCACAGGCATCACGTGATTTTCAATGCACTGATTCCTGTCCGTGTGGAGACATCGAGATTGTGATATGCAGGGACATTTGGCTATACGTCAAACGTTTCAGTTGAAATTTTGAGGGCCCCTTTCTGGTCATATTGGTGGGTTCAGGACTATGACAACGATCCGGAAGCCAACCCGCACCGACGGAAGCTATTTGTCTTTTGGAACCCTCCGGAGAAAGATCTCGGCGATTCCGCCACACCTTCAAGGCCATGGGAAGGGTGGGAAGGGAAAGCTCAGTTCAAAGATGATTTGTCGCTATCTCAAGCTGTGATCCACCATTCGTGGGCCAACTCATTCCAACTCATTTCGGAAAGCTCTCTACCTCTAGCCCTAAAAGATGACACGACACTGTGCACAACCATTGGGAGTCAAGGAACACATAGTACGGTCCCGCCATGGAGACAGGGACAAGGCAGCCTTGTGGGCCTATGTTTGCAGCAGAACCGCCTTGCCAACGCCCCTAGACACATCGCCGTATTTGAGCAGTGAGGTTGTGTTGCGCTGCCCTCCATGTGGCGCAGCAGTACAATGGCAAAGATAGTGAAATGGATGTGACGCACTTTGGCATGCAGAAAGGGAGGCAAAACAAATTCGAATCGAACAGGCTTACACTTCGAGAGTTGAGAAGATTTTGTCTTCAAGTCGCAGCGTGCGCTGGTCTTATCAATCAACCAAGTCTCCATAAGTATGGCGCTTGTGAATTGTTTTTTTTGTAATTTCAACAAGACAAGCCGGTTTCGTGTGCTTTGAATGGGAGCCCTGGATTTTGTTTGGACCTTTCCGACCTTGAATAAAACTCACCCAACCTCTTGCTTTCAAGATGCTGAACCGCTTTAGATTGCTTTACTTACGTCACATCATCATCACATGGTATAGATTCCGGAGTCATCAAGTGCACGTCTTTATTTGCACCGATCGTTTTTTCAGAAGATCCCCAAATAGGGGCCCTATTTTGTGCTAAGTTATCAACACGAAACAACATAAACTATCCAAAACAGATAAATGACGTGGAAAATGGGGGCCCTATTTGGGGAAGGAAGCTCTCCGTTTTTTTGGATAAAAACGCAAGAGATGTCTAGACAGTGCATGACCTAGGCCTGCCTCGCCAATGAAGCCAAAGAGAACCAGCGGTGTGTGCGGACCCCATGCTGTCCAGTGGCGCAGTCCAACTCGGATTGTCTGGCCGCACTGACATGAGCAGTGCCATCAGTGCCCTGTGCACATTAGCCAATGACCTTCTCTAGATTTGCAACGAATTGCTGCAGAGCTAAGCCAAATAGACAATGTTGGACTGTTGGCCCACTGTTGGCTGACTGTTGGAAGCCATTGAAGCCGATTCCGGTCTAAGGTCTTTGGACCCACCTCCGGTTCGACCCTCAGATCTGTGCATCACAACCCCGCAGTTGTGGCGATTGTTCGTTGTTCTTATGGAAGCAATTGCAATGATGACATATGATGACACTGCAAGTGGTATGTGATTCAGCATTGGCTCTTGTCCAACCCACCTTTACTGAGTCTACAAGTCTTGGCACTCAGGCACCCACAACGCCAGTTGCACCTCCAGCAAAGAAGAGAAGGGTATTGAATGTGCAATCCTCCTTTATGTGTCTCCCGGCAGATACATTGGTATTTTCTGAGAGAATATCCCACAGGCCAAACAAGTTTTCGAATTTTGTTAGTCAAGCTTTGGAGCAAACCATTGTACAAAAAGAGTCTAGTTTCAAAGAGTCCCTCTCGAACGTCAGCGCGGAAAATGCAATCTTGGGATACTCTGACTGATGTTTTGCTGTTCAGGAAATGTCCGAAGGATCATTCGATTTATTTGGTCGGAAGCAGAAGGCAGGATTTGTTTTGATAGCACAGGTGTCATAGGATCATGACGGGAAGATGCTACAGCAGAAAGTCATCCAAATTTTTTGCAGCACAGCACCAGAATTTCGCCAGTGAGTTCATATGTGCAGAGACGGAGTGACCTGTTGTGGCTTGTTGTGATCAGGTGGATCAAGATGCTACAGATGGGTTAACCTCCAAGGGGAGAAGTCTCGACTGTGAGTACTTCAGGGGGGTCTCGGACACTCCGCTGCAGAGTTGGCGTGCTGTACACAGCATGTCTCGAATGCAGCCTTTGAGTGAATGTAGGGGCCAAGTTTGCTTTTGAAGATCTGGTCGGATCACAAAAAGATGAAGCTGCACAGTTGGAGTTAGAAGATGTCAGAAGATGTCAGAAGATGTCAGAAGCAAGCTTGGAAAACGGGGATTTTCCGTAGCTTGGTCCGCCACGTCTCACCCAAGCCGAAGGGCTTTTTTGGCAGGAAAAAGTTTGCCGCAGGACTTGGACTGGTGACGCTGAACCGAAACCGACGAGTTCCGACATGTTTAATGTTTGTTCCTGTGTGCGTTTTCCACTTTGGGGCTTGAGGCTCGGATGCGAGGGCCTCATGCAGGCCTTCAACCAGACGATGTTTATTTGTGCAGCGATGCGAAAGGGTTTCTTTAGTCGCTGCACAGGCTGCACAGGTCTGTTTGGAAACACTAGGGCGGGGACAACATCAGATGTGGAAGCAATGTGTAAGCTGTTCGCAAGTACATCCTTACGACTTTTGAATCTATCAAGGTTTTTAGCACGGCTCATCCTGGAGATGCTTGGGGCTGCTACCTCAAATTGTCGAAGGAAGTTTAGAAGTCAAACTTCCGACAATATGGACAGATGAAAAGCAGAGCAGGGAAGAGGCAGAGAGAAGAGAAAGATTAGAAGAAAGAAGAGTAGAAGAGAAAGAGTAAGA
>Ga0126342_10004910_pt1 | contig 23093 bp, 22 predicted proteins | sample Cyp1metagenome_FD_92528 | JGI IMG/M metagenome (GOLD analysis project Ga0126342, IMG submission 92528) | Coral microbial communities from Lord Howe Island, Old Settlement Bay, Australia - Cyphastrea 1 metagenome | ecosystem: Host-associated > Invertebrates > Cnidaria > Coral ...
TAATGTGGTTCAAACAATAGTAAACCATCCCCAAGATCACCTAATGTGGTTCAAACAATAGTAAACCATCCCCAAAATCACCTAATGTGGTTCAAACAATAGTAAACCATCCCCAAGATCACCTAATGTGGTTAAAACAATAGTAAACCATCCCCAAAATCACCTAATGTGGTTCAAACAATGGTAAACCATCCCCAAAATCACTTAATGTGGTTAAAACAATGGTAAACCATTCCCAAGATCACCTAATGTGGTTAAAACAATTGTAAACCATCCCCAAAATCACCTAATGTGGTTCAAACAATAGTAAACCATCCCCAAAATCACCTAATGTGGTTCAAACAATAGTAAACCATCCCCAAAATCACCTAATGTGGTTCAAACAATAGTAAACCATCCCCAAAATCACCTAATGTGGTTAAAACAATGGTAAAGCATCCCCAAAATAATCTAATGTGGTTAAAACAATGGTAAACCATCCCCAAAATCACCTAATGTGGTTCAAACAATGGTAAGCCATCCCCAAGTCATCACCATTTTTTTGGGTGGTATGAACCATTTAAACATGGGGTAGTTTATGACATTGTTTTACCCACATTACAAGATTCAATGGATTCGTTTACGGGAAAAATTGCAGGAAAACCCCATGTTGAACGGGAAAATCGGAAAGTTTCCGGTTAAGATTTTCCCGTAAACCAATCCATTGAAATATGGAATCAATGATCTATTTGATGGAATCCTATGGAATTATATCTATGGAATATTTGGTGAATAGCCTCATAGTCCAACGAAGCGGGGGAAAATTAAAAACCGCTGAAGGTCACAACCTCGCGGATTGACTATATTTGACTCCATTTTTCCAATACGTTCACCCGTTTTGGAAGATGTTTCCCAGATTGCCATGGAAGATCCAGCAGATTTTCCTCCCAAGCAGCACGAATTTCAGCGCAGGTGAATGCTGCCCGGCTCCCGATGGAGTGCTCATGGCGTGTTGCGCTCTGCCTGCGCCGAAGCGACCGGCGCGGCCGCAGCACAAAAGCACCATCTCGTTACAAAGCGTGGCCTGGCGAACACCACGTAAATGTGCATTCCAGTTAGGATGGCTGAGGGTTCCATCGGACTAAGATTTGTAGTGACAATGTAGTGACTATCCCTGTCATATGCTGGTTATAACCTGACTAAATTGGGATGCACAAGCAGGGAGGTGATGATTTCAGCCTGGTAAAAATAATGATTTTGTAGCGATTGTAGCTCATCATCCACTAAACCTTAGCGGCTTTAGACATGTTTATACAGGATGGCATTCTGGGGGTTGACCACATTGATCTTGAGCGGAGCCTCCACAGTACGTATATACGATGATGTACGCATTTATTTTTGTTGTTCAAAGGCGCTGGATATGTCCGACGATGATGATGATGATGATGATGATGATGATGATGGTGATGGTGATTATGCTTATGATTTGCCCAAACCATTTGTGATCATGATGTCCGGGATCAAATCATGCAGGGATTCCCGGCCGTCGGGAGGTTTGTGAGCGCAATTGACTTTGGAAATCCTGATAGGTCTTGCACATCCTGTTGGGTTTGGTTGCAGGCAACGATCGGGAACAATTCGGTTCCTCCCCTTCTTGATTTACATCTGATTTTGGTCACCGAATCCGTTCAGACCCTATTTTCATCGAGTATTTATATGTATTTATTACCCCCTACTTTTCTACCATATTTTCCGAAACCATATTAAGAATGAGACTTCCACCCTGTTTTCATCAACAAATTATAACGTAACCATGAATTATTATACAGTTAGAGCTGCAGCTCCTACTTATGATGTCCTTTTTCCACTGGTTGATTATGGTTGATTCATGAACATTGCGGGCTTCCATTCAACAACAATGGGTGGATGGTGAAGATGATAACAAATATAGTAATAAATATTAATAAATAATAAATTAAATAGTCTTTTCCAAACCGGCCCCCAAAAAATGATTTCCCTAAAAGGACACTGCACTGCTGCACCATGGGAATCGGATCAGGTGCATGGCGGCTTCATCACAGTCTCCAAGATCGGCGTGGTGGGCTGGCGTGGAAAGAAGACTGACCCGGACGCGCAGTTCCACCTGGAAGCGCACCCGGACGGCGGCTCCAACGGCAGGGGATGGATGGGGATGGATGGTTGGTGAATTTTCATGTGAGTTTCAATGTAGTTTTTAGCCGACAAATTAGCAACAACAACAACAACAACAACCACAACCACAACCACAGCCACAACCTCATTTTTGAGTATTTTTTTGATTCTTTTTTGGGGGTTTGGAAGAAGACACACTGTGAAGCTGCAACCGGTTGGGGCTGGAGTGTCGCCACATGCGGGGGTGTTTCACCCCAGGTTACGTCTCCTTGATGTCCAACCATGACACCTATCTGGTGACTTCGCCCTCGGGCCAGTTAGTCGCCTGGCACCGGGGGCACCGGGAAGCAGATGACTGGGAGAAGTTTAAGCTCATTTACAACTCAGATGCTGGGCGGCAAAGCACATGGATAGGGTTGGATATGGGGTTGGGATATGGGGTTGGATAGATGTATTGAAAAAAAAAACAAAGGGATGGTTGAAAAAACACATGGATACCCTCTGGTCATTTCTTATAGTGTGCCAATTGGAACACATATAATCTCACATAGTTTTATTTTACACATGTTCTTTTAAGAACAGTACATCATCGAGGTAAATTTGCAATTTTCCATAGCTATGTTACATTTCTAGAGGGTGTGGATGGTTATAGATGGGGTTGGATGGGGGATGGATATTCCGTCATCGGCCATAGTCATCCGGGGGTTCATGGGGACGATCATAATGGTGGGCCTCTGAAACTAAGGATGACACCATCTCTCTTCGTAGCAAGGTGTCGGACAAACATGTGAGCCTGGAAAATTCCAGTTCAGATACTTGGCTGCAGGTCTCAGGTGAATTTGAGCCATGCAATGTTCGAATTCCAGGCATTCACCGGCCTGGAGTTTCGAACGTGGCAATTTCCAGCACCACTTTCTGCAGAATTACTAGACCAGGTCCTGTGGATCCAGTGGAATTTACTCGTGGCTGCTAGTGGATTGTGATGCTCTGGTTATGTTATGTTAGGTTATGTTGTGGTACGGAAACACTCCGCCTCCGATTATTTTTCCACTCTAGGTAACAAGCACACGGTATATATATATATATATATGTATAACACATAGAAATACCATGAAATACTTGTGGACCAGCATCCTTTGCGCGTGCTTGCTTCCGACTCTTTGCCAACATGCTAACATGCTTTCGTCTTGCAGCGCGCCCGGATTCAAGATTTGGTGGGCCTAAGAAATCCACCCATTGTTTTTCTGGAACTGCGGAATCCGGATTCCAGGATTTCTTGACTGTAGCATCACACTGCCATAACCGATTTTCAAAAGATCCGATTTTGACGAGTTTAACCGAGTTTCCTGCCAGAAGCGTGTTTAGAATTGTCCCTTTAGCTTTTTTGGGGATCTCTTAATTTTCTTGGGGATCTCTTTGGGTTTTCTACCATGGCCATCACACTGCAAGGACATGTTGTCCGCGACCACTGAGAAGGTTGAGATCAGCGAGCGCTTTCTGGTGACGATGCGTCACGGAGAGGAAGCCGAAGTGCCCAACGACCAGAGTTGCCGGGCGCTTTATGATGGTTCTGTGATCCCATTCTTTTCCATCTCTGTTTGGAATAAGGAAGACTAATCTGATTTTACCTGGTTTACCCTAAAAATGAATGGTTATAATGGTTTACCCACGTTTGACCAGTTTCAAAACCATGGCGATGTAACTTATTCGAGTGAGTGTTATTTACCTACAAGAGGAAGGATTATTCGAATAGTGAGTTATTAAAACACAGTAACAAGTTACCTACAGGATATAACTTATGATATAACATGATATATAACCTACATTAACCTAGCTATTCGAGTTGTCACTGTGGTTCAAACAGCACACCTTGCGCGGTGGCCGTGCTGTTTGAAGGCTTATCAAAGCTCTGGGCTATGGACCACTTCGGGGATCGCGACATCGATGCCTTTGAAGCCTGGAAAATGTTTAATCCCAAGCCCCAAGCCGAAGGACTCCGAGGGATGGAATGGGATGGATCAAGGGTACCCCAAATGGGGTACCATCCACATCCATCCACCATTCATGGATGATTGACCCATGAAAAAGCCTCGATTTGATGAGGCGTTTTCCAGCCCACGTTTGATTGCCTGAAATTTGGTTGAGTATTGGCAGAGTGGGGATGAGGATGAAGGTGGGGTCACCAAAGAGGTGTACGCTGGGGTGCAAGATGTGACACTTGAGGGCCTCCATGTGATGAAAGAATGGGGCAGAGAAGTTACGACATTTTTGGATGGGTGCTATTCTTTTCTTTTGGAGGGCCTTCTCATCAAGACAATCACAGGGACTTGGCCAGCAAGAGATTTCCAGCTCTTGGTGTTGCTCTGGCGCAGGAGTCATTGTGGCAATTATCGACACGGGCATTGACTACACCCATCCGGACTTGCGCGATTCCATGTGGGTGAACCCTCACGAAATCCCTGGCAACGGCATCGACGATGATGGCAATGGCATTGTAGATGAACCATCAAGACTTGCTTAACGCAGAGTTTGTCTTTTTGGAGCAACCATATGTTTGCAAGTCCCAACGGTTGATATTCCCATCAGTATTGTATTTTTGCCCAGTAGGAGTGACATCCCCCTTGTTGGGTTTTCATCGACCATGAAGCACCGGTTGTTGCACCCAACACTGTTGGTTGATATTTCTAGTTTGGTGCTTTGGGACTCTCGATTTGTTCTTGGACATTCTTACACCCCCCCGAAATCTAACATTGAACCTCAAACAACGGCCATTTTCGAGACAATTTTTCCGGTGCAGAGTTGCATTGCAAGCGGGCTAATCCCCTCAAAGAATCGGGTGCATTTATCAGTCCTGGAACAAATGAATGCCATGGACAAAAAAACCACGGAACAAAAACATGCTGCGCTCGCTGGGTTGGAAGGCAATTATTGTAAGGTCCGGGAATGTACATACCCCGCTTACTAGTGTATCTAGTGTTGAAGACCTGGGGAAACCAGTCAATCGTCCCGGAAAAACCCGTGAACCCTGTTCTACTCCCTGAGCCACAACTGCCCTTTGATTTTCAAATCTGGCGATCGGACGCCTCCTGTACATAGATGTATGCATAGATCATTTTCCCGCTTCAAATTGGGATTGTCAATGCCCTATTTGTTTAAAATCTGAAAGTACACTCTTTCTCGTTTTCGTGCTGCCTCAAAACATGTAACGTGTCGCTTAGCTGGCTGCAGAATGTGTTAAAGGGCTTTCAGAGACAAAAAGTACTGGTGTGCAGACTTGTTGCAACAGCACCGTGCTAGTTCAGATCCCCCGTGCTGGCTCAGAAAAACCAATTTTTGAGGTAGACGTGTGAGGGGGAACAGGAACATAGAATTCGAATTTGATTCCAACATGCTACCCCCCTTGCAAAGCTCATAAAGCATCATAAAACCACATCAAATCCAGAAAACAGTCATCTAAGATCTACAAAAACGATCTAGAAACCATCATAAACATTCATGAGAGCATCATAAACATTCATAAACCATCTAAGACTATCCATTCCAAAGCTTCCAGCAGCTTCCTGGCTCCAAGGACATCCACGGGGTCGATTTCACCAACAATGACGGAGACCCTATGGACGATCAGATGCACGGCTCTCACTGCGCGGGGACCGTGGCAGCCAAGGGCAACAACACCCTGGGGATCGCGGGCGTGGCCTGGAAAGGTGCTGAGAACTGGGGAGGATGGGAGCAGCGTAGATGACCAAAAAACTCGGGGAGTACCGCCCGAATTTTGACCATGGCTGATTTATTGGCTGACCTACCACCAAAAATGGGGAGTACCCCTGCGATTAAAAACCTTGGATGAATAAACCTTAGTTGAAACATATGACTTCCACTAATTGATTGATAAGGATTGATAAGGATGATAAGGGGAAGGGATGAATCTCTCATGAGAAAATCCTGGTGATGGGAAGCCGCCGAACTGGGGTGAGCTAGCCATGGTTATAGCCATGGTGAGCTCATTCCTCATTCATAACTGGCTTGTAACATCTTATGGCTACACCCACTAACCGAAGTATACGTATAGAACCACGCAACCTCTATCACTGAGATACATAATTATCCGTACCTCTTTACATTACAATCACACGCTAACCACTTGCGAAGTCGAAGATGTTGTACTTGGATGTGCATCCCAGTTCGCAAGTGGTTTATAACAGTTATATTTTTTTTGAAAGGTCACACACACACATGCATATATATATACATGCTCAACTGCAGCTACTCTTTTGTTATTCAACATAGCTATGAAACATGATCTAATTATTTAAAGGCATTTTCGTTCACACTGCCCCGAAGGGCTGCAGGAAAGCGGGTGCTGCTTTCTCCGGGTACGGCCCGTGTTTATGTTGAATCCTTTTGGTCTTTTAGTAGATGACACAAATGCTGATTTCCGGTTCTTAAACATGGTGATTTTCCAGTTCGCCAACAATCGCCAACCGTTAAATTTCCCAAAGGGAATATTCCCATTGTCTCTCCAATTTATGGGATCAGCCATGAAAAAAATACAACACATTCCATTCTGACCATGTTCCCATTACCTTCCCACTTTCTATACCCACTCCTTTCCGGATATGAGTTACACCTCATTTTTCAACCATTCTTATTAAAATCGTTTTTCAATCTGCAGGAGATTTTACATTTTTTTTTAAATAAAGGAACCATTTTTCTATCTCGGCCATTTTTTCCAGGTGCCAAGTTGATGGCCCTGAAATTCCTGGACGGCACTGGTGGGGGTCGCACCTCGGATGCGGTGAAATCCATGAACTACGCCGTGGCCATGGGAGCTCAGACGCCTGGGCTTCACCGTGGACGATTTTCACGGAAAAAGTGGGGGAGATTTTGAACTTTTCAATATATTCAATGGATTATATATGGTTATATGGATTATATGGCTTATATACTTTCAATATATTCAATGGCTTTATAACCATATAACCATATATCATTGTTTTTGTTTCTTAAATGGATTATATATGGTTATATGGCTTATAAAATGAAGCCTGACATTTTTTTAACGTGCTTAAGCAACAATGTAATCTTACATTTCATACGTGCCCTCAATAAAAACACGTTTACATTACATACGTTTACAATTTAACATGTAACTCACATTTTGGTATGGCTCACTCCTGTTAAAACGGAATAATCTCATAACTTATGACCTAATAACTACTGATTAATGGATCTTATACTTGATTATAGTTCAGTGTGTAATGTAATGGACTATCTTTTGGATTATATAATGGGGTAGAAAAGGGGTGTTGGTGGATTATAATGGATCATAGGCCATGAACAGTCGGATATTGTAAGTGAGGACTTGCAACAAAACAACAATATTTGGCAGGTAGTTCCATGATATTCCTTAGTTTCCTACTTGGATGTGCATCCCACTTAGTAGGTGGTTTATATATAATTTTAATTCCTATCTAAGACATATAACCCCATACATCAGTGGGGATAGTGTATTACTATATTTATATATCTATATATATGGATGGGGGTATAACCCCGCACCCCCCAGTAGAGAGATGTGCCTTGGTTCATCCCAAGGATTTTGAGCAATTCCTGGGGCGGTGGCGGCTCCAGCAGCGCCTTACGCGTGGCCATTGAACGCGCGGAGCACGCGGGCACGCTCTTCCTGGCCGCCGCGGGCAACGATGGACTGAACAACGACGAGCTGCCGTCCTACCCGGCCAACTATCCCATGGACCGGGTAATGCTACGGGGATGTTGGGGGAAGATGGTGTTTTTTTTGGGGGGAGGGAGGGGGGGAATGGGGGTGAGTTGATTTTGGCATGTTGGATTGAAGTTTAATGTCAGATTTTCCCGTAGATCACCAACATGTTGGATTGGATTTGTCCAACGATCGCCTCAAAATTGGATTGGATTCATGAACAGGTCATGAAATATGTGCAAATTCCTGCGCCTTCTTTAAGTCTTGTGATTGTGGGGATCTTCCACGCACCACCAAAATAACGTGACCACCCCATAGACTGTGTAAGGAAGTTTGGAGGGTCCGGGACCGGGAAGGAACAAAATCGCACACTAAATATATTGCAAATCAGCAAACATCTTCAGGAACCGTCAGTAAATATCAAGTACCATACCCAATTTTACCTTTTGGGAGGTTCACCTTTGAAATTGTAGTTGGGATGGTGCCTGGTGTGTAACCTCTTCCAGCTGGAAAGCCACTGCTAATCTAACCTGGCAATGGACTAAGGGGGAAAATCACCTGTGAATGGCAGTGAATGGACATTTTTATTGGGGAAATTCCCTTGGAGGTTTGATTGTCCTTTGCTAATAAAATGTGGTAAGCTGGCAAATTCAAGCCATCTTTGATGACACCAGAGGGTACATTCCAGCTATCAACTGTATCAACCGCATTAGATCCTCCATGGTTGTTGGTTCAATCCCCATTTTCCCAGAGCTTTTCCGATGGTGTTAATCCTCTATGGTCTTATGGATCTGGCCTTTATCCCTCTCCATCTGGTAGTCAGTATGTAAATGGATTTTCCCATGGCTTTTCCCATGGTTTTTCCCATGTGTTTTTTTTTTTCCCCAGTGTTTTTTCGGTTGAAATCCTCGGTGGATCCTATGGGATCCAGGAGAACATCATCTCGGTGGCCTCCACCACTCAGAACGGTGACCTCTCGCTCTTCTCCTGTGACTTGGCAGTGACGGGGGTCCAAAAGGGTCAAGGCCGGTCAACATCAGTCCCGGGTAGAAAGAAAACCACTCCCACATAGACCATTCTCCAGTTTTTGGGTCATCCCATAGATATAGATATAATAATATAATATGATATATATATATATATATATCAGTTTTTTTTAAAATAAATGAATAAATATATATATATATATATCAGTTTTTTTTTTTAAAATAAATCAATATATATATATATACAATATATAATATATAATAATATATATATATCTCTCTCTCTGTATATATGTATATCTATACAATTATATATAAATAATACTTTTATATGCATATGTATAAGTACATGCTTTATCAGGCAATTTTTGCCGTTCAAATTGCTATCGATTGCCCGAAAAACGTTTGTTTTTGGACAAACCCACATTATTCTCCCCAACGAATTGAAATGTTCACCGGGTTTCCGGAAATTCAACAGCATCATTATATGTGTTTCCTTTTGTTCAGTCTTTTGTTTGCGTTTATCTCGTCCGTTTTTTTTGGTCCAAAATCACTCCGTTTGGTGGAACATGATCTAAAATCCCACCAGTACTAGTTAGTTACTAGTGATAGTCCCCCCAAACATCATCCAAAAGTCCAAAAGTCCCCTTTTTTTGATCCACTCAAAACTCATCGACTCATCGTGTCGTGGATGTTAGAACTGTTAGGCTATGGCAAGAAGTCCGTTGACCTGGCTGCTCCCGGTAGCGACATCTACAGCACCATCCCCAACGGCAAGTACGCCTCGCTCAGCGGGACCTCGATGGCCACGCCGCACGTGGCCGGGGTGGCTGCCATGGTGTGGATGATGCGGCCAGAGTTTTCCATGGTGCAGGTGAAGGAGACGGATGGGAACATCTAAAAACTTGCAAAACGATGGGAAAATATGGGAAAAACAATGGGAGAAAGATGGAAAATAGGAAAATAGATTGATTTGTAATGTGAACCTCGGATTTTGCTAACCCCCTTAAAATGGGGTACCATTTTGGTAGCAGATGATCACTACTTCGGAGGTAACCTCCTAATTAACAACCAGGGTTTATTCATCTGGAGCTGACTTTGACAATATGGGAAAACATGGGAAAACCGTGGAAAACTGCTGCTCTGGATGATGTTCCAGTTCCATTGCCAGGTGAAGATATCACTGGAAATTGGGATTTTAACTCTGACTTTAACCAAACAAGGGGTCCACCACCTGCAGAAACCAACCTGGACTTTGGGGGTTGGGTGTGGGATGGGTGTGGGGCGCTGGGCCAGGGACTACGGTTGGGGTTATTGCACCACCACAAGTTAGGGTATAACCCCTCCAACTATGGCGACAAAGGCCCACTTACGAAGTGAAAACCGCTGACCCAACAGTTGCAGAGATTTGAGGTAGATTCTACATGATCCTACCGTATTCTACCAATCTATAGATGCATAAAAACCCGTGAAAACCCTAAAGGTGAATCCTCACCACATTTGGGTTTATCCTTGGGTAATTTACATATATATATATATATGTGTATTATATATATATATATATATATTATATATATATATGTGTGTGTATATATATATACATACATGTATATATGTATTTATACATACGCATAAACCACAGGGAACCTCCGAAAATCCACCCGAAGCTTCAGGAGATTCTGCTGAGATCCACCGTCCCGGAGAAGGCCCTGGAGAACGCCGTGGTCACTGGCGGCCGCCTCAACGCGCGCCGCGCGTTGGCGCTGGCGGCCATCTATCCAGCCCCTCGGCCGCCGATCCACGCGCCGAGCCACCTGACCTTTGTGGATACCAACCCAGCAGTGGGACGCATAGGAGCGGAACACATCTGGAAGTGCTTGGGTTGGGGAGGGTTAAGTGAAAATTAAGTGAAATTCCAAAGTTGGGGAAATTGGAGGTTCAAACTTGGGAGGGCAATCTACTGGTGTGGCAATGGACAATTCTATGGGAATCAGGAGGGTTTTTTGGGAGATGGCTGAAGATGGCAGGGTGTTTCCATTGAAGATCCGTGACAATTTCAATGGAGGGGGTACGCTGAAGCCGAGGTTTGGCGCTTGGGACATTTGTTGGTCTTGTTAGATCTCAAACACTGATTGTTCAAATCATGGAAACGGAGCCAAGCAACTCCGAGCTCAAAGACAGCAACCCGAAGTCTTAATGGAAGTACGCTCGGTTGGATCAAACCCTCCAAAATTTGGCTGGGCTTCAACAGTCCCGTAATGAAACACACATTTGGATGATCAGTCCCGTTCTTGAGTTGAAATTGCTACTCATATGCATAAAATCACATGGATCAAACTTTCTCATACCGCACTAGACTAGACATTTGTAAACTTGAACCAACTTCCAGCAAATCTAAGTCCAGGGCATTAGCTACCGCTACAGTTTTGCCGGCTCTTTCCACATGGTGTGGGATGGGTAGCCCTTGGTTTAGGGAGAGAACGAGACTCACAACATTTGGAATTATCTTTGTCATGTTAGGTTAAACCAGGTTGATGAGCCACCGTGATGCTAGCTCACAAAGGCTCATGTATATATTCTTGATGATGCCCCCATTGCTTAAGTACATCCATTCTTTCCTGACCATTCCCATAGTCAGATTGCATACAACAGCCAACGTGGATGAGCTGCCAGCAGCCCACTGATCCCCGACATTGGGCAGGAGGTGATGCAGTAATTACTACACCGGAGGACCAGAGCGATGTGGAACACTACAGTTTTTCGGGCGAAATTGGCGTCAGAGATTTGGAGGTACGGTCAAAATGCAGGATCAGAGTTTCCCCCTATACAGACCTTGATGAGGTTTCCCACGGTTGAACCCTTCCAACAGGGTAGGGCTTTCTTTTTGAGGACATCATTGATTCAACTTTGGTCATGCATCACTCCGAATCATCTACGACCAAACTTTCATGACCTTGGACATCTACGAACTCCGAGGTTTGCATTTTCTCTCCTCCGCGGGGGTTTTGATGGAAAGAATCGGGCGAGCCAATGTCTCGAACCAGCCGTCTATTCAGCTGACCCTGGCTAACCTCACAATCCCACGCTTTGCAAAGAAGAGTCTTGGCGACGGAAAGGTGCAGTCGATCGCATGGATTTTGAGAGGTTTTTTCCGAGGGCATTTTTTGGGAGGTTCGTTTGCTGTGAGATGAGACTTACTCCTTGTGAATCTTGATCTTGGGGTGCCCAAGGGCAACCACCGCAGGCCAGGCTGTTAAGTATATAATATTATATAATAATTAATCTAGATGGGGTAAATCCTCCGAGTGTTGGGATTGACCTGTTCCCTGTTTGATTCCATACTGTAGTTAAGATAGTTCAGTATATTATCCAGCTAAGAACTTTGATTTTCTATGTTCAACCACTGACGAGACCCTGCAAATGTGCGAAACTTACACCCCAGAGTCTCTTGCATACCTCACTGAAGCAAATCTGCCAACATTATGCGCGCTGTATATAATATCTAATATATAGTACGTAGGTATATGCATATATATATATATATATTATTTGTATATGATGTGCATGCAAGACAATACGGTGTAACATCCATTCTGTTTCTTTGGCTTTGGACTTTGGACCATTCACAGCTACCTCAAATGACTACACCCCACACATGATAGTAAATATTGGGGGAACCATGAGAAGCTGCCTGCTGGTTTACTGCAGGTGAAAGTTCAGGAGGCCTGTGTTTGAAGGAAAAAAACAGGTGTTTCACGTTTTTACCATAACATGTCCCATGGAAAACAAACCAGTGAAACAGTGAAACTGGCACTATTATATAGGGCCCAATTTTATCACCATCAATAGTAATGGTTGTATTAAACTTAATGCCATAAAACTAGTATTGCCAATAAAAACCATCTGGCACTACTATTTATCACCATTTACTGTAAGCCAATTCTGAGAAGGCAGAAAAATGGGTCGTCGCTGTCCCCACGATTCCCCCACCTACAACGCTACTTGGTTAAGCTAGTTCTCTCAGTTGAGAGACAACAGCCCTGTTTCATGGGTTGATTGCTGGGAACTGGGCAACCCAGATATACAAAGAACGCTGAGTGACAAGAGGATGCAAGTGGTGTCACCACTTCCTATCTGTAAAAATCAATGATATCCTGCAGATTTTCGCATCCATTGAACCCAACCGAGATTGATTGGCTTTCCCAAGTACAACCCCATATAATCATATCATATATCATATATCATATATCATATATCATATATCATATATCATATATCATATATCATATATCATATCATATCATCTCATCTCATCTCATATCATTAGTATCATAATATATATATAATATATAATATATATAACATATATATATATATATTAATATATATATAATATTTATATATAATATTATATATATAATCCCCCAAGAATCTCATCAGATTTCCTGATGCATCCCCTGTCATCCTTTCGAACTCGCGTCTTTCGATGTCCCCAGGATCGCTGCCGTGGCCGTGAACAGCAGCGGCCGCATGCCCGCGGAGACGGCGGCCGTCCCTTGAGAAAGCCATGGTCGCGTTATAGAAAAACCACTAAAAAAACCATAAAAACTGGAGGATTTCACCGTAGTAGTGGTACCCTCTGGTTATGACTAACAGTTCGCCATGGTATAGATGGCCCATAGAAATAGATGGTTTACCTATTAAAAATGGGTGGATTTTCCATGGCTATGTTAAATAACCAGAGGGTAAGTATAGTAACCATGAACTGAGAGGATCTCAAAAATTTTTAAACCCATCGATTTCACCAATATGGTTGACGGGATAGATTGGGGAGATATAGCTTGGGGATATTAATTAACTCAAACCCAACAAAGCGATAATGATAAGAGTTTACAAGCAGAGATGATATTTTGCTTGTCAAGCATGACAGGAAGCTATTGTATCCTATCTTTTGTAGCATGGTCCCAAAGCCAATTCACATTGACGTGCCAGCCCGTGAATGAACATACCCGCAGTCTGGGCAAACTTGGAGAGCCCCACCCCCCAAAAAAAAACATCATGACAGATGCGCCAATATTCAATATGGTGTGTCCACCTGAATTTGATGCAACCAATGATCATTCACGGCGAACAAACTTTGCTACAAAGAGCTGGGCCGTCAAGCAGCACAATGGGATCATGCAACAAGCAGACAAACATCGTTGATTTGACCCATCCTTCATAGTAGCCCCAGCCCCAAGAAAAATGAAACATGCAGAAAAGTGATGGTATTACCCTCTGGTAATGGCTGACATAGCTATTGAAAATGGCCATAGAAAAAATGAGTTTTCCCATTAAAAATGGTGATTTTCCATAGTTATGTGACAGTTTACCAGAGGGTAATGGTATGGATGATATTTACCCCCATCTTTCCAGGCGTCTAACTATTCTATCTACGACTGGGGGCCCAGTGGATGCAGAGGATTCCCAAGTTCTCCATGTTGACCATGCGCCTTGCCGCCAGCTCCTGGCGCAACACTCTTGCGCACTGAAATAGAATCACATAGAAACATATGATTCAATATCAATATCAATATCAATGTGATTCACATATTAATGATCTGAAACTGATATGAAGGAATATCAATATCGTGTCAGATCATTAAGATCCCAAAAAGAAACTTTGAGCTACTGAAGCTACTGGGTACTGCTCAGATCAGTGGGTTTTTCCCTGGGATGTCCTGGCAAGGTCCTGGACATCGAAGATTATGGTGTGCCACAGGACCGCCATTGGAGGTACCATATATAAGGCCTATTGTTGAGGCCTATGTAAGGGAATATCCCCACAAATATGGTCTTATGTGGTACAGTCCATTTTAGGATCCTGAAATTCCCATTGAATAGATGAACCAGCTTTTGACCACTTTGCGTCTTGATTGATGAAACAACCATTTTGGAGACAGATTCTTCTTCCCCTTGTTCTGGGCTGAGACGACATAGAAACCACAGAGCCACCAGGAGCAAGAAGGATCAAGACTTAAACATAGCTTTTGAACCAACCCCTCTATTTTTTTAGCTGCTGACATCAAACATTTGAGCTGACCACTCCACATTTCTTGGGTAAACTCAATTTCTTAGTAACCCTTAGTTGTCCCAAAATAACTTTCATGTTTTTTTCCCCAAGGGCACCATCAACCTCCACTTTTTGGTCAGTTTGTGTGCAAAGCTCCAGGACGGCCCTGGCGCCGTGGCCTTCAAGGGCGACGCGGACGTCCGGGGCGGCGTGGTGAGTGGCGAAGTGCGGCTGCGGCGCGCGGGCAACGAAGCGACGGTCACTGGGAACTGAGGAACAGGTGGAAACCAATGGTGCCCAGTGCCCTTTGGGTGAGGACTTAATGGGAACCAATAGGATTTAATGTCATTTCATTATGTTTTAATGGGATTGAATGAGGTTTAATGGTGATTGAATGAGATTTAATGGGATTTAGTGGGATTTAATGGATTGAATGAGATTGAATGGGAATTTACCCTCTGGTAACTTGACACAGCCATGGAAAATCCTCATTTTTGATATAGGTAAATCATCTGTAAATGGGCAAATTTCATCCATTTTCCCTAGCTATCTTTGATGATCAAAGGGGTAACCATGGAGGATTTCACTATGAACATGAGGGATTTGACATGATTTGACTATGGCAAGATGGAGATATCCATGATGTAGTGAGGTGAGTCACTACAACATCTATTGGCAGAAGGGCTGGCAGAAGAACTTGCTGGGATCCGTTCCGGCCATCGGTTTTTTGGCCACCCGATGCACTGGAGATTGTGCGGTGCTGAACACCACCCGTGAGGACCCGACGATGTGAAAAAAAGCTGGTTCAGAACAAGATGTAGCCCCTGGTAATTGAACGGTTTGTTATGGAAAATAGTTATTTTTATATAATGGCACTGTATAAATAAATATAAGTCATCAAAAATTATCAAAAATGGGTCATTTTCGATATGTTAAATATATACCGGACTGCCCAAAACTTTTTGTTGGTTGAGAGCCTGCAAGTATATACATATGATTATATATGTATATATATATATAATACATGATTGTATTAAATTTGTGTCTATGCCTTTACCTATATCATATATCATTCATCTTATACCATATATCCCATATCCTATATCTTATATCAATATCGAAAACAATATTCTATATCTATATCCATACCTATATCTATATCTATATCTATGTCTAAGTCTATGTCTATGTATGTATCTATATCTATATCTCTACCTCTCTCTATCTCTATCGCTATCTCCAGCTCCCATCTATCTGTCTACCTATCTATCCATCTACCTATCTACCCACCTACCTATCTATCCACCTACCATCTACCCATCTATCTATCTATCCATTTGTCTTCCTATCTATCTCTATCTATCTATCTATCCATCCGTCCATTTACCTATCTTCTCCATCTATCCATCATTATCCATCCATCTCTCCATCTACCCACATTTACGTCTCCGCAGGATGGGGTGCAAAGATACCACCGAGAAGCTTACGGCAACAACGAGCTGGCCGTGATCACCTTCAGTGGCCCTGCCAAGGTGGGGATTGGCTGGATTGGCTCACTGGCGATGAAGACATCACTGGCTGATGCATCAGTAATAAATCACAGAATATGTAGATGGGAATTAGATTGAAATATGTAGATTTATTAATGATTAATACATCTAATATCATCTAATTTTAATGGATTTTATGTATATATAAATATATATTATATATATATATTTCAATCATCCTCAATATGACGAGAATTGTGCCACTTGCCCAGATTCACAATGGGGGGTGAGGCGAGGCTCAAGGTGTCGCGAGTGCCCTGATAGGGATCAGGATTGTGCAACAAATTCCACAACTCCTCCAATGGAACCATCAAAAACATCTAATTATCAAAGAAAGTTCAACCTGGAAGCACTAAAAAACACATGGAGAGAGGAAGATCATTTTCTAGACCCATTTTGTTGGTGATTCCATCTGCAAATTTCTCCGCAGGTGAAGATCACCAAGTTTCTGACTGAGAGTTGCGTGGAAGCATCCTGAAAACCAACATGGGACCTAGATGACCTAGGACATTTCCAGCTCATCAAATGTGGCTGTGGGTTAAAAATGGTCAAACATGGTCAAACATGTTCACAATGCGGCTTTCAGGTGGGAGAATCACAGCATAAACCCTCCCATTTTGGCTGATTACAGTACTAATTTCTGCTGGGCGCACTAGCCGATCTAGCTGGTTGCAGCTGCAACCACCTTTCTAGTCGGTCCAAATCGCAATGTTTCTTGTTGAACCAACAGTTTTTGCTGCTAAACGCCTAGAATTGTTTGCAAAACCAGAATTCCGGGTGGTTTTCCATCATCATTTTGCTATATTTTGCCGTGGCTTTGAGGCTACTATGACTACTTGGAGATTGCCGGAAACCGCGTCAGCGGCACGGATGTGGAGCTTCCGAAGGTCGTGGAGGTTCCTGCTGGGGAGCAGACCATCACCTGGCTCAGCGATCACAGCGAAGGAGAAGGCGTGGATAGACATGGAGGATTTACATGGATTTACTGGGATTTATCAACAAGCAAATAGAAGTCTGAGACTATGTGTATACTGTATATGTACATACATACATACATACATATATATATATATTTGGCTGCTGAGTTCTTTCTCGTGCCAGCGTCTTGCAAACCACACACACATATATATATGCATATTTTATTTTATTTATTTACGTATAATATAATACATATATTGTAGGTATGACGGCATGCATGCATGCATGCATCCATACATCCATACATTTGCCTTTGCATTTGCATTGCATTGCAATGCATTGCATTGCAGTACACACACACATATATATATATATATATATATCCACCCCCCAGGTAAGCCGCTATCATATACAATGTGCACGCCTTCACCCCCCTCATCCTCACGCACATATATATATATATATGTATACATACACGTATACCTACCTACCTACCTACCTACTTACCTACCTACTTACCTACCTACTTACCTACCTACTTACCTACCTACCTACCTACCGTACATACGTACGTACGTACGTATATTTATATATAGACATATACAACTAACATATCACTAAATTGGGGAATTGAACTAGCTTGAATGGGGATATAAACCAATTAATATATCACTGATAGATGCCAGAATGGAGTGTTGGAGAAACACACATTGGGGATTTAACGGGTAAACATGTGGGATGATACAGGCAAATTGGCCGTTAGCATATTTGGGATGGTAATCCCCATTGGGGGTTGAAGCCACAGAACCAACTTTTTGGTGATGTTCACAGGGTCCTTTCCAGGGTAAACCATGACTTTTTCAAGGCACGAGAGAGAAGCCAAGACCAAGGGGGCCCCGGCAGGTGGTTGGACCTTTGAGCTTTGGCAGGAAGGTGAGCAGGCATCCTTCAGCCTCCCTGGAGTGCAAGCTGATGGCACCAGTAAGGCGTGTGCCTGGTGTGGTAATCCATCCCAGATGGAGGATGAATGTCATGAATGTTGCCTCGTTTGTACTTAGACTCGTGACGAAGTCGATCCTTTGGGAAGTCCTTCAAACTTTGGGCGCTGTTCCTTTGTTTCTTTGGTGGAATCCGCTCCATGAATCAACATGCACTCATCTTCCAGCTACACCAGAATAAAAGTACTTGACCTCGTCTCATCCATCCTCCCATGAACATCATGAAAAAACCTAAATCTCTTTTGCCATCACAGGGTTGCCCCCTAGCCATGGCAGTTTCAAAACCAAGGCAGGGTTGATGATCTTTCGGCTGCCTTCTGCACAGGTGGAGGTAGTGGCAGCCTATGGCAAGACCGAACTCTGGCAGGCAGCGCAGTCCTGCCAGGTGAGCGATTTTGACCTGAAGACTATGCCGCCCTCGGAGGCCTTTCTTCCAAGTTCAGTGCCCTGGCCCTGGCGTTCGTGGCGAGGACGGGGAATGGGGTTTACACCCATGATGTTACAGATTATGTATATACAATTACACAGAGAGAGAGAGAGATATATATATAGACACACACACATATATATATACATATATATATACACATATATATATATATACATATATATATACATACATATATATATATATACTGGGATGAACATCCAAGCAAAATTTAGGGGATGAGCATGTTCAAGCTATACTGATTAGCAGGGTTTTGATCCTACCCAGACGCCCGTGCCGAAGATTTCTGGTGTGGTTTTGGTATGTCTTGGAGATGTCGGCTGTTGGTTTTCCCATGACTCCTAAAAGCGGTGCCACCGCAGTACCATGATGCCCAGCTCACGCACAAATTCAGGTGGATTTTCCAGATGAACACGTGGATCAAGGGATGGTGAGTGGCACCATGACACTGCACCTCCCGAAGGTTGAGAATGTGAAGAGTAGCTTGGCGTCCATGGCTTGGCCGCTTGGCCATGGGGATTTCCCAATGTTTGATGTTCCACCGGAGGGTAAACAACCCTACTCGTTGGTTATATATATATCTCCCCATGACATCCCTATTATCTTCCTTATATCCTTATTATATCCTTATTATATCCTTATTATATCCTTATTATATCCCTATTATCCCTATTATATACTCCTGTTTGCCAAGTCTCTGAGGTGTGGTAACTTCGTATGTGGTCTACTTTGCCGACCTCCATGGCAATCGTCTGGGGAAGGAGTGGCATCTGCCCATCGAAGGTCGGAACATGTTGAAGCGGGGGCCACACACACACACACACACAAATATGATATATAATATTATCTATACACATTAATAATTGGCATACATATACATATATGTGCACATTCCGATATATATATATACACAATATACATACATACATATATATATAATTATGTATATTATACGTGTGATTTTATCTAATGTATGTATGTATTAACATGTATGCAGATATTTAAGTGGTGCAAACGATTGACACCATGGTCAATGAGATTTGTGTCGCCGACTCTTTTGAGAATCCCAGACAGGGATTGTTTCCCATGGTGACGATTCCTTTTCGGGGTGTGGGCTCCACACTGCGATGAATCATTGGTCAGTTTTATGGTTGTCATGTATCTACATGTAAATACATATGCTGCATTCTTGTCCATGATGTCAGTTTCTATCCCATGTTGCAGGCAACCTGCGATTTTTGGTGGTTCACTGCTGGCTTCAGCATTCATTTTTAGAGTGTCAGCACATTTTTAGAGTCTCTGCACCTTGAAAACAAGCATATCTAGATGATGTCCCTTTTGGGACTCCTGATTTTCAAGCCCGATATTGCTATACCATACTTGCATGTGCATGTGCATTCCATTGAGAAACTGACCCAGCATATCCCATGACTGGGTCGGAGCTGCACTGGGCTCAGGTGGCAGGCCTACTTTGGAGCTCCGGCTGGATGCGGTGGCCCTTCCAATGGGCGCGCAGTGGATCATGGTCAGTGGGGAGAACTCTGCGGGCCGAGGGCCGCCCCTGAGGAGTAAGCTGGTGGATATCGTTCGCAGCCGACCGGTCCATGCGAACTTTTCAGGCATGAAAAAAGACAGAAAAAAATGAACACATATGAACAATTTGCGAACACAACTAAGATCAAATGACCACTTTTGAGGTGGCACAAAGCCAATGGGGAAGTAGCCCACCTTGATCTCAATGGGGATGTCCAGCATCTGAACATCAAACTCCTTGGTCAAGACCTGTCGATTGATGTCTTTCTTGTGGCTTCCTTGGAGTGATACCTTTGAGACAAATTGCTGGGGAGCCGATGGTGGTTTGCAGTTGAAGTCTATGGGATCCATGCCCAACCCAAGAGCAGCTGATGCATCCGATACACGGTTTGTGGAATTGGGTACCCTGCAGTGAACCAACATAGATATGGACAATCCACTATGTATATACCCTCTGGTAAATTAACATAGACCCTGCCAGATAGGGGTTGGAAGATTAGTTTCCATTAAACATTGGTTATTTTCAGGGTCTATGTTTATTTACCAGAGGGTAGATCATTTCCCAGGCAAACCAATGGATTTCCATTGCTATATTAGTTGACCGGTTCCGGTCGGACTTGAGATTCGCAGGTGACGAAGACCCCGTGGAGCTGCAAATTGAAGGCCGGGTGATGATCACTCCAGCGCAGAACCCCACCAACGTGATCGCTTACAGCATTTACTTGGCCAAGGACGCACAGAAGCGAACCTTGTTGGGCCGAGTGGCGGCCAGTGGTAGTAAAGCTGTAACCTTCAAGCTGCATGCAGCCTACAAGGCAGGGCAGCACTTGTTGGTGGTGAGCTCCTATTCTGACCTGGACATGGAGGAAGGTGTCTGAATGAATTGGCTTGCGACCCTCTTTCATCCTTTCTCATTTTTACTTGTTCTTTGATTGTTCATAGCTAAAAAATACCGCACCCACACATATCCACACAATTCCACACACATCCCACTGGAAGCACTAGAATATCTTCTCCTTTCCCAGGCCGCTAAAGAACCAAGGTGTGGTGATCCCGGTAGAAGATTTCGTGGAGGCTTACAACGACGGCTACAGTTGGTACGACTGGGGCGGCTACGGCAGCCACGCCGCAGCTGGAGCCGGTCGGCCCAGCCGCCCCCAGAACCGCTCACGGCCCTCGGCGCCACGGGCAAGCCCCGGGAGCCCCGGTGGGAGCCAGCAGGGTCCGAGACGACTGCGGGAGTTTTGGCTGGAACCCAAACGAAGCATCAACGACTTCCAACTGCTTTGGAGCGATGAAGCGTTAGGATCCCTGCCGGTGCTCACTTCAGGATCGACTGGCGATTGTGGCCTATTTTTTGGGGGGGGCGAGTGTGACAAGATATGGGTCCGGGCTTTCCACTGTTTTTATGTTAGAGCAAGTTTCTTGCTATTTATAATCAACAATGGTTCTACCGGTTAATTGAGACATTCGCATGTCACACGTTTATTTCTTTTTGTGGGTAAATTCTGCATGAGAGACCAGTACTAAGTAGCAGAATACATCACAATGCCATCCGCAAGTGGTGGCAAAACTCAAGAGAGACAGACAGAGAGACATTCTTTGCAACAAACTGGACAAATGCACAATGGTCCAATGCCAGACAACAGCAACATCAACGAATTACAATGTGTATATATATATATATATATCAAGCTGGTGTCCTGATCAGTAAGCTCGATGGTTCATTACTCAGAAAATATAATACTGTCAAAACATGTCATCTACACGTGCCTTGGTAACTGGGGAGAGCAATGCGCAAGCCCAGGTGGATGACATTTTACGGCACCCTCCTTGCGATTGTGGCCCTAAAAATTGGAAAATGATCCCCGTGGCAATTTCCACTCTAGAACTGGTGAACCTGTGCATAGTTTAAACGATTTTTTTAATGTATTGGAATTTTAAAATTGATGTCAGGCTAGTCATTTTATTGTTGGGGGGTTGGTCTGAGCATTTTATTGGCAAGGTAAATCCTGATGATTTTTAACATGTTAAAATTCCATTCTCGTTTTATTGCAAAAAAAAGTCTGTTTGGAGCATTTTATTGCAGAATGGAACCAATGCTTTTCCAGGATCTTTTTATATCGATTTTATTGGGCATGTCATTTTAGATCAGCGAATTTTAAGGATTTTGAAGGAATTCTAAGGAATTTTAAGGAATATTAAGGAATTTTAAAGGAATTATAAGGAACACTGTGCACTAAGGAAATTTAAAGGAATTATATATAAGTAAATTTAAGGAATTTAGAGAGCTTTAAGGAATTTTAAGGAATCTTAGAGGAATTTAAAGGAATTTGACGGAATTTGAAGGAATTTGGAGGATTTTTAAGGATCTTTAATGTTTTTAAATTTTAAAGGATATTTTAGGATTTTTTTGGAATTTAAAGGAGTTTAAAGGAGTTTTAAGGAATTTTAAGGAATTGCCACAAGAATGCCACCGTATTTTGTTGCTATAAAATGCTATAAAAAAAAGAAAACCACTTAATATTTGGGCACCTTCACTCTAAAATACCCCTATCTAAAAAGAATTTCCTGCCCCCTTTTTTAAGAGGCGTTTCTGAGGGTCTTCGAAATTGGATGAAGTTGGATGCAAATTCGGCATGAATTTGCTGGCAAGGCATTTTATTGCAGAACCAGTTTTCATTGTTTTTGTGCATTTTAAAGCCTGAGGCCCTATGCACAAAAGTTAGACCGCTCTAAAACTCCTGCACAGCTTCACA